>Ga0326597_10009068_pt1 | contig 13369 bp, 12 predicted proteins | sample RVTome_12_FD_203789 | JGI IMG/M metagenome (GOLD analysis project Ga0326597, IMG submission 203789) | Soil microbial communities from uranium-contaminated site in the Upper Colorado River Basin, Wyoming, United States - RVT100D185 | ecosystem: Environmental > Terrestrial > Soil > Contaminated >... | reverse complement strand
CGCGGGCGTGAGACCGGCCCCCAGGAACGCGTCCTGGATCGCGTTGGTCACGCCCGTCATCGCCAGGGTGCGCGCGTAAAGCGACGCCATGACGAGCAGGATCAGGATCGGCGCCGAGGTCCGTCCCACCGACAGGACGCACTGGATGACCTCGCGAAAGCGCATGCCCTTGACGATGCCGAGGATGAGGGCGATGAAAGCGCCCGCCCCGGCGCCCTCGGTCGGCGTGAAGAACCCGAACCAGATTCCGCCCAGCACCGTGACGACGACGAGCACGATGCCGAGCGTGCTGGTCCACAGCGAGAACCGGTCCACCGCCTCGAGGGGGTCCGCCGGCGACGGCACGGCCGGTGCAGGGTTCTCCGCGACCGCCGGCGCCACGGCCGCGGAGGTCCGGCCCGCGCCGACGAGCTCGGGACGCAGGATCGCCACACCGAGTATGTAGAGACAGAACATGCCCGCCACCATGAGCCCGGGGATCACGCCGGCGAGAAACAGCGCGCCGATGGATTTCTCCGTCAGGATGCCCCACACGATCATCAGCACGCTGGGCGGGATCAGCATCCCGAGACAGGAAGAGCCGGCGATGGTGCCGAGGGCGAAGGTGCGGTGATAGCCGTGACGCTTCATCTCCGGATAGGAGATGCGCGAGAAGGCAGCGGCGGATGCGATGCTCACCCCCGTCACCAGCGAGAACAGCGCGTTGCCGAGCACGGTTGCGAGCGCGAGACGCCCGGGGATCCGCCTCAGTCCCCGATTGATGCCCTTGTAGATGTCCGTCACCGCGCCCGACCGGGCGATGAACTCGCCCATCAGCATGAACAGCGGAATGACCGCGAAGACGTAATCGCGCAGGGCTTCATAGGCTGTGCTCGCCAGCATGCGCTCGACGATGGCGAAGTTGCCGGTGACGAGATAGACGCCGAGCGCGCTCGCCATGCCGAGGGCGACAGCGATGTGCACGCCCATCACCACCATGACGATGAGGCTGACGAACAGCACCACCGCGATATTGACTTCGAACACGGCTCCGGCCCCTTACGGCTCTCAGCTTGTCTTCGGCGTCTCGTCCGCGTCCGCGAAGCCTTGCCCGCCGTCGTCGAACCCGAAGACATCGATCAGGGCGGCAACGACGTAGTTCACGATGGCGACCGCGCTGCCCACGAGGATCATGAACCGGGTGGGCCACACGGGCACGCGCAGAGCGCCCTCTCCCCAGAACTCGGACGAGGTCCAGGAATAGACGGCCGGGCTGATGGTGCCCCGCAGGATCATGAGGAAAAGTACGAGGCCCAGCGCATAGCCGACGGCCAGCGCGACCCGCCGCATCGTGACCGGCATTGCCAACAGCAGCGTGTCGGAGCGCAGCATCGAATGGCTGCGGATGGCGTAGCCGAGCTGCAGGTAGACGATCATGACGATCGAGCTGATGACGATTTCCCGCACGCCGGGGATCGCATGTCCGTACACGTTGTTGCCGAAGATGTCGGCCACGATCAGCACCGACAGGCACATGGCCCAGACGGCGGAGAGGACCATCAGGAATTTCGACAACTGGTCGCTGAACCGGATGAGGTGGCGAACCAAGGTCACGGGCTGCTCCGGTAAATGAAGGCGGCGGGCTCGAGAAGCGCTGCGCCCGCCGGTCAGCTGGCCGACGGCGCCGCCCGGCGGCGCCGCGGCTCCGGCTGCAAGGCGGCGCGATCGGCGGACGCGGTCCGGATCATCCGAACCGGCCGCGACCGCGACCGCGCGGGGACACGATTACCCGGCCGCTACTTGATCTCGTAGCGGTACGGCCACTTGTGGCCCTGCTTCTCCGCGGCCTCGAGCGTCAGCTTGAGAATCTGCGTCGCGGGCAGGCCCTTGCCGTCCAGCTCCTTGGCGATCGAGGGCGGCCAGTCCTTGAGCGACTTGGCCCAGTCCGCGCGCACTTTGGCGTCGATCGCGTTCACCTTGATCAGGCCGCGCAGCGTGCTGATGTCCTTCTCGTAGCGCGCGCGGTTCACCTTGCCCACCTGCTCCTCGAAGTCCTTGGCGGTCTGGAGCATGATGGCCTGCACTTCCTTGGGCAGGCGCTTCCAGGTGTTCAGGTTGATGGTGAGGCCGTGCCAGACGATCGTGCCGAAGCCGATCAGCGTGTAATAGGGGCCCACCTCGTGGAGCTTGAGATTGACCCAGGCGCTGGGGAACATGATCCAGCCGTCGTACACGCGGGTTTGCATGCTGGTGTAGGCCTCCGGCAAGGAGCTCTGCACCGGGGTCACGCCCGCGTACTTCAGCCAATTCAGGTTCAAGCCCGCGCCGGCGATCTTGCGGCCCTTGACGTCGGTGAGCGACTTCCACTCGAAGTTGGTGCCGAGGTTGTAGCTCGAATCGGTGATCCGGGCGAGCAGCTTCTGGTTGAACTTCTCCTCGAACACGTTCGTCAGATACGGGACCTTCGCATAGACGGCCTGCGCGGTCCTCAGGCTGTCGATCGGATCGACCGGTCCGAAGGGCAGCATGACCTGGAAGGCGTGCATCGGCAGGTTGGCCGGCTCGAAGCAGAAGCAGAAGCCGCCGATGTCCACGATGCCGTCGCGCACGCCGCCGAGCGTCTCGTAGACCTTGACGATGGCGCCGCCATAGCCCTCGACCCACTCGATCTTGTGCTGGGTCTTGGCCTCGACACGCTTCTTCAGCTCGGGCTGGAAGTAGTCCCTCATCTGGCCCGCGTAGACGACCGCCGGCGGGTGGCCAGTGGCGATGCGCAACCTGAAAGTCTCGGCGCGCGCCGGCGTGCCCCATCCGAGCGCGAGCACCAGCCCGCACGCGCTCAATGCAAACAATAAGCGTTTCATGATCCCCTCCAGAAGAAATGAAAAAGCTTCAGGACATTGTTGCTACTTTCGGGCGATATTCCCGTTTCTGGGGGGTGGTGTCAATAGCGCGCCGCGGCGGGGCCGGCGGGTGCTAGAATTCCCGCGGACTCATCCTGCGCCGTTCGCCACTTACCCGTTGCGAAGCAACGACATGCCCGTCGGCAAACTCGATCACTACTCGATCCGCACACGCGACGTCGAGGCCTCACGACGCTTCTATACGGAGGTGATGGGGTTCCAGGTGGGCTTTCGCCCGCCGTTCAAATTCCCCGGCCTGTGGCTCTACAACGGCGCGCCCTATCCCGAGTCCTGCGGCGTGGTCCACATCATCGGCGTGGACCTCAACGACCCGCAGGGCCTCAAGGAATACCTGGGCGACCGCGACCTCGAATCGCTCAAAGGCACCGGCACGGTGGACCATATGGCGTTCGCTGCGGCCGGGCTCGCCGATATGCGCGCGCGGCTGGAGCGCCACCAGATCGCCTACCGCGAGCGAACGGTGCCCACGCTCGGGCTGCACCAGGTGTTCTTCGAAGACCCGAGCCGCGTCACGATCGAGCTCAACTACCCGGCGGCCGAAATCCGAAAAGCGTGATTCGTGATTGGTGATTCGTGATTGGTGTTTGGCGCCAGCGTGGTGATGCATTGGCGAAGTGACGCAGTGACCCTTCCACCACCCCGGCGCTGCGCGCCACCCCTCCTCCGACAGGAGGGGAGTCTAGCTGGTCGAATCACGACTCACGAATCACGACCCACGCCGTACCCGCCTCGCCTCCCATGCGCGCGTTGGTGATCGGCGGCTCGCTCGGCGGACTTCTTTCCGCCAACCTCCTGCTGCGCGCCGGCTGGGACGTCGAGGTCTTCGAGCAGTCGAGCGAGGAGCTCACCGGGCGCGGGGCCGGCATCATTTCGCACCCGGAGCTGTTCCAGGCGTTGCAAAGGATCGGCGTTCCGCTCGACGACAGCTACGGAGTGGACGTGCCGGTCCGCGCCACCCACGACCGCGGCGGCGCGACGATCGCAACCCTGGCGGTGCGGCAGATCTTCACCACCTGGGGCCGCCTGCACCAGCTGCTGCGGGAAGCGTTCCCGCGCGAGCGCTACCATTTCGGCGCTTCGTTCGCGCGCCTCGAGCAGGACGAGCGCGCCGTCACCGCGCACTTCGCAAGCGGCGCGACGGCCCGGGGCGACCTGCTCGTCGGCGCCGACGGCGTTCGCTCGAGCGTGCGCGCCCAGCTCGCGCCCGCGGCGAAACCGTGCTACGCCGGATACGTCGGCTGGCGCGGGCTTGCCGAGGAGAACGCCTTGAGCCCCGCGGTTCACCGCGAGCTGATCGACAAGTTCATCTTTTGCCTGCCGCCGCGCGAGATGATGCTCTGCTACCCCGTTGCGGGCTTCACCAATTCCACGCGGCCCGGCGAGCGCTGCCTCAATTTCGTCTGGTACCGTCCCGCCGCTGAGTCGCTTGAGCTGGCGCGCCTGTGCACCGACGTCAACGGGCGGCACCACGACATGTCCATCCCGCCGCCGCTGATCCGACCCGAGGTGCTCGCTGAGCTTTGCAGCGCGGCGGACGATTCCCTTTCCCCGCAGCTCGCCGAAGTCGTGCGCCGCACGCGGCAGCCGTTCTTCCAGCCCATCTTCGACGTCGAATCGCCGCACATGGCGTTCGGACGGGTCGCGCTGGCGGGAGATGCCGCTTTCGTCGCGCGCCCGCACGTCGGCATGGGCGTGACCAAAGGCGCGTGCGATGCGACGGCGCTCGCCGATTGCCTGGGCGAGACAGGCAACGATGTGCCGTCCGCGCTGGCGCGATACGAATCCCGGCGGCTGCGTTTCAACGCGGCGGTCGTCGCCCATGCGCGCGAGCTCGGCGCTTGGCTGCAGGGCCTGGACACGCCGGAGGCTCGCCGCCATCACACGCCCGAGGCGGTGATGAGCGAGATCGCGGTGACGCGGGATTACCCCTGAAAGGCTTGCTCAGCCTTTCATCCACATAAAGTCCCCTGACGGGGCCTTGTGACTTTCATTTTGGGCGAGCAAAAAGAAAGTCACCGGCACCAGGGCCGCCCCCCGGCAATTGGCGACGAAGTCGCGCGAGGTACATCACCTCGGTGGCAGGTAAGGCGAATCGATCCACCACCCCGGCGCTTTGCGCCACCCCTCCTCGACAAGGAGGGGAGCACATCGCTGCATCACCAAAGCTTCCCCGTCCCTACTTGCGTCCGCGGGCCGCCTGGGTCAAACTCGTTTCATATCGTTCGGCCCGTCCGCCGGGCGACCTGCGTCCTGCACCAATAAAGGGAGGAGATCTACCATGAAAGCACTGTTCACCAGCATCGCCCTGACGGTCCTGCTCGCGCCCTCGCTGGCCGCGGGACAAGCCTATCCCGCAAAAGCCATACGCGTGGTCGTCCCGTTCCCGCCGGGCGGCACGTCCGACATCATCGGGCGCACGCTGGGGCAGAGGCTTTCCGAAGCGTGGAAACAGCCGGTGATCATGGACAACCGCGCCGGCGTCGCCGGCAGCATCGGCGCAGCGCTCGCTGCGAAATCGCCGCCCGACGGCTACACGCTGCTCGTCGGCAACGTCGGGCCGGTGGCCATCAACAACCAGATTTACAAGGCGGTCGGCTACGACTCGCTCAAGGACTTCACGCCGATCACGCTGGCCGTGACGGCGCCGCAGCTCGTCGTGGTCCACCCGTCCGTGCCGGCAAAGACGTTCAGGGAATTCAACGCGCTGGTGAAAAAGCACTCGGGCAAGATCAACTACGGTTCCAGCGGGCCGGGAAGCATTTCGATGCTCTCGGCCGAACTCTACAAGCGCATGACCAAGACGGACATGCTGCACGTGCCGTTCAAGGGCTCGGCGCTGATCACCATCGCGGCGATCTCAGGCGAAGTGGACGTGGTGTTCTCCGACATGGCGGTGATCCTGCCGCACGTCCAGGCCGGCCGGCTGCGGGCGCTCGCAGTCACCGGGCCCAAGCCGACCCCCCTGGTCCCGGGCGTGCCGACCGTCTCGGAATCCGGGGTGCCGGGCTTCAACATGACCAGCTGGTGGGGCATGTTCGGGCCCGCCGGCCTGCCCCAGCCGATCGTCACGCGGCTCAACACGGAGCTGACGCGCATCTTGCGTACTGCCGACGTCCAGAAGATCTTCGCCACCCTCGGCGTGGACGCCGCGACCAGCACGCCGGAGGAGCTGGCGGCCCTCGTCAGGTCCGAAGTCCCCAAGTACGCCAAACTGATCCAGGAAATCGGCATTCCCAAGCAGTGAGGCGTGATGGGTGATGAGTGATGAGTGATGAGTAACCCGTAACCAGGACTACCAAGCAAAACGGCGCTGCGGAGTCCGCAGCGCCGTTTCTGTTTTCTCGATTCACGAATCACGATTCACGAATCACGCCTCATTGCAACTGCAGTCCCGCCTCCTTGATCAGCTTCGCGAAGCGCGCGTTCTCCGAGCGGAGCAGCTTCATGAATGCTTCCGGCGAGGAGTAATCGATCGGGTCCGCCCCCTGCGTCAGAAAGCGCTGCTTGGTCTGCGCCTCGCGCAGGATCAAGTTGAGATCGGCGGCGAGCTTGTTGACGAGGCCCTTCGGCGTGCCCGCCGGCGCGAACATGCCAAACCACGCGACATGCTCGGCCGCGGGCAGGCCTGCTTCCGCGACCGTCGGCACATCCGGCAGCGCGGGTATGCGTTTCGGCGTGGTGACGGCGATCGCGCGCACGCGCCCGTCCTTCACCATCGGCACCGCCGCCGGCGCGGCGAACACGAAGAAGTGCGTGCGCCCCGAGAAGAGATCCGACCAGCCGTCGGCAAGGATCTTGTACGGCACGTGCACGGTCTGCAGGTTCGCGGCGCGGGCAACGATCTCCCCGCCGAAATGGGCAATCGAGCCCACCCCCACGGAGGCGTAGTTCAACTGGCCAGGCCGCGCTTTGGCGTAGGCGATGAACTCCTGCAGCGTCTTCGCCGGCACCGTATTCGAAACACCCACGATGTTGGGAATCCCCGCGATTTGCGTGAGCGGGGCGCCGTCCTTGAAGGGGTCGTAGGGCGCTTTCTTCTGCAGCATGGGCGCGGTCAGGTACGGCGATCCGAACAGCCCGATGGTATGGCCGTCGGGCGTTGCCTGAAGCACGATCGGCGTGCCGACCAGTCCGCCCGCGCCTGGCCGGTTGTCCACCACCACCTGGAACTTGTAGAGGTCGGTCAACGCGGTTCCGATCGTGCGCCCGAGGAAATCGCTCGCCGTCCCGGGCGGGAACGGCACCACCAGCCGGATCGGCCGATTCGGGTATGACTGCGCCGCTGCCGTCGCCACGGCAAGCGAAGCTGCAAGACCCGCTACCAACAACGCGCGCCGGTTCTTCATGTCCCCTCCTCCTTGTCTGATTTCGTGAGTCGTGATTCGTGAATCGACTCCCCTCCTGTCCGAGGGTGAGGCGGGGTTTCCATCCTCATCGCGTTCCGTTCTCCATTGACGAGAACGGAATCTCGAATCTCCCCTCTCCACTCGGGAGAGGGGCGGGGGTGAGGGGTGAGCCGCCGAACGCCAGCCGCCTCTGTGCGGTTGGCCGGGCGGGGTCGCCGCACAGCGCCGGGGTGGTGGAAGCGTCACCGCGCCACCGCGTCACTGCATCACTCGACACTGGACACTCGACTATAGCCTATTGCGTCCGCATTGTGAGCGCAATTGCCATCGCGTACAGCAGGGGCTAGATTATCCGGGCGCGCGCCGCGACCGGGCCGCAGCCAGGAGGATTTCACATGGCCATCGTCGTAAGTGAACGGGACGTCGCCGCCGAGCCATTCGGCGTTAACATGAAGCGGCAGCGCCTGCTGACCGAAGCGCGGGTGAAGGGAACTCAAATCCTCCTCGACCGCTGGGCGCTCGCGCCGGGGGCCATCACCAAACTCGAGGTGCCCGCCGGCAACCTCGCCTGGTTCCAGATGCTCGAAGGCGAAGTCGAGCTCATGCATGCCGGCGGTGAAGAGCGCCTCACCGCCGCGCACATCGTGTTTCTCCCGCCCGCCTTTCGCGGCACGCTCGCAAGCCGGGCGGGCGCCGCTTTGCTCTACGCCGAAGTTCCCAAGGCCGGCCGGTTCGATCCCGCATTCGCGAAAAACGCGCCGCAGCTTCGCGTTGTGGACTGGATGCGCGAGCCGGTGCTCGACTCGCAGCACGACGCGCGCAAGCGCATTTACGTCATGACGCCAAAGCTCTTCGGCACCAAGGCGATCAAGGGCGAGATGATCATCTATCCGCCGGGGACCGAGGCCTCCAACCATCACCATGAGGGCGCCGAGCACTTCATGTACGTCACCCGGGGCCGCGGGACTGCCTGGTCGAACGAGAGGCCGTTTCCGGTGAAGCAGGGCGACCTCATCTCTTACGCCGACCGCGAACGCCACTACCTGAGAAGCGAAGGCGAGGAGGACATGGTGTTCGTGGAATTTTTCGTCCCGGGGGAATACAAGACCATCTGGGCGCCGGGCGCCGCGGTGTGCACCTGGCTGCCGACGGGACGCGACATCCGCGGCGAGAAACCGGCGCGCGAGATCGCAGCGCACAGCTCCGCGCTAGTCGGCAGTCCCCAGGATGTCTAAGCGCCGCGAGGGCACGAGGGACGAGAAGGCTCCGTGTAGGAAAAATAGGGACGCAGACATTTATCTATGCACACATTCTTATCAATGCTACTTTACCGTTGATAAATGTGTGCGTCCCTATTTTTCCCGCCTTGACGCTGCCCGTGGTGGAGCACAGAATTTCCCGGTCGAGGAGAGATAGTCATGCGCACGGGTCCACATCATGATGCGACGCGCGCGCGGCTCGCGCGCACGGCCAACACGCTGGCAGCCTTCCGCGTCGTGCCGAGCGGCGCCACGCTCGGCGCCGAAATCCTGGGCGTGGATTTTTCCGTGCCCGTGCCCGAGGACGTGAAAGCCGCGCTGCGCAAGGCATGGGCCGACCACATGGTGCTGCTCTCCCGCGGGCAACGCCTCGACGATGAGCAGCTGCTGGCGACTTCCTCCATTTTCGGCCCGCCGCATGACTCCGCCGCTCGCAAGTACCATCTCGCCGCCGGCCACGGCGTGGACGACAGCTACATGGTGTCGCGGCACCCCAGCATCACGATCATCTCCAACCTCGACGCCGGCGGCAAGCCGGTGCTCGACAACGGCGGGCTCGGCAGCTACGAGGTCGTCTGGCACACCGACAACTCCTACGTGGAGGTTCCGCCCGCGGGCAGCATGCTCTACGCGCTGGAGGTGCCGGTCAACGGCGGCGGCGATACCTCCTTCAACAACCAGTACCTCGCCTACGAGGAGCTGCCCGACGATCTCAAGCGCGCGATCGAGGGCAAGTACCAGGTGCACGACTCGAGCCGCAACAGCGCGGGGGTGCTCCGCCCCGGCGTGAAGCTGCCGGCGACGCCCGAGGAGGTCGAGGGCCCCGCGCATCCGCTGGTGCGCGTGCACCCGGTGACCGGCAAGCGCGCTCTCTACCTCGGCCGGCGGCGGGTGTGGCCCTCGAACCACATCGTCGGCATTCCGAACGAGGAAAGCGAGCGCCTGCTCGATGCCCTGTGGGCGCACGCGACGCAGCCGAAATACGCCTGGACCCACAAGTGGAAGGTCGGCGACATCGTGCTGTGGGACAACCGCTGCTGCATGCACTACCGCACGGAAGTGGACGTCACCCAGCGGCGCGTGATGCACCGCACGACCATCAAGGGCGAGGCGCCCATTGCCCCATGGGGCAATACTCCAGGTGCGTGAATCGTGATACGTGAGTCGTGATTCGACCCGCATTCCTTGCATCGCGGGATAGAAAAACGCGTACTTAGTTCCTGCGTCCCGATCGCACGAATTCTTGCAACGGCAAGTGATCGCGAGAATCGGCCGCTCGCAGCGCGGCGATATAGCGATCGCGAACTTCACCGGCCGCAACCAGGTCGCTCTTGCCCCAATCGAACGGCTCGGCGCCGTTCAACCCGAGCAGGATATCCGTCATCAGGCGCGCATGACGGCCGTTGCCGTTGGGAAAAGGATGAATCTGCGTGAGCCGGTGATGAAATCTGGCCGCGATTTCATCGAGCGGCATCGATTTCTGCTTGATTTGATAGGCGACGTCATCGAAGAGCTTCTTGAGCTCGACGGATATGTTTATCGGGTCGATGCCCGGGTTGGTTTCGTTCTTCCGGAAGTTGCCTGCCCATTTCCAGGTCTTGCCAAACATTCTTCCATGAAGCTCCCGCGCAAAGTCGGCCGTCAATAACTCCTTTCGCTTCCTCGACAGAGCCCATGCCCTCCCCTCCGCTACGTTCTGGAATTCCCATTCATTGAGCTGGCCCTGGGTCGCGATATGCGACGGAATCAGGCCTGCTGCGTCGTCGGGGTCGAGCGGCGTCGCGCCCGGCGGGTAAACGAACTTCACTACCATAGCTTCTTCGGATTACCCTGAAGCAGGCCCTGGATTATCCGCTCGCGCTGGCGCCGCTCCTGCCGCTCGCCGATCGCCTGCGCTTCGAGCTTCATCGAGTGCGACACCGGTTTGATGAGCGATTCGGCGATATCGCGGGCGCGGTCGCGCTGCATCTCTTCGAGAGGCTTCTCCGGGACGAGCACATAGACGACGCGGCACCCGAGCGCCGCCGCGAGCTTGTTCAAGCTTTCCAACGTGATCTTTCCATTGGCCTCGCTGTGCTCCAGGTCTTTGATCGTCTGGCGCGTTACGTTGAGGCGCGCCGCGAGTTGAGCACCGGACATGCCTAGTGCTTCGCGTATCGCCCGCACCCAGCCGCCACGCGGCGACTGCGCGCGCGAAAGCCGCTGGAACGGCCGTAGCAGTTCTTCTGTCTGTTCGAGTTTCAATTTCTTATAGTCTCGCGCCATAACGGTCCCTTAAGCAGGATATAACCTGCCGTGGAGGGTCATTATGCAGGATATAACCTGCTATATCAACACACTTCGCAGGATATATCCTGCCTATAATACAAATAACATAATATATTCATCTAGATATTGGAATGCCCTTTGGAATCCGGGTGTTTTGGGCCGGCAGGACCACTGTGGCAGCGGAATTGAAAAGGGCGCCCCGGTTCGCCGCCGCTACCTCGTAAACCCGTGCGGTTCTCCTGCGCTGCTCGACCAGGCAGGGCGCCTGCGCAACTCGCGCACGGTCTCCGCTTGTGCCGACGCATAAGGCGTGAAGTCCCAGCGGTAAGCCACACGTATACGAAGCTCGCCCAGTGCTCGACCGAGACCCGGCATCGCTCTCATTAGACTTTCGGAAGGGAATCGCTTCGAGATGTGGGGTAACAGTCGACCGGGTCTTACGCGGCTGTTCCCGCAAACGGGCCTGCGACTAACGAGTCACAGCCGCACCCCTTGCCCGGTCTGCGTTGCTCGGCGGCGAACAGGGGCCCCAAAAACAACAAACCCCTAGCTGATGATTCTTTCCTTCATCCTTCTGCCTTCATCCTCACGCCGCCTTGACCGAGGGCAGGCCCGCGAGCGCCATGGCGAGCTCGGCTTCGTCGTATTGCTGGTCGGTGAGCTTCCCCGCGAAGTAGTCGATGTAGGCCTGCATGTCGAAGTGGCCGTGGCCGCAGAGGTTGAAGAGGATCGCGCGCGACACCCCTTCCTCCTTGCAGCGCAGCGCTTCCTCGATCGCGCCCAGCACCGCATGGTTCGCCTCCGGCGCGGGCAGGATCCCTTCCGCGCGCGCGAACTTCACCCCCGCCTCGAAGCACTGGATCTGGTGGTAGGCGCGCGCCTCGATCAGCCCCAGCTCCTTCACGTGGCTCACGAGCGGCGACATGCCGTGATAGCGCAAGCCCCCGGCGTGGAAGCCGGGCGGCGTGAAGGTCGAGCCCAGCGTGTACATCTTGGCGAGTGGGGTCAAGTGCGCGGTGTCGCCGAAATCGTAGGCGTAGCGGCCGCGGGTCAAGCTGGGGCACGCCGCGGGCTCGATGGCGACGATGCGCAACTTCCTGCCGCCCCGCAGTTGCGCGCCCAGGAACGGGAAGACGATGCCGGCGAAGTTGGAGCCGCCGCCGGTGCAGCCGATGATGACGTCCGGGTAGTCGTCGGCGAGCCCGAACTGCGCGATCGCCTCCTGCCCGATCACGGTCTGGTGCAGCAGCACGTGGTTCAACACCGAGCCCAGCGCGTACTTGGTGTCGTCGCGGCTCGCGGCGACCTCGACCGCCTCCGAGATCGCGATGCCGAGGCTGCCCGGGTGTTTCGCGTCCTTCGCGAGTATGGCGCGGCCCGATTGCGTCTCCATCGAGGGCGAGGGCACGCAGCGCGCGCCGTAGGTTTCCATGAGCGCGCGACGGTAAGGCTTCTGGTCGTAGGAGACGCGCACCATGAAGACCTGCACTTCGATCCCGAAGAGCGCCCCGGCGAACGCGAGCGCGGAGCCCCATTGCCCCGCGCCGGTCTCGGTGGTGATGCGCTTCACTCCGGCTTCGGTGTTGTAGAACGCCTGCGCCACCGCGGTGTTGGGCTTGTGGCTGCCGGCGGGGCTCACGCCTTCGTACTTGTAGTAGATGCGGGCGGGCGTACCCAGCGCCTTCTCGAGCCGGCGCGCGCGGTGAAGCGCGGTCGGGCGCCACTGCTTGTAGATCTCGCGCACCGGTCCCGGGATCTCCACCTCGCGCTCGGTCGTGACCTCCTGCGCGATCAGCGACATCGGAAAGAGCGGCGCGAGATCGTCGGGGCCCACGGGCTTCATCGTGCCCGGGTGCAGCACCGGCGGCGGGGGCGAAGGCAGGTCCGCCATGATGTTGTACCAGAAGCGCGGAATGCGCGATTCGTCGAGGATGTACTTGATGGTTTCCTTCATGGTCGTACCTTGGGGTTGGATGGGAAGCGGCGATCAGTATAGCCATCCCCGGGCGCGCAGGACCTTGCGCGAGATCAAGCTTTCTGGAGCAGGCGGGACCCGTTCAGCCGCCGAAACCCGCCCGCTTTGACGCAAAGCTTCACCGCCAAGGACGCTAATCCGCCAAGGAAAATAACAGCCTTACCGCGAAGGAAATAATAACAATAAGGACAGAACCAAATCCTCAAGGTCGCGAAGGAACCGCGCCAAGGGTGGCATACCAGAAACGCTTCTGGGCATATTAGCGCCGCGTACAAAAGTCTTCCTGGAAGTCTGCACACCAACGGCGTTTCCAATTCCCCACTTGGCGTTGTCTTGGCGACCTCGGGGTTTGATTTTAATTAGTGTTCCCTTTGCGTCCTTGGCGTCCTTCGCGTTGAGGCTGTTCCTTTCCTCCGCGTCCTTGGCGGCCTTCGCGGTGAGGCTGTTATTTTCCTTAGCGCCCTTCGCGTTAGGGCTATTCGTCACCCCGTCACTCGCCGGTCGTCACCCCGTCGCCTTCGCGGCCTCAGAGTGGTTGTCGGCAAGTAACTCACTACATCGCTTCGGCCGCCCGTCCCGCAGCCTCCAAACCGCTATGGGAGGAGCCAGTCTGGTGGC
>Ga0326597_10009067_pt1 | contig 13370 bp, 8 predicted proteins | sample RVTome_12_FD_203789 | JGI IMG/M metagenome (GOLD analysis project Ga0326597, IMG submission 203789) | Soil microbial communities from uranium-contaminated site in the Upper Colorado River Basin, Wyoming, United States - RVT100D185 | ecosystem: Environmental > Terrestrial > Soil > Contaminated >... | reverse complement strand
CATCGAGCCGGACCGCCTCGCCGTCGCGCGGCACCGAGAAGCGGATCGTCGTCGAGGGTCCGAACGGATTCGGCGCGTTCTGCTCGAGCGCGAGCGCCGCCGGGGGCGCGCCGTGCTCCACGCCGACGCTCGGGGAGGCGTCGTAGTACTCGACGTCGTCCACCGCGGCCTCGACGATCGAACCGCTCCCGAGATCGCTCGCGATGAACTTGATCTTCATCGTCGCGGTCGGGGACACGTGGTTGTTCACATCGACGATGACGCGCTTCCAGAAGTTCTCGGTGAGCGTGGTCGACTCCACGTCGGTCCAGGTCGTGCCGCCGTCGTTCGAGATCGCGACGCGCCACGTATCTTCGTTGGGCGCGGCGCCTGCGTTGTTCGTGTACCACCGCCAGTAGAGGATCCGCGGCTCGGTCATGCCCGCGAGCGAGAACGTCGGCGAGACGAGCGACGTCGTGCCTGCGTCCACGTCGTTGTCGCCGATGGCCGCGCCGGCGGCCGACTGCCCGGTGATGAAGCACGCCACCCCGGGCGCGAGCGTGTGGTCGTCCTCCGGCTGCACGGCGCCGCCGCCGGTGCCGTTCGGATCGACGCGCGTCCAGACGCCCGAGGCCGCGTTGTCGCCGGCCGCGCTCGCCACCCATCCGGCCGCCGTCTCGAACTCGTCGTACCACGCGGCCGGAGCGAGCGCGACGTCGAGATCGACCGAAGCGGATGAGACCGAGAGCGGAATGTCGCGCGGCACGTAGCGGAACCGGTCCACGGAAATCGTGTACGCGCCGTACGGAAGCGAGCCCAGGTTGTAGTCGCCGTTCCCCGCGCTCACCGCGCTCCGCGGTGTCGAGACGGCGACGATCGTCGCGCCCGCGAGGCCGGCGCTCGTGCCGGAGTCCGTGATCGTCCCCGAGACGATGCCCGCCGGCTGCGCCGCGAGCGCGGCGTCCTCGGTGCCCGTCAGGCCTTGCTGGAGCTGGATCGGAATGTCCAGCGGGTCGTATCCGAACGACTCGAAGCGGAGCGTGTAACCTCCGGGGTTGTGCGAAATGGTGTAGTGGCCCGACGCGTTCGTCGTCGCGCTGCGGCCGGTGCCGACAAGCGTCACGGTCGCGCCGGCCAGCGGCAGCGCCGTCGTTGCGTCCGTCACGGTGCCTTCGACCGTCCCGTAGTTCGCGGTGAACTGGAGCACCCAGAGGCCCGTGCTCATGTCGCTCGCGATGAACTTGCCCGACGGATAATACGGAAAGACGCCCCAGCACCCGTTGAAGCCACCGCTCGCGCCCGGATACGTGTCGTAGAAGCCGACTTCCTGGATATTGAACGGATCGCTGATGTCCACGATGCGCGCTCCCTCGGTGTAGTACGCGGTGTAGGCGAGGTTGCCGAGCACATGCACGTTGTGGACCGAGGTCGTCGCGTTGGCCGTGTACACATCCGTCTGCACGATGTTGTCGAGATCTTGGATGTCCCACATCCGCAGGCTGCCGCCCGTCGTCTCATCGGTGGTGAGGAGGTACTGCTGGTCGTCCGTCGTCCAGCAGTTGTGCGGCGCGGCTCCCGGCCACGTCCACGTCTTCAGCTCGACGAGCGATCCCGGCGTCGCGGCGTCGTAGATCCCCTGGATGCCGTTCGAGATCCCCGAGAGGTAGGCGAACCCGTTCTTCGCGAACGAGTCGTGCACGTAGTACGTGGTGAACGAGCCGATGTCGGTGGGATTCGCCGGGTTCGCGGCGAGGTTCAGGATCCTCAAGCCCGTGTCGGTGCCGTTGACGTACGCCAGGGCCGCCGCTTCATCGATGTAGATCGTATGCGCCGTGTTGAACGTCGTCCTCCACGTGTTGACGAGAACCGGGTTCCAGGGGTCGGCCATGCTGACGATCTGGAGCCCGCGATTCGTGCCGCTCCCTTCGGTCGTGATGTACAGGTACTGGCCGTACGTCTTCATCTCGCGCCACGAAGAGGACGGTCCGGGGATGAACGCCTCGAGGGTGATCGTCGGCGCGTTCGTGATGTCGTAGATCGCGGTGCCCGTGCCGGTGCCGATGGCCGCGAATTCGGAGCCGTCGGTATGGACATATCCCCAGCACGAGGCATAGGAGCCGTACGCGTCCACGTTCCCGAGAAGGTTGACGTTGTTGCTGACCTGCGCGTGGGCCGCAGATGCGGCGGACGCGGTCAAGGCGGCTGCAAGAGCGATGAGGCGGCATCGCTTCGACATGGAGACGACCTCGCTGTGCGTTGTGGATTGGCGGGGGAGGACGATGTTGCCCTGTGATGATAGCGAGAGCGGCCGAATCCGGCAAGCAATGAGCGGTGGTTGACGATCCCGCCTGGCGGCGCGGCGCTCCGCTCAGATCGGGCGGCCGTCGCCGCCGCGCCTCAGAGCGACGATCTCGGCGAGGATGCTGAGCGCGATCTCGGGCGGCTCGGCGGCGCCCAGGTTCAGGCCCGCCGGGGCGCGCACGCGGTCCGCGTCCTCGCGGGAAATGCCGATCGCTTCGAGGTCGCGGCGCACGATCTCCGCGCGCGTGGAGCTCGAGACGAGCGCGACGTACCATGCGCCCGCTTCGAGCGCGCGCTTCAAGAAGAAGTGGTCTCCCTTGTGATGCGTTCCCACCACCACCGCGCTCGCCGCCGAGACCGGCAGGCGCGCGGGATCGGCCTCGTCGAGGAGGGCGTCCGCGGTCGGGAACGAAGCGCGCGTGGCGAGCGGATCGAACACCGTGACGTGGAATCCGAGCGCGCCGCCGATGAGGGCGAGGCTCTCGACGATGCGCCCGTGTCCGGTGAGGACGAGCGGAGGCGAGGGAAGGACCGGCTCCAGGTAGACCTCCATCCAGCCGCCGCACGGCAGGCCGACGCCTTCTGGGGAATCGGTGAGGTCGATGCGCACCGTCGCGGCCTGGGCGTCGCGGAGCGCGGAGGCGGCGGCGTCGCACACCGCGCTCTCACCGCACCCGCCGCCGACCCAGCCGAGGAGGCACGTACCGTCGGGAGCGAGGAGAGCCTTCGAACCGGCGCGCGCCGCCGTCGAGCCCTCGCTCCGGATGACGGTCGCGATGACGAACGGCTGGCCCGACTCGATCATGCGGGCCGTCTGGCGGTAGAACTCGTGGGTGGACATGGTGTGTGCGCTGCGGCCGCATTCTACCCGTGCGCGCCCGGAGGCGCAATGCCCGTCACGCCGGATGCGCGACCGTGCGTCGCAGCACGCGGCGGCTCGGGCGTACCGCCGGGGCAGGGACAGGCTTCTTGAGCGCGCCCGTGAAGTACGCGATGCACTCCGGGCAAAGGAAGGCGCCGCGTCCGTCCTCACCGGTGAAGTCTTGGGTGACGAGGCGGATCAGCTTCCGTTCTTCCGCCGAATGATGCGCCGGTTCCTCGAAGCGATCCAAGCATACGTTGCAGCGAACCGTCCGCACGGCATCCTCCCCGGTTCCGCGGCGGGCGCTTCGACGCTGTCGCGCGATCGCGGCCGGCCGCCGTTTCTTGAACGAAACGGTCGGCGGAAGTTCGCGCGTGCTTAACAGGCCGCCGAAAAACTGGGCCCGGCCTGATCCAGTTTTCGGCAGTCTGTTATGCGCCCGCGCCGCGGACGCCGGGGTCAGAACGGGATGAAGCCGGGGTTCAAGATTCCGTCCGGGTCGAGGCGCCGTTTCATCTCGGCAAGCCTCGTCCACTGCTCGCCGAAGTGGGCCTTCCAGCGCGTCTCGTCGAAGCGGATGTAGCCGGAGAGGTAGCGCTTCGCGCCGGCCTTCATGCTGAGGTCGCTCGCGCCGTCGAGCATCGGCGCGACGGCCGGGATCGCCTCGGCCGGCAGGCCCGGCAGGATCCCGAACCCCATGACGAACTCGGTCGCGGGACGCATGAAGAGCGGTGTCTCCGACGTCGTCCCTCGCGAGGGCCACAAGAGAATGTGCCCGCCGCCGAGAACGGTCGGCGGCAGCTCGGCGAGGACCCCGCCGATGTAGGGGGCGGCGCCCTGCCAGGGGAGGATCGTCTCCATCCACGGATGCGCCGCGGCCCAGTAGCCGGCGCGCTTCCAGAGTGCGAAGAGCGGCTCGAGACGATTCGCGAACTCGAGGATCGGGCGCTCCTCGGTGTGTACGTGCCGGTAGAACGAGAGCCCCGCGAGGAGCCGCGCGTCGTCGGGCGGGGCGCCGGGTGCGTGCTCGACCGTGACGTGGAGCGGGAAGAACCACTCCGCGAAAGGCTGGGGCATTCCCCCGCGGCGCCGGAAGCCTTGCGCGCACGGGACGCACCACGACTCGAGGTAGTCGAAGCGGTCGTCCGACATGAGAGTGCGCGCGTCCGCCATGAGACGCCCGAGATCGTCGTAGAGGAGGTAGTACGTCCGCGTGTTCGGATGCACGTCTCTGAGCGTGAGCGTCGCGCTCGTGATGATGGCGGTCTGCCCGAGGCCGGATCGCACGGCGTCGAAGACGTCGCGCTCGCGATCCCGCGAGCACGTGACGACGTCGCCTCGCCCGGTGACGGCCGTCAGCTCGAGCACGTTGTCGGTCTGCGCGCCGTGCCGGAACGAAGAGATCCCGAGGCCGGCCACGGAAAGCGTCCCTCCGACGCTCACGTTCAAGTTGTTCGTCAGCACCGGAGGAATGAGACCCTCCGCGACCGTCGCGGCGACGAGGTCCTTCCACAGTACGCCCGCGCCGCACGTCGCCGTCTTCGATGCGCGATCGATCCGCACGGGGCCGGTGAGCCCGGAGCTCGAGAGGACGATCCCACCCTCGTTGAGCGCCTGGCCGCTCTGCGTGTGCGCCTGGCCGCGCGTGGACACGGCGATGCGCCCCTCGCGCGCGAAGGCGAGCACGCGCGCCGTCTCGTCCGCGGTCTGCGGGCGGACGACCGCGGAGGGACGCCGCGTGACCATGCGGCCGAAGTCGCTCGAAGCTTCGGCGAGCGACGGTTCGTCGAGTGCGACACGTCCGGGGAGCTGCTTCTGGAGGTCGTCGATCCAGCTGTTCGGCGGCATGATGCTTGGCTTCCTTCCGGTGTGAGGTGGTTCATCGGGCCGCGCCGTGCGGCCGTCCCGCGGAACACCGCGGCACGGGGCTGAGGCGCCTCCGTCGACGGATGAACCGCAAGGATAGCGGGGCCGCGCGAACGCGGTCAATCGCGCGGCCCCTCGGCGGTGGTCGTCTCCTAATGGGCCATCGCGCCTGCGGGAGGCTCATACTCGGGAACGACGTTCCTGATCGGCGGAATGCTCTTCAGGTACGCGTACATCGCTCTGAGGTCGTCGTCCGTCGCCTTCGCATAGCTCGGCCACGGCATCGGCGGCATGATCGGACGCCCGACGCCGAGATGCTTGCCGCTCCGCATCGCCTGGATGAACATCTCCTCGCTCAAGACGCCGAGCCCCGTGTCGTCCGGCGTCAGGTTGTACGCGTACGAGACGCCCCACGGTCCCGAGAACGCGGTGTTCGTCAGCGCGCCGTACCAGCCCCACGGGCTGTCGCCGGGATCAGGGGCCTTCGGCATCTTCATCGCTTCGGGATGCCCCGACAACATGAGGGCCATGTCGGGCTCGGCCCCGTGGGCGCCCATCTTCCACGGAGTGTGGCAGTCGTTGCACCCGCCGAGTGTCACGAGATACCCGCCGCGTTCGACCATCGACGCCGAATCGGCCGGGGCCGCCGCCTGGCCGGAAGGCGTTCCGGTCTGGCTGCTCGAGGTCCCGCTCTCGCGGGATCCGCCGCAGGCCGCCGCGACGAGCACGACGGCGCCGGCGAGAATGACAAGGGATAGTGGCCTGATCGATCCCTTGCGCACATGATCGATCGCTTCGTTCATCGGTTTCGCCTCCTTCTCACGGGTCGGACGGCACCAGCCCTCGCAGGATACCGCGTGGAGGGCGGAGAGACTCGCGCGCCGGATCCGGAGATCGCGCTCCGGTCTCCGCGGCCCGCGCGCCCGAAAGATAGCAACAGGCTTTCCGGATTGCGAGCGCCGCGTCGCTCGCGGCGGGCCCGCCCGCCTTGACCTGCGACTCCCCGCGTTGATAGCGTGGCCGCGTCAGCTCACCGAGCGAGGGATAGGATGGCAGCCGGCGATCGACAGCACTCCGCGGGACCCGAAGCGCGCAGGCTCGAAGCGTTGTGGCAGGGGTCGTTCGGGGACGAATACACCGAACGCAACGCGCAGGCCGCCGAGGGCCGCCGCGTGTTCTGGACGACGATCCTCGATGGGCTCGGCGTCGAGCGCATCCTCGAGGTCGGGTGCAATCTCGGCGCGAACCTGCGATGGATCTCCGAGATCGTTCCTCAGCGCGGAGTCTTCGGCGTGGACGTGAACGAGCACGCGCTCTCCCGCCTTCGCACCGCACTGCCGGGAGTGAACGCGGTGTGGTCGGTCGCGCGCGAGCTGCCGTTCCGCGAACGATACTTCGATCTCGTCTTCACGACCGGCGTCCTCATCCATCAGCCCGACGAAGCGCTGGGCGACGTTATGTCGGAGATCGTTCGCTGCTCGAGGCGCTACGTGCTGGCGGGGGAGTACTTCTCTTCGGCCGCCGTCGAAGTGCCGTATCGCGGCGAAGAAGGCGCGCTGTTCAAGCGCGACTACGGAGGGATCTACCGGCGGCGTTTTCCGGAGCTGCAACTCGTCCGCGAGGGCTTCCTCCCGCGCGGCTCCGGTTGGGACGACGTGACGTACTGGCTCTTCGAACGTCGCTGACCAACATCGGAGTAGCGCATCGAGCGTGGCGCCGTGCATCGTGCCCACGCGGCCGTTTCGAGTGGTCCGCCCCGTGCCTGCTGCGATAGAATCCGCCGTGTACGACCCGCCAGAAAGGTAGATCGCGTCCATGGCAGTCAAAGCATTCAACTCCTTCCAGATGGCCCAGGCGCAGTTCGACCGCGCTGCCGAAATCCTCGGGCTCGATCCGGCATCCCGCGAAATCCTCCGGAACCCCATGCGCGAGTATCAGTTCAGCATCCCCGTGCGCATGGATAACGGACGGACGAAGGTCTTCCGCGGTTTCCGCGTGCAGCACAACGACGCGCGCGGCCCAGGGAAGGGCGGGATCCGGTTCCACCCGCAGGAGACGATCGACACGGTGCGCGCCTTGGCAATGTGGATGACGTGGAAGTGTGCGGTGGTGGACATCCCCTTGGGGGGGAGCAAGGGAGGAGTCGTCTGCGATCCACATAACTTGAGCGAACGGGAGCAGGAGCTGCTCTGCCGCGGCTGGGTCCGCCAGGTCTCGCGAGACGTGGGTCCGGTCATCGACGTTCCCGCGCCCGATGTCATGACCACCGGACAGCACATGCTCTGGATGCTCGATGAGTTCGAGTGGATCCACCGCGGGCACTATCCGGGGTTCATCACCGGCAAGCCGGTCGGCCTCGGCGGATCGCTCGGCCGCACGGAGGCGACCGGGTACGGCGTCGTCTTCACGCTGCGGGAGGCGCTGAAGGAGCTTGGCCTCACGGCGGAGCAGGCGCCCGCGGCCGTCCAGGGATTCGGGAACGTGGCGCAGTACGCGATCCGCCTCTACCAGCAGATCGGAGGCAAGGTGCACTGCGTCTCCTGCTGGGATCAGAAGGATCAGACGTCTTACACGTATCGCCGCTCCGCCGGCATCGACCTCGATGCTCTCCTCTCGATCACCGACCAGTTCGGCGGCATCGACAAGGAGAAGGCGCGCCGCATGGAGTACGAGGTGCTCCCGGGCGACGCGTGGATCGAGCAGGACGTCACCGTGCTCATACCGGCCGCGATCGAGAACCAGATCAACGCGGAGAACGTCGTCCGCATCCGTCCCGGAGTCAAGGTCATCGCCGAAGGCGCGAACGGCCCGACGACCCCGGACGCAGACCGCGAGATTCAGAAGCGCGGCATCTTCGTCATCCCGGACTTCCTCGCGAACGCCGGGGGAGTGACCTGCTCGTACTTCGAGCAGGTCCAGAGCAACATGAACTACTTCTGGGAGAAGGACGAAGTGCTCGGAAAGCTCGACGTCAAGATGACGAGCGCGTTCCTCGGCGTCAGCGAAACGGCGAAGAAGCGGAACCTGTTCATGCGCGACGCGGCGTACGTGATCGCCGTGAACCGCGTGGCGCAGGCGTGCCGCGATCGCGGCTGGATCTAGCTCGGTCCGGCGATCTCCCGCGGGGGCGCGCGCGTGCGCGTCCCCGCCGAGCGCGGGGGTTCTGCGCGTGTCCGAAGGCGGTTTTCCTCGTTTCGACCGGCGGTTCTTCGATTCCGCCGAGAACTTCACGCTGATCGGCGGCGGAGAGATCGGCGGGAAGGCCCAGGGGCTCGCCTTCGTCAAGAACCTCCTGGCCGAACGGTTCGATCCGGCGCGGTTCCCCGGCGTCTCCGTGACGATCCCCACGTTGACGGTCGTCGCGACCGACATCTTCGACGCGTTCCTCGACGAGAACAGCCTCCGCGAGATCGCCCTCTCGGGCGAATCCGACCGGCGCATCGCGCATGCGTTCCAGGGCGGAAGCTTCCCGGCCGCTTACGTCGGAGACCTTCGCGCGCTCGTCGAGAGCGTTCACCGGCCGCTCGCGGTCCGGTCTTCGAGCCGGCTCGAGGACGCGATGTTCGAACCGTTCGCGGGCGTCTACGAGACGAAGATGATCCCGAACAACGAGCCGGATCCGGGCGTGCGGTTCCGGAAGCTCGTCGAAGCGATCAAATTCGTCTACGCCTCCACCTTCTTCGTCGGGGCGAAGGCGTACGCCCGCTCGGTCGGGCGCGAGATCGCCGACGAGAAGATGGGCGTCATCGTTCAGGAAGTCGTCGGCGAGCGCCGCGGCGATCGCTTCTATCCGACCGTCTCCGGCGTGGGCCGCTCGTTCAACTTCTATTCCGCAGGAAACGCGCGCCCCGAGCACGGCGTCGTGAACCTCGCGCTCGGGCTCGGCAAGACGATCGTCGACGGCGGTGCCAGCTGGTCCTTCTCTCCCGCATTCCCCCGGGCCAACCCGCCTTACGGTTCGGTCGGCGACCTCCTGGATCAAACGCAGACCACGTTCTGGGCCGTCAACATGGGACGCCCGCCGGCATACGATCCGATCGCCGAGACGGAGTACCTCGTCGAGTCGGATCTCCTCGAGGCGGAGAAGGACGGTGTGCTGCGCCACCTCGTCTCGACCTACGATCCGGACTCCGACCGCGTTTCCCCGGGTCTCGCCGGGGATGGGCCGCGCATGCTGACCTTCGCGCCGATCCTGACGGGGAGCGCGCTTCCGTTGAGCGATCTCCTCGGCAGCCTCCTCGAGCTTTCGCGCGAGGCGGCGGGAGCGGAGGTCGAGCTGGAGTTCGCGATGACGCTCGACCGCGAACGCGCCGTTCCGGCACGGTTCGGGTTCCTCCAGCTCCGGCCGCTCGTCGTGTCCCGGGAGCAGGTGTCGATCTCCGAGGAGGAGATCGGCGATCCACGCACCGTCGTCTCCTCGCGCACCGTTCTCGGGAACGGCATCGTCGAGGGGATCCACGACGTCGTCTTCGTGCGCCGCGACCGCTTCGATTCGGCGCGCACGCGCGCGATCGCCCGCGAGGTCGAATCGTTGAACCGGCCTCTCCTCGATGCCGGCCGGCGGTACCTGCTCATCGGATTCGGGCGGTGGGGCACGGCCGATCCGTGGCTCGGGATCCCCGTCGCGTGGAGCCAGATCTGCGGAGCCGGCGTGATCGTCGAAGCGTCGTTCCCGGGCTTCTCCGCCGATCCGAGCCAGGGATCGCATTTCTTCCACAACATCACAAGCCGCCGCGTCCCGTACTTCACCGTGCGTGAATCGGCAGGCGACTTGCTGCGCTGGGAGGCGCTGGAAAGCGCCCCAGCGGTCGCCGAGAGCGATCACGTGCGCCACGTGCGACTCGAGCGGCCGCTCCGCGTCAAGGTCGACGGACGGACCGGGCTCGGCGTCGCACAGATGGGGGCCTGACCGATGCTGCCGCCCGAGAAGCCGATCGAGCTGATCCTCCGAAACCTCCAGGAGCGCGCGAAGGAACTGGATTGCCTCTATCGCGTCGAGGAGATCCTCCAGCGGAGTGACTTCTCACTCGACGAGGTCCTGTTCGCGGTCCTGCAGGCGCTTCCCTCGGGGTGGCAGTACCCGTCGATCTGCCAGGCGCGGATCACCTACGAGGACGCGTGCTATCAGTCCGTGGGCTTCCGCGAGACGCGCTGGGTCCAGTGCGCGAATCTCGACGTTCGCGGGGAGACGGTGGGATGCCTCGAGGTCTCCTATCGCGAGCCGGCTCCGACCGCCGACGAAGGGCCGTTCCTCAAGGAGGAGCGGCGGCTCATCGACACGATCGCGGACCGGCTGAGCCACCACTTCGAGCACCGCAAGCTCCAGGTCGCCTTCGCGGAGTTGGAGACGGCGCGCCGCACGGCCTCGCGCGGCGCGCGGGCGCAGTGGGGCGTCATCCTCGATTTCCTCCGGCGCACCGACCAGAGCCTCTTGACGCGCATCTCGCGGAAGATGCTCAACCACCTCGCTTGGAGCGGCGTGGAGGAAGCGACGAGCCTGCTCCAGCGCTTCACCCCGCCCGATCGCGTCGATGACGGCGAGAGCGGCGGCGAGAACCGCCCGCGTTCGCGCGAGCGCGAGAAGGACTTCCTTCTCGTTGCGGACGAGACGTTCCGGATCGCCGACAGCCATCTGAGCGAAGACGAGATCCTCTCCTGCATTCAGCGTTGGATCCGGGAGGATCGTGCGCGGTTCCTCGTCAACGCGGTCGAGAGCCCGGACACCACCCTCGGCGACATCCGCGATGCGATCAGCCGTTTCCATCACGTCGGGCCGGAGGGAATCGAGCTTTCCACCGCCGCGCGCGAAGGGATGCAGGTGGCCTTGATCCGCCGCTTCCTCTCGGACCAGCCGGCGTTCGTCGCGATCGCGAAGCGTTACATCGACGTCGACGACTTCTTCGAACTCGTGAACCGGACGATCTTCATGCCGCGCAGCCACGGGCGGCTGGGCGGAAAGAGCGCCGGCCTCTTCCTCGCGAGCCTGATCCTCAAGAAGGACGCCGAGCACGCCGAGCTGCTCGGCAACGTCAAGGTGCCGCGCACCTGGTTCGTGACCTCGGATGCGCTCCTCGCGTTCGTCCGGCACAACAACCTCGAGGAGGTGTTCAACCAGAAGTACGTGGACATCGACCAGGTCCGCCTCGAGTACCCGCACCTCGTGCAAGTGTTCAAGAACTCCCACTTCCCGCAGGAGATCGTCGAAGGGCTTCTCCTCGTGCTCGACGAGACGGAGGGGCGCCCGCTCATCGTGCGCAGCTCGAGCCTGCTCGAAGATCGCTGGGGCGCCGCCTTCTCGGGGAAGTACAAGAGCCTCTTCCTCGCGAACCAGGGTGGACGGGAGGAACGGCTCGGGCAGCTGCTCGATGCTATCGCCGAGGTGTACGCGTCCACCTTCGGCCCCGATCCCATCGAGTACCGCGCCGAGCGCGGGCTCATCGACGTGCACGAGGAGATGGCGATTCTCATCCAGGAAGTCGTGGGCACCCGCGTGGGGCACTACTTCCTCCCGGCGTTCGCGGGCGTGGCGTTCACGCGGAACGAGTTCCGGTGGTCCTCCCGCGTCAAACGTGAGGACGGCCTCGTGCGCCTCGTCCTCGGTCTCGGTACGCGCGCGGTGGACCGGCTGAAGGACGATTACCCGGCGCTCCTCGCGCCGGGGCAGCCGGGCCTGCGCGTCAACGTGACGCCCGACGAGATCGTGCGCTATGCGCCGAAGATGGCGGACGTCATCGATCTCGAGACCGGACGGTTCGAGACGATCGAGATCCGCGACCTCCTCCGCGACTTCGGCGACCGGATCCCGCAGGTGCATCGTCTCGTGTCGCTGCATGACCGCGAACGCATCCGCCGGCCGCTCGGCACGCACATCGACTTCGAAGCGGAGCGGGCCATCGTCACGTTCGAGGGGCTCGTGGCAGAGACCCCGTTCATGGCGCGGATGAAGACGATCCTCGACGTGCTCGAAGCGAAGCTCGGCACGCCGGTCGACATCGAGTTCGCCTCGGACGGGGAGGACCTGTACCTCCTGCAGTGCCGCCCCCAAAGCTATGGCCGGGATGCGGCGCCTGCCCCGATCCCCCGCGACATTCCCGACGACCGCGTCCTGTTCGCGGCGCGCCGTTACGTGACGAACGGACGGCTTCCCGCGATCACGCATATCGTCTACGTCGATCCCGAACGCTACAACGAAGCCGAGGATCTCCAGACGCTGATGGCCTTCGGCCGCGCGGTCGGCAAGCTCAACAATCTGCTGCCGAAGGGGCAGTTCATCCTCATGGGGCCCGGACGCTGGGGAAGCCGCGGCGATATCAAGCTCGGCGTGAACGTGACCTACTCCGATATCAGCAACTCGGCGCTCCTCGTCGAGATCGCGCGCAAGCGGGGCGGCTACGTGCCGGACCTCTCGTTCGGCACGCATTTCTTCCAGGATCTCGTCGAGTCCGGCATTCGTTACCTGCCTCTCTATCCCGACGACGAAGGAGCGCGATTCAACGAGCCGTTCTTCACCCGCTCGCGCAATATCCTGTCGGAGATCCTGCCGGAGTTCGCCTTCCTCTCGGATGCGCTCCGCGTGATCGATGTTCCCGGAGAGACCGAGGGACGCGTGCTCAGCATCCTCATGAACGCGGACCTCGACGAGGCGATCGCCGTGCTCGTTTCGCCCGAGGCATCGGAGGGTGACGTGGCCGAGCCGGGGGCGCAGGAGGAGCAGCGCCCGGAGCACCACTGGCGGTGGCGGTTGCGGTTCGCGGAGCGCATCGCCGCGGATCTCGACCCCGAGCGGTTCGGCGTGAAGGGACTTTACGTTTTTGGGAGCACGAAGAACGCGGTCGCGGGTCCAGGGAGCGACATCGACTTGCTGGTCCACTTCGGCGGCACCGAGGATCAGCGGCGCGAGCTTCTCGTGTGGTTCGAAGGCTGGAGCCGCTGCCTGAGCGAGGTGAACTACCTCCGCACGGGATACGCATCGTCCGGTCTGCTGGACGTCCATCTCGTCGGGGACGCCGAGATCCAGGCGCGGAGCGGGCTCGCCGCGAAGATCGGCGCCGTCACGGACCCGGCGCGCCCGCTCCCGCTCGTCCCGCGCGGGAAGCCCGCCACCTAGAGGAGCTCGCGCTCGGCGGCCATCGGCTCCTCCGCGTCGAAGCGGACGAGCGCGAGCTCGGGCCCGTCGTGCGCGGCCCCGATCGCCACGGTCCGCCCGAGCGTCACGCGCCACGCGCCCGAGAGGCGGGCCGCCTCGTGCACGTGACCGTGGAGCGTGATCGCGGGCGCGCGCCCCTCGATGAAGCGGCTCACGGCGATGCTCCCGATGTGCTCGTCGAGCGGAACGCCCTCGAAGCGCTTCCCCCGGAGATCG
>Ga0326597_10009066_pt1 | contig 13370 bp, 12 predicted proteins | sample RVTome_12_FD_203789 | JGI IMG/M metagenome (GOLD analysis project Ga0326597, IMG submission 203789) | Soil microbial communities from uranium-contaminated site in the Upper Colorado River Basin, Wyoming, United States - RVT100D185 | ecosystem: Environmental > Terrestrial > Soil > Contaminated >... | reverse complement strand
CATCCCCAACCGCAACGGCGCGGCCACGATCGGGAAGTGCCTGGCGGCGGCCCTGGCTTCCCGCCACGATAACTTCGAAGTGATCGTGGTGGATGACGCCTCCAAGGATGATTCCGTCGAGGTGATCAAGCGTTTTCCCTGCCGGCTGATCCGCCTGGCGCAACATGGCGGCGCCGCCAAGGCCAGAAACACAGGAGCGCGGCACAGTCGCGGCGACGTGCTGTTTTTCACCGATGCCGATTGCGTGTTGCAGCCGGAGAGCCTCGCCGTTGCCGGCGAGACGCTGGCGCGTGCGGGCCCGAACGCCGTGGCCGGCGGCACGTATACCGCGTTGCCTCATGACCGCCGGTTCTTCAGCGTTTTCCAGTCAGTCTTCATCCATTACTGCGAGACCAGGAGCCCGCAGCGACCCGATTACCTTGCCACCCACGCCTTGGCGATTCCCGCGCCAGCCTTCAGACGGAGCGGGGGATTCCGCGAAGAGTTCCTGCCGATCCTGGAGGACGTGGAATTCAGCCACCGGCTGCGCCGCATGGGTTACTCGCTGGTGATGAACCCGGCGCTGCAGGTGCAGCATATTTTTGACTTCTCCCTGTTCCGTTCACTGGCCAATGCCGTCATCAAAACCAAATATTGGAGCCTGTACTCAATCAGGAACGGCGACCTGCTGGCGGATTCCGGCACGGCATCGCTGGGCTTAAAGCTCAACGCGGCGGTGTATTTCCTCGGCCTGCTGCTCCTGCTGCTGTTTTTTGCGACCGGCAGCGTGCTGTTTCTGTCCACGCTCGCCGCCGCGATCGTGCTCAATCTGTACGGGAACAGGGGACTGTTGCGGGCGTTTCATGATACCGGTGGAACCGGGTTTGCACTGGGCGCAGCCGCGTACTACTTACTGCTCTATCCGCTGGCGGTCGGAACGGGCGCCTGCGCCGGCGTAATGAAGTATCTGGGGGGGTACGTCAAACCGGGGTGGCAGCACTGATGTTTTCGCTGTTGCGCCACGCCGGCTCGATTCTCTGGAAGCGCAGGCCGATCCAGCTGACTTTTTTCGTTACCCGCAAGTGCAATGCCCGCTGTCCTTTCTGTTTTTATCTGCAGAGCACGGATCATCCCGACGATGGCGCGGCGGAGCTGACGCTCGACGAGATCGAAAAAATCTCGCGCTCTCTCGGAACGCTGCTGTGGCTCGCTTTTTCGGGCGGCGAAGCTTATTTGCGCAAAGACCTGGTCGAAATCAGCCGGATTTTCCATGCCCAAAACCGGCCGGCCATCATGCTCTATTCCACCAATGGCCTGCTGCCGGAATTGATCCGCGACTCTACCGAACAGATTCTGCAACACTGTCCTCACAGCGTGGTCGTGGTCAAGCTCTCGCTCGATGGACTCGGCGAGGACCATGACTCGCTGCGCCAGACGCCGGGCGGTTTCGAAAAAATGCTGCGCAGCTATCGATTGCTGGCAGAGCTGCTTGCGGAATACCCGAACTTCGAGCTGGGAATCAATACGGTTTTCTGTTCCGGGAATCAGGACCGCATGGATGAAATCATCGATTTCGTCCAGGGCCTCGAGCATGTCAAAACGCATACGATCTCGCTGGTGCGGGGCAATCTCGCGCATTCGCGTTTCAAGGATGTCGATTACGGAAAATACCGCCACGCGATGGAAAAGCTGGAGAAAAATCTGAAGAACCGGACCTCCAGCATTTATCGCTTCAACGGTGCACGTCTGAAGGCCGCGCAGGATATTGTCCAGCGCCGCCTGATTTACCAGACCGCGCTGGAGCAGAAGCGGTTGACCGCCTGTTACGCCGCGAAGCTCAACCTGGTACTGACGGAAACGGGCGGAGTTTATCCGTGCGAGACACTGACGGAAAGCTTAGGCAACGTGCGGGATTTCAACTATGACCTCGTGCGGATTCTGCGCGCTGAGCCGGCCCGGACGGTGGCGCGTTCCATTGACGGGGCACACTGCCACTGCACGCACGAGTGCTATGCGATGACCAATATCCTGTTCAACCCACGACGCTACCCGGCCCTGCTGAAGGAATATTTGCAGTTATAGGATGGATGCAGTTTGGTGGATTGCGCTGCGCTTCATCCACCCTACGCATGAGCCTTTCCCATTCCGGGACCGTAGGGTGGATGCAGGCGCTTGCGCCGGAATCCACCAACCTCCGTCATCCTGCCTGAAGCCTCACGCGTTGATCCCCTCATGACATTTGGTGGATTGCGCTGCGCTTCAGGTATACTGACGCCATGAAGATCTCCATTACCGAAGCGCGGCGCAGGGTCCCCGAAGTCATCGGTGCGGCGATTGCCGGCCAAGACGTCATCATCACGCGCCGCGGCAAGACCGATCACGTCTTCCGCGCCGGCGAGGAGATCATCACCGTGCGCCGCGTGGACCCGGCGCAAACGCGCGCGGCGATGCGCGCCATCCGCCGGGCGCTCAAGAATCGCCGTTATCGTCCCGCTCTCGAAACAGCGATTGAAAGTTTGCACGCTGAACGGCAACGCCGCGGCGGATGATTCCCCGGCTCGTGCTCGATGCGAGCGTCGCGCTCACCTGGTTTCTGAACGCGACGGAAGAACAAACCCGTTATGCTGATGCTATCGCCGCGCTGATCGAGCGAGACGCAACGATTTGCGTCGTTCCGGGGCTGTGGCATATCGAGGTGGGAACGCTGTTGCTCAAACGCCGCAGCGCGAAGGAACTGAGCCAAGTCAAGCTCAATGACGCGCTGGCGAAGCTCGACCGTCTCACAATCGAAACCCATCATGTCGCATACGATCCGCGCGAGATCGTGAGGCTTGGACAGCGTTATCACCTGGCGGGCTACGACGCGGTGTATTTCGATCTCGCGTCGCGGTTTGCGTTGCCGATCGCCGCTTTCGACGCTGGCATCCGGACAGCATGCGGACAATTCGGAGTCGCGCTCGTAACTGCGGAGTCAGCCAAAAATCAGTAGTAGGGTGCGCTTGCGCACCGGCGGACGCGTCAAGGCTGGTGCGCTCCGCTTTGCCGAGCACACCCTACGATACTATCGTTTCAATGAGCGTAGGGTGGATGCAGTCTCTACGGGAAATGTTTCCCGCGCCATCGTTTCGATGCGTGGATGAAGGCGGGAGAATTCGCGAATAGAAACGCCGCAACGCGATCTGCCGCAGTTCCTGGATTTGTTCGCGCGTCATGCCGTACGGCGCGAAGGCCGCACCCTGGTACGTGCAGTCGGCGAGGTCGTGCGGGATTTCAACTATGACCTCGCGCGGATTCTGCGCGCTGAGCCGGCCCAGGCGGTGGCGCGTTCCATTGAAGCGGCACACTGCCACTGCACGCACGAGTGCTATGCGATGACCAATATCCTGTTCAACCCCAGGCAGTATCCGGCCCTGCTGAAGGAATATTTGCAGTTGTAAAGCGATCAGGCGCGCGCGGCGCTGCGCCGGCTCGCCAGCGCGACCAGGACTCCGCCTACCGCGAGGGCAATGCCGAGCGCCGCGAGTTGAGCGTGGCTGATCCCGAGTTCGCCGCCGCCGGGCAGCGCCATGGCCATGCCGCTGGCGAATAGCAGCAGGCGCGCGATGCCGCCGCCGATGCCGCTGTCCAGCCGCCCCAGCCCGGCCAGGTAGCCTTCCAGCGCCGATGCGATGAGCGCGATGCCGAGCACCGCGGTGCCGACCACGACGGCGATTTCCCCGGGCGCGCCGCGCAGGATGAGTGCCGGATTGAGGACAAAGAAAAACGGCACGAAGTACATGGTGCTGCCGAGGCGCACCGACTGCAGGCCAACCTGCATCGGCGGTGCGCGCGCAATACCGGCTGCCACGAATGCGGCGAGCGCTACGGGCGGCGTGATGAACGACACCATGCCCCAGTAGAGCATGAACAGATGCACTGCCACCGGGTCGAAACCCGCGGCCACCAGCGGCGGCGCGAGCACGATCGCGAGAAAGATGTAGCAGGCGGTAATGGTCATGCCCATGCCGAAAATGAAACTGGTGATTGCACCCATCACCAGCAGCACGTAGATGTTGTTGCCGGCGAGGTACACGAGGTCGTTGGCCAGCGTTCCCGCCAGGCCCGTGACCGAAAGCGAGCCGATGATCAGTCCCACGCCCGCGAGCAGCGCCGAAAGCTCGCCCAGCGCGCCGCAGATGCCTTCGACGAGCGTGCCAAGCTTCTTCCAGCTGAGCCGATGACGGCGCGAACACTGATTGATCACCAGCAGCAACGCCGTCGCGTAGAACGGCGCGATCGCTTCCTGCTGCAGCACCATCAACATCCACACCAGCAGCGCGAACACGATGAGGTACTGCCAGCCCTCGGCGAAGGTCTTGCCGATCGCCGGCAGTTCCGCTCGCGGCAGGCCTTGGAGGCCGCGGCGCGCGGCGTAACCGTCGATCTGCACGAACAGCCCGAAGTAAAACAGCAGTGACGGAACCAGCGCCGCCAGCGCCACCTGCACGTAGGGCACGCCGAGAAACGAAGCCATGACGAACGCGGTCGCCCCCATCACCGGTGGCATCAGCACGCCGCCGGTCGAGGCGCAAGCTTCGACCCCGCCGGCGTAGACGGGCGAGAAGCCGGTGCGTTTCATCGCCGGGATCGTCACCACACCCGTGGTGAGCACGTTCGACACCACGCTGCCCGAAACCGAGCCCATCAGGCCGCTGGCGAAAATTGCGACTTTGGCCGGACCGCCGCGCACCGCGCCGAACAGCGCGAAGGCAAGGTTATTGAAGAATGGCGCGGCGCCGGTGTACTGCAGCACCGCGCCGAACATGACGAAGCCGATCACCAGTTCGCCGAATGCGCGGGTCGGAATGCCGACCACGCTCTCCGAGCTGGCGAAGTGGTAGGCCGCGACGGTGGAGAGATCCTGCGGCAGGCCCGAGATCGGTCCGGGCATGTGCCCCGCGTACACCGGGTAGAGCGAAATCACCGCGACTGCCACGAACACCGCCGTGCCGCCGGCGCGGCGCGTGGCCTCGAGGATCAGCAGCCAGCCGACGTAGCCGGTCCAGACCGCCTCGTTCGGCGCGGAAAATTCCCAGCCCTCGGTGATGATGCGGTGCGCGTTCAGCGCGTAATAGGTGAAGACGGCGGCCGTGAGGAAGTACAGCGCCGCATCGTACCAGGGCACGCCGTCGCGGCGCGCGCGCCGGGTCGCGGGAACCAGCAGGAACACGCAGCCGGCGAGCAACGCGCACAGCCAGTACAGGTAGGCCGTGTCGAGCAGCACCCGGCCGACGAAAAAGCCGAGATTGAGGATCTGGTTCACGGCGAGAAAAATCGCCGTCGAGGCGACGCTGATCAGCACCCCGCGCCAGGCAGGCGAGAGCTTGCGGTAACGCAACTCGAAAGCCGGCGCGCCCGCGTCCTCCGTGGTCAACGTCAACGCCCGGATTCAGGACTGCGCGCGGCAGTGCAGCGCGTCGCGCGCAGAAAAATCACCAACTCGTGAGCACCGGCTCCATGCCGGCCTTGGTGAGCGCGCCGGCGCGCGCCTTCATCCACGCCTGCGCGAACGCCTTGTCGTCGGCATAGCTGCCTTTTTTTACCACGGCCCAGGCGCCTGCGAGTACCTTCTGGCGTTCGATCAGCTTGTCGTTGTGCGCCTGGTGCTCCGGTTTCCATTGGCCGGTTTCCTTCCAGTATTTGATCGCTCCGTCGTGGTAGGGGATTACCCAGGCGAAATTCTGCCGCGCGACGGCCCAGCCGCTGTTGCCCGGCGCCGCGCCCTTGTACTGGTCGAATGTCTCGACCATCGCTTTGGTCATGTTGTACACCAGGTCAGCGTTTTGCGCGGCATAAGTCATCAGGATCGGGTACGGGTACGACGCGGATTCGGCGGTTTGGTCCTTGGACAAATCGGCGCCCTCGGCGCCCATGAACGGGAAGAAGAACGGCGCGATCGCGTTGAGCCGTTTCCAGCCTTCCTTGTCCTTGTGCGCGATCACCGGATAGACCAGGCCGCGCGGAGATTTCGCGATCTGGTAAGCCTTGCCCGAAATCGACGAGGTGAACGCCGCATCGACCTGGTTGTTGATCACGCCGTCCATGGCCGAACCGAAGCCGCCGAACTCGACCTTCTTCACGTCGTTCCAGGTGAGATTGGCGAAGGCGAGGATCGCGGTGATGTTCTGATTCAGCGACGGGGCCCCGATCACCCAGGCAACGCGCTTGCCTTTCAGGTCGGCTACCGTCTTCACGCCGCTATCCCTGGCGGCGATGATGCTCAGGACCTGGTCGGAGGTGTTGAGCATCAGACCGCTGACCGGCTGCGGCCCCCAGTCCGGTGCGCCAAATTCGTACACGCCCTCCTGCGCCAGATACGCGCCGCCGACGCCATTGGCGGAGAACTGCACCTGCCCGTTTCGCAGCGGCAGGTTGCGCGAGACATCGTTCTTGCCCGGCAGCACGCGCAGGCTGACGTTGTACTTCTGCTTCAACGCGTTGCCGATCGCGACCGACTGATTGTAGCCGCCCGAGCCGACGTCGTAGGCGCTCCAGGCCAGGGTGGCAGGCAGCTTCACCTGCGCAGCGGCGTGGGTAGCGGCCAGTATCGATACGGCGAAGCACGCTGCGGCGAATGCGCCGCGCGCCCAGGTTTGAGAATTATGCATTGCGTCCTCCTCCTGACTTGAAATGACGATTGCCCGCATATCATGTTATCCGTCGGCGCACCGTCTTGCAAATGGCTTCGTCTTGGCGGGGCTGAAACAGGTTTTTCGCTGTCCACAGCCAGAACAGGCTCGTCATGCCCGTGAGCGCGGCTCGGCAGTCGTTGAAGTTGCGTATGGCCAGCAGCCTGTTCACGAGAAACGCAGGCCGCGAATAGAAACGCCGCAACGCGATCTGCCGCAGTTCCTGGATTTGTTCGCGCGTCATGCCGTACGGCACGAAGGCCGCGCCCTGATACGTGCAGTCGGCGAGGTCGCGGGAGATCGTGCCGAATTTCTCGTGCTGCGCGTGAAGATCGGTTCCCGGAAACGGCGTAAGGGCGTGGAAATTGGCGAGGTCGGGATCGAGTTCGATCGCGAACTCGATGGTTTTCAGGCCCTCCTCGAAGGTCTCGCCGGGGATGCCGAAAATGAAAGGCGTGCTGACTCTGAGCCCGGCGTCCTTGGCGGCGCGCACCGCCCGCCGGACCTGGTCCAGTGTCGTCGCCTTGCGCAGCGCATTGAGATTCTTCTGCACGCCGCTTTCCGCGCCGAGCAGGATGGCCCAGCAGCCGGCGTCCCGGAACGCCTGCAGCAGCGGTTGGTCCACCTGATTCGCGCACACCGAAGCGAACCAGGTAAAGCGCAGCCCTCGCGCCTTGATCTGCCGCGCGAGTTCCATTGCGCGGCCGTAATCGGCGGCGAGCGAGTCGTCGAGAAATTTGATTTCACGGTAACCCTGGCTCAGCAGCAGCTCGATTTCCTGCAGCACGTTGCCGATGCTGCGGTAGCGCACGCCGCGCACGCCGCTTTTGCGGTCCCGGTCGAGCTGGAAGCAATAGATGCAGCGCCGGTCGCAGCCGCGCGAGGTGATCATCACGGCCACCGGTTTGTTGCGATAGGTTCCGGGCGGTGGAATGTAACGCGCCGCGTCGCCCAACAGTTCGCGCGCCGGGAAAGGCAGGCTGTCGAGATCTTCAATCAACGGCCGCGGCGGGTTCTTGACGATCCTGCCGCCGCACCGGTGCGCAATTCCCGCGACATCTTCGAGGCCAGCGCCGCAGTTGAGCCGCTCCAGCATTTCGCAAACGGTGAATTCGCCTTCGCCGGTGACCACGGCATCGAAGCTCTCGCCGCCGTCCGCGAGGCATAGCTCCTGAACTGCGATCGGATAGGGCCCGCCGGCGCAGGTGAAAATGTTCTCGTTGCGGCGCTTGATGTCTGCCGCCGTCTGCCGCGCCTTGTCCCAGCCAAATGCGGTGGAATAAATGCCGGCGAAATCGGGACCGAATTTCCCGACCGCTTCGAGCAATTCTGCTTGGTTCATGAATGCGCCGTCGAAAAACTTCACCTGATGCCCGGCCCGCAGCAGGCAGGCGGCAATGTATAGCAACCCCAGCGGTTGCCAGTAGTTGATCTGTGAGCTCGCTGTTTTGGACGGAAACAACTCCCCGGGTATCCACGCCGGGACGATCAACGCGCATTTCATGCGCGCTTCCTCGCCGGCATCGGCCGTTCGTCAGGCTCCGATTGCGGCTTGCGCTGCAATATCGTTTCAGCAGCACCGATGCCTGATTCGATGGCACGATCCATGTTGTAGTAGCGGAACATCCCGCCGCGGCCTGCGAGGTGCAGGTTGGGAAAACGCTCCAGATATGCGAGGAGCGTGTCGCAGCGGTCCTGGTAGCCGACCTCGAACAGGGGATAGGCCGCGGGAATACGCAACACGGTGCCATCGGTCACTTCCCCGCGCCGGATGAACCCCAGTTGCTCGAGCTGCGCGGCGGTGGCCGCGATCAAATCCTCGTCGCGCGTGCTCCACGTGGCGTCGCCGCGGCAGCAGAAATGCTCGGCGACCAGCACGGTTGCGCCCGGCGGCGCCAGGTCCGGGCTCCAGTTCGTCGGCTCGTGCACCCGGCCAAAGGCAATGTGTTTTTCCGGAAAGTAAATCCAGGTGAGGTCCGTTACGCGCGGGCGATTCAACATCACGGCCACGATGACCAGATCGCGGTGGCGGAGCCGGGCCGCGGCCGCGAGCACTTCATCCGGGGCCGAGGGCTGCAGCAACTGCACGAGCTGCGGCAGTGGAATCGTGGATATGAACTCGCCCCCTCGGAATTCACCGTTGCGTTCACCCTGTCGTACCGTCACGCTTTGCACCCGCAAGCCGGAATGACGAACACACGTGACACGCGTGTTGGTCAGCACGGCGTTCTCCGGTTCGATGCCGGATCTCAGCGTGTCCGCGATGCGGCCTATCCCCAGGCGCGGATAGACGAACGCGTCGGTCAGAGTGGGCGGGGCGTCGCGGTTCGCTTTGAAGAACGCGCGGCGGATGGCGGCACCCAGCGACAAACCCTGCACGCGCTGCGCGATCCATTCCGCGGCGATGCGCTGGCACGGAATGCCCCAGACCTTTTCGCTGTAGTCCCTGAAGTAGATCTCGAACAAGGGACGGCCGAAATGCGCGACCACCCAGTCTTCGAGGCAGACGAGCGGTGTCTTGCGCCAGCACCGGGCAAGCCGTGCCCGCGCATAACCTGCCAGGATGGCGCAGGTCGTCGCAATGCCGAGGTCGAAACACGCGTTGAGCGGCTGCAACGGATAGTCGAAGTAGCGCTGGCGCAAAAAAATCTTGCTCGAACGCGGGACCGCGAGCAACTCTTCGCCCAGGAGTCCGCGCACGAAATCGTCGATGCGCGGGTTCGCCGTGTGGAAGCGGTGGCCGCCCAGATCAAAGCGGAATTCCCCGTGCGTGACGGTCCGCGCCAGTCCACCGACCGCGGAGTTGGCCTCGATCACCTGTAATCTGCGTCCCGCGCGTGTCAGCGTATATCCGGCAGAGAGCCCGGCCAGACCGCCGCCGAGTATGATTATCCTGTCTTCGTCTGCGGCCATGCGGCGCTCGTCCGACTCGGCACGATCATTGTTCCCGGCCTACTGCGCGCGCGTGATGGCGTTGCGCGGCCGTAAGCTCTGGGCGCGCCGCGCTCATCGCGCAATCAGTACCGGGACTTTCGCGTTGGCGGCGACTTCGCGCACCACGTCTCCCATCAGCAGCTTTTGCAGCATGGTGCGCGACGAGCCCAGGATGATAAGATCGGCTTCCTCTTCCGTCGCGGCCTTGATGATCTCGCCTGCGACATGGCCGAACCGCGTCAGCGTCTTGACCCGCGACAAGCGGTTTTCCTGCAGAAGCCTCTTGTGAGTGTCGAAGATATTCAGCGCGGCCTGCTCGAGTTCCTGCATTTTCCCAGAGGCTTCCATCTGCCTTCTCAGGGTCCCCAGTTCGGGATCGCTGATGCGGTCGTGCAGCAGCGACTTGCCTCCGGGTTGCAGCACGTGCAGCAGCAGCACGCTCACCGCAGGACGGGAGCCGAACAGGCGGATGCACGTCTGCACGCTGGCGCGGGCGCCTTGGGAGTCATCCACCGGGAGCAGCAGCTTTTTCATTCGCGTCTCCTGCTTGATTGTTACCGGGTTGATACGCGTTGCATGCGCCTACCGCCCATAGCCGCCGGCGGCAGGGGCTTCCGCCGCTGCCGGCGTCTCGGCGCTGCGTCCTTTCATCCCGCTGTGCGAAGCCGCGGCGTAGCCGAACAGGAACCCGATCCAGGTCGCGGTAATGACCACGACGATCCAGAGGCTCGTCTTGTTCATGGGGTCTTGTCCTCAGGCCGCCGCTTTTTTGATCTTCCAGGTGTATTTACCGCTCTGGCCGGTTTTTTCGACCACCTCGTTGCCCAGGGTATCGCACATGGCGGCGATGGATTCCCCCGAGGAGGGATTGTCGAACACCAGCTCGAGCAGTTCTCCCGTTTTCATTTTCTCCAATGCCTTCTTGGTATAGAGCTGGGGATGGGGGCAAACATACCCACAGCAGTCCAGCACGTATACGCCGTCACCCTTCTTCTCGAATTTCATAGGTATTCACCTCCTGTTATGCGCGCAATAAAGTAGCTCCGCGTGCCCTGCGCCTATCCCCGCGGCAAGCCACGAGGACTTGCAATTGGTAGTAGGGTGCGCTTGCGCACCATCCGGCAATCGGTGCGCAAGCGCACCCTACATCGAAATTAAAGACCGAAGGCGGCCATTTCCCTGGCCATCCTGCGCTCCGTCCACCAGTTGAAAAATTTCACGCCCACGTAAGCACCGACCACCATGCCACCCCCGAACATCCAGCCGGAGACGTCGCCCTGCGAAACGCGCACGAAAAATGCGCCTACATTGCACCCCAGTCCCAGGCGCGAGCCGATGCCCATCAAGGTGCCGCCGATGATGGCCCACATGGCGAGCTCGCGGTTCGTGCCTTTCCACTTGAATTCGTTGTGCAGCAGCGCCATCACGGCGGCGCCGCCGATCAAGGCGAGCGACATCCAGTCGGCCGGGTTGATGAGCGGGTTGGGGATGCCGTTCTCGAACCCGAAATAGATGTTGTCCATGTTGTCCCAGCCGAGCTTGTTGAACACCCAGCCGACCCACTGCGCTTCCTGGGTGGTCACGTACCAGTAGCCCGGGTCGAAGACCGTGCCTTTGGCGGAAAGCCCGGAGGTAATGCCCATTTCCTTCATCAGCGTACCGAAATTGCTCACGCCGAATTTGAGCTGCAGCCCCTTCATCACATACATGTGCAGTCCGGCGGCAATGCCGAGCGCGAGGCCTGCGATCGCCGTGCGTTTGGAGGCGACGATCATGCTCCAGTAACCCACTACCTCGACTCCCAGTCCCGAGACAGGCAAACCGGCTTCCGCGCGCTTGCGCAGATACCCTTTGCGATACCAGATGAAATAGACCACGATCAGCAGCGCCGCCGCGGGCAGCACTATGCCGACCAGCACGTCGCCCACGTAGGCCGCGGCAAACGAATTGCGGATCCCCAGCCATTTGCTGAACAGCAACACCGGCTGGTTCCACACGTAGCCGGCGAGGTACTGGTCCATCCAGCCATCGCCGGCGTTGATGGCGGCCGGTAGCCCCTTCGCCACTGCCGACAGGTGCCAGGAATACGGCACCAAATCGTTGGCCCATCCGCCGATATCCGCGAAGATCGCCTGCGAGACGCTGATCGAAAGTATCACCAGCATGGCAGTCACATTGCCCTCGCCGGCCTTATAGAGCGAGCCTGACGCGCATCCGCCGGTGAGCACCATGCCCACGCCGAAAATGAATCCCGCGATCACCGAGTGGATTCCGTAGGGCGCGGGATGGAACGTGCTGTTGCCGGTGGCGGTGACGAAAGCCGATACCGTGCCGAACAGCACCATGGCGATCATGATGCCCACCGCCATGCGCGGCACGCCCACCGCGAACAGGTCGCGAAACGCCGAGGAAAAACAGAACCGGCCGTATTGCAGACACATGCCGTAGACGAATCCAAACCACAGATAGGCCGCGAGATAAATGTAATACTCGTTGATCGAGTGGGTCACCAGCGTCAGCAGCGTCAAAAAACCGATGATGAAAAACGCCCAGCGCGGGTTGTGGTTGGCAGCTTCGTTCATTCAACACCTCCGTGCGGACAACGCCGGGTTGGGCCTGATGCTGGCTGATAGATCCTGACGAGTGTCTGATATCCGTACACCCCTTCCGAAGTCATGAACTCGCGGCTCAGGCAGTGCTGCGCGAGACGCTGCGCGACGCGTTGCGGCAGCAACTGGGAAGGTTCACCGAGTATGACCGCCACCGCCGTGCGCGGCTCGGGGCTTGACGTGGCTGAGAGGTAGTATCCTGGCAGCGGAGATTCCCAGGTGAATCGCAGCGGCGAGGTGTCGAAGCCTGCGGGCGGCGAGAGGGGCGTCAGATCGGGTCGATTGGTCAACGGCTTGCGCGTGAAAAGGTCGAGCAGCGGCACCGACACCGCGGGATGAATGCCGGCGCGGGTCTGCTCGAGTGCGATGACCTCGATGCGCTGCGCATTCACGCCGTCCAGATAAGCTCCCGCTTGCTGGAGATTGGCGGCGCTGGCCGTGTGCAGGAAAGGCAGATAGGCAAACAACGCGACCACGAGCGACGAGGTCACCGCGCACCCCGCCGCAAAGGTGCGGACTTCAGTCTTCCGGATCTCGCGCAAGCCGTAAGCCGCCATCAGCGCGAGCATGGGGAACAGCACGAGCAGATAGCGGATGCGCCCGATCTGGCCCAGAGCCGCGAGCGCGAGCATCCAGCCGATGATCGCGTACTTGAGATCGCGCCTGCGGATCGCGGCAACGAGCGAATAAGCCGCGGCGGCGGTGATGAACGGGTGGATCTGGAACAGGAAGGTCGAAACGAAGCTTTCGTGCCACCGGCCAAGTCCGGGCCTTTGATAATCCCACAGCAGGCGGAATTGCTCGATCATCACGTCGGGTTTGGCGATAAGCAGCAGCCCAAACAAGACAGCGGCCGGGCCAACAATCACGCTTGCCCGCCGCAGCGCTGTTGCGGGCGCTGCACGCGCGTAAACCAGAAATACCGGGATCAGCACCGTCAGCATCAGCCACGCGGAGTACTTCGAGAGCAGCGCGAGGGCGAGCGCCGCGGCGGCGGCTGCGATCCATCGCGCGCCCCCTTGCTTGAGCGCTTTGATCGCAGCGAAGGCTGCGAAGGTGATGCAAAACATGGCCGGCACATCGACCAGCATCAGCGGCACCTGGGTGAGCAGGTAGGGCATTCCGAGCAGCAGTGCGGCGCCGTAAAAACCCAAAGTCTCGTCCCACAGTTCCTTGCCGA
>Ga0326597_10009065_pt1 | contig 13371 bp, 12 predicted proteins | sample RVTome_12_FD_203789 | JGI IMG/M metagenome (GOLD analysis project Ga0326597, IMG submission 203789) | Soil microbial communities from uranium-contaminated site in the Upper Colorado River Basin, Wyoming, United States - RVT100D185 | ecosystem: Environmental > Terrestrial > Soil > Contaminated >... | reverse complement strand
GCGCGCCATGCCGCAGGTCTGGGCATTGGAAAAGGATGCAAGTGCGAGGGCATTGGAGTTGCTCGATAATGCGCTCGCGATCGATCCGGAATATCCGCTCGCGCTATCGCTCGCGGGCTGGTGCTACGCTCAACGCTCGGTTTATAACTGGACCGACGATATCGAGTCCACTCAGCGCAACGCGTTGCAGCATGCCGAGAAGGCGGCGGAACTCGGTGGCGACGATCCGCTGATACTTGCCGTACTCGGCGCGGTGCACAGCTTGCTGCGCAACCAGGGCACGGCGCGCATCCTGCTGGAGCGTGCGGTGACGCTTGATCCGAACGCTGCGTGGGCCTGGAGCCGCCTGGGCTGGGTCGAAAACTACTGCGACCGGCCGGAGCCCGCGATCGCGCATTTCGAGCACGCCCTGCGACTGAGCCCGCTCGATCCAATGAACTTCAACAACTATGTCGGCATGGGGCAGGCCAATCAAATTGCAGAGCGCTACGACAACGCCGTTGTGATGTATCGGCGCGCCCTTGAGGAGCGCCCGCATGCCGAGTGGATACTGCGCAGCCTGGTATCCGCCCTTGCCGGGGCCGGGCGCATGGACGAGGCAGCCGTCGAGTTCAAGGCGCTGATGGCCGCCTACCCGCGCTTGACCATTGCCAAAATCAAGAAGGCGATGGTGCTAACGCCGGTAACGCTCGAGCGGATGGCCGCGAATCTGAGAAAGGTCGGCTTGTCCGAGTGAGCTCGACTAGCAGTTCGGCGGAGACGATTCGTCCAATGAGAAGATAGACCCCCCAATCGATTAGATAACTGGTCGTGCGCGCCGCTATACTGGAGTAAAAAGGGGGACGCACACAATTTTCGCAGGAGGTGCCCAGGGGTTACGCGGAAATTGGGGCCTAAAATTGTGTGCGTCCCATTTTTTAATAAGCCGAGGAGTTGAGCGATGAATGACGTCACCACGAATGGCCTCGCCCAGCGCGATTTCACGGTGGTGGGCACCCGGCCGCTGCGCCCCGACGGTGTGGACAAAGTCACCGGCCGTGCCAAGTTCGGCGCCGATCTTTACGTGGCGAACATGCTGGTGGGCAAGGTGCTGCGCAGTCCTCACGCGCACGCGCGCATCAAATCGATTGACACCTCGAAAGCCCTGGCCTTGCAGGGAGTGAAGGCGGTGATCAGCGCCGCCGACTTCAGCGATCTGCCCTCGGAGTTCATACCGGCGGGCGAGATGATGGTGAACTATCGCGACATGACGCGCAATATCATGGCGCGCGAGAAGGTGCTCTACGAGGGCCACGCGGTCGCAGCGGTGGCGGCGACCACCGAGGCCGTGGCTGCGCGGGCGCTCGAACTCATCGACGTCGACTACGAAGTGCTGCCGCATGTGATCGACGTGGCGGAAGCGATGGCGCCCGATGCCCCCGTGCTGCACGATAGCATGTATACCATTGGCGTAGATCCCAAGCCCGCGCAACCTTCCAACGTCGCCAAGCGTGTCGAGTTCAATCTCGGCGACATCGCGGCCGGCTTCGCGAAAGCGGACGTCGTCGTCGAGCGGGAGTTCATGACTGCGCCTGTACATCAGGGCTACATCGAACCGCACGCCTGCCTCGCGAGCGTGTCCGAGGATGGTCAGGCGGAGCTGTGGTGCACGACGCAAGGGCAGTTCATCGTGCGCAGCTTCTGCGCGAAGCTGCTCGGCATGGATCTCGCAAAGCTGCGCGTGACCGCATCCGAGATCGGCGGTGGCTTCGGCGGCAAGACCGTTGTCTACCTCGAGCCGCTCGCGCTCGAGCTAGCGCGCAAGGCGGGGCAGCCGGTGAAGATGGTCATGTCGCGCACCGAAGTGTTCCAGTCGACCGGTCCAACCTCAGGTTCGAAGGTCTGGGTCAAGGTCGGAGCCACCCGCGGGGGGCGGATCACGGCGGCCGATGCGCTGCTCAAGTACCAGGCGGGCGCGTTCCAGGGTTCTCCCGTGCAGCCAGGAGCCATGTGCGCATTTGCTCCCTACGATCTGGAAAATGTGCACGTGGTCGGTTTCGATGTCGTGTCGAACCGGCCCAAGGTCGCTGCGTATCGCGCTCCGGGCGCACCTATCGCCGAATACGCGGTCGAGTCGGTGATCGACGAGCTCGCGAAGCGACTGGAAATCGACCCGATCGAGTTCCGGCTGAAGAACGCGGCGAAGGAAGGCACCAGGACAGCATATGGACCGAAATTTGGTCCTATAGGCCTGGTGCAGACGCTGGAGGCGGCCCGTGCCCACCCGCACTACTGCGCGCCGCTTAAAGCCAATCAGGGCCGGGGGGTCGCGTCGGGATTCTGGTTCAATATCGGCGGAGAGACCTGTGCCACGCTCAATCTCAGCGAGGACGGCGGCGTGACGCTGGTTGCTGGCACACCGGATATCGGCGGGTCGCGTGCCTCGCTCGCCATGATGGCCGCCGAGGAACTCGGCATCGCGCTCGAAAGGGTGCGCCCCTTGATCGGCGACACGAGCACCCTGGGTTTCACCTTTCTCACCGGCGGCAGCCGTGTCACGTTCTCCAGCGGCATGGCGGTGATCGAGGCGGCGCGCGATATGGTGCGCCAATTGCGCGAACGGGCGGCACTGACCTGGGAGATCCCGCTGGACGAAGTGGTCTGGGAGGACGGCTGTGCGCGTTCGAGCAGCGGCAGCAAGGCGGGACCCATGGTATTGTCGCTCGCCGAGATCGCGCAGTCCGCGGGCAAGACCGGTGGCCCGATCGTAGGCAACGCAGCTATCAACGCGCAGGGTGCGGGTCCGAGCCTCGCCACACACCTCGTTGATGTCGAAGTGGATCGCGAGACCGGTAAGGTCACCATTGTGCGCTACACCGCCATCCAGGATGCAGGCAAGGCGGTGCATCCGGCCTATGTCGAGGGCCAGATGGAAGGCGGCGCCGTACAGGGCATCGGGTGGGCGCTCAATGAGGAGTACATCTACGACGCCAACGGACGGCTCGAGAACCCGGGCTTTCTCGACTACCGGATCCCGGTGTGCTCGGACGTACCTATGATCGACACCGTCATCGTCGAAGTCCCTAACCCGCGCCACCCCTATGGCGTGCGCGGCGTGGGCGAGACCCCGATCGTGCCACCGATGGGCGCCATCGCGAATGCGATCGAGAATGCGCTGGGCATCCGCTTCACGCAACTACCCATGTCGCCGCCACGCGTACTCGCGGCGATCGAGGGTACGGACGCGGGCGCGAAAGCCGGAGCGTAACGCTTGGCGCGCGTCGTACTCAGCGGCACCCTCAAGCAGTTGGCGGGCGGAGTGTCGGAGATCGAGCTCGAGGCGCGCGACGTGCGCCAGCTGCTACGCGCGCTGAGCGAACGCTACCCGGAGCTTGCCCCTCACCTCGAGAGCGGCTACGCCATCGCTATCGATGGTGAGATCTTCCAGGACACATGGCTCGCGCCGATTCGCCCGGACAGTGAGGTGCACTTGGTACCGGCGATTCGCGGGGGGTGAATCACACCTGCATAGCGACGGTTTCGTAGTCGCCGGGCGAGGTAATCTCCAGCAGTTCGAGGTCGTCGGAGCAGTCGAGCTCGTTGTGCACGATGCCTGGCGGCTGCAGGCAACAGTCCCCGGGGCCGAAGGTGTGCTCGCCGTGGCCCTCATAGGTAAAGCGGATCCAGCCCTTGAGGATATAGATCATCTGAAAATCGAGGCGATGCTGGTGCAAACCGGTGGTGTGCAGCCCGCTGTGGTCCGCGCCTTTCTTGACCCGCAACACGTGCGCTCGGAATTGCCCGCCGGTGGCGTTCTTGATGCCGAGATCGCGATACTCGAGAAACGGTCTGAGACCGTCCGCGTAAACGGCGTCCTTGGACAAACTGACTGAGAAATCGAACCCGGTTGCGCTCACGTCCAGTCTCCTTATGCTTGATAGCTAATCCAGGAGGGTACCCTGAGTCCTGGTCGGCAGGCGGTAAACACTGGTACGCGCCGTGAGAAAGAGGACGCTACCGTCCTCGCCCCACGCCAGGTTGGCGGGCAGTTCCGGCAGGATAATGCGGCCCAGCAAGGCGCCGTCCGCTCGGCACACCCACACACCACCTGGCCCAGTACAGAATACATTGCCCTGCCGGTCCACCTTCATACCGTCGGGTACGCCAGGATCGCCAGAAGCCATATCTAACAGAATACGGCTGTTCGTCAAGCTGCCATCCGAGCCCAGGTCGAAGGCGCGGATATGATTGTGCGCCGAATCGTCGACGTAGAGCACCGACTCGTCGGGCGAGAAGGCCAAACCGTTTGGTAGCGCGCAGTCGTCCACCAACAATTGCAGCGCGCCATCCGGGGTAAGGCGGTATACACCATTGCAGGGCTGTACTTTGCCCGGAATGGGCGCGCTCCACCAGCCTTTTGGGCGCGCCATCCCCGGCGTGCTGGGCTGTACGCCATAGGGTGGATCGGTGAAGTAGATGGAGCCGTCGGACTTGACGACGATATCGTTGGGGCTGTTGAGTTGTTTGCCCTGGAACTGCTCGGCTAAGACCGTGCGCGTGCCATTGTCGGCCACCCGGGCCACGCGCCGGCCGCCATGTTCGGCCGCCAGGAGCTGCCCTTGAGGATCGAGGGTGAGCCCGTTCGAGTACCCGGTAGCATAGGTGGTCAGCTCCGGGCCCTCGGGCAGGCGCCGCCAGCGTGCGATACGGTTGTTCGGAATATCGCTGAAGAGCAGGCTGTCGCCACGCCACACGGGCCCTTCTGTAAACCCCAGTCCGCCAGCGACACGCTCGGCCGAAGCATCCGCGGCAATGAGATCATGCAGTCCTGGATTTCGTACGTCTAACGATGACATAATTTCTCCTCAAACTTTTGCCCACCCATTTCACGGACCAAACCGCACGACGACAAGCAACGAAAAAGACGGTTCAATCGGGTTGGATAGTCGTACTCGGCCAATTGCTCGAAGTTCACTGCGCATGGTAGCGCAATTCGTAATTTCGTATGGAGGTGGTTTTGTTGCTGCCCGCCGGGCGTGTCTCGTTACGCAAGGTTGAGGGCAGCGATTTCTCACGGCAGTAGTTCCAGCAGGAGCGCCCATGATTGATTACCCAGCGGCCGGATGGCGCGCCCGCCTCGGCGTCGTAGTTCCGAGTGTCAATACGGTGGTCGAGCCCTGGTTCAGCGCAACCTGCCCGGCGGGGGTGAGCATCCACGCCGCGCGCATGCTGCTCGACAATGCGCTCTCGCCCGAAGCAATCGTGCGAATGGATCGCGACGAAGGCCAGCACGCGGTTCGTCAGCTCGCGAGCTGCCAGCCGCAGGCCGTCGCCTACTGCTGCACGGCTTCCAGTATTGTCCAGGGGCTCGACTACGATCAGCAGCTGCAGCGCGAGATCTTGCATCAGGCGGGCGTTGCGTGCACCACCGCGACCCAAGCAATTCTCGAGGCGCTGCGGGTGCTGGGCGTGCAAACGCTCGCCGCTGCTTCGCCGTATGCGGAAAATATCGACTCCGCCGAGCATGTATTCTTCGAGTCAGCCGGCGTGCACGTTGCCTCCTCGGCGTGTCTCGGTATTCGCGACTCGTTCGCTCTCGCCCGTCCGACGCCGGCAGAGATTGTCGCGTTGGCCCAGCGGGCATACAGCCCGGGTGTGCAAGGGATCCTGATTACCTGCCTGAACCTGGGATCGCATGCCGTGATCGATCGGCTGGAACAGCAATTCGGCATCCCGGTGATCACGTCGACCCAGGCAACCTTCTGGCGTCTGCTGAGAATCGCCGGCATTGCCGATCGCGTCACAGGTTATGGGCGGCTGCTCTCGGAACACTGACCAGAATCGGCTCCGATTGTGAACGTGGCGAGCCCATTCCTCGGACCGATCGCTTTGCGTGAGCAGGTCGCAGCGAAGGTCCTGCGATCGCAGGCGCAACGCATCGGCGCGCGCGAGTTCGTTCGCTTCGGTGGGCAGGCGTTTTCGTATGCGCAGAGCGATGCCGCGGCCGATCGAGTCGCCGTCGGCTTTCGCGCGCTTGGCGCAGTCAGGCAGACACGCGTCGGCGTTCTGCTGGCGAATTGCGTCGAATATCTGGACCTCTGGTTTGGACTGTCGCGAATTGGCGCCATACAAGTGCCGTTCAACACCGCCTACCGGTCGGCGCAGATCCTGCAGGTATTGCGCCGCGCACCATTACCGATCGTCGTTATCGAGGCAACGCTTGCCGACGAGTTCATGCAAGTCGCCGACCAGGCGCCCGAGCTGCAAACGATCGTCGTCCTGGGCTCGCTCGACGCGCTACCAGCGCCGCACGGCAAGCAGTTAATCTGCTATCAGGAAGTCGTGACGGCGCGGGGATCACCGGTATCGGAGGATCTCGAGGTGAGCGGTGCGGACACCGGTGTGGTCATGAACACCTCGGGCACCACCGGTCCGTCCAAGGGTGTGCGCTTGTCGCACGCACAGCAGTACATCCTCGGGCGCAACGTCGCCAACGATCTGGGCTTGACCGAGCACGATGTCTATTACAATTTCTTTCCGCTGTTTCACAATACGGCGCAGGCGATGATCACGTTGCCGGTGCTGCTCACGGGAGGAAGGATGGTGCTCACCGAACGCTTCAGCGCGCGCCAGTTCTGGCCCGATGTGCGCAACCACGGCTGTACGGTGTTCTACTACATTGGCGAGATCCTGCGCGTCCTGCTCAAGTCGACAACGGCAGCCGATGGCGAGGGCGCCAAGCTGCGCGCCGGGTGGGGTATCGGCGCAGCGCCACAGGACTTCAGCGAATTTCAGCGCCGCCACGGCGTGGTGTTGCGCTCCGGCTACGGCTCGACGGAAGCGAACGTCTGCGTGTATCTGCCGCACGAGCATCCTGATCCTGCGAGCGTGGGACGTGCGCTCGAGGGTTACGAGTTGCGCATCGGTGATGGCGACGACGTGTTGCTTCCTCCCGGGCAGACCGGAGAGATCCTGGTGCGCGCGACCGAACCTTGCACGCTCATGCAAGGCTATGACGGGGATCCGCAGGCGACCATCGCGGCCTGGCGCAATTTGTGGTTCCATACAGGAGATGCCGGCTATCTGGACGCGCATGGCAATTTGTACTTCGTGGGTCGGGTCCGCGACGCGATCCGGGTGCGCGGCGAGAACGTGTCGGCATTCGAAGTCGAGGAAGCCATAGGCCAGGTTGCGGGCGTGCTCGAGGTCGCGGCGATTGCCGTCCCGAGCGAGCTCGGTGGCGATGATGTGAAAATAGTGGTCGTGCCCGCGCCCGACGTGTCCCTCGATGCAGGCGGACTCGTTGCCGAAGCGCAGGCGCGACTACCCAAATACGCCGTGCCTCGCTATGTGGAATTCGTCGAAGCCCTGCCAAAGACCGAAACGAACAAGGTCCGCAAGAACATCTTGCGGGAATCGCCATTCACACCGGGTACCTGGGATCGCACGCAACACGGCATGTGATCCGGTTCCATCGAGACAGGAAGAGAGAGGCATGTTCAACCTGCAGGGAAAGGCAGCGCTTGTAACGGGCGCAAGTCGCGGTATCGGCCGCAGCGTTGCGGTATGTCTCGCGCAAGCGGGGGCGCAAGTGGCTCTCGTGGGCCGCGATACGGAGGCGCTCGGTCAAACCTTGACCGCGGTGACCGCGCTTGGCGGTCGTGGCTTGGCGCTCCAGGCCGACGTTACCAATCCCGCCAGCGTGCAACTCGCCGTGGATGCCGCGCGCAAGGAGTTCGGCAAGCTCGATGTGCTGGTGTGCAACGCGGGTGCGCAAAAGCTCAAGCCCTTCCTGGACATGACCAAGGACGATTGGCGAGAGCTCATCGCGACCAACCTCGAAGGCGCAATCGTGACCATGCAGTGCGCCGGCCGCGGCATGGTCGAACAGAAAAGTGGCGTGGTGTTGGTGATGGCATCGATCTACAGCTTCGTCGGGGCGCCGGGAAACAGCATCTACTGTATGACCAAGGGCGGGCTGCTGCAGTTGTCGAAAGCGCTGGCCGTCGAGTGGGCGCGCTACAACGTGCGCGTCAATGCAATTTGTCCCGGCTGGATCGAAACCGACCTCACGCGACCGTACATGCAGGACCAGAAGAGCGTCGACGCAGGCTTACGGCAGATTCCGCTGCGTCGATTCGGCAATCCCGAAGATATCGGTCCGCTCGCCGTTTATCTCGCTTCCGACGAAGCTTCCTTCGTGACCGGACAGGCTTTCGTCATCGACGGCGGCCAGATCGCTCATTGAGTACGGTTTAATCTAGGCAAACCTTGCACCGCAAAGCCATGAGCGAGACCGACATCGACACGCCGCCAGAACGCAAGAAGCGCATCATCGAGCTCGACTACGCGCTCGCCAGCATCGCCGACGGCATGACCATTGCCATCGGCGGCTTCATCAACTCCAGTCATCCGATGCTGATCGTGCGTGGCATCATCAAGCGCGGGATCAGGAATCTGACCGTGGTCGGCGCCGCCTCTTCCGGATTGGAAATCGATCTGCTGATCGCGGCGGGCTGCGCAAAGCGAGTCGTCGCCCCGTACGTCGGCGCCGAGGTGCTTGCTCCTATCGGGCCTGCGTTTCGCGCGGCCGTCGAGCGCGGCAAGGTCGAGGTGTTCGAGTTGGATGAAGCCATGTACTACGCCGGGCTGCGCGCGGCAGCTCAACGCGTGCCCTTCAATCCCTGGCGCTCTGGCGTCGGTACATCGTTTCCGGAGATCAATCCGGCAATCAAAGTGTTCAAGGATCCCATCAACGGCGAAACCTTGCTCGCCATCCCTGCCGTGAACATCGATATCGCTTTCCTGCACGCGGCGGTGTCCGATCCTTATGGCAATGTGCAGTATGTGGGTCATGCCTACGGTGACCGGGCGATCTACGCGGCAGCTGATGCCACGTTCGTGCAGGTCGAACAGGTGGTATCGAACGAGGAGATTCGCAAGGACCCGCTGCGCACCGTGATCCCGGGTGCCGATGGCGTGATTCGCGCGCGCTTCGGCGCCCATCCGTATTCCAGCCCCGGGTACTACACCGAAGACCAGGCGCACATTCGGGAGTACGTGAAGTCGGCAACCGCGTGGGCGAAGGAGAACGACTTCGGCCCGCTGCAACAGTATCTCGATCGGTTCGTCACCGGGCCGGCCGATCATGTCGAGTACCTGGAACGCGTTGGTCTGCGGCGACTGTTGTCGCTCGACGAATATTGACTGGCGCGAACGGCCGGATCTGGAGAGCGAACATGCAGACTCGATTAGCGGCGACCCGCAAGGAGATCATGGCCACAGTACTGGCCCGCGATCTCGAAGACGGCGAGTGGGTGGAAGTTGGCGCCAATTTGCCGGTGCCCCGTGCCGGCGTGCTCCTTGCTCACCTGATGTGGGGGCCGAACATGATGGTCATGATCGCCATGACCAAAGCGAATGTTCTGAACGAGCCGGTAATCGAAGAGTTTCAGCTGATCACCGATCAACGCGCGACCCGCTGGGCGGAGGCGTACTACATTCACGACGACTTGGTGGAGAACATGAAGTTTCGGCGCAAAGGCGTGTTCTTTGCAGGCGCCTTGCAGATCGATCGGTATGGCAACAGCAATCTGATCGGCATCGGCACAGACTACAAGGCACTCAAGTTTCGCGGCCCGGGCGCGATCGGCGTCTGCAACGCGACAGTCATGAACAGCCGCTTTCACCTCGTCGTCAACGCGCACGACAAGCGTATCTTCGTGCCGAAGTGCGATTTCGTTTCGGCTTACGGCTGGGGGACGGGCGGCAAGGACGCGCGCACGAAATTGGGATTACCTGGCGGCGGCCCACGCTATGTGGTCACGCCGCTATGCGTGATGGATTTCGAGGAGGACACCAAACGCATGCGCCTGAAATCCGTGCACCCCGGGGTATCGGTCGATCAGGTGCTCGCGAATACCGGCTTTGATCTGGTCGTTCCGGATCAGGTCCCCGACACCGCAATCCCGAGCGATCGGCAACTCAGCGTTCTGCGATCGCGCATCGACGTCCAAGGCGCTTTACGATCGTGAGCGATTTGCAACCCAGAAAAGGCGATTAAACGCAACGACGCAAAGGTCGCAGAGGAAGGCAGAAGAAAATCCCAAGCAACGATAGTCACCCAATTGATGGGCCGTACCTGCCTCGTACCTGAACAATTTTCTTTGCGGTCTTTGCGGTCTTTGCGTCTTTGCGTTGCAGTAGCTTTTTCTAGTATCAACCAACTTCAAGCAGGGAGTGAAGCATGGCGCATGAATGGCAGACCAAGATCAGCCGTGTGCTCGACGGCAAAGTGATCATCCACGGCTACTCGCACGAGCAGTTGATCGGAGATCGCAGTTACGCGGACGGGGTGTTCCTGACGCTGCGTGGCAAGCTTCCGACCAAGGAAGAGTCGCGCATGACCGACGCGATGCTCAACAGCCTGCTCGATCACGGCTTCGTCGCCGCAAGTGTGCTGGCGGCGCGCTACGCCGCTTCCGGTAATCCGCAATTGGCGCCGGGCACCGCTGCCGGATTGCTTACCGCCGGATCAAATACGATCTCGCCGCAACACAGCGCCGAGTTTCTCGACAAAGCCGTGAAGATGATGCACGACGAACAACTGTCGATGGAGGAAACCGCCAAACGGGTCGTCTCCACGATCCGCGCAGAGAAGCGGCGCATCCCCGGCCTCGGGCACCCGACCCACAAAGGCGATGACTTCCGTGCAGTGAAGCTGCGCAAGATCGCCGCCGAATGTGGTTTGGTCGGCGACAAGGTGAAGATGTTCGAAGCCATTCATGCCGAGTTCGTGCGCGTGACCGGACGTCAAGGTCTGTGCATCAACGTCGATGGAATGCTCGGCGCGCTGATGAGCGAGATGGGCTTTCGTCCGATGCAGATGGCCGCGATTGCGCTGCTGGCGGTACTGCCCGGCATCATGGCGCACGTGATCGAAGAGATCGAAGAAGGCAAGCCACTGCGCATTGTGCGCGACGAAGACTGCGATTACCTGGGCCATCCTGAGCGCCCGCTGCCGTGAATGGCGGGTAGCGTCGCGAAACCCCTTAACTGGAACAAGCCAATGAGCGCTGACAAAATCAAGTGGGATCAGGTGAATAAATGGGTCGAGCGGGCAGGACTCAAGACGACCTGGAAGCCCTACGGCATGCCGGAAGTGATCGATCCGTTCACCAGCCGCTTCGCCGACGTCGATCCGATGCCGAAGTGGGACATTCCCAACAAGGTGATGATCTCCAGCACCATCACCGGGGCATTTTTCAGCAAGCGCTCGAATCCGAATCAGCCGATCACGGTCGACGAGATCCGCGACTCGGCCGAAGAGTGCATCAAGGCCGGGGCGCCCAACATTCACATCCACGTGCGCGACGACGGCGGATTCAATGTGCTCGATCCGCAGCGCTTTCGCGACGTGATTGCGCCGCTGCGGGCGAAGTACCCGGAAACGATGTTCGATGGCTGCCTGGTCGCGGTGACCGATGAGGAAAGCGCGGTCATGGAGTCAACCATGAAGATGGGATTATTCGATGCACTGCCCGTCAATACGACCGCGATCTGCTGCGGGGACAGCATGTTCTTCAAAGCGCCTCATGTCGTCATCAAGAAGGCACAGCTCGCTCAGGAGGCCGGCTGCAAACCGATCATCTCGGTGTACGACGATGGCGACATCGACAACGCACGCCGCTTTCTGGTGGCGAGTGGGTTGCTCGCCAAACCTTACTACTGGCTCGTTCTGCCGGCGCTGCCCGGTTGCGCGCCGATGCACAACCCGCAGCAGATGGTTGACGGGCTCATGCGCATGGTGCGCTCGATCCGCGATATCGATGAGGATGCATTCATCCTGGTGTGCGCGGCCGGAAGGGCCAGCACCTACCTGGCGACATTCGCAATGCTGCTGGGCCTGCACGTTCGCGTCGGCATGGAGGATACGTTGTGGCACTTGCCGCATCGCGACCAGATCATTCAACGCAATGTCGATCACTTCCTGCAAATGCGCCAGATCGCAGCACTGCTCGGCCGCGAGCTGATGACGCCCGCGGAATATCGTCTGGCGATCGGATTACCACCCAAGCAGGCTGCGGCAGCGGAGAGCGCTCATGGTTGATCTGAAGGGTAAGCTTGCGCTTGTCACCGGTGGCGCGCGCGGCTTAGGGCAGGCGACAGCGGTCGAACTGGCTCGCTGCGGTGCGCGCGTGGCTATCGCCGATCGCAAGACCGAGGCCGCCGAAGAGACCGCGCGGCTGTGCAGCGAACATACGCCGGGCGCTCATGCGTTCACCTACGACCAGTCGCAAGCCGAGAGCGTCGAGTCCTGCATCGCTGAGGTTGTGGCAACGTTCGGCGGGCTCGATCTGCTATTTGGCAACGCCGGTAGCGGAAGATTCGCGCCGATTGCGGACATGAAGAAGTCCGATTGGGATCTGCTCATCCAAATCAATCTGAATGGCACATTCTACGTCTGCCAGGACGTCGTGCAGCAGATGATCAAGCAAGGGCGCGGTGGCAAGATCGTGCTCACCGCCTCGTCCGGGGCAACGGTCATGTGCGATCAGCTCGGCGCCTATTGCGCGTCGAAGGCCGGCGTGCTCATGTTGATGAAGCACATGGCCTCCGAACTCGGCAACTACCGGATCAACGTGAACGCGATCCAGCCGGGCGTAATTGCGACCGGAATGACCGGGCCGATGCTGGCCGACGATCGCATCAAGCGCATGCTCGTGCGGCAGACACCGGTCGGGCGCTGGGGCCAGCCCGACGACGTCGCCAAGCTGGTCGCGTTTCTGCTCTCGGACGACGCCGGCTACATCAATGGCGAAGGCATCATGATCGACGGCGGTTCGACGCTACACGGCTTTCCGCGCTGGTACTCGCTCGACTACAGCAAGGAGAACGCGTGCGACTGGGACGCGCTGTTCGACGAATATCCTTATAGACCTTAAAGCGAGACAAAGCTTTTCAGTGCAAAGATGAACCCGAACCCAGTCGCCTTCTGCCATCATCAAATGATGATGGCGTTCTCGGGGGGGAGTAAACTCAGAGCGCTAAACCTGAACAGGAGACTGAACATGAGCACGAAAGAAGCCTACGAACAGCAGCTGCAGGGCAAGCTGGAAGTTCAACGACTCAATTCAGGAAGCGATAAGTCATGAAAGAGGCTTCTCGGATGCATATAAGTCAATTCATAAGGCGTGGGAAAAAGCCGAAAAAGACTTCAGCGACACTGAAAAATCCGCGAACTCAACTCGCTAGGGCAACAGAAATGGGGGCTTGATGTTGGGTAATCGAAAAACGGGTAAGACTGAACTCAACGGTACTACCGTTCCATGTCGTAAGTGATCGCCATTGGTTCGTTCCAGATGGATCCGGAAGGGATGACCAAAGCGACCC
>Ga0326597_10009064_pt1 | contig 13372 bp, 12 predicted proteins | sample RVTome_12_FD_203789 | JGI IMG/M metagenome (GOLD analysis project Ga0326597, IMG submission 203789) | Soil microbial communities from uranium-contaminated site in the Upper Colorado River Basin, Wyoming, United States - RVT100D185 | ecosystem: Environmental > Terrestrial > Soil > Contaminated >... | reverse complement strand
GATGGCGGTCGGATCACCCGTAATGCGACCCTCGCTGTTTATTTCAAGACGCGCCCACTCATGGCTTGCAAATGTTGTAATTACGCTGGAAAGTCCCAACTCAAGAAAGATTTGCAGCGCAACCAGTGATAGAAAGGTGTAATGGTAACCTTGTGTTTCCGAGCTGAAAGCGTAGGCAATAATTAAGGCGGTAATGATTCCTGTACTGGCAGCCCAGGTTTTCCCCGCCAGGCCCCAAAGCACGGCACCATCTAACTGTGCAGCATCAGCTATCCTGGAAATTCGCGATGATCTTGCCATGCAGCTATCGGGCAGCGCGTGCTACGGTTCCCTAACTTCAACAAAAGACTCGACAAACGCCGTAGCTGGATAGGGGTTGCTTGGGCCCTTGCGTCGTGTCATGAGTTGCCGGGCTGCGGTCAAGGGTAGAAACAAGAATAACGCCGCGGTTCACGTTTGACCGGGTCCAAGAGCATTTTCACCAAATGCACCCAGATATCGAAGGTACTTCTGGCTCCTGTAAAGCGTAACGCCAAGTCTGTCGGTAATTCTGTACAGCGCGGTGCGCAATGACGAAGGCGCGTCAATCCGATCGGAATTTATGATCCGTCTCTTTGAATGAGAAAATGCGGCCAAATTATTTTCAAATTCAGAATTTAGCTTGGGATCATTTCGATACTGGTACTGAATCGGCTGCCTTGCCGAAGTGGAATTAGGCCCTTTTTCTGCAATCGTCATTATGAGCAGGTGATTGTTGCGCATGGTTTGTGGGGAGGGGCCGTTCTTGTTATGTTCCCAGTCATAATAGAATAAATCCCAGGGTCCAAAAAACAATTCCTCCTGGCTTTTGTAAGAACACACATAAACTTTACAATCGGAAAAACCGTTAGTCACGTAATAGTCGAAGAACCAGCCTGGCGAATAAATCAAGTAAGGCGAATTGTAAGAAGAAGCCGACTCCATGCATATGACTCTGCCACCGGGCTTCAGCATTTTGGAAAAATTTTCCATGGCACCGACTGGATTGAACATGTTATCCAGACAACCCCCGTTGTAGATGAAATCAAATTGCTCATGCAATGCGCTGTCAACCGGATAACCCAGGTCGGAAACGATATCCGCTCCCTCATAATCAGAGACGTCCATAAACCTCAGGTTTTGCACTCCAAGCGCCTTCATGAAATATTTGTCGGTGATAAATCTGCCCTGCCGCCCTCCCATCGTCGAAGTGTCGATTTCTACCTCCCCGGGAATTTGGCTTGTGATTTGATATCTCTTAAGAAGAAGGCCGAGAGAATGCTGATCCAAAAAGGTCGTTTGCCTTCCAATGAACAGGACGTTCCCCTCTATTTTTTTGTGGGAATGCTCGGATAATATGAATTCTGTAACGGGGGCCAAAAGTCCCATCTACTTCTCCTGTGACGGTGCTGATTGCCGGGAATAGCTAGCTACAAAGACTACCAGAACGATTTCTCTGTTTCCCGGTCTGTGAAGTTTACTTGAAAACGGATCGTGGGCGCTTGGCGTATCATCGGCACACATTTTTTGCGCGCCAGCTATCCGCAGCGTGCCATCGCCTCCAGCCTTCTATAAACTGAGCCGGGTGGAAGTCTCACAATCACCGGGGAATCGCTTTCCTGATCCTCTGGCCAGCCTTATCGCCACAAGGACGGTTTTGATGATTCCGACAGTGGCGTGACGCGTCCCGCAATCGGTTGCATAGTCGCCGATCACAGAACATGCGATAGGCATTCGAATTTTCACGTGAGTTCGAGGACGGTTCCGAGAACCTGAATTCATGATTATTCCGGAGACCGAGCACCCACATCTTAAGGGCAAGGGATATGAGCGCAGAGGCACCGACCAAATTGATCAGGAGATTGAAGCTCGATCAACATCTCCACGCATTCCGCAGATGGGTCAAGACGATTGCGGCCCTATTGCGTTGGCATCTCCAGGCTTTTTCGGGTTCGGCGACGGCAGCCGAGTTCGCAGCACGTCGGCGGCTGCTGGTCATCTACGATTTCGCCAGTCAGCCTTTCAGCATTGGAGATATCCTGGTAATGCAGGAGGCGTCACTGGTCTTGCGGCAAAAGGCAGGACTTGACCGGGTGGATCTGGCTTTCGTGTACGATCCGGCCTCGCCGGTCGTTGCTGACTTGGCGTTCTCTCATATCGACCCTGAAAATTTCCTCTGGCATCTCCCGACTGTACTGCAGGCGGCGCAAGTCAATCCTCATCTCGGTTCGTTATTTCTCTTCGATTCTCATCGCCGCCTCGAGGAGTTTGTATACGGGAATCTAGATATTTACGACGTCTGGCCCCCGCTTGCGCAGTATGCGAGTCGCAAGTACCTCTACTACCATGTCTTCAACGAACTGCTGTTCGATTACTTCCTCAAGGAGAAGACCCTGCCCCGTCTAGAGCCCCGGGGGACCGCAAGAACCTGGGCAAAGGCCTTTCTGGAACGATATGTCGGTTCCGAAGCCGCCATTACCGTTCAGTTGAGGAAAAATCCGGCGAACCCGGCGCGGGACAGTGATTATGGTAGCTGGATAAGCTTTTTCGATTTCTGCCGAGGACGCTATCCAGTCAAGTTTCTCATCATTGGCGCACAACAGGAGGTCGATCCGAGGTTGCGCCAGTGTTCGAACGTTGTTGTCACCAAGGATCACTGTACGAGCGTGGAGCAGGATCTCGCGCTCATCGATGCCGCAGTCATGCATATGGGAGCGTCTTCCGGCCCCAGCATGATCGCCATTTTCAGCGAAAAACCTTACTGCCTGTTCAATACCGATCTTCAAGTGGATTGCTACAAGGACTGTATCCGAGAGGGCAATCGAGTCAACTTGTTTTTCGGCAATTCGACGCAGAGCCTGCTGTTCGGGCAAGAGAACCGGGATCTGATCGCCTTTGAATTCGAGCGGATGTGGAAAACCGTAAAGCGTTCGCATGCCAATGATCAAACGGGTCCATAACGGCCTAGTTAGGGAGCACGGTCGTTGCCGACAGGTGAGAGAAATGATTAGGTCGAATCCCTTGGTGTCGATCGTTGTCCCCTGTTATAACCATGGTCATTACCTCGGACAGGCAATCGCAAGCGTCTTGGCGCAGACCTACTCGAACTACGAAATCATCGTGGTTGACGACGGTTCGCAGGACGACAGTCGAAGCGTGGTCGAGCGCTTCGAATCGCCGAAGATTCGCTACCTGTTCCAGGAGAACCGCGGACGGTCAAATGCCCGCAATGCAGGCCTCGCGGTCGCGTCAGGTGACTATATCGCCTTCCTGGATTCGGACGACTTTTACCTTCCGGAAAAACTTGCGCTTCAGATCGATTTCCTGCAACAACACCCGGAATTCGGGATGATCTATACGTCTGCCTACTGTATTGCCGAAGATGGGCGGCCGATTGCCGCATCCTATGAAGCCACGGACAGCGGATGGATTTATGAGAAGATTGCATTCTTCAGGCCGTTAACCATCACGCTGCCAACGGTCATGCTGAAGCGCGAAGTGGTGGAGGCCGTCGGGGGCTTTGACGAGCGCATGGATCGATTCGAGGACACCGACTATTGGCGGCGCGTCTCGAAATCGTGGAAGATCGGCGCACTGCCTTTGTACACCTGCAAGCTCCGCAGCCATGGCAGTAATATGCTCAGATCCCAGAATCCCAGCGCGATCGTCTCCGCCATTCAGTATTACGCCCAGAAAATCATGCGCGAGGATCAGGAAGTGCCCCTCAACGTGCGACGGCACGGATTGGGCCGACTCTGCCTGCACTACGCGGAAGCCTGTCTGTCGATACCGGCATTCCGGCCCCAGGGAAAAGCGCTTTTCGCCGACGCGCGTCACTGGTGGCCGACGAATCCGCGGCTCGCATATGCATACCTGCGTTACGTGGTGCTCGAGCCATTGCGCGCACGCGCGGATCGCGGCACTGCAGGTGGTTTGCCCAGGTAGCTACCAGAGACTGGCTGCCAGGTGAACAGGCTGCGGCCCTCGGCCACAATTTCCATAGTCATACCCGTCTTTAACGGGGCTGATTATCTCGAGGAAGCCGTCTCAAGCGCGCTCTCCCAGACCCATGAGAACAAGGAGGTCATCGTCGTCAACGACGGATCCTCCGACGGCGGGGCGACGGAAGCCATCGCATTGGCATTCGGGAATCGCGTCAGGTATTTCTCCAAGCCGAACGGGGGCGTGGCCTCCGCGCTCAACTTTGGAATCAGGCAGATGTCGGGGGACTTCTTTTCGTGGTTGAGCCACGACGATCTGTATGTCCCGACCAAGATCGAAGCTCAACTTGATTTTCTGTCGCAATTCGCGGATTTGTCTGTCGCTTACAGCGATTATGAGGTGTTCGCGGACGGGAGAACGGTCGCCGCCGTCAGGTTTCCGCCAACAGACACGGCGCATTTTCGCTACCTGCTGACCATCAACAACTCTCTGCATGGTTGCACGCTGCTCATTCCGCGGCACTGTTTCGAGCAATGCGGGACATTCAATGAGCGTCTCTTGATTACCCAGGATTACGACCTCTGGTTTCGGATTGCCGCGCGTTTTCCGTTCCGGCATTTCCCGGAGATCGTGGTGAGAGCGCGCAGTCATTCTCAACAGGGAAGTAGACGGTTCGTAGCGACCATGTATTCGGAAATCGACGTATTGCTAAGCCGCTTTGTCGACGAGCTGAGGCCGCAGGAGCTGGCTGGCGAAGATAGAACGATCTGCGCTGGCTATGCGGAAATCGCCGAGAGCATGGCCAGGAGGGGCTTCTTTTACCCTTGCCGGCATGCGTTGCGGCTTGCGATCAAGCATGCAAGGTGTGCGTCGCTCGGGGACACCGCCACCATTCTCTTGGCGCTGGCCCGTGCGGGATTCGCTGCTGTCGTGACCCTGCCGTTTCGTAGATTCAAGAGCTGGCTTAAGTTACACTTGATCCCGGGATGATGACGCGTTTGCGAGGACTTCTGCGGCAAGCCGCGTTCCTGCTGATGGGCGACGCAGCCAAGAAGAAATTCTCCGAGATTTACCGGGGAAACGTTTTCGGAAACAGGGAATCGCGCTCTGGAGTAGGCTCCAGCATTGCACAAACGGAGACCATCCAGCGCGAACTTCCCGGGCTTTTTCGCAGTCTCGGCGTGAAGATACTGCTCGATGCACCATGCGGTGACTTCAACTGGATGCGTGTCACACCGATGCCGCTTGAGCGCTACATCGGAATTGACATTGTTGAGGAACTCATCCAGAAAAATATATCGGAGCACACCACGCCTGCCAGGGAGTTCCGTTGCCTCGACATCAGCAGCGATCCTCTACCCCGCGCGGACTTGATCCTTTGCCGGGACTGTCTTGTGCATTTGCCCTATAATCAAGTGCGGGCGGTTCTGGGAAACTTTCTGCGCTCCGGCTCAACTTACCTTCTCACCACGACGTTCAGCGATCTTCCGAAGAATGCGGAACTGAGCTGGGGCATTATCTGGCGCCCCCTCAATCTGCAACTCCCGCCTTTCGATTTTCCTCCGCCGCTGGTTCTCATCAATGAAGGCTGCACCGAGGAAAACGGCAGGTTTCGTGACAAGTGCCTGGGACTCTGGAAGCTCAGCGATCTCCGGATAGCCGGCTGAAGCGTACTTTGAATGCAGGAAGTCGCGGACAGGCAACAATGCGCATCTTGATTCTCGGCGGCGACGGCATGCTCGGGCACCGGCTGTTTGCACATTTCCGCCAGCGCCATGAAGCGCGCGTGACGTTGCGCCGGGATCTCGCCGCATACTCGGGTTACGGCTTGTTCGATCGCACAAACTCGTTCGACCGGGTGGATCTGCGCGGTGTTGACCGGCTGTCACAAGTGCTCGGCGAGTTTCGCCCTGAGGCGATCATCAGTGCGGTGGGAATCGTGAAACACCAAGCCGAGGCCGCGGACGCCATCATGACGATTGAAGTCAATGCGTTGCTTCCGCATCGGCTCGAATCACTATGCAGATCATCCGGTACACGGCTTGTCCACATGAGCACGGACTGCGTGTTTTCCGGGCGCCGCGGCAACTATAGCGAAAGCGACCGTCCGGATCCGGATGACTTCTACGGCAGGTCGAAACTGCTCGGAGAGGTGCGGGACACACCGTCTCTTACCCTGCGCACCTCGATCATTGGCCCGGAGCTCGCCCGCAAGACCGGCCTTCTGGAGTGGTTCCTGTCCCAGCGCGGCAGTATCAAGGGGTTCAGGAAGGCGATCTTCTCCGGATTCACAACGCTCGAGCTGTCGCGCATCATCGAGAGGCTGCTCACCCAATTTCCCCGCGCAAACGGTATCTATCACGTTTCGAGCGCACCCATCAACAAATACGAGCTGCTGCTCTTGATAAAACAGAAACTCGGGCTGCAGGTCGAGGTCAAGCCGGATGATGAATTTGTATGCGACCGCAGTCTGGACTCAACGCGCTTCCGGCAAGAATTCGGTTACGACCCGCCGCGTTGGGAGGCCATGATCGATGAGTTGGCGCGAACAACCAAGGAAGCAGCGAGATGATTTTCGAGAGCCGGTCATTTTCAGCATCTCGCGGATTGAACCCGACCCGCCCTTCCCCCGCCGATCTCACTTCGAGCAGATGGAAATGACGGAACCTGGGCGCGCTGGGCCGCTGGTCTCAATCGTCATCCCCAATTACAACCACGCCAGTTACCTGGCTGCCGCAATCGACAGCGTTTTGAATCAGGATTACCCGCGAGTTGAGTTGATCGTCATCGATGACGGCTCGACCGACGGATCGCGGGACATCCTTTCCCGATATTCCGGCCGGTGCCACTGCGAAACCCAACCGAATCGCGGCCAGGTCGTCACGATGAACAGGGGTTGGAACATGTCGCAAGGCGAGATTCTCGGCTTCCTGGCCTCCGACGACCTTTTGCTCCCCGGCGCGATAAGCCGAATGGTGCGCTGCCTGGTTGAGAATCCTGACGCGGTGCTGGTGTACCCTGACTTCAATCTGATCGACCCTGATTCCGCGATAGTGCGGCGAGTGGTTACGCCTGAGTTCGACTATACCGAGATGGTCACGAAGTTCGTGTGCCCGCCCGGACCCGGGGCGCTGTTCCGCCGCGCGGCGTTCGAGAAAGCGGGAGGGTGGGACGAGAGCCTCAAACAAATGCTCGATTTCGAGTATTGGTTGCGGCTCGGCTTGCTGGGGCGTTTCCTGCGAGTTCCGGAAGTGCTCGCTGCATACCGCATCCACGAAGGTTCGCAGACCTTTGCCGCCTCGACGAGCCAGATACGCACGGAAGAGCCCATCGAAATCATGCAGCGATTTTTCGCGGGCGACATCGTTCCGACGGCGATCATGGCGAAAAAGACTCAAGCATTGAGCTATGCCCATCTATGCTCCGCCCAGCTTCACTTCCGCGTCGGCAATTTCGGCAAAGGCCTGACGGCATTGCGCCGCGCGTTCTCCCATTGGCCCCGAATCGTATTATCCGCGCGTGCCGGAAGAATCGCGTTCAACATCCTGTTTAGCCGCGCCGCGCACCAGACCCTGTGGACGATCCGGCGTGCGATTCGATCGTTAACCCGAAAACTCGCTAAGCCCTCAGACTGACGCAGCCCGGCAAGCGCAAGGTTGCGTGTCATCACGATGTCGCTGTTCCGCAGCTATTGCGAGCCACCAGTTCCATGATCTGCCATGAAGTTCGCTCTGGTCTATTTCGCCATGCGCCCTCTTTCAAGTCGGGTACCCGGCTTGGCGAACACGGTCGGACCTGCCGGGTGATAGAATCATTGATAGTCGGCCAAGGACCTTGGCCACCCTTACACGAACAGTACGCCATCGCGTTTTCCTGCTCGGGTTTGCCGTTTCCGCCCCTCATCTGAGCCACCAATCTCACTGTGTCAACGTTCACATCCAGAAACTCCTGCGCGTTCTGCGAGAGCGGTTCGATGGAGTCGATTCTTGACCTCGGCAAGATCGCCCTCGCAGGGGCTTTTCTGAAGCCCGAGCAATTTTCTATTGAGCAACGGTTCCCTCTGCGGGTGGCTCTTTGCACTAGGTGTTTCGCGATACAGGTCGTCGACATCGTCGATCCGAAGATTCTATTTCAGAACTATTTCTATTTCTCATCTGCAATAGCCTCGCTACGGGAGCATTTCCTCGACTATGCGAGCGAGGTGGTGTCCCGGTTCCTAGTCGCAGAGCGCGCGACTGCGCTCGAGATCGGGTGCAACGACGGAATCTTGCTTAAACCGCTAGCCGACCTCGGCTTGCCCAAGGTCATCGGCGTCGATCCCGCCGCTAACATCGTCAAGACCATCGGCGATCCGCGTATCACGGTCGTCAACGATTTCTTCGGCGATGCGATCGCAGCCCGAATACGAAGCGAGCACGGCCCAGCGGACTTGGTCGTCGCGAACAACGTGTATGCGCACATCCCCGATATCAATGGCGTCACCGCGGGCGTCGCGCACCTGCTGAGCGATGACGGCGTCTTTGTGTTCGAAGTGCACCATCTGAGCAGCGTGGTGCATGGGCTTCAGTACGACATGATTTACCACGAGCATCTCTACTATTACTCGCTGCTCGCGATCGAGAACCACCTGCGGCGGCACGGGATGGTGGTGTTCGACCTGAAGAGGATTCCCATTCATGGCGGGTCGATTCGCTACTATGCGTGCAAGACGGGCAGCCGGTGGGCGAAGGCAGCGACCACCCGGGTTGCGTTGTTGCGCCAAGAGGAGACAGCGCAGGGACTGAACCGGGTGGACACGTTCAAACATTTTGCTGCGGAGATCGGCAAGCGTAGAGATACGTTGATGGCGTTCCTCGCGCGGCTGCGGAAGGGGGGCAAACGTGCTGTAGGGTACGGTGCATCCGGCCGAGCGAATACGATCATTCAGTTCTGTGGGATATCCCGCGAGCACCTGGATTACATGATCGATGACTCCTCCGCCAAATGGGGTTTCTACACGCCAGGCTCTCACCTCGAGATCCGGTCACGCGAAGCGCTGGACGCAACGCCGCCGGACTACTTAGTCGTCTTCGCCTGGGGGTACCTCAACGAGATCGCTGAGAAGTGCAAGCCGTATCTCGATGCAGGCGGCAGACTGCTGACGCCCCTCCCGGAAGTGCGCCTGGTCAGCCACGTCACGGGCACGACACCTATCTAACGACAGCCGTGAACCCCGCTCGCGTCCGCCACGAAACCCTATTGCGACCCAACAGGAACCCAACATGAAAGTGATATCGATACTGGGCACGCGGCCCGAGATGATCAAAATGTGGTCGACCCTGAAGAAACTTGACGAACTTAACTTCGACCACATTATGGTCCACACCGGCCAGAATTTCACGCCCGAACTGAAGGATTTCTTCTTCCGAGACCTGCAGCTCCGGAAGCCGGACTATCAGCTTGATATCGACACGACCAGCTATGGACGTGAGGTTGCCGACGTAATCCGCAAGGCGGATGAGTTGCTCGTCAAGGTGAAGCCTGACGCGCTGTTGATACTGGGTGACACTTTCAGCGGGCTCTCCGTGATGCCCGCCTCTCACCGCGGGGTCAAGATCTTCCATATGGAGGCGGGCCTGCGCGCGTGGGACAGGCGCATGCCGGAGCAGCGCAACCGGATCCTCATCGATCACATGAGCGATATCCTGTTGCCCTTCAACCAGTATCACCGGGAGAACCTGCTGCGGGAAGACATCCACCCGTCGAAGATCTTCGTGACCGGAAACCCCACCTTCGAGGCGATGTGGGCATTCCTGCCGCGCATCCGCAAGAGTGACGTGCTCAGGCGCCTCGGCCTCGAGCGCGGGAAGTACTTCCTGATTACGGCCCACCGCAGCGAGAATGTGGACGATCCGGGGTATCTGGACGCCATACTCCGGGCGCTGGGCGAGTTGCACCGCAGGTTCAGGCGCGAGGTCGTCTATCCCATGCACCCGCGCACCCGCAGCAGGATCGGCAAGAAGCAGTTGCCCCGGGGCGTGAACATTATGGCCCCACTCGGCTTCTACGATTTCAACCGCCTGTTCATGGATGCTTACTGCGTGCTGTCGGATTCAGGGACCGCGCCCGAGGAGGCGTTCTTTTATAAAGTGCCGTGCGTCAGCCTGCGCATGACGACCGAGCGCCCCGAGACCGTCGAAGGAGGGGCACACATCGTGGCCGGGCTCGAACTCGAGAACATTGTCGAAGCGGTGACGACCATCGTCTCCCAGCCGTGGAAGGGGCGTTACGAGCTGGAGAGGGACTTTGCCCCATCGACCGTCGTCATTAACAGCTTACGCAGCAGGATTACCAATTTCTTCTAGGCCACAGGTTGGTTGGCCATCAATCGGCGCCACTGGAACTGGACACGGTTGCCGGAAATACTCGAGCGCATTGGACTACGGGACTGGGGAATCCATGAGCCAACTGAAATGACTGATCCCGACCATTCCGCTTCAGCCGAGCCATCCTGGACTTTACCGCCGTGATGATCCGGCAGGCGCGCGAACGGCCGGAAGGCATGGACGAGGCTGCCGTGATCATGACCGACCTCAAGCCCGCACGGGTGCTCGACGCGATCGATCTTGCCGCTGCCGGTTACACGGCCGACAATGTCTTCCGGAAAGTCGTGCGTATCCTCAGCAAGCATTTTGGGCTCGCGGAGGTGCCGGCCGCGATACGGCAGCCCGCCACTGGTCTTTTCAACCGGCTGCGACATCGGCTGATCTGGCCCCTCAAGCGACGCCGCGCCAAGGATCGGTGCCGGTGAGCGCCCTGGTCCTCACCGGCGCCAGCAGCTTCCTTGGCCGTGCTCTGCTGGCCGCCCTTCCCGCGCACCTGTTTCCCGAACTGCGCATCCTCGTCCACCACAAGCCCGTTCCAGAGTTCTCTGCGGGTCGCCGGGTAGTAAGGGTGAACGGAGACCTGCTCGACCTTAAAAGTCTGCGCGATCTGATCCCCGCAGGGTCCACGGTGATTCATCTTGCCTACCTCGCTACTTCAACTGCGAAGGAGGACAACCTCGCGGCTGCGCGCAACCTGCTCGCCGCCTGCCGTAATGCCGGAATCGCGCGTCTCATTCAATGCAGCACGGCGGTGGTGGTGGGCGATGTCCCGGACGACGTGGTCACCGAGGAGACACCATGCCGTCCGCTCACCGATTACGAGCGCGTCAAGTACCGCATCGAGCAGGAGATGCGGGAGGCTGCGGCCGGCCGGCACAAGGTCGCCATCCTGCGCCCCACTTCCGTGTTCGGGCCGGGCGGGCGAAATCTGGTATCGCTCGCCCGCCGCATCCGGGCCGGGAGCGAAGCGGTGAACCTCGCTTACTCGCTCGTTGAGGGCCGGCGCCGAATGAACCTCGTCAGCGTGCACAACGTCGCGGCGGCCCTGAGCTTCCTCGCCTCCACGCGCCACGCGATCGATCAGCAGACGTACATCGTGTCGGACGACGAGGATCCCTTAAACAACTTTCGGGACGTCGAACAGATTCTGCGACGCGAACTGGGTCGCATGCGCGCGGCGCCAGCCTGGTCGATACCGCCCGTTCTGCTTTCCACAATTTTGCGCATCCGCGGGCGCTCGAACGCCAACCCGAACCAGGTCTATTCCGACGTGAAGCTCCGGGCGCTGGGATTGTCCAAGGCGTGGGCATTCGACCGCGCCATCGCGGAGTTTGCCAGATGGATTCTCGCCCAACGCGGCAAAGCGAGCGGCAATGCGGGTGCTTAGCGTCAATCATCTGCTCGATCCTGTCACCGGCGGGGGCACCGCGGAGCGCACCCTTCAGCTGTGCCGGCACTTCGCGCGGGCGGGTGTTGAATGCACGTTGATCACTCTCGATATTGGGGTGACTCGCGAGCGACGCGAGGAACTGGCCGGTACCAGAATCGTCGCATTGCCGTGTGTTTTCCGCAGGTTCCCGGTTCCGCGCTTCTCATGGCGCGCGCTCAAAGCGGAGGTCGAAGCCGCACAGGTTGTGCACCTGATGGGTCACTGGACGTTGCTTAACGTGCTTGTGTTCCTGGCCGCCCGCAGCATTGGGCGGCCGTGCGTGGTCTGTCCCGCGGGGGCACTACCGATCATTGGGCGCTCGAAATTGTGGAAGCGGCTCTACAACATCGTCATCGGCCGCCGTATCATACGTGGCGCCGCGGGTCACGTAGCGATCACCCAGCACGAGATTCAAAGCTTCGTTGATTACGGGGTAAGCCCCGACCGGGTCACCGTCATCCCCAACGGCGTGCCGTCGAGCGCCCCCACCTGTGCGGATTGCCCTGGCTTCCTCCACCGGCACGGCCTCGAGGGACGCAGTCTCGTGCTCTTCCTCGGCCGGCTGGCTTACATCAAGGGTCCCGACCTGCTGCTGGAGGCGTTTGCGAACGTCGCAGAGCGCCTCCCGGCGTTCGACCTGGTCTACGCCGGCCCCGACGGCGGCATGTTGCGCGAACTCCGGGAGCATGCGGCGCGGCGCGGCGTTACAGCGCGAGTGCGCTTCATGGGCTACGTAGGAGGCGACGATAAGGCGTGCGCCCTGCAATGCTGCGAGTTGCTCGCGATACCGTCACGGCAGGAGGCCATGTCCATTGTCGTCCTCGAGGCTGGACTCTACGGCAAGCCGGTGTTGCTGACCGATCAGTGCGGATTCAACGAAGTCCAGGAGATCGGCGGAGGGCGGGTGGTCAGCGTCAACGCCGCTTCAATCGAAAGCGCATTGATGGAACTGGCCGGACAGCCCGATGCACTGCCGCGCATGGGCGCTCGCCTGAGTGCATTCGTCAAGCAGAACTACACGTGGGACGGCGCCGTGGCGAAATACCGGGCCCTGTTTGCGAAAACCGCTGGGCCAAGGACGTCTTGAAATGCAACGCCTCACCGACGCGCAGGCCGAATCTGCCGGCAAGGATGACAGCTTTCATGGTTTCTTCCTTCGGGGGCTCCGCCTCAGCCGCAGGCAATCGCTGCTCTGCCCGCTGCCCATGAGATCGCTTACTGTGCGTAACGCTGCGCGCAGTGCGAGCACACACCGGGCCTGCGCCGACCTGGCGACTCGCTGCAACGCCGAAATTGCGACGGTGATGATATTCTTGGATGGAATGCCGCCCGCTGCGCCACCCGATGAACGCGCCAACTCGCCTCCGCAAGCCATACTCATGCCTGGCCCGCTCGTATTGGTGACTGGAGCCAATGGCTTCGTCGGCGAGGCCCTGTGCGAGGCGCTGGCACGGGAGGATTACCTTGTGCGCCGCGCGGTGCGCGCGCTGTCTCCCGAAGTCCGAGCCGGCGAGCGCGGCGCGGAAACCATCGCAGTCGGGTCGATTTCAGCCGCGACCGACTGGACGCGGGCGCTCGACGGCGTGCAAACCATCGTTCATCTTGCGGGCCACGCCCA
>Ga0326597_10009063_pt1 | contig 13373 bp, 13 predicted proteins | sample RVTome_12_FD_203789 | JGI IMG/M metagenome (GOLD analysis project Ga0326597, IMG submission 203789) | Soil microbial communities from uranium-contaminated site in the Upper Colorado River Basin, Wyoming, United States - RVT100D185 | ecosystem: Environmental > Terrestrial > Soil > Contaminated >... | reverse complement strand
ACCACGGCCTACGCCAGCCGGTTCAACGGCTTTCCGCTGCCCGAGGTGAGGATCTTCGAATCGGCAGGATAGCCGCAAGCGCCGATGGCGCGAAAGGGCGGGCGTTCGGGCCCGCTCTTTCTTCTATCGCGCCACGTTCCTCAACCCACGGGCTCGTAAACAACGAAGTCGAAGCGCGTGCCCTCCGCGGCGGTATGCGTCTCGCGTCGTGTTTCGCGCCAGGCGCCGCGGTCGAACTCCGGAAAGCACGCGTCGCCCTCGTAATCCCTGTGGATCTCGGTCAGCACGAGGCCGTCGGCCTCAGGCAGGGCCGCGCGGTAAAGCTCGCCGCCGCCGATGACGTAAGCGCTCGGCGCATCGGCGCATAGGGCAAGCGCCGCCCCCAGCGTTGCGGCCACCCTCGCCCCCGGCGCCTCGAAGCCTGGTGTGCGGGAAACAACGATGTTCTTGCGCCCCGGCAGCGGCTTGCCGAGCGAGTCCCAGGTGCGTCGGCCCATGATCACCGGGTGGCCGAAGGTCAGGGCCTTGAAGTGCCTGAGATCCTCGGGAAGATGCCAGGGAAGCTTGCCCCGGTTGCCGATGACCCGGTTAGCGGCCACGGCGGCGACCAGGATCAGGCGGGGTCTGCCTGGCGCACGGCCTGCGGTGTCGTGATATCGTGACATTTGTCCTAGTCCTGACACTTCCTTGAACGGATTATTAGACCATGGTGGCCCCGGCGCCCACGCAAGCGACCGCTCTGCCTTATCCGCGGTCATTTCTCGGGCTCTTGCTCGCCGGGTTCACGCTGGTCGCGCTGCCGCTCGCGATCGCGCTCGCCTATTCGGCCTGGAACACCGAGCGGCTCGCCGATCAGAGCGGCACGGCGGTGTTCAACGCCGCGCAGGCCGCGCGCGCCAGTCGCTCGATGGTGAACCGCATCGCATCGATCGAGCGGCTTGCACAGCAAATCGCGGTGTTGAGCGACTCGGCGCTGCTGGAGGATTTCGGCCAGGTGCACCGCAGCTTTCTGCAACTGGCAAGCGAACTGTCGCTGCTGCCGCTGGACGAGCAGCAGCTTGCGGCGCTCAACCGTACCATCGAGCAGGAATATGCGCTGTTCGATCTGGTGGCGAACCGACCGCGTACCGGTATCGACGTGCGGGCGGTCCAGTCGCTGTCCGCCGAGCTCGCCGAGAGCGCGTACGAGGTGCTCGCGATCAGCTACCTGGTGGCGGACCGCGAGGTCGAGCGCCTGCGCGCGAACGCGGAAAGCGTGCAGCGTCGCCTGATCCTGCTGGTGCTGTTCAGCACGGCGCTGGCGCTGGCCATCGCGCTCGCGCTTACGCGTCTGATCGCGCGCCCGATCGCCGAGCTCGACGCGTCGATCCGCCAGCTCGGCAGCGCCGACTTCTCGCGCCCGATACGCGTGCGCGGCCCGAACGACCTGCAGTACCTCGGCGAGCGCCTCGACTGGCTGCGGCGACGGCTCACCGACCTTGAGGCCGGCAAGAACCGCTTCCTGCGCCATCTGTCGCACGAGCTCAAGACGCCCCTCACCGCGCTGCGCGAAGGCGCCGAGCTGCTGCACGACCAGATCGCCGGGCCGCTGGCACCTCGACAGCTGCAGGTGGTCTCGATCATGCGCGACAACAGCCTCAAGCTGCAGCACCTGATCGAAGACCTGCTCGATTATCAGCGCGCATTGCACGCGGCAGCGTCGCTTTACCCGGCGCCGGTCGCGCTCGAGAACCTGGTGCGGGAGACGGCGCGTGCGCATGCGCTTGCCGCGCAGGCCAAGGGGCAGCGCCTGGTTCTCGACCTCGAGTCGGTGACCATCGAGGCCGACGCGCAGAAGCTGCGCTCGATTATCGACAACCTGCTTGGCAACGCCGTCAAGTTCACGCCGCCGGGCGGCACCATCTCCGTGTTGGCGCGCGGCGCGGGCAGCGATGCGACCATCGAGGTGATCGACTCCGGACCGGGCGTGCCGCCCGAGGAGCGCGAATCGATCTTCGACACGTTCTTCCGCGGTCGCGCCAAGCCGAGCGCGCGCATCGAAGGCAGTGGGCTGGGCCTGGCGATCGCGCGGGAGTTCGCCGAGGCCCACGGTGGGCGCATCGCGGTGGTGGACGGGGATGCCGGCGGGCACTTCCGCGTCACGCTGCCGCGAGCGTACGCTCCGGCGCAGCAGGTGCCGGCGTGAAAGGGCTCGTGCTCCTGCTGGTCGCCGCGCTCGGCGGTTGCGCGGCGCTTTGGCCGGAGGCCGACCACGCGATTACGGTGAGCGACATCGTTGCCGATACGGTCGCCGCGACGCAGGCAAGCGGCGCCGCGCAGCGCCACGCACTGGCGTCGGCGCAGCAGCGCTTCGCCAGCGAGCCGGGCGACGCGAACCGCCTGCGACTGGCAACGCTCCTTTCAGCGCTGCCCGCGCCGCACGGCGACGAGGCGCGCGCGTATACGCTGCTGGCGCCGCTCGCCGAGGGCCGGCCGCAGACGTCCTACGGACGCTTCGCCGCATTGCTCAGCGGGCAGCTTGCCGCGCGCTCGCGGGTGACGAAGGAGGCCGAGCGCACGGTGCGCACCGGCGAGCAGCGCGAAGAGGCCCTGCGCCAGCAGCACGAGGTGCTGCGCCTGCAGCAGGACGCGCTGCTCCGGCAGCTGGAATCGCTTAAATCCATCGAGCGCAACATCCTCGAGCGCGAGGAGCACATGCGCCGCAAACAGAGGTGAAGACATGATTCAGGAAGCCTGGAAAATCCTCCTCGTCGACGACGACAAGGACCTGCTGCAACTGATCGCGATGCGGCTCACGGCCGCCGGGTATCAGGTGACCGCGGTCGATTCGGGCGAAGCCGCGCTCGCGAGCCTGGCGGTATCGCGCCCGCACGCGGTGATTACCGACTTGCGCATGCGCGGCATGGACGGCATGGCGTTGTTCGACGCCATCCACCGCGAGGCGCCCTCGCTTCCGGTGCTGATCCTCACCGCGCACGGCACCATCCCCGAGGCAGTCACCGCGACACGGCGCGGCGTGTTCAGCTTCCTCACCAAGCCGTTCGACAGCAAGGTGCTGCTCGATGCGGTCGCCGATGCGGTGCGCCTCTCGAGCGTGCCCGTGCCGGAGGCCGAGGACTGGCGCGAGGGCATCATCACGCGCTCGGCGGCGATGCAGGATCTGCTGGCGCAGGCGCAGCGCGTCGCCGCCTCCGACGCGAGCGTGTGCATCGTCGGCCCAAGCGGTACCGGCAAGGAACTGCTCGCGCGCGCCGTCCACCGCGCCAGCCGGCGCGCCGCCGGCCCGTTTGTCGCGGTGAACTGCAGCGCGATCCCGGAAGGTCTGCTCGAGTCCGAGCTCTTCGGCCATCGCAAGGGCTCGTTCACGGGCGCGATTCAGGATCGCCGTGGACTGTTCCAGGCGGCCGAAGGCGGTACGCTGTTTCTCGATGAGGTGGGCGACATGCCGCTCGCGCTGCAGGTGAAGCTGCTGCGCGCGCTCGAGGACCGGGTGGTACGGCCGGTGGGCTCGAACGAGGCCCTGGCCGCCGACGTGCGCATCCTTTCGGCGACCCACCGGCGGCTGGAAGAGCGCATCGCCTCGGGCGAATTCCGCGAGGACCTCTATTACCGGCTGAACGTGGTCAAGCTCGCGGTGCCCGCACTGGCCGAGCGGCGCGAGGACGTGCCGCTGCTCGCCAATCATTTCCTGTCCAGGCTCGCGCAGCGTTACGGCCGGCCGCGGCTGGGCTTTTCGCCGGAGGCGATGGAGCTGCTCGTATCAGCCGCCTGGCCGGGCAACGTGCGCCAGCTGCTCAACGTGGTCGAGCAGGCGGTCGCGCTGACCTCGACCGAGATGATCCCGGCTTCGCTCGTGCGCCAGGCGCTCGACGCGGGCGACTCGGAGCTCACCCCGCTCGACGAGGCGCGGCGCGCGTTCGAGCGTGATTACCTGGTGCGCATCCTGAAGATCACCGGGGGCAACGTCACTCAGGCCGCGCGCCTGGCGGGGCGCAACCGTACCGAGTTCTATCGGCTGCTTGATCGGCACGCGCTCGAGCCGGGAATGTTCAAGGTCGCGCAATCGATGTAACGCGCCGGGGTGCGACGCGCCGCGTAAGGCGGCGCATGGTCCCGGCTCACGCGCCGCTGCCGGCAAGCGGTGGGCGCTCGAACGCCCAGCGCCGCAGCAGCGCGATCGCGGCGGTACAGGCAAGCGCGAGCACGCCCAGCACGTAGAAGCCGTAGACGATGCCGGCGCGGTCCGCGATGAAGCCCATCACGAGTGGCGTGCTGAAGTGCGACAGGCCCCAGCCCAGGCCGCCGAGCGCGAGCGCGGCGCCGCGCCCGCTGGCGCGGCTCGATTCCGAGAGCGTGATCTGGAAGTAGAGCGTCATGGCGCCCGAGCCGAAGCCCACCGCGAGCATCAGCAGGGCGATCGGGGCGGCGTGGTTGATCACGGGCAGCAATCCGACCGACAGGGCGACCGCGACGCCCGACCATACTGGCCATAGCGTCGCCGGACCGGTGCGCACGAAGCGCGCCACCAGCAGCCCGGCCCCGATCGAGCCCACCGCGCGCAGCGCGAGCAGGATCCCCGATGGCTCGGCCGCGAAGCCGTAGTGCTCGAGCAGCAGCGGATAGAACGACATCGAAAGCGAGAACGGCAGCGCCGAGAGGTAGGCACACAGGATCGAGTAATAGATGATGCGCTGCGCGAGCAGCGGACGGTACGCCGCGAGCACGCTCCAGCCCTCGGCCGCCCTGCCGAGCGCGACGTGCGGCGTCCTCGAGCCCGCGGCGAGCGCGGCGAGGCCCATTGCGGCGAGCACCAGAAAGGTAGCGGCGAAGCCCGCGGTCACGAGAATGAAGCCGCACGACCCGGTGCCGATGATCTGGCCGAAGTTGGTGATCGCATTGAGGCGCCCGAGCTGGATACCGCGTGCTCCGGGCAGCTCGCTCGCGATCGACCAGGTGGCGGGCCAGAACGCGGCGCGAGACAGCACCATCAGCACCTGCCCCGCGAACAGCATCCAGAACCCCTGCGCCAACGCAAAGGCGGCGCCTGCGGCGATCATGATGGCGCAAGCGCCGAGCATGATGCGCCGGCCGCCGAGGCGGTCGCTGTAGGCCCCGCCCACCAGATTGAGCACCACCTGGGCAAGTACCGGCACAGAGAACAGGGTGCCGATCTGCGAGCCCGATAGCCCTTGCGCGTGGGCATACAGGGGCACCACCACATAGGTCATGCCGAGACCGTAGTTCCAGGCGAGCGAGGCGAGAAAGAAGGGCCGGTGGGGCAAGGGCGGGCTCCGCCGCGGCATTATGCGTGGCGCAAGCGCTCACTCAGGGAACGGTTTCGCTCGCGGGGCCTCATACGGTGAGCTCGCTCCGCGAGGGAGGGCGTATGGCTCGGAACACGGCAAGGGCGCTCGTTGCGCTGGTCGCAGTGCTGATGCTCGGCAAGGTGCTCGCATCCGAAACGCTGATCGCCTACTGGAAGGGCGAATGGCCGCGCACCGATTTCGCCAAGCGGACCGTCAAGCTCGAAGAGATCGAGTCCGGCGGACCGCCCAAGGACGGCATCCCGCCGATCGATCGGCCGCGCTTCGACTCGGTCGCGCTCGCCGGCAAGTGGCTCGATCCGCGCGAGCCGGTGATCGCGGTCGAGATCGACGGCCGCGCGCGCGCCTATCCCCTGTCGATCCTCATCTGGCACGAGATCGCGAACGACCGGCTCGGCGAGACGCCGATCGCCGTCACCTTCTGCCCGCTGTGCAACGCCTCGATCGTGTTCGATCGTCGCGTCGGCGGCAAGGAGCTCGACTTCGGCACGACCGGCAAGCTGCGCCTCTCGGACCTGGTGATGTACGACCGCCAGACCCAGTCCTGGTGGCAACAGTTCACCGGCAGCGGCATCGTCGGCCGGTACGCGGGCACGAAGCTGCGCACGATCGCTTCGCAGATCGTCGCCTTCGACGACTTCCGCGCCGCGTACCCGCAGGCTCAGGTGCTGTCGCGCGCCACCGGCTACACGCGGCCCTACGGCAACAACCCCTATCGCGGCTACGACCGCATCGACCAGTCGCCGTTCCTGCTGACGCAGGCGCCGGATCCGCGCCTGCCGCCCATGGAGCGGGTGATCAACGTCAGCGCGAAGGGCGTCCACCGCATCTATCCGTTCGGCGCCTTCGAGCGCGAGCCAGTGATCAACGACAGCGTCGCCGGCGAGCCGGTGTTGATCCTGTCGAAGGAGGGCACGCTTTCGGTGCTCGACGCGTCCGAGATCGCCGAGGCACGGCGCATTCCGTCGGCGACCGCGTTTTCCCGGCGGCTGGAGGGCCGCACGCTCGAATTCACGATGCGGGGCGGTAAGGTTTACGACCGCCAGACCGACTCGCAATGGAGCGTACTCGGGCACGCCGTGGCCGGCCCGCTCGCCGGGCGCAGGCTCGCGCCCCTGGACAGCGGAGTGCACTTTGCCTTCGCCTGGCTGGCCTTCAATCCGCAGACGGAGATCTACGGCCGATGAAGAAACTTCTTGCTCTTGGCGCCGCGCTGACTGCGATGATGGTTGCGCTCGAGGCGCACGCTGGCGCCTGCAGCGCGAGCTCCGCCGCGCGCACGGTGGCACTGGTCGAGCTTTACACCTCGGAGGGCTGCAACAGCTGCCCGCCGGCCGATCGCTGGCTGTCCTCGCTCGGAGCGCGCGGCTACGCCCCGGACCGGGTGGTGCCGATCGCGCTGCACGTCGATTACTGGGATTACATCGGCTGGAAGGACCCCTACGCGAAACGCGAGTTCTCGGCCCGCCAGCGCGAACTCGCCGCTCTGCAACGGCTGAGCTTCGTGTATACGCCGCAGGTGCTGGTGCAGGGGAAGGATTTCCGTAGCTGGGGCGGCGCGGCGTTCGATGAGGCGCTCGCAAGAATCAATGCCAGGCCGGCGCAAGCCGCGATCGCGCTTTCGCTCTCGGCGCCGGGGCCGGACGGATTCGAGGTGGCGGTCGACGCGCGCATTCTCGAGGCCTCCCGGCGCGAGAGCGCCGCGCTCTATCTGGCCGCCTACGAGAACAAGCTCGTCTCCCAGGTCACCGCCGGGGAGAATCACGGCAAGACGCTGGCGCACGACTACGTGGTGATGGAATGGACCGGGCCGATCGGGTTTGGCGCGGACGGCGGTATCGCCGAGAAGCGCCGCCTGCCGCTTGCGCCGAAGGCGGTTCCCGGGAATTCGGGCGTGGTCGCCTTCATCCAGAACCGTGCCAGCGGGGAGGTCCTGCAGGCGCTGATGCGGCCGACCTGCCCGGGCTAGGGGCCAAGCCCGCCCCGGGAACCCGGTTTTTGGGCCGGGGCCATCCTCGGTTATAGTCGCCTCGTCCCGCCGCGAACAAGGCGGGCTTCCGGGGAGAAGGATCGATGCTCGCCACGCAGGTCCGTCAGAAGGACGGGATCTTCTACTTTGTCAGCTACCGCGCCCAGGATCTGCTCGCCAGGGTGCAATTCGTGAGCCGCTTCTACGGGGAGGGCGAGGAGATCGCGCCCACGCGCATCGCCCAGGACGACGACGTCGCGCAGTTCATCTCCAGGATCGAGCGCACCGACAAGGCGTTCCAGCGCGCGCTGTCGCGCGCCAAGGTGAAGCAGCTCAAGAATTTTTACGAAACCGCGGTGACCCAGCCGCCGATCCCGGGCACGGTGTTGCTGTTCACCCCGGAGCGGCTCAATTTCCGTTCGAGTGGCGACGGCGTCGGACACCTCTCGGACCCGTCCGCCAAGTTCCTGATCGTCGACGGCCAGCATCGGCTGGCGGCGCTGCATTTCTACCTGCAGGAGCGCCCGCAGGACGCCGCGACGATCAGCGTGCCGTGCATCATCTTCGACGGGCGCAGCGAGGATTTCGCGACCGAGATGTTCGTCATCATCAATTCGACGCCCACGCGCATCAACAAGAGCCATCTCGTGGATCTCTACGAGCACGTTTCCTGGGCGGCGCCGGACCGCAAGTTCGCCGCGCGCCTGGTCGAGAAGCTCTACCGCGAGGCCGACAGCCCGCTGCGCTACCGCATCAACCGGCTTGGCGGGCGCAGCCAGCGCGACAAGTGGATCCTGCAGGCTGAGCTGTTCAACGAGCTGCACCGGTGGGTGCGTGCGCGCTGGAGAAGCATTCAGGTCTCGGGCGGCAGCGCCAGGCAGGTCGATCGCTACTACGCCATGGTGCGCGACTTCCTCAAGGCGGCGCGCAGCGCCTTCGGCGAAGCGTGGGGCCGGGACGGATCCATGATCACCCGCCCGGTGACCATCAAGGCCATGATCAGGGTTTGCGCCGATCTGGCGCGCGAGGACGGCGAGCCCGACGAGGGGCGCTTGCAGCGCTGGGAGGCCCGGCTGGCGCCATGGGGCGAGCGCGTGCGCGAGTTCCGCGACGAGGGCTTCTACGAGCGCTTCCCGGCCAAGGGCGAGGTCGAGCGCGTGGCGCGCATCCATCGCGAGCTGGCGCGTAGCGCAAAGATCGAGGTCGCGCGGCCCAAGGCGTGAGCGCGGCCGCCTAGGCCGCGAGCCGGTCGATTTCGGCCGCCGAGTAGCCGAGCTCGGCGAGGATGGCGCGCGTATGCGCGCCGAGCGCCGGGATCGGGTCCATCCTCGGTTCCATGCCATCGATGTTGAACGGCGGCGCCAGTGCGTCGAGCTCACCCGCCGGCGAGCCGACCTTGCGCCAGCGCTTGCGCGCCGCGAGCTGCGGGTGGACCCAGAATTCCTGCATCGAGTTCAGACGTGCGTTGGCAATGTCGGCCGCTTCCAGTCGCTCGACGACCTGCGCCGCGGTGAGCGTCGAGAACACCTGCTCGATGCGCTCGTGCATTGCGTCGCGATGCAGCGCACGCGCCGGGCTCGTGGCGAAGCGCGGATCGCGCGCGAGCTCCGGCCGGCCGAGCACGGTCTCGCAAAAGCGCTCGAACTCGCGTTCGTTCTGCACGCTCAGGAACACCGTGCCCTCGTCGCCGGCGCGAAACGGCCCATAGGGCACGATGGTCGCGTGGTAGGCGCCCGAGCGCGGCGGGGGCGTGCCGCCGTAGGCGCTGTAGAGCGCCGGAAAGCCCATCCATTCGCCGAGCGACTCGAACATCGTGATATCGAGGGTCGCGCCCACCCCCTCGCGTTCACGCCGCAGCAGCGCCGCGAGAACCGAGGAGTACGCATACATGCCGGCGGCGATGTCGGCCACCGGGATGCCGGCCTTGGCGGGCGCCTCAGGCGTGCCGGTCACCGAGAGCAGCGCCGCCTCGCATTGCACGAGCAGGTCGTAGGCTTTCTTTTGCGCGTAAGGCCCGGCGGGGCCATAGCCCGAAATCCCGCACCAGACGAGACGGGGGTGCTTCGCGCGCAGCTCGGCCGCGCCCAGCCCGAGGCGATCCGCCGCCCCCGGGGCGAGGTTTTGCACGAAAACGTCGGCGCGCTCCAGCAGGCGAGCGAGCACATCCTTCGCCTCCGGGCGCTTGACGTCGAGCGCCAGGCTTTCCTTCGAGCGGTTAGTCCACACGAAATGCGAGGAAAGGCCCCGGACCGTCCTGTCGTAGCCCCGCGATGCGTCGCCGGTGCCGGGACGCTCGATCTTGATCACGCGCGCGCCGAGCTCGGCGAGCTGACGCGTGCAGAACGGGCCGGCGATCACCTGTTCGAGCGCGACGACCGTGACGCCATCGAGCGGCCGCTTCATGCGAACGAAACCTCCAGGCCGTCGAGCGGCAGGCCACGCAACGAGGTGCTCCAGCGTTCACCGGGCGCCACCGGATGCGCGTCGGTCAGGGTGCCGGTCGAGATGATCTCGCCGGCGGCGAGCGCGGGCGCCTCGGGCTGTTTCGCGAGCACCTCGACCAGGAACGCGAGCGCGTTGAGCGGGCTGTCGAGGACGTTTGCTCCGATGCCGCGGTCGATCGCGCGCCCCGCCTTCAAGAGGGAGACCTCGAGCGCGGGCAGCTTCGCAGCGAGCCCGGGGAGCTCCGTCACGGGCAGCGGCGTGCCGATGATGAGCCGGCCGTGAAGGCCGTTGTCGGCGGTGCAATCGGAGATCTTGAGTTTCCAGGCGGGATGGTGGCACTGCACGATCTCGATCGAATGCGCGACCCATTCGATTGCGGCGAGCAGCTCGTGGGGATCCTTGGTAAGCGGCGGCGCGGACTTCAGGCGCAAGCAAATCTCGGGCTCGATGCGCGGCTGCGCCAGCCCCGCGAGCGGCAGCGTCACCGGGCGCCCCTCGGCGAAGCGCACGGTGCGATCGTAGACGAAGCCCCACATCGGCTCGAACACACCGTAGCGCGGCCAGAGGGTGCGGTTGGTAAAGCCGATCTTGCGCCCGACCGCGCTCCAGCCGAGCCCTGCGCGATGGGCGTGCAGCCGTCGTGCAGCGCAATAACCATCCTCCGCAGTCAGGTCCGGATAACGCTCGCTGAATGGGGGCACCTCGCGCGCCGCTTCGTGCAGCGCGACGAGCTCTCGGGCGAGCGAAGCAGCGGCGTCCGGAGTCATGCTCGGGTCGGTCTGGGGTCGGCCGATTCTAACCCGCCGGCCCGCCGCGACCGTGTTCGCCGCGCGCCGTCTCACGTGCGAGAATGCGCCCATGCCGTCAATCGCGATGAATCATTTCACCATCCTCACCGACGATCTGGATGCGACGGTCGCGTTCTATGGGGAGTACCTGCGCCTGAAGCCCGGCGCGCGTCCGCCGTTCAAGTTTCCCGGTGCGTGGCTTTACGCCGACGGCGGCAAGGAGGCGATCGTGCACGTCATCGCCGGGCGCGACCGCACGGAGCTGGTGCGAGGCGTGATCGATCATGTGGCGTTCACGTCCGTGGGGCTCGCCGGGACGGTGGCCAAGCTCAAGGCGCGCGCTGTGCCCTATGAACTTCGCCGGTTGCCCGATTACCGTACCTGGCAGCTTTTCTTCCACGATCCGAACGGCGCCAAGGTCGAGATCGACTACGATCCGGCCGAGCCCGCGCCGGGCTGAGGGCGGGTGGAGCTGCTGCAGCGCATCGTCGGCGCGATCCTCGGCATCCTGCTGTTCGTCGCGGCATTCGTCTTCGCGTCGTTTGTGCTGGCGGCCGTGGCCGCGTTCGCGCTGGTGATCTGGGGCTGGCTGTGGTGGCGCACGCGCAAGCTGCGCCGCGACCTCGAGCGCGGCGAACGCGTGATCATCGACGGCGAGTACCGCATCGAGCGCGAGGTCCAGGGCGAGCGGCTCGACGAGCCGCCGCGGCGCTCCGGTCCGGACCGGAGCGCTTGAGCGGCGCGCTCAGAGCCGCGGCGCCGCCTCGCTCAGCCGGCGGCGCGCGAGAAGCTGCGCGGCGACGACTACCGCGAGCAGGCCGAGACCCGCGGCGTCGGTGTACAGGCCGGGTTTGATCAGGAACATCGCCGATGCGAACAGCAGCACGCGATGCCAGGCCAGAGCGAAGCCCACCAGCCAGCCGAACAGGCTGCCCGACAGGCAGATCACGCCGATCGAAGCCGAGAGGACCGAGCTCAGGATCGTCGGCCATTCGCCGATCATCAGCAGCGCCGGCTCGTAGACGAACATGAAGGGCACGATGTAGGCAGGTGCCGCGGCGCGCATCGCGGCGAAGCCCGTTGCCCACATGTTGGCCTTGGCCAGGCCCGCCGCGGCGAATACCGCGAGCGCCACCGGCGGCGTGATCGCCGACAGGATCGCGAAGTAGAAGGCGAACATGTGAGCCGCCGGCGTCACCGCGCCGAGCTTCATCACCGCCGGCACCAGCAGCGCCACCATCATGATGTAGGCCGGCGTGGTCGGCATACCCATGCCGAGAATAATGCCGGCCATCGCGGTGAGAACCAGCGCGAGGATCAGCGAGTCCTGCGACAGCGCGACCACCATCTGCGTAAAGACGATGCCCAGCCCCGTGATCGTCACGCAGCCGATGACGATGCCGGCGCAGGCACAGGCCATCGCTACCGCGAGCGTGTTGCGCGCGCCCTCCTCGAGCGCGTCGATCAGCGAATGCCAGCCGATTCCGGCGCGCGTGGTGGCGCGCAGCAGCGCGAGCGGCAGGCATGAGAGCGCGCCCGCCAGAGCGCACAGCGGCGCCGAGTAGCCGAGGATCAGGCCGACCAGCACCACCATGATCGGCACGAACAGGTGCCCGCGGGCGGCCATCACCTGCACGAAGCGCGGCAGCTCGGACTTGGGCACCCCGGCAAGCTTGTAGCGCTTGGCCTCGAAGTGCACCGCGAAGAACACGGCGAGGTAATAAAGCAGCGCCGGGATCGCCGCCCAGAGCGCCACCTGTACGTAGGGCACGGCGAGGAACTCGGCCATGACGAAGGCCGCCGCGCCCATGATCGGCGGCATCAGCTGTCCTCCGGTGGAGGCGACCGCTTCGACCGCGGCAGCAAACGGCGGCCGGAAACCGGTGCGCTTCATGAGCGGAATCGTGATCGGCCCGTCGACCATGACGTTGGCCACCGCGCTGCCCGATACGGTGCCGAACAGGCTCGAGCTCACCACCGCGACTTTGCCCGGGCCGCCGGCGTAGCGGCCGGTGATCGACATGGCGAAGTCCATGAACAGCTGCCCGGTGCCGCCTTTCTCCATGAACGCGCCGAACAGCACGAACAGCATCACGTAGGAGGCCGACACGCCGAGGGTGGAGCCGAAGATGCCCTCGGTCGACAGGTAGATCTGCTCGCCCACGTTGGACATCGACACGTTCGTGAAGCCGAGCGTGTAGGCGAGGAAACAGATCGCCGTGAGCGGCAGCGCCCAGCCGATCACGCGGCGCGTCCCCTCGAGCACGACGAGCACCGCGACCACGGCGAAGAACATGTCCCAGGCCGTGAGATCGTCGATGTAGATGATGCGATTGGTGAACGCCTCGTAGTGGAGGAAGATCTGCAGCACCGCGCCCCAGCCGCCGGCGAGCAGCAGCAGGTCGAGCGCGCGCCAGCGGCCGCCGCCGCGAAACGGATAGAGCAGGAAAACCAGGGTCAGCGCGAACAACAGGTGCGTGCCGCGGAAGATCATCGCCTCCGGCGGCCCGAAGCCGGCGACATACATGTGGTACAGCGACATCGCCACCGCGATGCCGAGCACCAGCCGGCGCAGGGCCTGCAGCGCGGGCGCGCTCGCCGCCCTCTCTTCCGCCATGCTCCTCCCCAACGTGAAACGGGGCGGTCGCGCCGCCCCTTTCGCCGTGCTCCCGGGCGAGCGCTACATCGCCCCCGCTTCCTTGTAGAACCTGGCCGCGCCCTTGTGGAACGGCACGCCGATGTCGAGCGCCATGTCCTTCGGCGTGATGCCGGAGATGGCCTTCACCACCGCCGCCATGCCGTCGACGTTGCCCGCCATGGTCTTGGTCATCCGGTAGACCGTGTCCT
>Ga0326597_10009062_pt1 | contig 13374 bp, 12 predicted proteins | sample RVTome_12_FD_203789 | JGI IMG/M metagenome (GOLD analysis project Ga0326597, IMG submission 203789) | Soil microbial communities from uranium-contaminated site in the Upper Colorado River Basin, Wyoming, United States - RVT100D185 | ecosystem: Environmental > Terrestrial > Soil > Contaminated >... | reverse complement strand
CCGAGGACACGACCGAGGCCACCGAGGGCAATCCGCGGGAACTGCGAGTAGTCGGCGAAGTCGCGGCGGGCTACGTCTACGGCGGATCCGTGGCGGCGGGGACTGCCGTGCGCATCATGACGGGCGCACCGATTCCCGATGGCGCCGATGCAGTCGTGCCGTTCGAAGAAACCGACGAGCCGTTCGATAGCCCTCCTAAGCAGACAGGCGCAGTTGCAGCGACAGTGCGAGTGTTCAAAGCGGCCCGCCCCGCGGCGAACGTGCGCGCGGCCGGCGAAGACATCAAGGCCGGGGCCCGGGTGCTGCGCAGGGGCGCCGTCCTGAGGCCGCCCGAAGTCGCGGTACTCGCATCCCTGGGCAAGAACAGCGTGCGCGTCATCCGGCGACCGCGAGTCGCCGTGCTTTCGACAGGCGATGAGCTGCTGGAACCCGGCGAGGAGCGCACCGGCGCTTATATCTATGATGCCAACGCCTACGGGGTTGCCGCACTAATAAGCCGCTTCGGCGGCGAGCCGCTGCTCCTCGGGATCGCCAAAGACACCATCGAGGACCTTACCGAGAAGATCCACGAGGGGTTAGCCGCCGATCTCCTGGTCACATCCGCCGGCGTCTCGCGCGGCGACTACGACGTTGTCAAAGAGGTGCTGGCGCGGGAGGGCGAGGTCGCCTTCTGGACGGTCGCGATGAAGCCCGGGAAGCCCCTGGCCTTCGGCTCATTCAGCCATAATGGGCGGCGAGTGCCGCATCTGGGCCTGCCCGGGAATCCTGTCAGTTCGCTCGTGGCATTCGAGATATTCGGCCGGCCGGCGATCCTGAAAATGATGGGGAAGACCGACTTCCGACGGCCGAGCGTGCAGGCTATCGCCGAGGAGCGAATCGCCAACGCTGGGGACCCGCGCGCGTATATGGCTCGATGCCTCGTGACGGAACGCGACGGGACGTACTACGTCCGCCTCGCGGGATCGCAGAGCTCAGGCGCCCTGAGTTCGCTGGCGCGAGCCAACGGCCTGACCGTCATCCCCGCGGAGGTGGACGCCGTTGAGGCTGGTGAGACCGTCGAAGTGATGATGCTGGACTGGACGCGCGGCGAGGACTCCGGCTCGTCTCTCTGAAGCACCAGCCGGTTCTCAGCTACTGGCGAGTCCGGCGCGGGTGATGTAGTCCTGGAAGGGGATCCCGACTGCGGTGCCCAACGCCACCAGTACCGCGATACACACGATCGCGATAAAAGCGACGATCAGCGCGTACTCGGCCAGGGCCTGTCCCGACTCATCCCGGGTTGGGCGTATCAGCTTGTTGATCAGCAGTTTCATCGGCACTCCTCTTGTCTTCTGCACAAACTAAGACGTGAGGGCTGGGATTGTTGTACAAAGGAGCGCGTGAACGGTGGGGGAAAAAGGTTATACGAGGTGTTTACGTGCGCGCTACGACGCGACGGGCACGAGTTCGCCGTTCGCCGCGCCCGATCGGTATATGGCGTCCACGATACGATGCGCTTCGAGCGCCACGTTAAAGTCGGGGAATGCCGGCCGGCCCTGTGAGGCCGCCTGGAGGAAAAAGTAGTCTTCCAGCGAATAGCGGATCAACCCGTCGAAGAGTTCATCAGACACGCCGAGGCTCAGATGGTACCTGCGCCGAACCTCGGCTTCGGATATCGTCTCTGCATTCTGGGCGTGAACCTGCATCTCGATAGGTCCGATGAAGTCATGGTCGCAGGCGAAGTACCCCTTCTCGAAAAAGATCTCGATGTGCCGGGTCGAAGGCCGCCCGAGAACGGAATGCCAGACTGACGTGAGCGTCGCCTGGGCCTCGTTTTCGAAGTCAAGGTGGGCCATTGCCAGGTCTTCGACGCCTTCGTACCCGGCAAAATTACGGATTGACCCGCGGACGGCCGCGACATCGCCGCCGAACCAGCGAAGCACATCTACGTCGTGAATCGAGTGTTCGAGCAACGTTCCGGCTCCGGCGACATCCCGGTCCTTGCGCCAGTCGCTCGCGTAGTGGCCGGTTATCGGGAAGAACTGGTCGTCACGGAACAGGATGGCCATCAGCCTGCCGAGGGTCGGGTCCTCGGTCAGTTCCTTTAGCACCGTCATGACCGGTGAATGGCGGAGGACGAGCCCGACTCCGTGAGCCACTCCGGCGCGCTCGACGGCTTCCGTCATCTCTTCCACGTCCGCGAGGTTCGTTGCCAGCGGCTTTTCGCAGAAGATGTGCTTACCCCGGGCCGCAGATTGCAGGACCAGGTCCTTGTGATAGGCGGTTGGCACGCAGACATAGACGGCGTCGATGTCTGGGGAGCCGATCAAGTCCGCAGCACTGGTCGTCGGACGCGCCCCCGTCGACTCGGCGAACGCCCTGGCGCGGTCCGGATTGCTATCACACACCGCCGCGTACTCGACGTCGAGGAGTTCGCGGCGCGCGACGGCGCGGATGGCGGTGGAGTGAAAACGACCGTTGAGGCCGCAGCCGATGAGGCCAACCCTTAGAGTCACCGGGGCCTGCTACTTGGTGGGAGTGCCGGCGAGGAGTCGTTCGAGGGCCGGACCGAGGAAATTGCGCAGCGCCCGCTGGCGCTCGTCGGCCTCGATCGCCGAAAGGCCGTGGCGGCCGAGCAGGCTGTCCTGAAAAGACATCTGGATCGTGTAGATCACTTGCCGCGCGAGACCCTGAGCGTGACCGGCTCCCAGCTCGCCCTTCGCCTCATAGCGTTCCAACACCACCGTGAGAGCGCGCTCCCACAGGTCGAGGAGCCGGCTGTGCTGCTCAAGTGCCGCTTCGTCGCCGCCGAGCCCCTCCATGATGATGAGCCGCAAGAAATCGCGGTTGGCGTCCATCAGGTTGGTGGCGCCGGCGGACATCCAGAGGATCATCTCTCCGAGGGGTAAACCCGCCTCGACGCGCTCAAGGTTCTGGAGGCTGGTGAGGAAGCCGCGCTCTTCGACGAGCGCTTCGAGCAGTTCGCGCTTGGAATCGAAGTGATAGTAGATTGCGGCGTCGGTGATGCCCGCCTCCTTGGCGATGTCCCGCACCGTGGTCCGGGCGAAGCCGCGCTCGGAGAAGAGACGCAGGGAGGCGTTGAGGATCTGCTGGCGCGTGTAAGGACCGCGCCGGGTGCGCTTGGCGGGGGAGGCTGGGTTACGTTGTGTCACCATACTTAGCGTGTGCTTAGATGAGCTATGCACGCACCGTAGCACCGGGCGATGGGAGGGTCAATCTCGCGAATCAGCAGCTGCGACGTCAGTAGGGCATCACGAACCGCGCCAACGGCAGCTCGGTGTCCATTGAACAGGCGGTGGCGGCGATAATGTTCCGGTTCGGCAGCACCGCCCAGGGACTGGCGGCCGGGTACTCGACGGCGCCACGGCCGCGGACGGCATCCGCGATCGTCACGTCGGGATCGATCTGCATGAGCTGGATCAGGTCGTGGCGCATGTTCTCCTGCAATGAGGGAACGAGGCGGAGCGTGAGCGACGGGTCGAACCGGGCGGTGTCGGCGCCGATCGGTTCGCTGTCCTCAAGCGATAGGCTGCAGAGCAACGAGCCGGCGGCGGAGACCGACGCTCTGACCACGGTACCCTCCGTGGCCAGGCTGACATCGCCGAGCCGGGCCGGGAAGCCCCACACCTCGCGGAGTGCGGATAGCGCAATCGGGTCGCTGACAACCGACTGGAGAGCGAAACCCCGTATGAAGAACCCTGCGCGACAACCAATGAACTGGTGTGCCACCGTGAACGGCCCAACCGGGCTCTCGGGATAGTCTTCAACCGTGATGGTGCCGTAAGGGGGCGACGAGCGAGTGAGCTTGGGCGGCAACCACTGCAAGACCGGCTCCTTGTCGGTTTCGAACATGATCTTGAGAATCCGCGCGCCGGGCAGAAACCACGGGGGCGCCGGGTACAGCGGCGCGGGCACGGGGCCGGTGTGGGCGACGCGGTCTTCACTCAGGGCGCCATGGTCTGGCATCAGGGCATCGGGAGCGCCGGATCTGCCGCGGCACCACGAATCGAGCTGTCGGACCTGCCCTCGAAAGCAGGCATCACTTCCTCGGCGAAGAGGCGCAGGGAATTCAGCACCTTCTCCTGCGGCACCGACTCCGCGGCGTTGAGAATGAAGAGCATGCGATCGACGCCAAGTTCCTCCCACATCTTGAGGTTGCGAATCACCGTCTGGGGGCTTCCCACACCCATGCCCTCGCGAATGACTCCACCGCCGCCGGGAGCCCTCTCGCCCTTTGGCGCCTGGCGAAGGCCGAACAGCAGCCCCGGCGTCTTGTAGGCAGCGGTCGGGTAGACACTGCTGATCCCGATGAGGTGCGCTGCGAGGTAGGCGAAGTTGTACGCCAACTTCGTGCCCCAGACCTCGGCCTCCTTGTCGGTCTCGTCGACGTACAGAAACGTGACGCCGTTGACCTGGTCGTTTACGAAATCGCCAACGGGTTCCGCGCTGCGAATCGCCTTACGGTAATCCTTAACGCGCTGCTCGTACTCGCCCGGGGTGCCGATCGACACGCCAAGACACCCTATCCCGCGCTCAGCAGCCTGGATAGCGGTCTCAGGACTGGAGACGGCAACCCAGATGGGCGGGTGTGGCTTCTGATACGGCTTCGGGATAACAGCGCGCTCCGGCATCGAAAAGTATTTCCCCTCCATGGAGAACGTCTCCTGCGTCCACATCTTCGGGATGGCGCGCACCGCCTCGTCCCACATGTCCTTCGTGTTGTCGGGATCACAGCGAAAACCGCCAAGTTCGGTCCAGGTGGCGGAGCGGCCGGTGCCGAACTCGAGTCTGCCCTTGGAGATTATGTCGAGCGCCGCTGCCCTCTCGGCACAGCGGGCCGGATGGTTGAACGGCGGGAGCACGACCATCACTCCGTGGCCGAGGCGAATGCGCTCAGTACGCGCGGCGGCGGCGGCGAGAAACACCTCTGGCGCCGAACAGTGGCTGTATTCCTCGAGGAAGTGGTGTTCTACCGCCCACACCTGGTCGAAGCCAAGCTGGTCCGCCAAAACGGTCTGATCGAGCGCGTTGTGGTAGACGTTCGACTCGGACTCCGGTGTCCAGGGTTTGCCCACGGAAAGCTCGTGGAAGATGCCGAATTTCATGGCGCTCCCAATGCTAGCACAGGGCCCTGGTGAACGATTGGTAGAGATGCCGTGCGTTAACTCCTTAACCACTTCTTGACTTGTGTTGCATCCCTTACGGTGGATACATCGACGGCAAGGGAGGGTTGTACGTTGATCGGCTGGAAGCGCCATAAGAGCATCTTCGCCAGACTGACCCGAACCGGGTCCCGCTTTGCCGCGGCGCTCGGGGGGTCCGAGGCTGGGATGGCACAAGTCAGCGCACTCGTGCTCCTGGCAGCGGTGACGGCAGGAGCCGGCGGCCTCGCCTACTCGGTCGCGGCGCAGGGCGACGACGCCACGCAACGCTTCGAGGAAGTGGCGATGGAGGCCGTCGATGCATCGAAGGCGGTGATCATGATCAAAGGCCCGATCTACGTAACGGACAGTGACGACAACCGATTAATCGACCAGGCCGACACGATCTCCTTCGATATCGGCCTTCCACCCGGCGCGCAGAACTCTCCGCTGACCGAGGTCCAGGTCTCCGTGGTGACCAGTGAGGGCCGCTATGCTGGCACCGCGAGACATCGCGTGATCGCCGGCGACGAGGACTTGATACTGGAGAGCGGTGAGACGATCGAACTGACGGTCGCGACGCCGGGCGAGATCCACGCGGGCGATCGCTTTACCGTGCACGTTGCGCCAGCAGGCGGCCCAACGGCGATGATGTCCCGCGTAATGCCGCCTGTCGCCGACGCGCTGACGACGCTGTACTAGCGGATAACGGCGCGCTCGGTGAGATCCGCAATCTCGGCCGACGACATCCCGAGGATCTCGCCGAAAACGTATTCGTTATCCTGCCCCATAATCGGAGCTGCGCGCTTCACCTCGCACGGCGTCTCCGACAGCTTCCAGGGGATGCCCGCGTGCCGGCGGACACCGACTTCAGGGTGCTCCAGGTCGACGAAGAAGCCGCGGTCCTCGATGTGCTTGTCGGATAGCACCTCCGAGTTTTTCTGAGGCACGGCGGCTGCGATGCCGACCGCCTGCAGCTTCGCTTCGATTTCGTACGGGTCTTCGTGCTGCAGCGTCCACTCCATCATCGCCATGTCGAGGTCGTCCTCGTTGGCTTTGCGGCCGGCTAACGTTCGGAAGCGCGGGTCGTCCGCAAGATCAGGCCGGTCCATCACTTCGCACAGCTTGAGCCACTGATCGTCGCCTCGCACGGCGATCGAGATCCAGCGATCGTCGCCGGACACGAGATAAACGCCGTGAGGCGCCATGAATTCGCTACGGTTCGCGTTGCGGCGGGGTTGCTCGCCGTTCATCGCGAGGTGCATGAACGCCTCGCCGAGAACGCCCATGCTCGACTCCCACTGCGACATGTCGATGTACTGACCCCTGCCGGTCCGGTCGCGATGGAAGAGGGCGGCGACAACAGCGAAGGCGGCGTGCAAGCCGGCGTTCGGGTCGCCGTAGGACATGCCGACGTGCATCGGCTGCTCGTCGTCGTAGCCGGTAAGCTGCGAGAGGCCGGACATGGGAACCTGGGCCGGACCGTACGAGACGTACGATGACTCGGGGCCCGTCTGGCCATAGCCGGACATGCTGATCATCACGAGGTCTTGCTTCACTTTTACGAGTTCGTCGTAGTCGAGACCAAGCTTCTTCATGATGCCGGCCGCGAAGTTCTCTGCAGCTACATCGCTGATCGCAACCAGCCTCTTCGCAATCGCAGCGCCCTCCGGAGTCGCGATGTTGAGGAGAATTCCTCTCTTGCCCTGGTTGTACTGGTTGAAATAGCCGGACCGGTTCGGGCCGGGTTGGCCGCCCGGCCACGGCGGCAGCATGCGTATCGTGCAGATCCGGTTCGTCGTCTCCATGCGGATGACTTCGGCGCCAAGGTGCGCGAGTTGCATGGTGCAGGTTGGCCCGGCCCAGACCCAGGTGAAGTCGGCGACGCGGATGCCGTCAAGCGGTTGGCTCATGCGGCCCCCTGTGCGGCGGCGATCTCGTCGCCGGACAGACCCAGTTTCTCGCCGAGCACCTCAGCGTTGTGCTGACCGAGGGTGGGCGCAGGCGAGCGGATCTCCCACGGGGTGCCATGCATTTTGTAGGGCGCGCCGGCGTGTTTGATCGGTCCGGCTTGCGGGTGGGCAACCTCGACGAAGAAGCCGCGTACGTTCAGGTGTTCGGAATTCACAAGATCCGAGAGGGTAGACACGGGTGCGAAGGGGATGCGCCGGGCCTGAGCCGCCTCGTAGAGGTCGCGGGCGGTCCAGTTGCTGATCCATTCCTCCATGAAAGGACGCAAGGCATCCCAGTTGGAGGCGCGAACGAAGCGGTTGGCGGCCACCTCCCACGTCGTCCACTCAGGGGTCTCCATCAGTTCGACGAGACGCTGCCACTGGTGTTCTTCGATACAGAGGACGAAGATCCAGCTGCCATCCTTGCACTTGAACATGTCGATCGGGTGGATCGGGCGCTGCCCCCAGCGAGCGGTCGGCGTGTCCATGTAGCTCCAGGTCGGGAGGGTCATCTCGAGTATCGAAGCAATACACTCCTGCACAGACACCTCGACGTGCTGCCCTTTCGAAATGCCCCGCTGGCGGGCATAAAGGGCGCCCATCGTGGCCACGGAAGCGTTCACACCGCCCTGATATGCAGTCTGCATACCGTACGGCTTCAAAGGAGGGAGTTCCGGGTGACCGGGCCAACCGTTGAGCCAGAGCCAGCCCCCCGCTGCGAGCATCGTCAGTTCCTCGAAGGCGTCATCGCGGCGCGGCCCACCTGCCCCGAACGGGAAGATCGAAGTCATGATCGTGTCTGGGTTGAGGGCATGGACGCGGTCCCAGGTCAGGCCGAGCGCTTTGGCATCAAGTGGTGTGAAGTCGTGCACGACAACGTCCGCGCCGGCGATGAGCCTTTCGAACGCGGTGCGGCCGGCGTCGCTTGTGATGTCGAGTGTCACGCCACGCTTATTGGTGTTCAGGTAGAGATAGGTGCCGCTTTTCTCGGCGTGCGGCACGTGGCCGGGGAACGGCCCGAGGGAGCGAGCAGGGTCGCCTTTGGGCGGCTCGACTTTCACGACATCCGCACCGAGGTCGGCGAAAAGCTTGGCAGCATACGCAGCCGCCCCCGTGCAGCCGACCTCCACGATAGAGATTCCGTCGAGCGCTCGTTCTGACATGTTCGCCATAGCATAGCAAACGCCACGAAGCCTGCAACGGCTATACTTGGCCGCGACCATGTCAGCCGATACCCAGCGCCTCGATGCGGAGTTCAAACGCGCATTCGACCGCATGCCGGGACTCACAGCGGAAGCGCCAGGCCGCGTGAACCTCATCGGAGAGCACACGGATTACAACGACGGCTTCGTCCTCCCGGTGGCGATAGACCGCACCGTCGCCGTCGCGGCCGCACCGCGCGAGGACAACACTATCCGCGCCTACTCGCTCGACTTCGACCAACACGACGAGTTTCCGGTCGACGCGGTGCGCCGGTTTCTCGGCACGAAGGGCGGCTGGCGCGACTACGTGCGGGGCGTTGCGTGGGCGCTGGCCGACGCCAACGTCGCACTGCGCGGGGCCGACATCGCTGTCAGCGGCGACGTGCCGTGCGGGGCGGGGCTCTCGTCTTCTGCTGCAATCGAGGTAGCGACGGCGGGAGCGCTGTTGTCCATCGCGCATGCGGAAATGGCGCCACGCGACGTCGCACTCGCCTGTCAGAAGGCCGAAAACCTGTTCGTCGGGGTGCAGTGCGGGATCATGGACCAGTTCGCCTCGGCGCTGGGTCGCGAAGGTCACGCGCTGTTGATTGACTGCCGGTCCCTGGAGTTCGACGCGATCCCGCTGCCCGATGGAATATCGATCGTGGTTATCGATTCGAAGGTCGAGCGGAGGCTCAGCGAGACCGCATACAACCAGCGAAGGGAGGAGTGTGCGGAAGCAGCAGCGGCGCTCGGAGTCGAGTCGTTGCGAGAAGCTGAGGAAGCGATGCTGGAACGGCTGTCCGCAGGACCGCTGAAGCGGGCCCGCCACGTGGTCACCGAAAACCAGCGTGTGCTCGACGCGGTGGGCGCGCTCCATTCTGGTGACCTCAATATGCTTGGACTGCTGCTCGGGGCTTCCCATGCCAGCCTGCGCGCCGACTTCGAGGTTTCGACGCCGGAACTGGACTTGCTTGTCGATCTCGCCGTGGCGGCTGAGGGAGCGATTGGCGCGCGGCTTACCGGCGCTGGTTTCGGAGGTTGTACCGTGAACCTTGTGCGAACTGGATCCGTAGATACCTTCCGCGAATCCGTGGCGGCGGAGTACCATCGCCAAACGGGCCTCAACGCCGAAGCACACGTCTGTCGCGCCGTAGACGGCCTGCGAGTCACTTATGCCTGATGTCGTTCTGCTCCGCGAAACTCCCGATGGGCCAACGCTCTCGAACGGCGTGATCGAGATCAGCGTCCACTTGAACAAGGGAACCTACTCGATTCGTCGCCTGGATGGTGCGGTCGCCATTGTCGACGCGGCATTCTCGGTAGAGATCAAAGACGGACCGTGGCCCGGGTTCACCAGCCGTGGCGACGGCCTTTCCTTCGAAGGCACCGATGATGTCGCCGACGTCCACGGTACGGGCCTGGCGATGATCCTGCAGCGTGAGACGGGTGACGAAGAACCAGAGCTTTCGCTCACGATATCGCTGTACGAGAGCCAGCCGTTCGCCATCCTCCAACTCGACTGCGAGAACCGCCTGGCGGCGCCGATCCGCTTGCAGGCGCTAATACCGCTGGACGGCGGCGATCTCCACGCAGGCGCTCCGGGGTCAGCCCTTCGATTTTACAAACACGGCTGGCAGAGCTGGTCCCCCACGGTGGTGCTCGATTGCGCTGAAGAGGACGCGGTGATGTCGCCGCCCGCGATCGGGCCCGGCACCCAGCCGCCCGCGCGTCCCGGCCGTTTTATTTCCGAACTGCTGACAGCAGTCGTCGACCCTGACACACACCGCGGAGTGGTCGCCGGGTTTGTCTCCACCGCCGATCAGTTCTCACACATCTGGTTTGACCGCGACGACGCGTCCCTCGGCGCGGTTTCGTGGGCGGACGGCGTCGAGGTCGCACACAAACAGCACATCGTCTCCGAGCGCCTGTATGTAGAACCAACGGGACTGCCCATCGAAGCGTTGTGCCGGTACGGTGACGCGCTTGCCCGCGAGATGGAAGCGCTACCGTACTCGAGCGTCGCCAGCGGGTGGTGCAGCTGGTACTACTACTTCACCGAAGTGACTGAAACCGAGGTCCTCGAAAACCTGGACCAGCTTGCGCTTAACAGCCGCGCCCTGCCAGTGGAGTACTTTCAGATCGACGACGGATACCAGGCCGAGATCGGCGACTGGCTCGAAACCAACTCCAAGTTCCCAAGCGGGATGAAGGCGATCGCCGACGCCATCCACAGCAAGGGGTACCAGGCCGGAATCTGGGTCGCGCCGTTCCTCGCCGGTGCCCGTTCGATGCTCTTTCGCGAACACCCGGACTGGTTCGTGAAGTACAGCACCGGGCTTCCGGCGATCGGCACGGTCAACTGGGGCCAGCCTTGCTTTACACTCGACACCACCCACCCCGGGGCGATTGCATACGTGCGCGAGGTCTTTCGGACAATCGTCAACGATTGGGGCTATGACTACGTAAAGATCGACTTCATCTTCGCCGCGGCGGTGGACGGCCTTCGCCACGACCCGAACGTGACTCGCGCCCAGGCATACCGCCGTGGTGTCGAAGCGGTGCGCGAAGCGGTGGGCAACCGGTTCATCCTCGCGTGCGGCAATCCCCAGGGGCCAAGCGTCGGCCTCGTCGACGGAGCACGGGTGGGCCCGGATGTCGCACCGACGTGGCTTCCGGAGAACGTTGCCGCTCCGCGCAGCGCCATGAGCAACCCATCGGCGTTGAACGGCATACGCACCAGCATCAACCGCTTCTGGATGCACGGGCGCCTGTGGATGAACGACCCGGACTGCGTTATGGTCCGCGGCACAGACACCCGGCTGACGGCCGCGGAGGCGCAGTCGCTGACGACGGTGATCGGCCTGACGGGCGGCATGGTGCTGGATAGCGACAAACTCTCAGCGCTGTCGGCCGACCGCAGGGAGTGGCTGTCCGCGCTGCTGCCGGTTTACGGACAGACCGCGGTGCCGCTCGACCTCTTCCAGGCGCCCGACGTTCCGCGAGTACTCTCGCTGGACTGCGGGACGCATACGATTCTCGGACTCTTCAACTGGGCCGATGAGGACGCGGTGATCTCCGCAGATCTGCTGGGCGGTCTTTGGCATGCGTTCGAATTCTGGGCGGCGGAGTACCTTGGCGTTCGCGAAGGCTCAGTGTCGCTGAGCATTCCTGCCCACGGATGCAAGGCAATTCGGCTAACCCGCGACCTCGGCCACCCCCAGGTTGTTGGGTCGACCTGCCATATTACCCAGGGAGCGATGGACGTCATGAGCGAGAGCTGGGACGGCGTGGTGCTGCGGGTAAGAACAAGGGAAGTTGCGCGCCAGAACGGTCGCGTTTACGCGTGGCTCCCGGGTGGCGTGGCGAGTCTTGCAGGGGGCGGCGGCGCCGTGATCGAGTTCAGCGGCGCATGAACAACCCACTCGCGGGCAAAGTCGCGATCGTCACCGGCGCCGGTCGCATGCGCGGCATTGGGCGCGCGATCGCGTTGCGGCTCGCGGAGGATGGCGCAGACGTGGCGGTCACTGCGGTTCTTCGCGATCCAGGGTCGTTTCCTCCGCACGAGCGTGACGCCGACTGGCTCGGCGCTGCGACCGTGGCGGCTGAGATCGAAACGCTCGGGCAACGGGCCATCGCGCTCGACGTCGACGTTACGAGGCCGGTCGACACGGAGCGCATGGTTGCCGAGACGACGGCACGGCTGGGCAGGGTGGACATCCTCGTTAATAACGCGGGCCTGGCCATCGTCGCCGGAAAGCTAGATCTCTGGGAGGTCGATGACGCCGACTGGTACCGCGAGATCGACGTGAATCTGAACGGCGCTTACCTTTGCGCCAAGCACGTTGCGAAGGCACTCGTCGAGCGGGGCGAAGGCGGGCGGATCGTAAACATCGGTTCGCTCGCCGGGCGGATGGCGCAACCCCAGTACGGCGGCTACACGCCATCGAAGTTCGCCGTCGTCGGGCTGACGCAGGCGCTGGCACTCGAACTGGCGCCGCACAAGGTGACGGTGAACTGCATCGCGCCAGGCTCGACGGACACGGACATGATGGACGGTACGTTCCGGCGTACGGGCGAGCGCATGGGCGTGCCGTTCGAGATGATCAAGAAGGGCGTCGCGAGCTTCATTCCGCTGCGCCGCCAGGCAGAACCGGCCGAGATCGCGGCGGCGGTGGCGTACCTCTGCTCTCCGGCCGCAGCCTACATCACCGGCCAGACGATCAGCGTGGACGGTGGCCTGTTCCTGCGCTAGGCGCCGTTGCCAGCCCACTCCCAGCGCGTGGAGGCGCCCTCGAACTCGGACTCCTGGAAACCAAACGCCTTCCGGGGCGCGACGGCCCAGATATCGCCCGGGTGGCCTTCCATCTCCCAGTTGTACTTCGATTTGTAGGCTCGCACGAAGTCTTTAAGTTGCCCACTGTCAGTGACGGGCGACGCCACGCCCTCGACGATCACGGCCTCCGAGAGGTCTTCGGTCGTCACCACGCAGGCTGGATTGGCGCGCAGGTTCTTCACCTTCTGGGACGACCCGCCCGTGCTGAAGAGGAACAGCCCGGCCATCCACAGGCCCCAGACGGGAGCGACGTGCGGCCGGCCATTCCCGCGCGTCGTGGCCAGCACGTAGTTATGCGACTGCTCCAGCCGCGCCTCGGCCCACGACCACGGGAGCATACCCTCGGCGGACTCTGAGATACCGTACTCCGGCATGAACGGCCGGGAAGCCCTGGGACCAGTCACAAGCCACCTCCGCAAGGAGGATAAACCATCGCGGCGGAGCCTGGGTGCGAGTCAAGCTCCGCCGCGATGCATTCAAGTTACGGTTCCACTCGTCTGCCCCGGCCGTTGGCTCCGGAACCCGCGTGGCTGAGATCAAGCGTTCGCCTGGGCACGGCGGGTTCGGACTCAGCGGGTATCGTCGCTTCTGCTGCAGTGGGTGGCTGGGCTACCGAAGCTACCGCAGCAGCGCGGGGTTCCGCGGAAACCGCGGTGGCCACAACCACGTCGCCGGGTGCGCCAACCGCCGAAGCGGGTACGGGTGGCGGCGCGGGTGGTGCCGCCGGGGCCACCGCGGCCTTCGGCGAAGGTCTCTCGGCGCGT
>Ga0326597_10009061_pt1 | contig 13375 bp, 9 predicted proteins | sample RVTome_12_FD_203789 | JGI IMG/M metagenome (GOLD analysis project Ga0326597, IMG submission 203789) | Soil microbial communities from uranium-contaminated site in the Upper Colorado River Basin, Wyoming, United States - RVT100D185 | ecosystem: Environmental > Terrestrial > Soil > Contaminated >... | reverse complement strand
TTGCTCCTCCTCGGCGTATCCCCTGGATACGCGGTCGTCGTCGCGCCTTGCCAGGGACGACGATTGCTCGCCGAAACTGAGCACTCATTCGCGGACGGACCCTTACGCGGCAGGCCGGGTGATCGATGCGTGCGGGGCCGCGTCGAGCCGCGGCGCGCGCGGGTCGCTACAGTGACCCGGGGCGGATCCGTGGGCGCGAGATGGAAGGTCGGGCTGGTCGCCGCGTTGCTCGTCGCGGCGGTCGCGGCCCTGTGGCAACTCCTGCCGGAGGGCTCCGGCGCGCGCGCCGCGCGGCCTGGAGCGAGCGAGGACGCGCGCGGCTCCGGCGACGGCGTCGAAGAGGTCGCGGGCGGGCTGCCGGCGGTCGCGGACGACACCGCGGACGAGGATGCGGGGCGCGCGGCGGTGTCCGCGCCGAGGGACCTCGCCGCGCCCGGGGCGGAGGAGCGGGCGAGCGCGAGCGAGCCGGATTCCGGCGCGCGCGTGACGGGGCGCGTGGTCGCGGACGCGAGCGGCCGGCCCGTCGCCGGCGCGCGCGTCGGCTCGTCCCGCGGCCGCGAGCGGCTCGACCTGTGGGCAGCGCTCTTGGACGGCGCGCCGGCGACGCCCTTCGCCCTCAGCGACGAGCGCGGGCGCTTCGAGCTCGCCGGCCTCGCCGCCGAGCGGCAGGAGATCGTCGCCGTGCACCCCGACTTCGCCGAGGGCGTCGCGGTCTGCGTGCCGGGGCCGAGCACGGTGGTCGAGATCCGCCTCGCCGAGGGGCTGTGCGTCTTCGGCGCCGCGCGCGACGCGGCGGGCGAGCCGGTCGCGGGCCTGGCGGTCGAGCTGTACGGCGAGGAGCTTCCCGTCCCGCGGCCGGTGCTGACGGGGGCCGACGGGCGCTACCGCACGGCGCCGGCGCGGCCGGGGCGCGTCGAGCTGCGCGCCGCGCCGCCGCCGGGCGCCCCGCTCGACTTCGCGCCGGAGTGGCGGCGGGCCGAGCTCGTCGAGAGCGACGTGCAGGTCGACTTCGGACCGTCGGCGGAGCACGTGACGTGGCGCGGGACGTTCTACGGCTGCGACGGCGAGCCGGTCGCCTGGGGCTTGCTGCTCCTCCACCCGCACCGGAGCACCCACTTGAGCGGGGTCTTCGAGCGCCACACTGCGGCGTGCGACGCCGAGGGCCGCTTCGAGCTCCGGAAGCTCACGCGAGGCCAGCGCTACCGCGTGACGCTGTGGTTCCCCGACGACAAGGCCGGCCAGGACGGTGAGTTGCTCACGTTCGACGTCGCCGGCGACGTCGAGCGCGACGTCCCCGCGGAGGGCGGCATGCTCGCCGGTGTCGTGGTCGACGGCCTGACCGGCCGGGCCGTCGCCGGCGCGCGCGGGTACGTGCTGGCGATGCGCTCGGCGCCCGTCGCACGCGCCTTCAACGCCACGCTGGACGAGGAGGGCCGCTTCCGCCTGCCGTGCATGCCGGCCGGGACGTACGACCTGAGCGCGACGGTGGAGGGCTGGCCGACGGCGCAGCTCTCCGGCGTCGCGGTCGAGGAAGGCCGGCGCGTGGAGGACCTCCGCATCGAGCTCGTCGCGGGCGGCGAGCTGCGGCTGCGCGTCGAGGGCTTCGTGGACACGGAGCAGCGCGCTGTGGCGAGCTTCGAGCTGCGCATGCAGCGAGGGGACGGTCCGACCGTCTACCACGGGTCGCGCGAGATCGCGCAGGACGGGGCCTTCGAAGAGACCTTCCAGTTGCGCGCCGGTGCGTGGACGACCTGGCTCTCGTTCAGGCGCCTGGGGGTCGTCCAGCGCGAGCTCGTGGTCGTGCAAGGCCAGACCACCGACGTCCTGGTGCTGCGCGCCGACCTCGCGGAGGACGCGGACTTCACCTCGGTCGCCGGCAGCCTGACGCACGCGAGCGGCGCGCCGATCGCGGCCGCGTGGCTGCACTTCTACGCCAGCGACGTGGCCGACCTCTCGCCGCAGCAGCGCTTCGTGAACTGCGGGACGGACGAGCGCGGGCGCTTCACGGCCGACGGCTTCAAGCCCGGCCGCTGGACGGTCGGCGCGCGCCTGCCGGACGGGGGGGAGCCGGACTTCCCCGACCTCGTCATCCCGCCGCTCCCACCGGACCCCTTCTCACTCGACCTGGTGCTCCCCGGCGGCCGCGTGGGCGGCACGCTGTTCGACGACGTGACCGGCGAACCCTTCGCAGACGACGGGCCCATGTGGTGGGTCTTCCTGAAGGACGTCGGGAGCGGCGGGACCGTGGCGGAGCTGCAGGGCTGGCACAAGGGCCGGCGCTTCGAGCTGGTCGGCGTGCCGCCGGGCGAGTACCGCCTGTTGGTCATGGCGCGCGGCTACGCCGACCACGAGTCGGCGCCCTTCACACTGGGCGAGGGACAGCAGCTCGACCTCGGCCCGCTGCGCCTGAAGCCCGCCGGCGTGCTCGACCTGCTGGTCGAGGACACCGACGGCAACCCGATCGGCTCCTTCGACGTGCTGTGCGCGGGAAGCGTCGTGCCCGGCCACACGCGCGAGCTGCTCGAGAGCGGCCGGGTGCGCGTCCACCGCCTGCCGCTGGGCCGCGTGACCGTGCTGCTGCGCGCGCGCGGCTTCCGCGACGGCGAGCTGTCGCTGGAGCTCGTGGCGGGCGCGCCGGCCGAGGCGCGCGCGGTGCTCGAGCGCGAGTGAGCCCGTTCAGCGGCGCGCCGCGATCCAGAGGTCGTGCGCGCCCGTGACCGGCAGGAGGACGAGGTCCAGCAATACAGGCCCGGACAACAGGACCGCCAGCGCCGCCGCGCTGTAACCCGCGTCCGCGCCCTGGTCGTCGGCCCGGCTGTCGTCCGTGAAGCCCCCGAGCGACTCGTCCGTCAGCGCTCCGTACGTGGAACAGGTCAAGGGGAAGCTCCAGTAACCGCGCTCGCCGCAGCAGGAGGCGGAGAGGAAGAGCGCGAAGACGACGGTCCCGATCCGTCCGCGCGCGCGCCCCACGTCAGCGCACCTCTCGAAAGTCGCCGCCGGAATCGGCCGCGAGGTGCTGGAGCAGGGACTGCGGGCCGCCGAGCGAGACGCAGTGGATGCGGATGTGGCGCGTGCTGTTCCAGCGCTTCACCTCGGCCCGGATCTCGGCCGGGTCGTCGATCGTGCCATGCTGCGGGGTGCCGTCGGTGAGCAGCACGATCGTGTCGACGCGCTGGTCCTCGAACGCGAGCTTCAGCGCGTCGTACACCGCGGTCCAGCCGTCGGCCTGCTGGCGCGCGACGTACTTCAGGGCCTCGTCGCGCGTCCGGGCGCTCATGCGCACGAGCTCGTCCTGCCACGGGTAGACGTCGGTCGAGAAGAAGATGACGTTGAACAGGTCGCCCTCGGGGTAGTCGGCCACGAACTTCGCCAGCTCGTCCTTGGCCTTCTCGATGTTCCCGCCCTTCATCGAGCCCGACACGTCGAGCACGAAGCACACGCGGTCGCTGACGACGTGCAGGCCGTAGAAGCCGGTCGTCGTGCGGCCCGCGCCTTGAACGCGGCGGCGCTCCCGTTCCGCGGCCACGGCGTCGCGGTAGTCGGGCACGACGAAGGCCTCGCCCTCGGCGTCCCACCAGCGCTTCCAGCGCTCGTAGGACGTGCCCTGGTCCTCGCCGGTGATCAGGCGCAGGGCCGCCAGCAGGTCCATCTTCAAGCGTCCCGTCTCGGCGTTGACGCGGCCGATCAGGTGAGCGATCGAGTCCTTGCGGCGCAGGTTGGCGAGCTCCTGCAGCGCCTCGGCGCGCACGGCGTGCTCCGCGTCGCCGAGCAGCGTCCCGTGCAGGAGCTCGAGCGCCGCCGGCGTGCGCAGCTCGGCCAGCGCGACCACGGCGCCCTGGCGCGTGGCCGCGTCCTTGTCCTTGGCCATCGCGCCGAGCTTCCTGAACCAGCCCTCGTCGGTGCCCATCATGCGCGCCAGGGACACGATCGCGCGCCGGCGCACCGCCGGGTCGTCCGACTTCACCAGCCGCTGCAAGGGCCTGGCGTGCGCATCCGACTCGCGCGCGTCGAGCGCCTCGATGCAGGCGTACTGCACCGCCGGCCCGCCGGCCTTCAGCCCCGCAACCAGCGCCTCCTCGACCCCCGGCGCCTCGCGCGCGCCGATCACGCGCACGATGGCGACCTTCATCAGGTCGGGGTAGCCCTTGTCGCCCAGGCGCTCGAAGAAGGCCCGCTGAGGCTCGTCGCCTTGGAAGCCCTCGAGCGCGGCGACGATCTGCTCGCGACTACCCGAGGTCCCGAACCAGGCGTTGTCGAGGATCAGCTCGAGCGCCGCGAGGGTGCCCTCGGCCGCCAGGTCGCTCAGGAGCGGCCCGACGACGTAGGCGCGCACGACCTCGTCCTTGCTCTTCAGCAGCAGCTCGCGCTGGGCCGCGGCGCCGGTCCCCGGGAACTTCGCCAGCCCGGCCGCCGCGCCGCGGCGCTTGGGCGCGCTGCCGCTGGTCGCGTCCTCGGCCAGGAACAGCACCGCTTCCTGCTCGAGGCCCGCCACGCCGCGGTAGCTCTCGAAGGCCTCGTAGGCGTAGCGCAACTGGTCGGGGCCCTGCAAGGAGCGGAGGGCGCGCTGCATGGCCGCGAAGGACTCCCGGTCGGCGGCGCCCGTCAGGCGCTTGAAGAGCTGCACGTCGACCTTGTCGCGCTTCTCCTCGATCTCGCGCAGGAGCTCCTCGGTCGACTGGGCCGCCGCGCTCGGAGCCAGGGTCGCGGCGCACAGGAGCAGGAGGCCCAGGCCCAGGATCGCTCGCGCGTTCAAGGTCATCGCGTCCCCGATTACCCCCGCGCCCAGGCGACCAGGGAGAGCGAGCCGACCCAGGCGAAGGACACGAAGAACAGCGCCAGGAACGGCAGCGCGCCCCGCGGGCCGAAGCTGGCCGCGCTCGCGATGGCCCAGCCGAACCAGGCCGCGAGCAGGAGCTCCAGCGCGGCCAGCGCCAGCGGCCAGCGCGGACTCCGGCCCGCGGGCGCGGCACGCAGCGGATAGTGCAGCGCGCGCGGCGCGCCGCCCCGCTTGGGCGTGCGCACGAACGCGCCGGTGGCGCCCCGCAGACCCGCCAGGACCGCGCGCGTCTGGCTTGCGCTCAGGCCGATCCCCAGCGCCGTCGCCAACAAGGTGTCTCGCACGCGCAGGGCCGCCGGGCGGCCGAGCGCGCGCTGCCCCCGCTCGTAGAACGCGAGCGCCGAGACCGTGCACAGCAGGAACAGCGCGAGGTGCGCCCAGGCCGGCACGTCCGCGCTCGCGCGCAGCGCCAGCGGCAGGAGCAGCGCGAGCACGAGCACGGCCGGGTAGCCGACGTTGCCGGACAGGTGCGCCAGCGCCTCGAGCCGCACCGCCAGCGGCTCGCGCGAGCAGAGGATGCGCCGCCCGAGCTTGCGCAGGACCTGGGCGCTGCCCCTGGCCCAGCGCTGCTGCTGGGACTTGAAGGCCAGGATGTCGGCCGGCAGCTCGGCCGGCGCGACGACCGTGGGCGCGTACACGAACTTCCAGCCGCGAAGCTGCGCGCGGTAGGAGAGGTCGAGGTCCTCGGTCAGCGTGTCGTGCTGCCAGCCGCCCGCGTCCTCGATCGCCGCGCGCCGCCACACGCCGGCCGTGCCGTTGAAATTGATGAACAGCCCCGCGTCGTGGCGCGCCTTGTGCTCGATCACGAAGTGGCCGTCGAGCAGCGTCGCCTGGGCGCGCGTCAGGGCGCTCTGGTCGCGGTTGTGGTGACCCCAGCGCGCCTGTACCATGCCGACCGCGGGGTCCGCGAAGTGCGGCACGAGCCGCCGCAAGAAGTCGGCCGGAGGCACGAAGTCGGCGTCGAAGATCGCCAGCAGCTCGCCCTGCGCGGCGCGCAGCCCGCGCTCGAGCGCGCCGGCCTTGAAGCCGATCCGATGCCGCCGGCGCAGCACGCGCGCCTCGATCCCCGCCGCCCGCAGCCGCTCGACCTCCGCGTCGACGATGGCACGCGTCTGGTCGTCGGAGTCGTCGAGCACCTGGATCTCCAGCAGCTCGCGCGGGTAGTCGAGCGCCCCGGCGGCGCGCACGAGCCGCGCCGCGACCGTGCGCTCGTCGTACAGCGGGAGCTGCACCGTCACGCGCGGCAGCCCGGCGCTCCCTTCCGACGGCGCGCGCTCCTCCCCCACCGCCCAGCGAAAGCGCCACAAGAGCGACAGGCGGTGCGCGCCGTACAGCGCGAGCAGCGCGAGGGCCGCCAGGTACGGCACCAGGACGAACATCCGCGAGAGAAGATCGGCGTCCACCGGCGCGAGATGATATCGCCCCCCGCGCGAGCGGATCAGCGCTTCAGAAGAGTCGCTGCTGGCCCTCGACGCGCGCCACCTCGGAGAGGCGCGGGAAGCGCTCGACCAGCTCGGGCGGGGCCGAGGGGCGCTCGCCGCCGGGGCCGGCAAGGAGCGCCTTCAGCTCGATCGCGTTGGCGACGGCCTGGCCCTCGAAGTGGTTGTTCGTGACGACGTAGACATCGTCGTGGCGCGACGCCAGCCGGCGCGCCTTGTCGGCGAGCTGCGCGAGCTCGCGCGGCGAGTACAGGTAGTCGTAGCGGTCGTCGCGCCCCGCGCCGCTGCGAAACCACTGCAGCGAGTTGCGCCCGTGCAGCCGCAAGTAGCCGAGCGGTCCGGTCGGCTCGTGCCAGCCGGGCGGGTGGTTCCAGGCCGGCGGCAGGTCGATGGTGAGCAGCGAGAGCCCCAGCCCGCGCAGGGTGGCGAGTGCCGGCGGCGCGAACCAGGAGTCGTGCCGCAACTCGACCGCCAGCGGCAGGGCGCGGAAGGGCGCGGCGATCGTGCCGAGCCGGCGCACCTCGGTCGGCCCGTACAGGAAGCCGACGGGGAACTGGATCAGGAGCGCGGCGACCTTGCGCGCGCGGATCAGCGGCTCGATCCCGTCCAGGAAGGCCGCGGCGAGGCGTTCGCGCTCGTCCGGCGGCGGCAGCGGGCCGTGGGTGAAGTCGCGGTTGAGCTTGACGAGGAAGCGGAAATCCGGGCGCGCGGCGGCGATCTCGGCCCAGCGCCGGGCGTGCTCGGCGCGTGGCAGGGCGTAGAAGCTCGAGTTGATCTCGACGCAGTCGACGAAGTGCAGCAAGTGGGCCAGCGGGTGGAAGCCGGCCGGCTTCGCGCGCGGGTAGACGACGCCCTCCCAGTCTGGGTAGGACCAGCCGGCGGGACCGACGCGGATCACCAGTCCGGCTCCACGCCCAGGCGCTCGAAACCGAAGCGCTCGGCGGCCAGCATGCGCGCGCGGATCTCCTCGGTGGCCGCAGCCTGCTGCGCCGGCGTCGCGTCGTGCGCGACGCTGACCGGCTCGCCGTAGACCAGCGCCACGCGCGCGCGCGGCTTGGGGATCGTGAAGCGGTCCCAGCTCGCCAGGCGCCAGGCGCGGTCGCAGACGAAGCCGCAGGGCACGACCGCGCGTCCCGTTGCGCGCGCCATCCAGGCCAGGCCCGGGTTCATCGAGTGGCGGGGCCCGCGCGGGCCGTCGGGCGTGATCGCCAGCACCTCGCCGCGCTCGAGCGCCGCCAGCATCTCGCGCAGGGCGCGCGCGCCGCCGCGGTTGGTCGAACCGTGGATGATGCGGTAGCCGAAGGGGCGCAGCAGGCGCTCGGAGAGGTCGCCGTCCTCGCTGGTCGAGACCAGCACCTGCCAGTCGCGCTGCCCGTGGTGCGCGAGCGGCACGACCATGCGCCCGTGCCACAGGGCCATGAAGTGCCCGCGCCGCGCTTCACCGGTGCCGCCCGCGGCGCGCGCGAGGTGCTCCTGGCCGAAGAGCTCGACGCGCCAGGTGCGCGCGAGGGCGCCCAGGAAGGCCGGTCCGAGCCAGCTCACGCCGTGCTTGCCGATGCGGCGACGGACCTGGCGCATGCGGACCCGGGCCGTAGTGCTCACGGGATCAGTCTACGTCGAGCGCGACGCGGGGGCGTGGTGGTGGAGAGTGTCTGACACCGTATCGTCACCTGGCGACGAGGTCATCGCCGGCGCCGTCCTGGTCGACCCCGTCCGGGCCCTTCGACCACAGCGCGAAGTCGCCGCCGTCCGCGCCGGGGCGGTAGCGCAGCGCGCGGCCCCAGCCGTCGGCCGGCAGCGCCTCGCCGCCGAGGAAGCCCTGCGGGAAGCTCGCGGTCGGGAGCAGGAGCGCGTCGAGCGTCGCCGGGTAGCGGCCCTGGTCGCCGTGATACACCACCAGCGCGAGCTTGACGTCCATCAACGCCGCGCGCGTTCGCTCTGCTTCGTCGCCGGCGGCGGGCTTCTCCTCGACGGCATCGCCGAGGACGGGCTCTTCCGGCGGATCGACCTCGATGATCATGGGATCCTCGGCCTCGCTCATCGTCCGGATCGCGAGCGCGCCGCCGACGCCGGCCCCGATCAGCGCCAGAGCGATCTCGGGCCCGAACGAGGACTCGCTGTACGCGTACAGCCCGCCCTCGACGCGGCGCCGCCACGAGATCGAGGGCTGGAAGTGCTTCGTGATGAGCTCGGCCTCGGGCAGGTCGGTCGGGTCGAAGGGGAACTCGGGTCCGGCCATCTGCGCCACCATCGGCAGGAAGGAGCGCGCGGCGTTGTAGACGCCGCCGATGAGCGCGCCCCAGTCGGCGTAGCCGACCGCGACCGCGTCGGCGGGAAAGGCCCCAGCGCTGCTCGCCAGCGGGTGACGCGCGCTGTCCGCGTCGCCGAGCAGGCGCTTGATCTCGCGCTTGACGTAGGTCGGGCTGATGCCGAGCACGGCGCGATCGGGGAGCACCGCGATCGAGAGCTGCGGGTCGAGGAAGGCCGGCGCGAGCATCGCGAGCTGCGGCGGGCCGCCGGAGGCCGACGCCATCTCGCCCAGACCCTTCTTGGGCGCGAGGCAGATCACGGGCGTCTTCCGGTACGGCTTGCTGTCGACCTTGACCTCGCCCTCGGTCAGCTCCGCGACTATCGCCCCCAGGCCGTCAACGCCCCGCTCGAAGGCCGCCGGGTCCTTCAGCTCCAGCGCCACGTGCACCTTCGGCAGGGTCAGCCCGCTGAGCGGCAGGCAGTAGAAGGCCATGCGCTCGCCCAGCGAGCCGAAGACGTCCTCCGGGTCCAGGCCCCACTTCGCCTGCGCCTCGGCGAAGAGCGTCGCGGCGTCCTGACCCGTCAGGCCGGCGAGCAGCGTCGTGACCTCGCGGCGCAACGCCGCGGGATCGATATTGGTGACCCACAGCCCGACCGCGTCGGCCGGGATCATGTCGAAGGAGTCGGGGCCGACCGGGCCCGTGCAGCAGACCGGGCCCGGGTCGCCGGCGGCGGTGCTCTCGAGCGACTCGCTGACGAAGCGCCCCCCCACCAGTCGCGTGATCGAGTGGGTCTCGACCCGGTCGGCGGGCAGGAGGTGCTCCAGGATCGCGCGCACCAGCGCGCGGTCCTCGGCCGCTTCCTCGAACATCCCCAGCATGACGAGCTCGGTCATGCCCTCGAGCCGGAAGAAGCACTCGTAGATCGCCGCTCCGTGCTCGACCCGGAAGGCGGCGCGCCCGCGCTGGAAGCCCGCGTCGCCTTGCAGCGCGGCCTGCGGGTGGTCCGCGCGCGAGGAGAGCTCCTCGGGCGTCGAGCGGCCGAACCCGATCAGAAGCTTCCCGGCGCTGGCGCCGGTCCAGAACAGGACCTGGGCCGTGTCCTCGGTGCCGAGCGCGTAGTCGTGCACCTCGCACTCGGTGCCGAGCAACGAGCGCGTGCGCGCGCTCTTGATCAGGCCAGTGTGCGCGCTCGCGATCGCGGTCGTGAGCAGCTCCTCCGCGGCGACGGCCGAGTCCGCGTCGCTGAACTCCACCACGATCAGCGCACCGACCTCCTCGAGCATGATGAAGCCGAACTCCTCCTCGCTGATCACGCCTTCCGCCAGGTCGCGCGCCACCGCCAGCACGTCCCCGGAGCCGAGCGAGAGCGAGACGGCCTCGGCGCTCTGCAGCAGCTCGAGGGCGTGCTGCGCCTCGAGCGGGAGCCCTTCGATCCCGTCGGCGATGGCGTCCCGCACGACCCGGTCCAGTCGGAACGTCTCGGGGTCCTCGCCGGCGAAGCCTGCTACGAAGCGCCCCAGCTCGGGGTCCGCGAGCAGCTTCACGAGCGGGGCGTCTTCATAGGCGGCCAGCATGCCCGGCAGGTCGGGAAGCTCGAGGTAGAGGTTCGCGTCGGACGGGTGCAGCACAGCGTGGCCGCCGACCGTCTGGGTCAGGATCAGGACGAACGGGAGACTCGACAACATGGTTCGGCTCGGGCGGTTGCGGTCAGCGAGCGTGGCGGAAGCGCCGCGCGCTCGTTCCGGATTCGATTCAGGTGCGATTCTGCGATTCAGGGTTCAGAGGCCGGCGAACGCGCGCAGGTCGGCCTCGTGCCTGATGATCTCGTTCTGCAGCGCGCTCAGCGTCTTGGAGAGGTCCTTCTTGCCCTCCACCAGAGCGGCCTTGAAGGCCTGGTGCTTGTCGGTGACGTCCTTGCAGCCTCCGTCGACGACGAAGGCCACGATCAGCCCGCGCTCGTTGATGAGCTGGCTCGATCCGACCGCGTCGTTGAACGAGATCTCGCTGTCGAACACCTGCCGCAGGGGCCGCAGACCGCCCTTGGCGGCGATGTTCTGCACGGACCACTCGCGCGCCCAATAGGGGTTGCCGCCGGCGGCGACCAGGTTGTCGACGAAGTAGCGCTCGGCGTAGGCCGCCGCGCCGTAGCGCAGCCACTCGGGGAAACGCTTCTCCTTGTAGAAGAGCGCGCCGTCGAGCTGATGAGCGTCCCCCTTGCTGTCCTTCGCGAGCTTCTCGAGCGCGCCGGGGCTCGGGTCGAGCGCCTGGACGATCGAGAGCGCGGCCGCGTGGCGCGCGGCGTGCGGCCCGAAGGCCTTCCCGTTCTCGGTGGAGGCGTCCCAGTACGCCGCTCCGCCGCCCTTGTACTCACCGCTCTCCTCGTCGATCCACGCGTCGGCGAAGTACGCGTAGTGCACCGACGAGAGCGCGCGCATCTCGGTCGGCGGCCTGCGCGCCGCCTCGTCGCCCGCCGCGAAGCTGCCGTACTGCTGCGAGTCGCGCAGGAGCGCGACCGGGACCGGCTGAGCGGGCGTCGCGCCGAAGATCTTCTGCACGTCGCGGTAGGCGCGGTCCATCACATCCAGCGCCTGCTCCGCGACGACACGGTCACAGGTCGTGTGCAACGTGAACCAGGCGCTCGGGATGACCCACCAGCGCGACGGGTCGGAGTGATAGCGATCGGCATCCTCGCGGCTCAGCCATTTGTTGCCGCACTTCCACAGGCCGCGCTCGACGTTCTGCGCCTCGTCCGGCGCGATCCAGACCAGGTCCTGTCGCAGCCAACCCTCTTGCAGCTTGGCGTGCTCCTCGGCGCTGACCCACTGGCCGTCGTCGTCGCGCACCATGCCGCGCTCCAGGAAGGGCAGGTCGGCTTCCGGCACCCACTCGCCCTTGTAGCGCACCAACCCCTTCTCCTTCGCGATGCGCTCGCCCTGCTCCTTCTTGTACGCGTCGAGCTTCTTCTGGGAGACGAACCACTTGCCGTCGTAGTGGATGTGGCCCAGCGCCTCGTTCGCTCCCTTGTGTCCTTCGTCGACCTTGAGGATCGCGCGCAGGACCGTGCGCGACTCCTTGGTCATGTCGAAGGCGTCGCACCACAGGTGGAGCTCCCACAGCTTGTCGACGTCGCGGCCCGCTTCCTTGCGGCGCGCCTCGTACTCCTTCTTGCGGTCTGGATCCTGGGCCACGGGTGCCAGCGGAGCGCTCGCGAAGCCAGGGACGGGTCGGGGCGCGCTGGTCGGCGCGGGGCAGAGGATCGAGAGGAGGAGCAGCTCGAGGAACGACATGGCGGGTGGGCGCTCGGGTCTCAGCGGGTTCCGTCGGAGGACTCCCGTGCCGGGGCGGGGGCGCGCGCCGCGGTCCGCCGTCGCGACCCGTCCGAGCCGCGGGGCAGGGCAGGGCTCCGAAACGTGCGGAATGGTAGCCTGTGGCCGGCGCGCCGGGCCGCCGCTTGTCGCCTGCGAATGAAGGTGCCTATAATGCCGCGCTCCTCCGGCTGCCGGGATCAGGGCCGAGCGTGCTCCGAAAGATGCGTTGCGTTCGCGCAGGCCCGTTGTTTCGGACCGTGGACCGCCCGCCCGGCCGCCTGCGCCTCGCCTTACACTTCGTTTACCAGCAGTTTAATAGGCAGTTGTCGGTAGTCTGACAACCACAAGGCCCCTTCGGGTCGGGGTCGACCGCAGAGAAGATCATGGTGAAGCACAAGGCCGCGACCGACATCGCCTTCGCCCCGACCGTGGAGAAGGAGGGCTTCAGCCTGTGGGTGGAGGAACACTGGCAGCCCCTGGCGGCGCTGGCCGCGCTCATCGCGATCGCGATCCTCGTCTGGCAGTTCGTGCAGCAGCGGGGCGAGGCCGCCAGGGACGAAAGCTGGAACCGGCTCAACGCAGTGCTCGAGGATGGTGGCGCCACGGGCATCTCGACCGATCCGGGCGCGCTCGATCCGGTGACCCGTGAGCTGGCCGGCACGCCCGCCGGGCCCTGGGCCCTCGTCTCGCTGGCCCTCTCCTACTCGGCCGAGAAGCGCTACGCCGAGGCTCGCGCGGCCCTGGCCCGGCTGCAGGAGGAGTACCCTCACCACATCCTGACCTCCGAGCGTTTCCAGTTTGGCGAGGACACTCAGCCACGCGACCTGGGCGAGCAGCTCGGCCGGCTCTTCAGCGACCAGGAGGCCTTCCAGGCCGAGTTTCCGCGCTTGTTCGGAAACCCCGCCCCCGCCGCGGACGCGCCGCGGGTGCGCATCCGAACCGACAAGGGCGACCTGGTGATCGCGCTCCATCCAGAGGACGCGCCGCTGCACGCGGAGAACTTCCTGAAGTTGTGCCGAGAGGGCTTCTACGATGGCACCCTCTTCCATCGCGTGCTGCCACAGGTCCTGATCGAGGGTGGCGACCCCAACAGTCGCGCGGGCCCGACCGATACGTGGGGCGACGGCGGTCCCGAGCACACCCTCCCGCGCGAACCGAACGCGTTGGCCCACTTCGCCGGCGCCGTGAGCTCGGCCAAGAGATCGCGCCTCGACGAAGAGGACAACGGGTCGCAGTTCACCATCGTGGTCGAGCCTCTGCACGCGCTCGATTCGACCTACACGGTCTTCGCCAGCGTGGTCGAGGGTCTCGAGGTCGCAAGGGACATCTCGCGCGGGGAGATCGCCCCGAGCGCCACGGATCGACCGCAGAACCCGGTCAAGATCCTGGGCACCGAAGTCCTCTGATCTACTACTCCGGGATTTGCGCGCGCAGCGCGCAGATTCCGAAGTAGTAGATCCGGCGCCAATGGCGCCGCGCCGCCCGTCGGGCGGCGAGGAGGGGGAGGCCGCGCGTCGCGGCCGGTGCGGGGGAGGGTCT
>Ga0326597_10009059_pt1 | contig 13378 bp, 14 predicted proteins | sample RVTome_12_FD_203789 | JGI IMG/M metagenome (GOLD analysis project Ga0326597, IMG submission 203789) | Soil microbial communities from uranium-contaminated site in the Upper Colorado River Basin, Wyoming, United States - RVT100D185 | ecosystem: Environmental > Terrestrial > Soil > Contaminated >... | reverse complement strand
ATAAATGCGGCTGACAAAAATCGCCGTGAACATACTGAGTACCACACCGATAGAAAGCGTGAGCGCAAAGCCTTTGATAAAGCTCGAGCTGAACCAGAACAGCACACCCGCGGCAATAAGCGTGGTGAGGTTTCCGTCGCGAATCGCGCTCCACGCGCGTTTAAATCCTTCGTCAATGGCAGAGCTGTAATCGCGTCCGGAACGTAATTCTTCCTTGAACCGTTCCAAAATCAGCACATTCGCGTCAACGGCAATACCCAGAGAAAGAACAAATCCGGCAATTCCGGCAAGCGTCGTGGTTACGCCGAATACCTTGTAGGCGGCCAGGTTAAGTGCCGCGTAGAAAACGAGCGCAATGACAGCGATGAGTCCGGGCAGTCGGTAAACAAGAATCATGAAAAGCGCAACGAGCAGAAATCCGTACATTGCCGCCGTGATGCTTTTTTCAAGCGAAATAGCTCCGAGAGTTGGTCCAATGGTTTGTTGGGAAAGCAGGTCGATCGGCACTGGAAGCGCACCTGCGTTCAAGCGTTGGGAAAGCAATTTAGCCTCCTCGAGCGTGAAGTTTCCGGTGATGATGGCCTGGCCGCCGTAAATTGCGGATTGCACAACCGGAGTGGAAATCGGTTCACCGTCGAGGAAAATCGCAATCGCTTGGCCGATATGTGTTTCGGTAAGTTCACCGAATAGGTCGCCGCCTTCTGAGTTGAAGTTGAGAGCAACGTATGGCGAGCCTGTTGTTGGATCGAATTCAACCGCCGCACTGTCCAAATTCTTTCCGGACAATTCCGTATTTATCCACATAGACACATCCGGAACGATGTCCAAGAGAGTCGAAAGCGGCATGAGCACGCGTTGGACCGTGTGAGTGGTTACGGTTCGCTGGTCGCTCTTGTAAATCAAGTGGTAACCAAATTCCGTTTCCACAGGTTGGGAGATTTCCCCAACCTCAAGCGACTGAGCAACCAAGTCAAACTGCGCCGTCATTTCGCCAGGCAAGACCCAACCAAGCTCTCCACCGTTCACTCCGGTCGGACCTGTTGAAAACTCGCGGGCGCGATCGGCAAAGTTTTCCGGCGTGATGCCATCGGCGGCATTGTTAATCAAAATGTTGGCTTCAATCGCCGGAATCGGATTCTGACATCCGACCGTTCCTTCAAAACAAACCACGATGTGCGAAAGCATCATCTCGAGATTCTCGCGCTCTTCTTCGTAGCGGATAATATTCAAACCAGCATTCGTCTCATACAATTCAGGCAAAATCTGACCTTTTCTTGGACGGACGCGTTCAATGGCCAAACCGATATCCGCAAAAGCGGCTGAGTCCGCATTGATCCCATCGACAAAACCGTCCGTTTCCTCGGTATTCGGTTCCACGCTGAGCTCGTGAACGAGTGCCGTGAAATCTTCGCCGCCACGCGCGCGCCCGAGCACTTCCTCTGCATTTTCGCGCTCCTGTACGTTCAATGCTTCCAAAATAGCCTGCTCTTCTTCCGATGCTTCCCGTTCAAGTTCCTGGCCGGGTTTTTTAAATTCCAAAATTGGCGTCTCTCCGATTTGATTAATGGCCTCATTCACATCCGACACACCGGCAAGCTCTACAATCACGCGATAGGTTCCTCCGGTTGCCGTTGTCTGTACAATCGGCTCGGACACACCGAACGCATTCACGCGACGCTCAATCACATCACGAACACCTTCCAACGCCTCAAGCCGATCTCCCTCAGGAATCTCGCTCATGTTCGCCTCATACACAAGATGCGTTCCTCCTTGCAAATCAAGACCGAGACGAAACGGTTCTTCTTGCAGGCGTGGAATTTCCCATCCCGAACGCGCTTGCACATAATCCGCTCCCTGGTTGAAAAACATCGGGAAATCATAAAACGCCGTCACCACCGTAAGCAGGATCATGAGGACGGCGAATAATCGAGTCTGAATACGTTTATTCGGTTTCCGAACTGGTTTTTTCTTGATTTTCTTCCAAGCTTGCATAGAGGTTCATCAACGGGCGATAGTGTACGAAATTCAGTTTGGCACGTCAAGAAGATACCACTCTTTCTCGGTTTTTGTAAAAAAGTATGAGCCGGAGATATCCCCATTGTAAACAACGAGCTCTACAACTTGCTCAAATCGTGTGTCGCTTCCCAGGCTGTTCCACGACGTGTGGAGCGTTGCGGGGCCGAGAACAAGGGATTGATCTCCCATGTTTTCCTCAGTAAATATGGGAGAATAAGCAGAGATAAATGATTCGCGCGACATTCGGGCTGCCGCTTGCGGATGAAGGAAGTCGTATATTTCGCCGTCCTTGGAGCGAGATTCAAAGTCGCTGATTCGGATCATGGTATTCATCAGATCGACGTCAAATAAAATCTGAATGGACTGAGGATCTTCTGGCGCACCTGCCGCCTCGGTAATGCGACGAACCACAGATCGGAAAAGTTCGGGATGGTTCATGCGGATCCCTTCCTTCGCAGAAATATCGTCAAAACGAAATCGAGCGCCCTCGCCGGTACGAATGCTTGTGTCCCCCGCTGTCAAATCCAAACCGACAACGGGCTGGCGAGTGGCAGGATTCACAACGGCTCCGTCAACCCGGACGCGCAACTCCTCGCTGAGCGGCAAGTCGACGGCAGAGTCGAAAAAACCTGTCCGCTGGTTGAGCACAATGCCAATGACCAGCACCGCGGCAATGACGACAAACGTGATTCCAATCGAGATCAGCGTCGCTTTGTTTTGTCTTTGGTGAGAGGAAGACATGCGACCCGTCTTGTCAACTTTTCGGGCGAGCCGGATCATGTTGCCTGCCAGAAGCAAGATGAAAAGAAAGAGAATCAAGAGCGCCCAAACGAATTCAATCGGAAAAATCGACTGAACACGGTCGATGAGTTGCGCCGGCTCCTGCAATGTCACTTGTTCTCTTTCAACAACGGTCTCGGTATCGACGAAAATATTCACATCGTCTTGATTTCCATCTTCATCCACAACAATAACTTTGTGATAGCCCTCTGGAAGATCCTGAAATACATCGACATTCCAAAGTCCTTGGTCATCTGCTTGTGTTTCTGTTGAAAAAATTGGTTCCTGAGCCATACGATTAGAAGATGATCAAACGAATGGTCGCGTTTGGCTTTACGTTTCCGTAGAAACGATACGCACCGTGTGAACGTTCAACATGGGTAATTTCAAACTGCGGTGACAATCCGGTGAGGTCGTCTTCTGTCACCGAGCTTGGTAATCTGGCCGGCGTTGGGACAGGGATGGTGATAATCCGTTCGCGCTCAACTTCGACAATGAAAATTTCCGGTTCGGATGTATCAAGCGGCAACTGTTCCGGCGCCACACATTCCAGCAAAATCGTTCCGAATACCGGCGCCATTCGAACCTCTTCTCCCCAGGCTTCGTGGCCACGAGCTCGGGTAAGCGGACGGAAATGGTACAACGTCCCTGTCGTGAGTCCGTTCACCACGACGCTGTGATACAAACGATTGTCATCCTGCTCGGCGGTTGAATAGAGGTATCCGTAATTTGGCGGGGCTCCGATGACGTCATGGGAAACTGCGTCATACAGCACACGAGATGTTCCCGGAAGATTGGAAAACCATGTAACGAGAACCGATGTTTCATCGATTTGAATCACGTTCACTGAGCCGGCACTCACTTTCGGAAACAACACCTCTGCCGAACCGCCCCCGCCGCTGCCGCCACCTCCGCTGCCTGCCGGAGGCGGGGAAACACTGGCTTCAAATTGACAAACAGAATCACAACCATCGCCGTCCGTCACATCGCCGTCGTCACATTCTTCTCCCGCCGCGACATCTGTCATAAAGTTGCCGCAGGATTCATCCGAAAGACAGCTGGCACTGCACCCGTCGCCGCTAAGAAGATTTCCATCATCACACACCTCGTTTCCTTCGGTCACACCGTTTCCGCATGCCTGCACGGCGCCAGCTCCGACCACGGGCGCATACACGTCGCGTTCCATCAAGTTCCCGCTGTTGTCAGAGGCATAAATAATAACCGGCACAGCTTCTCCAAAAACAAAGTTCGCCTCCGGATCAATCACGAAAGTAAAATCTGCAGAACTTCCTGTCACGGACGTCGTGTCGAGAGCGTAATTTCCTCCGTTAAAGTCAAAACTAGAGCCCCATGTGATGAATGTTCCCGTCGTTGCAACCGAGCCGGGTCCGCCGCCGTCGGTCCAATACGCACCATTTACAAAGACAAACACGCTCGAAAGATCCACTCCGGCACCCTCGTCCTTGATGTGAAAAGAAACCGTGCCGTCTGCTGCGATCGCGCTGTCATCAGCGGGAGAACGTGCGTCAACGAACGGCGCATCGCTATCTGCCGTGGAGAATGTCCAGTTATCGGTTGTCATGATGTTGCCCTCAAGATCCTCGCAATCGAATGCGCTCACGGAAACCGTTTCATTTTGTGCAAAGTTACTTGCCGGATCAATCGTAAACCTAAATCCGTAATCAATTGGGACGACCGAAACTTGTGCATCACCCTCGGTGAATGTTGTAAGAGGAAAACTTGCAGAAGAAATGTTGAATGAACAGGAAGTCGAGTCCACCCCAACACCCGAAACAAGGGCGGGATCTTGATCAACAACATCGATCACGACATTCGTGGTTATACTGTTTCCAGAGGTGCCGCGCGGAGGTGATTCATCGCTGACAAACGGCGCTGCGATATCATTTTCTGTCGTAAAGGAAACCATCTTGGTATCCATGACGTTCGGACCGTTTGCGTCGCCGAGTTGATCCTGCGCGGCAGAAGCAAGATCTTCGAAGTCGCTGATGACAAGTGTGTACGTGGTGTTGTATTCCAAATTGCGCGTGTCCGATGCAATTCCTGTTGGACTTGGCAGATCAACGGTTACGTCACAAAAATTCGTTCCCCAGACACCGCTGCAGCTGAAAGTCGAATACGGTGTCATGTCGACAGCTGGACCCCCATCGCTCAGAGTAATCACTCCTGGCGGCTCCGACGTATTCACTCCTGTTCCAACGCCGGTGTTATCTCCTTCCCCGTTAAGCGTGTCGTTTAAATCAAACGTGAGATCGGAAAAAACGGAAACGCCTGTTGCAGCATCGGTTGGGCTCACGTTCTCAACAAACGGTTTCACTGTGTCCGCCCAAACGTGGAACGCAAAATCTTCAACATCATCCAAAATATCGTTTCCTACTAAAGAAATATTGCTTTCCGTCGTATTTCCAACCGTGCCCAAATCGATATCGTAGGCCGTTGGAGAACCGGTGCCGTACGCCGCGACCGTCGGTTCAATCATTTCAATGTCAAACGTACCAAAATTGCCTGTTCCACTCGAAAGTCCACCGAGGCGGAATCCGGTCGAAAGAATCGTTCCTCCAGCAATGGATTGACCTGCCCAGTTGGTAAAAAAGGTTCCGTCAGTCAGGTCGGACGCAGAGGATTTCGTATCGTCGTAGTCGATAATGATATTCGCCGCATCCGCGCCGCCAGACGTAATCTCCATTGTCGCGGTAAACGACTGCCCGACATAGTAATAATTCAAATCTGAAGCCAAGCCGGTTCCACCGTCTCCCGTATTATCGCCTCCTGTAAACGGACTCGCGAGAAGTTGAAACGTGTCATCCCCGGACGGAGCTGCCGCAACCGCAGGAAGAACAAAAAGACCGAGTGTTATGAAGACAATCAAGCCTGTTTGCACGATGCGAAAACGTTGCATACTTAGTTATCTCCCTCTACGTCAAGATTTTTTAGAAGGATACTGAGGTCGACGGAATTAACAATGTTATCCTGGTTGATATTGGCGCGGATGCCGTTACCGGTCGGATCAGCGTTATTAAAAACGGAAGACATGAATGAAATATCAACCGAATTCACCACATCATCTCCAAGCGTTGCCGGCGTTGTTCCCGCTCCATTAATATCGCCTCCAAGCAGAACTTGTGTACCTTTCGGCGCGGAATTGTCGGGCTGAGTAATGTTCAGCGTGTTCGTTCCATTTATGAGAGCGACGTCATCAAGTACTTTTGTGAGATGAGCAGCGCCTTTAAACCCAATATCGTACGTTCCCGCTGTAATGCCCGTGAGGGTGATGTTGGAGCTGTGCGTTCCATCCACATCGGTTGTCTCAAGCGCAGGCATCGTGAAAAGAATAACGTCGTCGTTGTTGTCGCTCGACCGGATCGTGAGATAAAAGTTTGTGTCGTCATTTGTTCCTGGTTCTGCTCCAGGAACGAAAATCGTTTCCCCCACGCGAAGCTCAGGAACGGCCCACTGGACCACGGCTTTCACGTCACCGGTCACTTCCGCGGTTACAGAAATATCATCCGCGAATGCGTCTCCCACAAAAACACTAACACTCAAAATCGCAAAAGCCGCGCACACGGCAGTGCCCGTTAAAATTCGATACGAGATTCCCTTGTTCAAAGAGAGTTCCATGCTCGGGTTGTGCACAATTCTTCTCTTAGTATACACGAAAATAAAAAAATGTGGTGGAGCGAAACAAAAGAACCTGAAGGGGTTGTCCCAAACAGGTTCTTTTTTCTTACGCCACTTTTTTCATTTCTGAATCTTCTCCTTCTTCCCCTTCCTCACCGAAAAGATCCTCTCCAAAGAAGTTGACTTCCGGATCCATCTCGCGAAGCTGTGCTTCGGCTTGGCGGAGATACTTGTCGTAATCTTTCACGATTGCGTCATCGCGCTCGCCTTCTGGCTTATCGAGCTCGGCTTGACGCTCAGCTTTGATCGTCTTGATGGCATTGTGGACCTGTTTCAAGTTTTCTTCGCTGTGTTCTTCCGCATACGCCTCAGCTGCTTTTTCGAGCTGTTGGCGAACCTCCCGCTCGATCACCGCATCCTTCAGCAATTCATCTCCCTTGGCATTTGCTGTTTTTAGTTCCTCCGGGGTAAACATGCGTCGTTCCATGTTCATAGAATTTGTTTAGTAATTTTGATTAAAAATAGCACAATTTCGCACTTTTGTCAACATTAGGACTTCTTAAATGAGACTTTAAATTGAGGGTACCACGTTTGTCCGTGCTCGTCTTCAATCTCGACGGATTCGTTTTTCATGTACAGATTTAAAGCGATATCCGACAAGAGTTCCGTGTCCGTTTGAATATCAAGTTTGAGTTCGTCGAGCCTGGCCGGATCCGATGCTGACGATCGAATATCCTGCTCAATCCCCTTCTTTTCTTCCTTAAGCGTCTGCAATGTTTCCTCGATTTCTTGGTGGCGTGCGTGGCTTTTCATCTCATCTTTGAGCATTTTATTAAGCTCGCGCCGTTCTTTCTTCGCAGCATTTAGCCGCGCATAAACTTCTTCAAGTGATTGCATATCAGTCCATTTAAATAACGGACATGATTATAGCACACTCGTCTGTAGCGCTCCGGTTTGTTGCAAATACAAGACGAGGAGCGCGACTTGGATTAAGATGAGAAATGCGACGACAAACTGGAATGACGTTTTTCGCGTTTTGTGGCGGAATGTGTGCATGCCAAGCAAAGTTCCGATTGATCCTCCAAGAAGCGTAGCGAGGTACAAAATGCGTTCGGGAATGCGCCGCCAACCATGTACGGCAAAAAATTTATCCAGACCGAAGAGGAGAAATGTTGAGAGGTTGAGGACGATGGCTATCTCTAAAACGCGATTGAGATCAAAGACTATCTCGAACACAATCACATTCACGAGGACGAAAACAACCCACACGACAAGCGACCAGAGATACGGTTTTTTTCTGCTCATACGGACACAGTGTATCATATGCGCGAAAAACTGTTCCCTTGCCTTTTTTAGTTTCCTCGCCTCTGATAGATAATTTCGATCCGCTGGTTATCCTGCAAGAGAAGATTTTCGAATTCCGTACTTTCTTTTCCGTTCACCAACATCTTGAGCTCGTGCTGAATGTTCGTTTTCTTGTCGAGGATTTGATTTTCCTTAAAAACCTCCCCCCAATTTGCAAAGAAGTCGCCGAGGGTAAATGATTCTTGCCGTGGATATTCGATGTGAAGCTTTCCGGAGGTGTCGTGTGTGTGGACCGCTTTCATGCAAGACGCATCAATCCCGATATCGGCGGGAATGATTTGCGCTTCGCCGTTTATCGTAATCAAAACGATCGGATGAATGTGCATGGAAATAGTGCTGCCATGATTGACGCAAAGATCACGTGGAAGCGTGTCTTTTCCTTCTGTCACGTTCTTGGGTTCTGGTTTGGTGTCCGGCGTTGCCGCGCCAACCGCCTCATTTTCCGCTTGGGCAACCACCTCGTATGTTTCTGGCGGAGTTTCTTTTTCCTTAAGAGGACCGGAGGCCAAGAGTGCATACCCTCCGACAAACAAGAAGGCTGGAACGCTGATGGCAAAAAAAGTTTGTTTATTCATAGGTTTTTGATTTTACCACTTTAGCAGGCGTTCATCCTATCGCACAACCTCGAAAAAGTTAGAAAAAAACCTCATAACGCACAGGGATCTGAGCTGGGTCATGAGGTAGTAGGGTTCCTGACAAGCTCCTCCGGAAACGGTACGATGTCGCATTGGATGAACTGGGCAAACACCCTCGGAAGGTCTTCGCCTGAATCCGAAGCGATCATGGTGCAGAAGGCGAGCGGTTCACCATCGGCTTGGTCGACGCGGAACCAGAGCTTCCACTCGCGAACATCCTGGCTTTTCCAGGAATGGACGTTCAGTGACGCTGGCCGGTATTCGAGAATCTTCTGAAGGAACGCGCGCGGCTCGACCTGAGACGCAAACGCGGGCGGCTGGGACATGGCATACCTCCTTGCCAGAAAAGCACCCTACATTCAGGAAATAAATCTGTCAATATTTCACGCAGAAGCGAGCACCTGATCCGACGTAATCACAATCGCGTCCCCATCAATCTTCTGAAGCACCGCATCCATCTTCGCCTGCGCGATCGCCTCGACAAGTTCTCGAGGATCGTCGCGTCGAATGGCTTTTTCATCAATATCCGGCGAAACAATTTCAAATACAAAACCCATCACTCAAAGCACGGCTTTTCTGCTCGACGAACTGGATCCAAGAATAATTCTCATACACCTTTCTTCCCACCTCCATGTTTCTTATTCACCCATGCATGCGGTAACAACTCCTTTGCCTGTTTTGTTTCTTCTTCCGAAATCACAAGTTTCGCCTCTGGCGCGAACGTCAGATAAAGTTCACGGCACTGCGCGCAAGGCGCATAGACCTCGTGCGTTCCGTCCTCAAAGTACCGAACAGCAACGCCCATGGCAATTTCTTCCCCGTCCATAATGGCTTGGCCGAGAGGAATCCATTCTGCACACAAGTCCATTTTCTGAGCGCGAATATTTACGCCGATATAGACTTTTCCAGAAGCGGTTTGAATCGCCGCCCCGACCGAATGCGTCGGATAGTTGAATCGCTGACGAATCGCTTCTTTGGCGGCGTGGATAAGGTCTTGCATACTTTACGCTTCGATCCGAGATAAATCCTGATGCAAAACGGTTGGTGATATTGCTTCGATTTCCGTCCGGTACAAGTCGATGTCCGGAATCGGGTTCAGAAGAAACTTTTTGATGCCAAGGTGATGCGCGTATCCAAGGTCAAGAAACGCATTCCCGCCGATGTAATTCCTAATGCCTTTACGGTCGTAGTTGAGGATGAGGATCGCATCGCACTCGTCCATGCGCGACCAAAATTCTTTTGATGCATCGTGCTCAAATTTGTCCTCAAGTTTACGACGCTGAATTTCTTCATCGCTCATCCCCACATAGCGATCGATAAAACCAGAGTAGACCGGCTCATGTCCGAGCACTTCAAGCTGTTTGCCGACTTCAAGCATTTGATCCGAGAACGCCATTGAGCCTCCGAGAATGATTTTCATACATTTCGAGTATAGCACAAACGACTTTCTCCTTGTCCCCTGATTGACTGTTACCCATTTTTTCGGTATGCTCGCGCATTATGGCTCAACTTCGCAACAAACTTTCCAAACAAGAAGCGCTTGCTCGCATTGCAAACGAGCCGTTTTCGCGCACATCGATTTCTTTTTATCGATATGTCCGGATCAATGAACCAACAACACTTCGCGACGAGCTCTTTCGCACGTGGAGCCAGATCGGAGTGCTTGGTCGCATTTATCTTGCCAAAGAAGGTGTGAATGCTCAGCTCAACATTCCTGAATTCGCGATGAATGCGTTTCGCGCGAGCGTCGACTCCGTGCCAGCGTTTAAAGACGTTCCATTCAAGATCGGTGTGAGCGAAGCCGGCGTTTCATTTTGGAAACTAACGATCAAAGTTCGTCCTTTTGTCCTTGCGGATGGTCTTCCAGAAAATGAATACGACGTGACAAATGTCGGAACTCACTTGAATGCAAAAGGATTCAACGAAGCGATCGAGCAAGGTGCCATCGTTGTCGACATGCGCAATCGATACGAAAGTGCGATCGGACACTTTGAAGACGCTATTCGTCCGCAAGTCGACACGTTTCGCGAAGAGCTTCCTGTTGTGTTGGATGAACTCAAAGGAAAGGAAGCAGAAAAAGTACTTTTGTATTGCACGGGCGGCATTCGCTGTGAGAAGGCAAGTGCGTTTTTGAAGCATCATGGATTCAAGGATGTGAACCAGCTGCACGGCGGCATCATCGCGTACAAGCATCAAATCGACCGAGAAAACCTGCCGTCAAAATTCAAAGGCGCAAATTTCGTCTTTGATGGACGCATGACGGAATCCATCACGGGCGAGGTGCTCGGAACATGCTTTACTTGCAAAGAAGCGACAAATCGTCCGACCAACTGCAAGAACGACGCGTGCCACGCCTTGTTTCTGCAGTGCGAAACATGTTCAGAAAAAACTCTCGGAACGTGCAGTCATGCCTGCCAAAAAATCGTATCGCTTCCCATCGAAGAACAGCGCAAGCGACGCAAGGGCGTCAAAGCTGCAATGAATGTAAAAATGTAAAAACCCACCCTTTTTGAGCCGGTGTCAATGCGGGCAGGTTTTAGACGAATCCAAAAGCTCCCGAAATCAATTTTGTCCCGGTCAGGACATTTTTGAATCCGTTATTTCTGTACGTATGGTGATTTTGTAGTGGTTTTCTGTCTTGACTGTGGTCCGGTCGGGACAAATTCGTTTAGAGAAATGAAATACAAAACTCCCCCAGTCGAGTTCGATAAGGGGAGTTTGTCTCTATATTCAGTTCATCACGATTTGACGCGTGTGTCAATGCACTTGTGTGGACAAGCCGGATCTATTCCATTTCTTTAAAATAGTCTTCGATCGTATCCGGAAGTTCGTCCGCCCGGTCGATGATTCGAAACGGCACGCCTTTCTCCAATGTTTCGTGTGGGTGAAATCCCCAGCTGACCGCGATCGAACCGACGCCCATTGCATGCGCCTCGCGCATGTCGCCGAGCGTATCGGTGATGAAAACGCAATTCTTCGCACTCGTTCCATATTTCTCAAAAACCATTCGCATTTTCTCTCGCTTACTCTTGTGTACATCCGCGCCCATGACCGCATCGAAGGCGTGGCGGATGTTGTGCTCCTCAAGATAACGTTCGATCGGCGCGTTAATCGACGAAGAAATGACAATAAGCGTGTGGTCCTCGTTGAGCTTTGCGAAAACCTCGACAATATCCTTGATCGGCGGCTCGTCTAAAATACGCTCGGCGTACAGCTCAAAAAATTTCTGATCCTCCTCCCTGTCCTCATTGCTCCCCTTGTCGATTTCGTCGAATTTCTCGTAAATGTTCCCTTCAAAAAGCGAAAGGTATTGCTCCTTCGTCATTTCCGGCCGAAAGGAATGATTGATCTCCCAGCCAATATGAAGCGAATCAACCACCACACCGTCGAAATCAATAAGAAGAAACCTGTTATCCATAGTCATCTGAGTATAGCACAAGCCCGGCAAAACGAAGCCACGTCGATCAACTTTTGTATCGATCGATACATTTTCTCCTTTTCCGACGAAATAAAGCTCCCCATCGATGCGAAGGGGAGTTCTTGCTTCTATAGCAACATGATCTGCTGCGATTGTCAACAGTGGGGCGTGGATAATTTGCGCACCGTAACACCCTTTAACCATCTTCTGTCGGTTTCTCGCCATCGAGATACAAACATCCCTCAGGTCCAACGGTTGCATCGTGCATCATCTCCGCGGGAAACACGAGCTTATCACCTTCTTTGAGCTCATGATGCTTTCCCTCCATGTTCACTTCGATGCTCCCGCGCAAAACAACGATCAGCTGTTCACCTCGATGATTGTGTTCGGGAAAATGTTCACCTGGAGCATCATCATATTCGTTGATAATCGTATATCCGGCACTCTTCATCCGTTGTAAAATTTGGTCTTTCGATTCCATAAATCTACGCTCCATGACACTTCTTATATTTCTTTCCACTTCCGCACGGACACAAATCGTTGCGGCCGACTTTGGCAACTTTTGGTTCGGTCGAAGATGTGTTTGACTCGTTGCGATCATTTCCCTGCGTTTTGACCGCGCCCATTAGTCGCACGCCGGCGCGTTGCAAGAGCGAACGGTTCACCAGATCCTGCTGCGCCCTAATGTCGACAGCGCGCCCCGCGCTCGTAAAAAATCCATAGACAATTTCCTGATCGATTTTTCCGAGAAGCGATTGGTACATTCCGTATGCTTCTTTTTTATACTCAACAAGTGGATCACGCTGACCATATCCGCGCAAACCGATACCTGTGCGCAATCCCGTCATCGCTGCAAGATGATCAATCCAAAGTGTGTCAACCGCCCGGAGCATGACGGCGCGCTCGATATTATGAAGGTCGTCGCGATTTTCAAAAAGATCTTCTAGGTCCAAGTACGCACCGCGAATGATCTCCATAATCGCTTCGATAAGTTTGGTGCGCTCAGTGGCAATGTCCATCTTATTTTCTTTGACCTCTGCCGTCAGCGCTTCTAATTCATTTTTCTTCTCACCTTTAAGCGGAACGATGGTTTGAATCGTTTCGAGAATTTCTTTCACGTTCCAGTCGCCGACATTCTGCTTTTTTGTTTCGCTGTCAATCACCTCGCCTGTGTGGAACAACACAACTTGTTCGACCTCTTCCTCGATGAGCTGGAGAATGAGATTTTTGAGCACCGTCTTGTCTTCGCCATGAAAGGCGTCGAGGAGTTCATTGCGACGGTCGTAAATAACTTGACGATGCTTATTCAAGACGTCATCGTATTCGAGTAGATGTTTGCGCGTGTCAAAGTGATGACCTTCGACGCGTTCCTGTGCCTTTTCAATCGAGCTCGTCACCATCTTATTTTCAATCGGCATGTCATCGGGAATTCCCAATCGGTCCATCATGCCCTTCACGCGGTCAGACGCAAAAATGCGCATGAGATCATCTTCCATGGAGACGTAAAACTGAGTGGATCCTGGATCCC
>Ga0326597_10009058_pt1 | contig 13378 bp, 11 predicted proteins | sample RVTome_12_FD_203789 | JGI IMG/M metagenome (GOLD analysis project Ga0326597, IMG submission 203789) | Soil microbial communities from uranium-contaminated site in the Upper Colorado River Basin, Wyoming, United States - RVT100D185 | ecosystem: Environmental > Terrestrial > Soil > Contaminated >... | reverse complement strand
TCCGTTCATCATCACGATGGACCCGACGCAATTCCTGACGCAGCGCGGCCTTGAGTACACGTTCCGGATTTCTGGGGTGACTGACAAGAAAACGTCTACGTATCACATCGAATTCGCTGAAGATCTCTTTCAACGGAAATCCGGGCTCAAGTTTGCCTTCGTCCAATATGACGCCGCCTGGTCACGCGAAATGACGAATTACGCCAAGATCGCTGCGGAGGAGCGCAAGCATGAGGTCGTGTACTTCTCAGCCTACGATCCTGCGACCATGGATCTGAAGCCGATGCTGCTCAAGATCAAGGCCTTACAGCCTGACGTGTTCCTCCCCTATTCCGGCTATAAGGATGCGGAGTTGATGCTCCGCCAGATGAAGGAAATCGGGTTTGCACCTAAGGCGTTGATCGGGACCTCCGGCTGGACGAGTCCGCAGTTGGAGGCGGCGCTCGGCAAAGATGCCGAATACGTCCTCTCCTACAACTTCTGGTCGAAGGCCATGCCGTATTCCAAAGACGTCGTGGCGGCATGGCGAGGGATGACAAGCCAGGATCCGGACCATCATGTGGCCGAAGCCTATGCCGCGGTGGAGATCATCGTGGACGCGCTCAAGAGGGCAGGCACCACTGATGGGCCGAGACTCCGTGACGCGCTGAGAAAGACAGATTTGGTGACCGCATTTGGGCCGGTGCTGTTCAAGAACTGGGAGAATTTCAGGCATCAGAACGAGTACAGCCGCATCATGGACCAGGTGCAAAATGGCGAACGCGTGTTCGTGTGGCCGACGGACATCGCCCGAGCGAAAGGGCTGTTTCCCTTCCCGTTGTGGGACAAGCGCTAAGGGTTCTCAGTGCTGCACCGGTGAACCGCGGGAGGAAGTGAGGGTCATGGAGATACAGCGAGTTGCAGTGGTCGGCGCCGGAACCATGGGGTGCGGGATTGCTCAGGTGGCGGCGCAGGCTGGCTTCGAGGTCTCCATGTGCGACCCGGTGCCGCACGCGCTCGTCCGCGCCCGCGCGGAGATCGCGCGGAGCCTCGGCTTCTTCGTCCAGAAGCAGCGGATGACGCCCGCCGAGCGCGAAGCGGTCCTCGGCCGCATCATGGACGCCAAGGACGTGTCCGCCGCGGTGTCGCGCGCCGACCTGGTCGTCGAGGCCGCGCCCGAGGACCTCGCGCTGAAGCAGCGCGTCTTCGCCGAGCTGGACCGGCTCGCCCCGGCGGCGGCCGTGCTGGCGACAAATACGTCCTCGCTCAGCATCGACGCGATCGGCTCGGCGACCGCGCGCGCCGACAAGGTGATCGGGCTCCACTTCTCGAACCCGGTTCCCGTCATGAAGCCGGTCGAGATCATCCGGGGCATCTCCACCTCCGACGACACGCTCGCCGCCGCGCTCGCGTTCGCCCGGCGCATCGACAAGGAGCCGGTGATGGCCCGGGACTTCCCAGGGTTCATCGGCAACCGGCTGCTCCCGCTGTTCATCAACGAGGCCTTCCAGGTGCTGATGGACGGCGTGGGCACCGCGGAAGACATCGATCGCATGGTCAAGCTCGCCCTCCGCCATCCGATGGGCCCGCTGGAGCTGGCCGACTTCATCGGGCTGGACACGCTGCTGTTCATCCTCGAGTACCTCCACAAGGAGATGGGCGAGCGGTACCGGCCGTGCCCACTGCTGCGGCAGATGGTGCGCGCGAACCACCTGGGACGGAAGACGGGGCAGGGCGTGTACAAGTACGGTCACGCCTGAGCCCGAGGAGGAGCCACGATGTCGATGACGCCCGCGGCATATCAGAAGTTCAAGCGCGAGATGGTCGACTTCATCTGGAGCGAGCTGGACCGCTACGAGAACCAGATCGAGCGGACGGACGAGGTGCCCCTCGACGACCTGTTCCCCCGCCTCCGCCGCATGCGGTGCTTCGGGCTGATGGTCCCCGAGGAGTACGGCGGCGTGGGCCTCTCCGTCTCCCAGTACATCCCGATCCTCGCGGAGTTCTCGAAGATCCACGGTGGCATCCGCGTTGTCGTCCACGTCCACAACACGACCGCGAAGGGCGTGGCGCAGCTCGGGAGCCCGGAGCAGAAGCGTGCGCTGCTGCCGAAGATCGCCACCGGCGAGTTCTCGGTCGCCTTCGGCCTCACCGAGCCCGACGCGGGCACCGGCCGCGACCTGAAGTCGCGCGCCGTTCGCGACGGCGACCACTTCGTCCTGAACGGCCGGAAACACCTGATCACGAACTCGGACTTCGCCAGCCACTTCATGGTGTTCTGCTACACCGATCCCTCTCGCGGCGCCCGCGGCATCAGCGCGCTGATGGTGGACCGCGACACGCCGGGGTTCACGATCGCTGACATGCCGCCGCTCATGGGCTGCAAGGGCGGCCAGCACGGCTACCTCACCTTCAAGGACTGCCGGGTGCCGGTGGCGAACGTCCTGGGCCAGGAGGGCGAGGGCTTGCTCCAGATGACCGTGGCCCTCGAGGTGAGCCGACTCTTCATCGCGGCCACCTCCCTCGGCACCGCCGAGCGCGCCTTCGAGCTGTCGCTGGCGTTCGCGAAGAAGCGCGTGACGTTCGGCAAGCCGATCGCCGAGCGCCAGGCCATCCAGACCTACCTGGCGGAGATGGGCACCGACCTCTACGCGCTGCGCAACATGATCACCGCCGCCGCGCGCAAGGCGGATCGCGGCGAGCGGATCCCCACCGAGGCCTCGATGTGCAAGCTGTTCGGTCTCGAGGCGGTGGGCCGGGTGACGGACCGCGCGCTCCTCGTTCACGGCGGGATCGGCTACACGCAGAAGTACCCGATCGAGCGGTTGTACCGGGATGCGCGATTGAACTGGGTCGAGGAAGGCACGCCCACGATCCAGCAGCTCGTCATCGCGCGGAACTTCCTCGACGGGTACCGGTGGGAGGAGGACGACGATCTCCGCTGACGGGAGCTGGGGAGGCGAGACGGTGGCGACGACGATCGGCGAACTCCTGGCGGAACGGGCGGCACGGGACCCCGAGCGTGCGTGCGTGTCGTGTGACGGCGAGGTCTGGAGCTACGGGGAGATGGAGGAGCGGGCGGCCCGCGTGACGGGCGGGCTTCGGCGCCTCGGCCTCGTTCCCGGCGCCCGCGTCTGCCTGATGCTGCCGAACGGGCTGCCGTTTCTGGCGGCCTGGTTCGGCATCGTGCGGCTCGGCGCGGTGGCAGTGCCGATCAACACCGCGTATCGCGGCGAGCTCCTCGGGTACGTGGTGAACAACTCGGGAGCCTCGGTCGTCGTCGGCGGCGAGGAGTACCTGGATCGCCTGGCCTTCGTCGAGGACGGGATGCCCGCGCTCGAGCACGTGATCGTCGTCCCGTCCACGCCGCCGCCTACTTCCCGGCCCTCCCTCAGGTGGGACACGACCGAGTTCGACGCCCTGCTCGAGGGCCCCCCCGGAGAGCCGGGGCGCGTCGGCGAAACTGACGCCGCCGTCATCATGTACACCTCGGGGACGACGGGGCCGTCAAAGGGCGCCGTGCTCTGCCATCGGGGTCTCCTCACGTTCGCCGAGAACCACGCCAAGCAGTGCGGCCTCACCCGCGAGGACGTGTGCTACACGTGCCTGCCGCTGTTCCACGCGATCGCCCTCGTCCTCACGACGGTCGGCGGCATGCTGGTCGGCGCCCGCGTGGCCGTCGGCAAACGGTTCAGCGCCTCGACGTTCTGGGACGAGATTCGCGCGTCCGGGGCCACCTACGCCTCGATCACCGGCTCGATCGCCCAGATCCTCTACAAGCAGCCCCCGCACGACGGCGACCGCCAGCACCGGCTCCGCATCGCCTACGCGATTCCCGCGCCGGCGGCGATCTACACCGAATGCGAGCGGCGGTTCGGGATCACCTTCATCGAGGCGTACGGCGCGACCGACGGGCAGATCCCGATCTACATGCCGCTCGACGCGCCCCGGATCGGGGCGTGCGGCAAGCTGATCCCCGGCTTCGACCTCCGCATCGTCGACGACGCCGATGAGCCGCTCGGCCCGCGGCAGGTGGGCGAGATCGTGTACCGCAGCTCCCGCCCGTACACGATGATGCTCGGCTACCACGGCAACCCGCAGGCCACCCTGGACGCCGTCCGCAACTTCTGGTTCCACTCGGGCGACCTCGGCTACCTCGACGAGGACGGGTACCTCCACTTCGTGGACCGGAAGAAGGACAGTCTGCGGCGACGCGGCGAGAACATCTCCTCGTACGAGGTCGAGAAGGTGGTGAACGGCCATCCGGCCGTCCTCGAGTCGGCGGCGGTGGGAGCGCCGTCCGAGCTCGGGGAGGACGACGTGAAGATCGTCGTCGTGCTGCGGCCCGGGGAGACGATCGAGCCGGAGACGTTGATGGCGTGGTGCGAGAAGCGGCTTCCGTACTTCATGGTCCCGCGCTACGTAGCGTTCGCCGACGCCCTCCCCAAGACGCCGAACGAGAAGGTGCAGAAGTACCGGCTCCGCGAGGCGGGCGTCGAGGGCGCCTGGGACCGCGAGAAGTCCGGCTACAGGATCAGCCGATGAAAGGCGCCGGCCTCGACGGCCAGGTGGCGCTGGTGACCGGTGGCTCGCGCGGCATTGGCCGCGCGATCGCTACGGGCTTGGCTGAAGCGGGTGCGGACGTGGTGGTGGCGAGCCGTTCCTCCGAGACCCTTGAGACGGCCGTGGCGGAGATCAAAGGTCTCGGGCACCAGGCCCTGGGGATCAGGACCGACGTGAGCCGTCTCGAGGACATCCGCGGTCTGGTCGCGGAAACGGTCCGCCGCTTCGGTCGAATCGACATCCTCGTCAACAACGCCGCGGTCAATCCGCTCTGGAAGCGCGCGGAGAAGCTGACGCAGGAAGACTGGGATCTCCTCATGGTGGTGGATCTCCGGGGTGCGTTTTTCGTGTGCCAGGAAGTCGGGAAGGTCATGATCGGCCAACGCGCCGGCAAGATCATCGTCATCACATCCGTCACCGCGACGCGCGGCACGGCGCGAGGTCTCCCCTATACCGCGGCCAAGGCGGGCCTCATCGCCATGACACAGACCCTGGCGGCCGAGTGGTGCCCCTACAACGTCCGGGTCAACGCCATTGCACCGGGATTCGTGGAAACGGACCTGACACGCGGTCTGATGAATAACGAGGGGATCTACCGGGATCTCATCGCGAAAGTCCCGATGGGCCGGTTCGGCCGTCCCGAGGAGATGGTCGGGCTGGCCGTGTATTTGGCCTCGGAAGCGTCGAGCTACGTCACAGGCCAGGTCTTCGTCGTCGACGGCGGTTACTCGGCTATCCGGTAAGGAGGAGTGGATGGCATTCACCACGATCAACGTGGAGCGTGTGGAGGATGGGATCGTTCTAGTCACTCTCACCCGCGAGAAGGAAATGAACACGCTTTCCCTGGAATTCGTGGAGGAGTTCGGGCAGGTCCTCCAGGGCACCTCCCGAGATCCAGCTGCTCGCGTCTTGATTCTGACCGGCAAGGGACGGGCCTTTTGTTGTGGGGCCGAGCTCAAGTACTACACGACCGCCCGAGAAACCATCGGCCCGGACCCCATCGCCGCCCGGAACAACTATCTCAGACGGGTGGTCCGGCTCTTCACGGAGATCGAGACCTTTGACAAGCCTGTCATCGCCGCGATCAACGGGTACGCGCTGGGTGGGGGCGCCGAACTGGCGCTCGCATGCGATTTCCGCATCATGTCCGAGAGCGCCAAGTTCGGCGTCCCGGAAATTCGACTGGGCGCGATCCCCGGTGCGGGAGGCGTGCAGAAGCTCCACCGCTTCGTGGGGCGGGGCCGAGCTCTCGAACTCGTCATGCTAGGATCGCATCTGACAGCGGAGGAAACAGATCGCTACGGCCTCCTCTACAAACGCGTGCCGCCGGAGCGGCTGATGGGTGAAGCCCTGGAACTCGCCCGACGCCTGGCGAAGATGAGCCCGGTCGCCCTCGCCTATGCCAAGGCTGCGATTAATCTGGCCATGGACGTGGATATCACGAGTGCGAACCTCTACGCCCTTGACGCCATGGCGGTCCTGGCCTCGAGTGAGGATCAGCGGGAAGGGATGCGCGCCTTCATCGAGAAACGGGAGCCCCGCTTTCCGGGTTTTCCGACCACCGGCGTACGCTGACACCGAATCTGATGGGTGCCCTCGACGGGATCGTTGTCCTGGACCTCACCCGGCTTCTGCCCGGTGGGTTCTGTTCATAGCTCTTGGCCGACCTCGGAGCGGAGGTGATTAAGGTCGAGGAGCCGAAGCGCGGAGACTACCTGCGCTGGTTCCCCACCCCGACTCGGCGAGCATACGCGAGAAATCCTTGCCTCGCTCGGGTACGGTGATGCCGAGGTCGACGAACTGAGGGAAGCCGGCGTGATCTGACCGGCCTCACGACGCGAGGAGGGTTCCGTGACCACCGCCATCGGGGAGTTCGCATACCTGCCGCTGCAGCGCGTCGTCTACGGGGAGGGGAGCACGGGGCTTCTCCCCCGGGAGGTCGAGCGGCTCGGGCGGACGCGGGCCCTCCTCGTCACGGGGAGCACGATCTCCAGCAAGACCGATCTCCCGGACCGGATCCGCAGCCTGCTTGGCGAACGTCTGGTCGGGGTCTTCGCCGGCGTGAAGCAGCACGTCCCCCGCGAGTCGGTCCTCGATGGGGTTCGGGTCGCCAGAGAACTTGGCGCGGACCTCCTGATCAGCTTGGGCGGAGGGAGCAGTATCGACTGCGCCAAGGGGATGGCGATGGTCCTGGCCGAAGGGGAGAACTGGGACGATTGCAAGGTCGTCTTTGAACTTCCCGACACGTTGCGCGTCCCGAGCTTGACCCGCTTGAAGCTTCCCCACCTGGCCATTCCGACGACCCTGTCCGGCGCCGAGTTTACACACATCGCGGGGATCAGCAGAGTGGACACCGGGACGAAAGAGATCTTCCTGGATCCTCAGCTGGTCCCGCGGGTTGTCGTCCTCGACCCCGTTTTTACCCTCGCCACAGAGCCGAGGCTGTGGGCGTCGACAGGGATCAAGGCGCTCGACCATTGCGTGGAGTCGGTTTACTCAGTGAAGAACAACCCCTTCACCGATGCCCTGTGTTTGCAGGCCGTCCGTCTCCTGTTCGAGAACCTCGATCTCTCTGTTCAGGAGCCGCGCGATCTGACCACGCGGCTCCGTCTTCAGCAGGCCGCGTGGCTCGCCTGTTACAGCATCACGAACACGTGGGTGGGGCTCGGCCACGCCCTCTGCCACCAAGTGGGAGCCAGATGTGGGGTCCCCCACGGCATTGCCGCGGGGATTCTCCTTCCGCACGCCATGGCGTTCAATCGCCCGTCGACATTGGATCGGCAGGCCCTGTTGGCCGAGGCGATGGGGATCGAGGCTCGCCGCATGACGGCTGAGGACGGCGCCACGGCGGCCGCCCACCAAGTAGAAACTTTGGTCAGGAGGCTTGGTCTCCCGATGCGCCTCCGGGACGTCGGGGTCCCGGAATCCACGCTGCAGGTGATCGCCGCCCACACGGCGGGAGATTTCGTCGTCCTCACCAATCCTCGCCCGATCCAAAGCCAGGAGGAGATCCTGGGCCTCCTGCGGGCAGCCTGGTAGGTGCCGCCACCCGCCGCCCCTCGGCCAATGCCCGGCCCAATCGCCCCCGGCGTGTTCCAGATTGAGATTCCGATCCCCTTCAGGTTCGGGCACGTGAACCTGTTTCTCTCGACACGGGCGAGGGTTATCCTCGTGGACACGGGTGTCGCGACGGCCGAGGCGTTCGAACGACTGAAAGAGGGGCTGAACCAGTTGGGGATTGCGTTCGGCAATCTCGCGAGGAAGGAGATCCCATGGCCTTTGCGACCATCAACGGCGTCCGGCTGTACTACCAGGTCTCGGGGCAGGGCGAGCCGATCGTCCTGATCCCGGGGCTCGGCCTCGACCACACCTACTTCAGCTACGCGATTCCGGAGATGGAGAAGTACTTCCGCGTTGTCGCCTACGACCCGCGCGGGATGGGGCAATCCGACCGCCCCGTCGGCGAGTACACGATGGAGCTGTGGGCCGAGGACGTGAAGCAGCTCCTCGCGCACCTGCAGATCCCCAGCGCCCACATCGTCGGCTCCTCCCTCGGCGGCTGCGTCGCCCTCGCCCTCCTCCGGCAGACGCCGGCCCTGGCAAAGAGCCTCATCCTGCTCGCGGCCTTCTCCGAGCTGGACCGCTCGCTGGAGACCAACTTCCGCATGCGGATCAACCTCGTCGAGCGGCTCGGCATGGGTGACGTCATCCGCGACCACGTGCTCCTGTGGACGCTCTCGCGCGAGTTCATCGAGACGGAGCGGGGCAAGAAGGCCGCCGACGGCCTCCTCGCGGGGCTCTCGAGGAACGATCCCGCCCTCTACGTGGAATTCCTGAAGTCGATCCTACGGTTTGGACGGGTCTTGCCGGGTCAGGAGAAGGAGCCGAAGTTCACGGAGTACCTCGCGCAGATCACCACGCCCACGCTCGTCATCGTCGGCGACCGCGACATCCTCACGCCGGTGGCGTTCTCGGAGAAGATCCGGGCGCGCATGCCGCGGGCGGAGCTCGCGGTCATCAAGGAGTGCGGGCACATCACGTTCATCGAGAAGCCCGAGGAGAACACGCGGCTCATCGTCGACTTTCTCCGCCGCCAGCCTGCGGCGCGCTAGGCCGGCGGGAAGGAGGCGCCTCATGGGGTACTTCGGGCAGCGACAGGCGCGGATCGAGGACGACCTCCTCGTCACCGGTCGCGGTCAGTACGTCGATGACGTGAAGCTCCCGGGCATGGTGCACGTCGCCATCCTCCGCAGCGCGATGGCGCACGCCCGGCTGCGCCGGGTGGACGTGTCCCGCGCGCGCGGCGCCACGGGCGTCGTCGCCGTCTTCACGGCCGCCGACCTGCCCGCCACGGCGGCGATGCTGCCCGACTGCCACGCCCATCCGGCCCTGCCCCCGAAGGCGCTTCCGACCCTCGCCTCGGACACGGTGCGCTACGTGGGCGAGCCTATCGCCGCCGTCGTGGCCGAGAGCCGCTATCTCGCCGAGGACGCGCTCGAGCTCATCGAGGTCGAGTACGATCCGCTCCCCGCCGTCGTGGACCTCGAGAAGGCGCTGGAGCCCGGCGCGGTGCTCGTCCACGACGACCGTCCCGGAAACGTCGCAGCGCGGCTGCCCATCAAGAAGGGCGACGCGGCGGCCGCCTTCGTGGGCGCGCACTGCGTCGTGAAGGAGCGGCTCGATGTCCACCGGGGAGCCGGACAGGCGATGGAGACACGCGGCATCGTCGCCCTGTGGAGCCCCGCCGAGCAGCGCATGACGGTCTGGAACGTCTCCCAGGTGCCGTTCCTCCATCGCTCGGTGATCGCGGCAGCGCTCGAGCTGCCCGAGTACCGCATCCGCGTGCTGAACGGTGAGGTGGGCGGTGGGTTCGGCTACAAGGGCCTCGTCTACGTCGAGGACATCCTGATCCCGACGATCGCGTGGAGGCTGGGGCGTCCCGTGAAGTGGATCGAGGACCGGCGCGAGCACCTCATCGCGACGTACCACGAGCGGAGCCAGCTGCATGACATCGAGATCGCGACCGACGACCGCGGCGTTATCCTGGGCGTGCGCGGCCGCTTCCTCCACGACAACGGGGCCTACACGCCGTGGGGCCCCGTCGTTCCCCTGCTGACCCTCGTCAACATCCCCGGGCCGTACAAGGTCCCCGCCTACAACATGGAGGCCGTCCTCGTCTTCACGACGTGCGTTCCCGTCGCGCCCGTCAGGGGCGCGGGCCGCCCGCAGGCCGTGTACGTCATGGAGCGCCTGCTCGATCGCGTGGCCGAGCGCCTTGGCCTGGACTCCGCGGAAGTTCGCCAGCGGAACCTGATCCAGCCCGAGGAGTATCCGTACGACGTCGGATTCATCTCGCGCGACGGGAGCCGGCGCACGTACGACAGCGGCAACGTCCCCGCGCTGCTTCGGCGCGCGATGGAGCTGGTCGACTACGACGCCCGCCGCCGCGAGCAGGCCGAGCAGCGCCGCCAGGGGCGCTATCTCGGGCTCGGCGTCGCCTGCTGCGTGGAGGAGGCGGGCCTCGGGCCCTACGAGGAGGTCTCCGTCTCCGTGGAGCCCTCCGGCAAGGTCATCGTGCGCGCCGGTGCGCCGGCGCAGGGGCAGGGGCACCGGACCACCTTCGCCCAGATCGTCGCCGACGAGCTGTCGGTCCCGATCGAGGACGTGACGCTCCTCAGCGGTGACACCGATCTTGTGCGCTACTCGATCGGGACCTTCGCCAGCCGCGCGGCCGTCCTCGTCGGCTCGGCCGCCCGCGACGCCTCTCGCGAGGTGAAGACCCGCGCGCTGGCCATCGCGGCCACGATGTTGGAGGCGGATCCCCAGGACCTCGTCCTCGAGCACGGCCGCGTGTCGGTACGCGGGGCGACCGATCGGGGGGTGACGCTGGGCCAGATCGCCCACCGCTCGCTCGGCGAGGCCGGCATCCCGCTGCGGCTCGCGTCCGGGCCGGGGCTGGGCGCCATCTCGAGCTTCTGCCCGCCTGCCACGACGTACCCGACGGGTGCCCACGCCGCCCTCGTGGAGGTCGATCCCCGGACGGCGGAGGTGACGATCCTGAAATACGCGGCCGTCGAGGACTTCGGAACGCTCATAAACCCGCTCATCGTCGACGGCCAGGTGATCGGCGGCGTCGCGCACGGGATCGGCAACGCGTTTCTCGAGCGGGTGGTCTACACGGAGGACGGCCAGATCTTGACGGGCACGATGATGGACTACCTCATGCCGACAGCGGCCGACATCCCGCACATCGAGCTCGATCACCTCGGCACGCCGACGCCGCTCAACCCGCTCGGCGCCAAGGGCGCCGGCCAGGGAGGGCTCATCCCGGTGGCCGCTGTGCTCTGTGCCGCCGTCGAGGATGCGGTGCGGCCGTTCGGCGTGCGGCTCACCCGCGTGCCGTTCAGCCCGAGCGACCTCGCGGAGGCCCTCGACGCCGCGAGCGCGGGGGCCGGGAGAGGGCCACGCGCATGAAGTCGGCGCCGTTCCTGTACGCTGCTCCCGACACGCTCGACGAGGCGCTCGCCCTCCTTGGAGAACACGGTGCCGAGGCGAAAGTCCTCGCCGGAGGCCAGAGTCTCGTTCCGATGATGAATCTCCGCCTCGCTCGGCCCGCGGTGATCGTGGACCTCAACCGGATCCCCGGGCACGACGGCGTTCGCGACTTGGACGGTGGCAGCGCGATCGAGTTCCTGACGCGGCAGCGCGCGTTCGAGATGTCCGCGGAGCTCGCGAGACGTGTGCCCCTGCTGGCGGAGGCGATCGCGCTCGTCGGGCATCCCGCCATCAGGAGCCGCGGGACGATCGCGGGATCCGTCGCCCACGCCGATCCCGCCGCGGAGATCCCCGCCGTCATGATGGCGCTCGACGCCACCGTCGTCGTCCGGTCGAAGGCCGGCGAGCGGCTCGTCGCCGCCCGGGACTTCTTCGTCCACCTCTTCACGACCGCGCTCTCGCCCGAGGAGATCGTGGTCGAGATCCGTGTCCCCGCGCGCGGGCCCGAGGGCACCGCGTTCGTCGAGGTCGCCCGGCGGCACGGGGACTTCGCCATCGTCGGCGTCGCCGTCGTCGTCGCCGGACCGAAGGGCGGACCGATCGAGCGGGCGAGCATCGCGCTGTCCGGCGTGGCCGGCGCGCCGGTTCGCGCCCGCGAGGCGGAGCAGGTGCTCGTCGGCGCCCGGCCGTCCGCGCGCCTGTTCACCGAGGCCGGCCGGGCCGCCGTCGCGCTGCTGGCTCCCCCGTCCGACATCCACGCGACGGCTGCCTACCGGAGGCGGCTGGCGTCGGTCCTGACCGAGCGCGCGGTCGCGCGCGCCGCTCAGCGCGCGGGAATGGAGGGGAACCGATGAAGCCGCCGGTGTCCGTGAAGCCGCCGGTGTCCGAGGTCGCCGTCCGCGTCGAGGTGAACGGAGTCCAGCGGAGCGCGACCGTCGAGGCGCGTCGCACGCTCGCCGACTTCCTCCGGGAGAATCTCGGCCTGACGGGAACGCACGTCGGCTGCGAGCAGGGCGTCTGCGGTGCCTGCACCGTGCTCCTCGACGGTGTGCCGGTCCGCGCCTGCCTCACGTTCGCGGCCCAGGCGAGCGGCGCCAGCATCACAACCGTGGAAGGGCTGGCGACCGACGGTCGCCTGCACCCGCTCCAGGCCGCGTTCAAGGCGCATCACGCACTCCAGTGCGGCTTCTGCACGCCGGGCTTCCTGATGTCCGCGGTGGCGCTCCTGAAGGACAACCCCGCGCCGACCGAGCACGAGGTCCGGCGCGCGCTGTCCGGCAACACCTGCCGCTGCACCGGCTACCAGTTCATCGTCGACGCCGTCCGTGCGGCCGGCAGCGAGATGGCGGGGTCGGCAGTGGCGACCGGGGGGCGATGACGTGATCTACGTACCGGAACGATAGGGAGGGCGGCGATCATCGTGGGGAGCACCGCGTGCGTGCACAGGAACGTCCCGCGCAGGCTCACGCCGACCACCCGGTCCCTCCGGTCGTCGAACATCGAGACCACGGGGCACGGCAGGCTGATGCCGGCATTGTTGACGAGGACGTCGATTCGGCCGAAGGCGACGAGGAGGGCCGCGACAACCTCGTCTACCTGGGCACGCGCGGCCACGTCGAGCGCCCAAGTCGCGGACGCGGCGCCGCGCGCGCGGATCTCCGCCGCCACGCCAGCCGCGTGCTCGACGCTGGGATCGGTCACCGCGACGGGCGCGCCGTGCTCGGCCAGCGCGAGCGCGATGGCGCGGCCGACGCCGACGCTGACGAGCGCGACCCAGCCGCCGAGGTCCACCGGTCGACCGGCGGCTAGACCGTGAACACGTGCACGGCGCAGGCGGCGGCCTCGCCCTCGAGGACGCCGCCCGCGTTCTGCGTCAGCGCCACCTTCGCGCCGCTCACCTGCCGGGCGCCGGCGCTGCCCCGGAGCTGCTCCACGACCTCCACCACCTGCGCGATGCCCGTGGCACCGACGGGGTGGCCCTTGGCGAGGAGACCGCCGCTCGTGTTCACGGGCAACTTCCCGGCGAGCGCCGTCACGCCGGCGGCGACGAGACGCCCGCCCTCGCCTGGCTTGCAGAAGCCGAGCTCCTCGTAGAGGAAGACCTCCGCCGGGGCGGAGGCGTCGTGGACCTCGGCGACATCCAGATCCTCGGGCCCGACACCCGCCATGCGGTAGGCCCGCTCCGCCGCGCGGGTAACGACGCCAGCGGCGCGGCGCGCCGCCGGCGCGCCGGAGGTGAGCACGGAGGCCGCCACCGTCACCGGCTTCGCGCCCCCGTGGCGGCGCGCGAAGTCCGCGCTCACGAGGATCGCGGCGGCGGCGCCGTCACCGATCGGCGAGC
>Ga0326597_10009057_pt1 | contig 13378 bp, 12 predicted proteins | sample RVTome_12_FD_203789 | JGI IMG/M metagenome (GOLD analysis project Ga0326597, IMG submission 203789) | Soil microbial communities from uranium-contaminated site in the Upper Colorado River Basin, Wyoming, United States - RVT100D185 | ecosystem: Environmental > Terrestrial > Soil > Contaminated >... | reverse complement strand
GCTGAGCGCGAGGGACCGGTGACGGGTAACGGGTCGGGACCGATGGCGGAGCCCCTGCGGGTCCTCGTCGCCATCCTCGACTTCCCGCTCGTCAACGCCGGCCTCCGGGCGGCGATCGAGGCCGAGCCCGACATGACCGTCGTCGGCGAGGCGGCCGACCACGCCGCCCTCCGCGAGCTCGTCGCCGGTGTCCCGGCCGACGTCATCGTCACCGAGTGCCTGCCCTACAGCCGGGAGGGCTGCGCCGCCTTCGCCGCGATCGAGGCCATCCGCTCGATCGCCCCGGCCATGAAGATCCTGGCCCTCGAGTGCCGGACCGGGGCCGAGCAGTTCAGCCTCGCCCTGCGGGCGGGGGCGGACGGCTTCCTGACCCGCGACGCCGAGCCGGCCGACGTCGTGACCGCCCTCCGCTGCATCCGCCGGGGCGAGACGTACGTCGCCCCCGCCCTCGTCACCCGGATGGTCAACACCTACGTCCTGCGGAGCCCCGAGCACTCCCTCGAAGACGCCTACGACACCCTCACCGACCGCGAGCACGAGGTCCTCCTCCTGGCCGCCGTCGGGCACACCAACCGCGAGATCGCCCGCGCCCTCCACCTGAGCGAGCAGACGGTCCACAACTACCGGGCCACGGTCATGGAGAAGCTCGGCTTCCACGACCGGGTGGAGCTCCTGAAGTTCGCGATCCGGCGCGGCGTCCTGAACGTCGCCGACCTCTAGGCGCGAGGCCGGCTCCCCGACTCGGCCCGCCGCACCGGGACACGGCCCGGCCCGTCAGCCCCCTGTCGACGCTCCCTCGGCCGCCGGCGGCCCGTCGACGACCGTCAGCTGCCCGCCGTACATCCCCATCGAGCACATGTACTGGACACGGCCGCTCTGCAGGGCCGGCAGGTCGATGACGTTCTCGCCCGGCCGGAGCGTGACCGCGATCCCGAGCGAGGGCACCTGCAGGAAGACCGCGCAGGAGCCGCCGTCCTTCGAGTCGATGACCCAACGGGTCGGCATGCCCGCGTAGATCGACACGTTCGCCGGCACGTAGCCGTCGCGGACCTGGCTCGTCCGGAGCGTCTGGACGCCGCCTGCCGTCGCCACGTCGGGCGCCGATGCCGCGGCCAGCGCGAACTCGGGCATGAGGCCCGCGAGGCGGAAGCCGGCCATCCCGTTGAGGAGGGCGAAGCCGATGACAACCACGCCGATCGTCCGCAGGAAGGCCGGGCGGGAGGCCCTGGGGAGGAGCGACGGCAGGCCACCCAGCGTGAGCAACCCCGGGACCGTGCCGATCGCGAAGGCGGCCATGCTCGCGCCGGCCACGATCGGCGAGCCCGTCGACAGGGCGTAGATCTGGACGGCCTGGGTGAACCCGCAGGGCAGGAAGAACGAGGCGGCGCCGAGGGCTGCCGCCCGCGTGTCGGAGTAGCTGGACACGCCGCCGCCGTCGATGCCCAGGCGGGCGCCGAGACCCCCCGGCAGCGTCGGCGACCAGGCGGCGATCCGGGGCGAGAGGCCGGTGAGGCGGATGCCGAGGATCGTCATGACCACGGCCACGACGATCATGAGCACGGCAATCGCGATGGGTGGCAGGACCACTCGTGACCCGAGCGCGCCGAGCCCCGCCCCGAGGACCGCGAAGCCGGCCACCCGGCCGGCGAGGAACGTGGCCGTGGGACGCAGGCGGGCCGCGATCGAGGGGTCGGCCTCGCCCGCCCGATCGGCTGCGGCCGCGGCGGAGAGGGCCAGGACGAGCCCGCCGACGAGGGCCATGCAGGTCGACACGCCGGCCGCGAGGCCGAGCAGGGTCGCGACGACGACGCCGCCCTCGCGGATGTCGCCCGCCCCGGAGGCGAACCCCGCCAGCCCGGTCAGCTCGGCGAGGATCGCGACCGCGACGATGAGGACGAGCCCGCTCCCCGCCGCCAGCCAGGCCTGCGAATCGCGCGTCAGCCAGGGCGACCGTCCGACGCTGTAGCCGGCGGCCTCGATCGCCTCCGCGAGGTCCACGCCGGACACCGGGCCGCGGGTCGTGACCTCGACGTAGGCCCGCGAGGCGGACGCGACCGCTCGCTCGACGTTGGGGATGGCGCGGACATGCCGCTCGATCCGGCGCTCGCAGGACCGGCAGGTCATGCCGGCGATCGGCACGACGATGGTCCCGACGGGGGGTGGCGGGGTACGCGGCTGCCGGGGGACGCGAGCGCTCATGGCCCGAGTCTTGTCGGGACCTGGGTCATCGGGCAGGGACGTTCGGCCCGTGCGGGCGGCCCCTTCGGCCCGTTGCGTTGGGGACCGAAGCCGCCACCCTCGCCGATGCGGGTTCGCCCGAGCGGCGGGCGAGCTCCGTAACGGAGACCTGGCGAAGGCGTCATCGAAGCATGCAACGCACCAACGCCTCCCGATCGCGGTCAATCCAGTCGGCCGTCGCCCTCCTCATCGCCACCGCCCTGGCCGCGTGCGGCGGCGGGACAGCGGGCCCGACCCGGCCGCCCGGCGCGACGACCTTCGAGGAGTTCCGGACGGCGAACTGCGCGGCATGGGAATCGATGTTCCTTGCCGTGGGCAATCCCGACACGGCTTCCGGCTCCGACCTCAGCCACGCCCTCGAGGATGCGATCGCCGGCGGCGACGTCGCGACCGCCGACCTGCAGGCCCAGGCGATTCGCGACGAGCTCGAGGCGGGGCGTGTGCACGCGGCTGTCGCCGCCTCGTGGCGGCCGGGCGCGGTACCGATGGCCCAGATGGACAAGGTTCTGGTGGCCTTCGAGGTCTACATCGAGGCCGAGCGCGCCGCCGCCGCAGAGGGGCTTGCGGTCGCGAGGGGCGAGGGTCAGGCTGCCTTCGAGGCTGCCGGGGCCCTGGAGGCCTGGGGGCTCCTCCTGACACCCGATACGTGGGCCGAGGTCAACGCGGCGCGCCCGGCCGGCATCCAGCCGCGGCCCTGTGGCGACCTCCCGATCTCGTTCTAGGCCGCCGGGGGGGCCGGCGACGCCTGTCGTCAGGCCAGGCCGGTCCGCCGCCGGGCTCGAAGCAGGCCCGTCCGCGGTCCGAGCGCCAGCGCCAGCAGGAAGGCGGAGGTCTCGACGAGGACGATCAGCGCGCCGCTGGCCGTGTTCGTCCAGAAGCTGAGGTAGAGACCGCAGATCGGGGCGAGCGTCCCGATCACGACCGCGATCGCCATCAGCCGCGAGAAGCGGTCGGCCAGGAGCTGGGCGGTCGCCGCCGGCGTCACCAGCATCGCCACCACCAGGATGATCCCGACCGCCTGGAGGCTGATCACGATCGTCAGGGCGATGAGCCCGAGGAAGAGGTACTCGAGGGCGGCGACCGGCAGCCCCGAGGCGGCGGCCGCCAGCGGATCGAACGTCGAGTAGAGGAGCTCCTTCCAGAGCACGGTCACGATCCCCAGGACGATGACGCTCAGGACCGCCAGGGCGGCGAGGTCGGCGCCGGAGATCCCAAGGACTTCCCCGAAGAGGAACCCGAACAGGTCGCCGACGTAGTTCGGGATCGTGCTGAAGAGGAAGATGCCGAAAGCGAACATCCCGGCGAAGAGGACCCCGATCGTGGTGTCGCCGCGGAGCCGCCCGCGGCGGGTGATCCAGCCGATGGCGAGGGCGGTTCCGACCGCGGCGATCGTGGCCCCGAGGTAGAAGGGCAGCTGGAGCAGGTACGCCGCGACCACGCCGGGAAACGCGGCGTGACTGAGGGCATCGCCCATGAAGGCCAGGCCGCGGAGGACCATGTACGTTCCGATCACCGCGCAGACGAGGCCGACGAGGATCGAGGCCGCGAGCGCCCGGACGAAGAACTCGTAGGCGAGTGGCTCGGTCAGGAAGGTCATGGCCGGCGAGTCCCGCGCCCGGGGGTGCCCTCGTGGTGGTGGACCTCGCCATCCGGCGCCTCGTCGTGGTGGTGGGCATCGTCGAGCACGACGGCGCGCTCGCCGACGAAGAGGAGATGGCCGCCGTAGGTCCGCATCAGGACGTCGGCATCGAGCACCAGGCTCGCGTCGCCCTGGGCGACGACCGTCCCGTTGACGGCCACGATCGAGCGGAAGTGCTGGGCCGCCGAGGCCAGGTCGTGGGTGCTCGCGATGACCGTCTTACCGCTCCGGGCCTCGGCGTCGAGGACCGTCATGAGGTCCTCCTGGGTGGCGTTGTCGACGCCGGTGACCGGCTCGTCGAGGAGGTAGAGATCGGGCTGCGAGGCGAGGGCCCGGGCCAGGAAGACGCGGCGGCGCTGGCCGCCCGAGAGGGCCCCGATCTGCCGCCGCGCGTGGGCCGTCATCCCCACGAGCTCGAGGGCGTGGGCCACGGCCGCGTGATCGCGACTGCCCGGGCGCCGGAGCGGCCCGAGGCGCGGATAGCGACCCATCATGACGACGTCGGCGGCGGCCACCGGGAAGCTCCAGTCGACGGCTTCGGCCTGGGGGACGTAGGCCGTCGCCCGGGCGTGCTCACCGGGCCGCCCGCCGAGGACGGAGATCGTGCCGCCCCACGGCTCGAGGAGGCCGGCGATGAGCTTGAGGAGGGTGCTCTTGCCACCGCCGTTGGGGCCCACGACCGCGGTCAGCGAGCCGGCCGCCAGTTCGAGGTCGACGTCCTCGAGGACGACCTTGTCCTCGTAGCCGACCGAGACGTCCACGAGCCAGACACTCGGGGGCGGCCCGCCTGTGTGCCCCGCGTGATGCCGGTGGCCGGGTGCGGCGGGCTCGCCCGCGTGGCCGACGAGGTGGACTGGCTGGACGTGGCGATCGACGTCCGGGTCGGGGGACGTCATCGGCGGCAGCAGCCTGGCCGGCGGATCAACGGAGGGCCTCGACGAGCTTCTCGACGTCCCAGATGATCAGCGCCTCGTACGAGGTGACCGGGTCGTCGCCGAGGGAATCATCGTAGAGGTCGGCGACGACCGTGGCACCCGTCTCCCGGGCCAGCTGGTCCACGAGCGCGGTCGGGAACTGGGCCTCCGAGAAGATCGCCTTCGCGCCGCTCGCCCGGATGGCGTCGATGAGGGCCGCGATCTCCCCGGCGCTCGGGTCCTGGCCCGGCGCCTCGACGGCGACGCCGACGATCGTGAGGCCGTAGGCCCGGGCGAAGTAGGGCAGGGCGTCGTGGAACATCACGAACTTGCGGTCGCCGGCCGGGATCGTCTCGACCTGGTCGCGGACCCAGCCATCGAGGTCATGGAGCTTCGAGCGGTAGGCGCCGGCGGTGGCCTCGATCTCGGCGGCGTGGACCGGGTCGGCCGCGATGAGGCCATCGGCGATCCGGGCCACGTACAGCTCGGCGTACGTGACGTCCATCCACAGGTGGGGGTTCTCCTCGCCCGCCTGCTCGCCCGGCACGAGCTCCACGCCCTCGAGGCCCTCGGCCAGCTTCAGGACGGGCGCCTCGGACGAGGCGGACAGGAGCGTCTCCTCGAGCCAGTCGTCGAGACCCAGGCCGTTCATGACGAAGAGCTGGGCCTTCGAGGCCGCTCGCAGGTCGTCGGGCGCGGCCTGGTAGGTGTGGACGTCGGCGCCGGGCGGCACGAGGCTCGTCACCGAAACCCGTTGGCCGCCGGTGTTCCGAACGAGGTCGGCGAAGACGGACGATGTCGTGACCACCCGGATGGCCCCGTCGGGCTCAGCGGAGCCACCCGGGCCGGCGCTCGATCCGCCGCCGCACGCGGCGAGGAGCAGCACAAGCGCGGCGAGGTGCACGAATCGCATCACGCAAATACTGAGACTGAGTCGCAGTTAGTGTCAAGAGCGGCCAGGTCCTTCGGCCCGCGGGGTCGTGCCTGACCGAATCGGCCCTGTCGGGCGAGACCGGGGTTCCCGCGGCGGCTTGAGCGGGCTACGATCATTGCATGGGCGCGTCCCGCTCCACCGATCCGCAGCCCCGCCCCGATCCGCCGGCGCTGACCGGCGAGCAGATCGCGGCGATCAGTCGCTTCCCCGATCAGAACCCGAACCCGGTCCTCCGGGTCGGCGACGGCGGAGACCTGCTCTACGCGAATACCTCGAGCGTCGCCCTCGTCGACGCCATGGGCGGGCGTGTCGGCGCGCCTGTTCCGGAGCCCTGGCTCGGCAGCATCCGCGAGGCGGCCGGGTCGGGCGAGCCCTTCGAGATCGAGGTCGGGGCGAGGACGTTCGAGGTCCTGGCGGTCGGCGTTCCCGACTTCGGGTTCGTGAACCTGTACGGGACGGACGTCACCGCCCGCAAGGCGGTCGTGAAGTTCCCCGACCAGAACCCGAACCCGGTCTTCCGCCTCGACCGGGACGCCCGGCTGGTCTATGCCAACGCCGCCAGCCACGAGCTCATCGAGGGCCTCGGCGGCCGCGTCGGCATGGCCGTCAGTGACGAGCTCCGGGAGCTCCTCCTCGAACGCCAAGTCTCAGGCCACGGCCGGCGGACCGAGATCACGAGCGCCGGCCGAACGTACGCCCTCCTCCCGGTCGACGTCCCCGAGTTCGGCTTCGTCAACGTCTACGGCACCGACATCACCGCCGCCAGGCAGCTCGAGCGCCTGCATCGCGAGAACGAGCGCCTCCTCCTCAACATCCTGCCGGAGCCGATCGCCGACCGGCTTCGGCGCGGCGAGCGCCTCATCGCCGATCGCTTCGACGACGTGACCCTCCTCTTCGCCGACATCGTCGGCTTCACCGAGCTGTCGAGCACGATGCGGCCCGACGAGCTCGTCGCGGTCCTCAACGAGGTCTTCACCGTCTTCGACGACCTTGTCGAGGAGCACGGGCTCGAGAAGGTCAAGACGATCGGCGACGCCTACATGGTCGTCGGCGGCCTTTCCGACCCGAGCCCCGATCACACGGAGCGGGTTGCCCGGATGGCCGTCGCGCTCGCGGCCCGGGTCGCGGAGATCGATGCCGCACGCCTCTTCGGGATCCGGTTCCGCGTGGGCATCAACTGCGGGCCGGTGGTGGCCGGAGTCATCGGCACGAAGAAGTTCATCTACGACATCTGGGGTGACACGGTGAACGTCGCGAGCCGGATGGAATCGACCGGCGTCCCGGGCCGGGTCCAGGTCTCGGCCGCGGTCGAGGAGCGCCTGCGGGCCCGGTTCCGGTTCGCCTCGCGGGGCCTCGTCGAGATCAAGGGCAAGGGCTTCCTGCCGACCTGGTTCCTGGAGGAGGAGATCCCCGATCAGGGCTCGCGGTCGCGGTCGTCGCACCAGGCGCGGACGACCGCCACGAGGTCCTGACGTCGGGCGGAAAGGTCCGCCGCCGAGTCGATCCGGGCATACCTGGCGACGTCGCCGCCACCCTCCAGGATCGGGTGATCCCCGGAGATCGTGGCGCCGCGATGAAAGAGCAGGCTGACGTAGGCCTTCGCCTGGGGATTGAGGCTGACGATGTTGCCGCGGTAGGCGAACGTCGGCGTCGACCACTTGATCGTCTCGGTGATCCGCGGGTCCGCGGCGAGGATCGCCTCGCGCACGGCGTGCATCAGCTCGAGCTGGGGGTGCTGCTTCACCCCGAACCAGGCGTCGACCTCGGCGGCTCCCATGTTCCCTGCCTCGTGCTGCTGCTCCCGGCGTCGCCGATGATAGGCGAGTGAGCGACGCCGGTCGGCCGACGATCCTGGCCCTCATCCCGGCCCACGACGAGGCGCCGCGGATCGGCACCGTGGTGGGTGCGGCGATCGCCCACGTCCCGGTGCTGGTCGTCGACGACGGCTCGTCGGACGGGACCGCGGCGGTCGCCGAGGCGGCCGGGGCGGCGGTCCTCCGCCAGGTTCCGAACCAGGGCAAGGGCGCGGCGCTCCGGGCCGGCTTCGCCCGGGCGATCGCCGATGGCGTCCTGGCCGTCGTGACGCTCGACGGCGATGGCCAGCACGACCCGGCCGAGCTGCCGGGATTCGTCGAGGCGGAGCGGGAGCGCCCGGTCGAGCTGATCGTGGGCAAGCGCGACTTCGGGCGGATGCCGCTCGTCAGGCGACTGTCGAACGTCCTCGGGACCCTGCTCCTCTCGGCGGCCGTCGGGCGCTGGATCCCGGACAACCAGTCGGGCTACCGGCTCGTCGGCCGGCGGCTCATGGCCGAGATGCTCGCCAGCCGCGAGGACGGCTTCGCCTTCGAGGTCGAGATGATCGCCGTCTGCCTGCGCGAGGGCTGGCCGATCCGGTGGGTCCCGATCTCGACGATCTACGGCGACGAACGGAGCCACATCCGCCCGCTCCGCCACCTGCGCGAGTTCATGGCGGTCGCGGTCCGGGCGCGACGGATCGTCCGGGGAGGGGCCGTCTAGGCCTCCCGGTCGTGTGGCGCCGCGGCACGTGCCAACTCGGCAAAGCCCATCGGGCGGGATCGGTCAGCTCCACTGGCCGGGCTCCGCGACGGGAGCTAGATTCTGTCCATGGAGCTCGGACTTGCGCTCGGCCTATCGGCGTCAGGAGTCATCGTCGCGGCCATCGGCTTCCATAACCGTGACAAACCAGAATGGCAGCGGAGCATGCGCCGGATCTATATCCTCGCCTTCGGGCAGGTCGCACTCGGTGCGATGTCCTGGTTCCTGCTGAGCCGCTGACGCCGCTCGAGTCGAACCCACGAACGGCGGCGCGGGCTTGTCATCTACTCACCGGGTGGGTACTTGGCCCCGTCGAGACCCGTGCGCCGTGGCGATTCGTCCCGGCGTGAGCGTGGGTCGGGATGAATCTCGGTCGTGGGCGAGTGGGAATGGCGGCTCAGCCCGCTTAGTACCCACGCAGTGGGTATCTGACTGGAACGGCGACGTGATCGGGGGCTCAAGCGCCGGCTGTCGCCGCTGACACTCGGGCCATCCGGCCCGCCGACGCAGTGCCTGTTCGGCCCTCGTCCGGTCGGGGTGTCGCGGACAAGGTTCGCCCATGGTCGTGGCGTCCTCGCAGAACGTGCCTCCCGCACGAGCCGCCGCTCCGTCGGCGACCCGGCCCGAGCTGCGGCGGGCCGCGGCGATCCTGCAGCTCGCCCGCCGAGCCGGCGCGACCTCGCTCCTCGAGCCACAGGGGCTCGCCCTCCTCGAAGCCCTCGGAATCGCGATCCCACGCCATGTCGTGGTCGGGCTCCGGGCGCCGGTGACCGACGGGCAACTGGCTGGTCTCGGTGGCGAGCGCTGCGTCGTGAAGGTCGTGGCGGACGGCATCGCCCACAAGTCGGACGTCGGCGGGGTGGCCGTCGTCGAGCGCACGGTTCCCGCAGTGACCGCGGCGATCGCCGCGATGCGGGCCGGGCTGGGGACCACGACGATCGCCGGGTTCCTCGTCGAGGCGTTCGTCGACCACGAGGCCGGCCTCGCCGGCGAGCTCCTCGTCGCCCTCCGCTGGACCGACGACTTCGGTCCGGTGATCGCGGTCGGCGTCGGCGGCGTGCACGCCGAGCTGCTGGCCCGCGACCTGCGACCGGGCCGCGAGCTGGCGATCGTCGCCCCGGGCCTGACGCCCCCAGCCGAGCTGCCGGCGGCGCTCCGGGCCGCGACAGCGGTCCGGCTTGCCACCGAGCCCCAGCGTGGCCGGCCGGCACTGCTTCCGATCGCCGCCCTCGTCGACGTCGTGGACCGCCTGGCTGCCCTCGCCCCCGAGTGCGGTCCCGGCGGCATCCTCGACCTCGAGATCAACCCCGTGGCCGTGACCCCGGGCGGTCCGGTCGCCCTCGACGTCCTCGTCGCGCTCGATGCGGGACGGGCGGGAACGCCGGCGCGGGTCGCCGTCGCCGGCACGGCCGAGCGCCCGGTCTGGAAGCTGCCGCGCCTCCTCGAGCCGGCGTCGATCGCGATCGCCGGCGTCTCGAGCGGTGACAACCCCGGCCGGACGATCCTCCGCAACCTGATCCGCGACGGCTTCGAGCCCGATCGCATCACCGTCGTCAAGCCCGGCGTGGCCTCGCTCGAGGGCTGCCGCTGCGTCCCGGACGTCGCCTCGCTGCCGGCGAAAGTCGACCTGTTCGTCGTCGCCGTCTCGGCGGCCCGGGCGGCGGCGATCGTGGCCGACGTCGCGGAACACGATGCGGCCGAGTCGATCATCGTGATCCCCGGTGGGCTCGAGGAGAAGGCCGGCGGCCAGGACCTGGCACGCGGGATGCGGACCGCCCTCGACGCCTCGAGGCTCGGGCCGGGCGGCGGCCCCCTCGTCAACGGCGGCAACTGCCTCGGGATCCGGTCGCGGCCGGGGCGCTACGACACGTTCTTCATCCCCGAAGCGAAGCTCGCCCCGCCGAGCGGCCACCCGGCGCCGCTGGCGATCGTCGCCCAGAGCGGCGCCTTCGCCATCTCGCGGATGAGCAGACTGCACGAGCTCGACGCGAAGTACGTCATCAGCGTCGGCAACCAGATGGACCTGACGACCGGCGATCACCTCGATCACCTGGCCGCCGACCCGGAGATCCGCGTGTTCGGCGTCTACGTCGAGGGCTTCGCCCCGCTCGACGGCCGCCGGTTCGTGGCTGCGGCGCGGGCCATCGCCGCTCGGGGCGGGGTCGTCGTCCTGTACCGCGCCGGGCGCACGACGGCGGGCGCATCGGCGAGCGCAAGCCACACGGCGGCGATCGCGGGCGACGCCCTGGTCACGGAGCAGCTCGCGCGGCAGGCCGGCGTCATCGTCGCCGGGTCGCTCGAGGCCTTCGATGACCTCCTCCGGACGCTCGTCCGCCTCGACGGCCGGACGATCGCGGGCGGTCGCCTCGCCGCGGTCTCGAACGCGGGCTTCGAATGCGTCGCGATCGCCGACAACCTCGGGGGCCTGCAGCCGGCCAGGTTCGGCGCCGCGACCGAGCGACGCCTCTCGAAGATCCTCGGCGGGGTCGGCCTGACCGAGGTCATCGACGTCCACAACCCGTTCGACCTCACCCCGATGGGCGACGACGCGACGTTCGCATCGGTCGCCGAGGCGCTCCTCGACGACGACGGGGTCGACATCGCGGTCGTGGGCGACGTGCCGTTCACGGCGGCCCTCCAGACGTTGCCGGCTGGCACCGGCGGTGGCGAGGATCTCGCGGCCCCGGGCGCAATCGCGCCGCGGCTCGTCGACCTCTGGCGGCGGACGTCGAAAGCGTGGGTGACGGTCGTCGACGCGGGCCCCCGCTACGACCCGCTGGCGCGGGCGTTGGACGCCGGCGGGATCCCGACCTTCCGGACGGCCGACGCGGCGCTCCGAACGCTCGGGGCCGTGGTGGAGCGCGCGACCGGCGGCGGCTGAGCGCTCGACCCGGCGGCGTCGCGCGCGCCTCAGCCCAGCTTCAGGTTCGGCAGGACCTCGCGGCCGAAGAGGTCGATCCACTCGGCCTGGTTGCGCCCGACGTGGTGGAGGTGGATCTCGTCGAAGCCGAGGTCGAGGTAGTGCTGGATGTTCGCCGTGTGCTTCTCGAGATCTGAGGTGATGAGCATCCGGTTGACGAAGCTCTCGGGCCGGACGAGCTTCGCCATCGCCGCGAAGTCCTCGGGGTTGCGGATGTCCTGCTTCGGAAAGGCCATCCCGCCGTTCGGCCATTCGCGGACGGCGATCTCGGCCGCCTCCTCGTCCGTCTTCGCCCAGCTGAGATGGAGCTGCAGGATCTTGGGGTGCCTGGCCGGATCCTTGCCGGCCTCGCGGGCGCCCGCCTCGAAGCTGGCCCAGAGCTCGGCCAGCTTGGCGTCGGCCGCCCCGACCGTGATCATCCCGTCCGCCAGGCGGCCCGTCTTCTTCGCGTTCAGGGGTCCGGCCGTGGCGACGTAAACGGGCACCGGGTCCTTGGGCAGCGTGTAGAGACGGGCGCTCTCCATCATCAGGTGCGGCCCGCGATGCCGGACGACCTCGCCGGTGAAGAGCTTGATAATGATCTCGATGGCCTCGAACATCATCGCCGAGCGGATGCCGATCTCGGGCCACTTCTCGCCGGTGATGTGCTCGTTGAGCGCTTCGCCTGCCCCCAGCCCGAGCCAGAAGCGGCCGGGGAACATGGCCCCGAGCGTGGCCGCCGCCTGGGCCACGACGGCCGGGTGGTAGCGGAACGTCGGGCAGGTGACCCCCGTCCCGAACGGCAGCGAGGTCCGCGTCCCGAGCGCCCCCATGAATGACCAGGCGAAGGCGCTCTGGCCCTGCTGGGGCGTCCAGGGATGGAAGTGCTCGCTGACCATGAAGCCGGCGGTAAAGCCGGCGGCCTCGGCCTGGGCGCACCAGTCGAGGAGCTCGGTGGGATGGAATTGCTCGAGCATCGCCGCGTAGCCGATCTTCGCCATGCGGCAATGGTACGGGCGGTGGCGAGGTCGTCGTTGTCGAGGCGGCGGTGCGCCCGACACGTCGCGGATGCGGTAGCGTGGCTGGTCATGAACCACCAGCGGCCCCGCATCCCGGAGTGAGCTCCGGTCCGTCGCCTTCGTACCCCCCGTCGCAGGCCCGGATGGTGTGGGCGCGGATGGTATGGGCGCGGTTCGTCGCCGGACCCGCCTATGCACCGTCCGACACCGATCGGCGGACGATCAACCTGCTGGGCCTCGAGCTCCCGCTCCGGCCGACGACCGCCCTCGTGGTCGTCATGCTCGTCCTCCTCTTCGACTTCACCCGAACGGCGATCCCGTTCGAGGTCCAGGCGATCGGGCGCGCCCCCGAGGCCCTCCGCTACCAGGCGCTCGAGCGGGCGATCCTGTTCGGGCTCGTGCCGGTCCTCGTGGTCGTCCTGGCCTTCCGCGACCGCCTCACCGACTACGGGCTGGGTCTCGGCGACTGGCGCTGGGGTGCGGGCCTCGCGATCGGCGGCTGCGCGGTCATGACCCCGATCGTGGTCGCCCTCGGCTCGAACCCCCAGTTCAGCGCCTACTACGGCGTCTCCGCCGCGCCGGTCGATTACCTCGTCGTCACCCACCTCTTCGACCTCGTCCCGGCCGAGTTCCTGATCCGCGGCTTCCTGATGTTCACCCTCCTCCGGGCGATCGGCCCGATCGGGCTCATCGTGGCCCTCCTGCCGTTCGTCTTCGCCCACCTCGGCAAGCCCGAGATCGAGCTCTTCTCGACGATCCTCGGCGGCGCCGTCTTCGGCTGGCTGAACTGGCGCACCCGGTCGATCTGGTGGAGCGCGCTCGGTCACGTCTACATCCTCACCCTCGTCGTCGCCGTCGCGGGTGGGGCGAACGCCGGCTGAGCGAAGGGGCCGGCTGAGGCTGCACGGCCCGCCGCCGGGTGCCGCCCGGCCGTGGGCAGCGCCCGGCGGCGCCGGGTATCCTTCACGCGGCCCCAACCAGTCAGCGCGGCCCGGCGGAGGTCAGGTCGAGCCGGCACGGCGGCGGCCTCCACACAAGACCTCGCGTTGCCCAGACATCAGGTGGTGCCCATGAAGATCGGAGTCGCCAGGGAGACCGCGCCCGGAGAGCGGCGCGTGGCCCTGGTCCCCGAGGCGCTCGGCAAGCTGACAGCGGCCGGGCTGGAGATCCTCGTCGAAA
>Ga0326597_10009056_pt1 | contig 13378 bp, 12 predicted proteins | sample RVTome_12_FD_203789 | JGI IMG/M metagenome (GOLD analysis project Ga0326597, IMG submission 203789) | Soil microbial communities from uranium-contaminated site in the Upper Colorado River Basin, Wyoming, United States - RVT100D185 | ecosystem: Environmental > Terrestrial > Soil > Contaminated >... | reverse complement strand
GATCAAACGGTGGTCACGGTCGAATAGAAGAATCTGCGCGATCTGTTTCATGCGATTGATCGTAGCTCATCTCGGATTCGGAAATTTCTCCCGCAAAGGCGCAAAGACGCTAAGTTCGGAAGAAAACAAATAGACGGACCAGTGCGCGCAGGCACCCTGCGAAAATTTTGCGTACTTTGCGGCTAATTTCAGGTTCCGAATCCGAGTCTCTTTACTTTGTGACCCTTGTACTCTTTGTGGTTAAATCCGTCGACTCGCGTTCGCCGAAAATCCAGCGCCGTTTCATGGGCGAGCCGTAGGTCAAGTGAAATTTTCGTTGGGCAACCTCGGTGATCGCTTGAACCGCTTCCTCGGCGGAATCGGTAACGATGATCCGTTCAAGATCCACTGCGTCGATGGTGCGTGCTTGGACCAATCGCGCGGACAGGAATTGCAACAGCGGGTGCCAGAACTCTTTTCCCATCAACACCAAGGGAAATTCGCGGATCTTTGCCGTTTGAATCAGTGTTGCGGTTTCAAAAATCTCATCTAGAGTGCCAAAGCCGCCGGGCAAAGCGATGAACGCGTAGGAATATTTTACCAACATCACTTTGCGCACGAAAAAGTAGCGGAAGGTGATCCAATCATCGAGATAGGGATTGTGTTTCTGCTCCTGGGGCAAGACGATATTGCAGCCGATCGAGCGACCTCCGGCATCTTTTGCGCCACGGTTGGCAGCTTCCATGATGCCCGGGCCACCGCCGGTCATGACGGTAAACCCGGCCTTCGCCAGCTCCGCGCCCGCCAGCCGGGCCATTCGATAGTAAGGGTGCATCTCGGTAAATCGGGCCGAACCGAACACGGTCACGCAAGGCCCGGCGAAGTGCAGCGCGCGAAAGCCGCGCACGAACTCGCAGAAAATCCGCGTCGCCCGCGCCAACTCGGCCATGCGCCGCTGCGGCCCCTCGAGAAACCGCACCACTTCCGGCGACCCTGGCGTGACGCCCCAGCCGTCGATGGCTATGATCTCATCGTTCTCTGTTTCCATTGGCAACCCTCAGCGCACTCCAAGGATTCTTCAGCGTCGATGATACGGCAACCGACCAGGCAAGGTGAGAAGATTATTCCCACTCGATAGTGGCGGGCGGCTTGGAAGAAATATCGTAGACTACTCGATTGACGCCGCGCACTTCGTTGAGAATCCGGTTGGAAATCTTGCCGAGCAGGTCGAATGGCAAGGACACCCAGTTGGCGGTCATGCCGTCTTGGCTGTCGACTACCCGCAGCGCGATGACATTTTCGTAACTGCGCTCGTCGCCCACCACACCGACGGTCTTGATCGGTAACAGCACCGCGAAGGACTGCCAAACCTTTTCGTAAAGACCGGCGGCTTTAATTTCGTCGAGCACGATGACATCGGCATCACGCAACACTTTGAGCCGATCTTCGGTGACTTCGCCCAACACCCGAATCGCCAAGCCCGGCCCTGGAAACGGCTGGCGCTGAATCATGTCATTGGGCAAACCGAGTTGCTTACCGAGCACGCGCACCTCGTCCTTGAATAGTTCGCGCAGCGGCTCGATCAGTTTAAATTGCATGTCGGTCGGCAAGCCGCCAACGTTGTGATGCGACTTGATGGTGGCCGACGGGCCCAGCACGGACACCGATTCGATGACGTCGGGGTAGAGTGTCCCTTGGGCGAGAAATTCCACGGCGCCGAGCCGGCGCGCCTCCGCTTCGAATACCTGAATAAATCTGTAACCGATGCGCTTGCGTTTCACTTCCGGATCTTCGACGCTTCGCAAATCCTCTAAAAACGACGCGCTGGCGTCGACGTAACGAAAGCCCGCGCCGAAACGCTCGACAAACAGTCCGCACACGCGCTCCGCTTCATTTTTCCGCAGCAGGCCATTATTGACGAACACGCAGATCAGCCGGTCTGTGATGGCGCGGTGGATCAAGGTCGCGGCGACGGCGGAGTCGACCCCGCCGCTCAGCGCGCAAAGCACCCGAGCCTTGCCTACCTGATCGCGAATTTTCCTCACCGAGGTGTCGATGAAGTGCCCCATCGTCCAATTCGGCTGGGCGCGACAGACGCGCAGGACGAAATTATCGAGCAGCTCCCGGCCTCGGACCGTGTGCGCCACTTCCGGATGGAATTGTACGCCGAAAAATTTTCCTGTCGGATCGGTGAATGCGGCGATGGGCGAATTGACGCTATGGGCCAGGATCTTCCAACCCGGCGGCATCGATAGCATCTTGTCGCCGTGGCTCATCCACACTCGGGTCGCGTCACGCTCGGAAAAACCGTGGAACAAATCGGCGTCGCTATCGATGATCAGGTCGGCCGGGCCATACTCGCGCCGATCAGCGCGCCCGGCTTCGCCGCCGAAGTTGCAATTGACGAGGCCCATGCCGTAGCAGATGCCAAGAAACGGCACCGGCAATTTGAAAAGCGCTGCATCGACTTTAGGCGCGTTTTCTTGGTAGACGCTCGCCGGCCCGCCGGAAAGGATGATGCCTTCGGGATCGAGCGCTTTGACTTTGTCGAGCGCGAGGTTAAACGGATGGATTTCGCAGTATACCTTCGACTCGCGAACGCGCCGCGCGATCAGCTGGGTATACTGCGACCCGAAATCGAGAACAAGAATCATTCGACTCTGTAATTGGGCGCTTCCTTGGTAATAAAGACATCGTGCACGTGGCCTTCGCGCAGCGCCGCTGAAGTGATCTGCATGAATTTGGCTTTGCTATGCAGCGCCGCCATGTCTTTGCAGCCCAGGTAGCCCATGCCGGCGCGCAGGCCGCCGACCAGTTGGTGGATATTCGACGACAGCGAACCTTTGTACGGCACTTGACCTTCGATGCCTTCGGGAACCAGTTTATTGGTATCCATCACATCAGCTTGGCCGTAGCGGTCGCGGCTCCCCTGGCCCATAGCGCCGATGGAACCCATGCCGCGATAAGACTTGTAAGTTCTTCCCTGATAGAGAATCGTTTCGCCGGGGCTTTCTTCGCTGCCAGCGAACAAACTGCCGATCATCACCGAGGCTGCGCCGGCCGCCAGAGCTTTGGTAATATCACCGGAATATTTGATGCCGCCGTCGGCGATCACCGGCACGTTGTATTTTGCCGCCGCTTTAGCGCAGCTCCCAATGGCGGTAATTTGCGGCACGCCGACGCCTGAAACAATCCGCGTCGTACAAATGGAGCCAGGACCGACACCGACCTTGACGACATTGACGCCCGCCTGGATCAACGCCGTGGCCCCTTCCGCCGTGGCGACATTGCCGCCGGCTAAGTCCAAATCGGGATAGCGGCGGCGAATCTGTCCAACTACGTCGATGACATTTTTAGAATGGCCGTGGGCGGTATCCACGGCGATCAAGTCAACCCCGGCGCGCACTAAATGGTCCACCCGCTCTTCCCAATCGGCGCCCACCCCCACCGCCGCGCCGACGCGCAGCCGACCCCGTTCGTCTTTGCAGGCGTCGGGATACTGGATGGTCTTTTGAATGTCTTTGACCGTGATCAGGCCCTTGAGCTCAAAATTGTCGTCGACAACTAAAAGTTTTTCGATGCGGTGGCGGTGCAGCAATTCTTTCGCTTCATCGAGACCGACGCCCGGCTTCACCGTCACCAAATTGTCCTTGGTCATCACTTCGGCAACCAACCGGTCGAGCTTCTTCTCGAAGCGCAGATCGCGATTGGTGAGAATACCGACGAGCTTGCCGTTCTTGGTCACCGGCAAGCCGGAGATGCCGAACTTGTTCATGATCTCCTGGGCGTCGGCGATTTTCTGCTCCGGCGTAATCGTGATCGGATCGGAGATCATGCCGCTTTCGTATTTTTTTACCCTCTCGACCTCGCCCGCCTGCACTGCGACCGACAGATTGCGATGAATAATGCCCAGGCCGCCTTCCTGGGCCATCGCGATGGCGGTTCTGGATTCGGTGACCGTGTCCATGGCCGCGCTCACCAGGGGAATTTTCAGGATAATGCGCTCGGTGAGCCGGGTTGAGACGTCAATGTCACGAGGCAACACCGCTGATGCCGCCGGGATCAACAATACGTCATCGAAGGTTAAGCCAACTGGCAGGACTTCTTGTTCTAACATGGGTCACCTCCGCGCCAGGCTAAAAAAAAACCCAGACCAAGGCCTGGGTTTTTCGCGCTGTGAGATTGTTTCAACGCAAACATGAAGTCTTATACCAGGAAAACTTTTCCCCGGCAAGAACGCCAGGATTGGGCTATGACGGCTTTCTTGATAAGAAAATTTCACCACAGAGGCACAGAGTTCGCAGAGTTCGGAGAATTTCTTCATCAAAACGTCTTTACTCCGCGCCTCGGCGGTGAATCCTCGAGCCGTGCTTCACCGAAAAGCCTGAAGACCGAAGACGGCATTGTGACGGCGATTTCAATGTGATAGCAACGGTCATGCCGCTTTACGAATACCAATGCTCCAAAGGGCACCATTTCGAAGCAATTCAGAAAGTCACCGACAAACCGCTAAAACGTTGTGATCGCTGCGCCGCGTCGACCAAGCGGGCGATCTCTCAACCCACCCTGCTGCACAATCGCGGCGTCCATGTATTCGACCGGGTGACCGGCGACGACGCCCTGCGCGGCCGCCCGTCGTCGCTTAAATCATTCAAGAAGGACAAGTTCTAGCAGAAAACAATTTTTTCGGGTTAAACTATCAACGGCAAATAATTCAGCATCGTAATTGCGCGCGAATCGCAACGATATCCATCCTCGATCCTCCATTCTCGACCCATTTAAAAACCGGTTGCCATTGCGCCGGCCCTTTGCTAGCTTAGCCGCGCTAGATATCCGCCTATGCTCGCCAAGGTCAACAGCGCGGCTCTTTACGGCATCGACGCTCTGCGCGTCGGCGTCGAGATCGACCTCGCATCCGGCCTGCCCCAGCTCGCGACTGTTGGTTTACCGGAAGGCGCCGTTAAAGAAAGCAAAGACCGCATTCGCGCGGCGATAAAGAACTGCGGCTACACCTTTCCCGCCAAGCGCATTACGATCAATCTCGCTCCCGCCGACATCAAGAAAGAAGGTTCGGCCTATGATCTGCCCATGGCCGTGGGTATCCTCGCCGCGGAAGGGCTTATCGAGAAAAGCCTGCTCGAGCACTATTTATTGATCGGCGAACTTTCCCTCGACGGTTCGATCAAAGCGGTGCGCGGCGCGCTGCCCATCGCGATGGCGGCGCAAACGGAAAACGTCAGGGGACTGATTCTGCCGGAGCAAAATGCCCCGGAAGCGGCCGTCGTCAGAGAAGTCGAAGTTCTCGGCGTGCGCGATCTGCCCCAGGTGGTGGAATTTTTGAACGGCGCCCAGACGCTCAAAGCGACGACGGTCAATCTGGTTGATCTTTTCAGCCGGCATTCGCAATACAACGCCGACTTCAACGACGTTAAAGGCCAACAGCATGTTAAGCGCGCCCTCGAAGTCGCCGCTGCCGGCGGCCACAATGTCATTCTGGTCGGACCGCCAGGATCAGGGAAAACCATGCTGGCCAAGCGGCTGCCGACGATCCTCCCAGACCTCACGCTCGCCGAAGCACTCGAAACCACGAAAATTCACAGCGTCATGGGCACGCTGGGCGGCCAAGCGATCATCGCCACCCGCCCTTTCCGTTCGCCGCACCATACTATTTCTGATGCCGGCCTAGTCGGCGGTGGCACCGTGCCGAAACCAGGCGAAGTCTCCTTGGCGCACAACGGCGTGCTTTTTTTGGACGAACTGCCAGAGTTCCGCCGCAACGTTCTCGAAGTCATGCGCCAGCCGCTCGAAGACGGTAGCATCACCGTGTCACGCGCCATGGGCTCGATCAACTATCCGGCCCGCTTCATGTTGGTCGCCGCCATGAACCCCTGCGTCTGCGGCTTTCTGACCGATCCACAAAAAGAATGTATCTGCACGCCGCTGCAAATCCAGCGCTACCGTTCGAAAGTTTCCGGTCCACTGCTCGATCGCATCGATATTCAAATCGAAGTACCCGGTCTGCGCTATCAAGAGCTTGCAAGTAAAGATGCCGGCGAGAGTTCCAACGTGATTCGCGAGCGCGTCAACCAAGCGCGCAAGATCCAACACCAAAGATTCGACAAAAGTAAAATCCACGCCAACGCCCAGATGGGCGCAAGAGAAATCAAACGGTACTGCGTGGTGAAAGAGGACGCGGACAGGCTGCTCGAAACCGCAATCAACAAACTCGGCTTAAGCGCGCGCGCCTACAGCCGCGTCTTGAAAGTCGGTAGAACCATCGCCGATCTTGCAGGAGCGGAAAACATCGAAGCAGCACACATCGCCGAAGCGATCCAGTATCGGAGTCTGGATCGCAGGATGTGAAATTTAAGGCGGAAAAAATCAAACGTAAACAAACCGTTTAAAAAAGCTATAATAATTCGCAGCGAAAGGATCGTTTTCTTTAATCACCGCCGACTCGTAATGGCTGGGAAATCTCAGGTCACCCGTACCCGCCAAAACGCTACTCGATTACGCTCGATCACCCGACACGGCTCTGATGTTCAGTTCGGCTACGCACTTCGACCCGGAGCAAGTCTCTTTAATTTTCCTTCTCTTGTTTCCACCAGGAGTCCTGACTAAAATAGCTAGAGCACGGAAATCGGCAGGCTATAAAATCTTGATCAATCCGAGGCCGACTTTCAGTTAAATAAGATTTTGACGATGGGCCTCAAACCATGGCGCATACGGTCAAGGATTCGCTCGGGCATGAGATTTATCTAACCGATGAACGCTGGATTCACATTTGCGAAGAGCACCCGGAAATGCAGGACTGTGAAAATCAGGTGCTTGAGACGATTCAAAGAGGCCGAAGATTTCAGGACTCCGTCCGGCCTGATATGTTCCTCTATTACCGAGACTTTGCAGATTTACCCGCCGGCAACAACACCCTCGTCGTCGTTGTCCGGTTCGGCTTTGTGACGAGCGGAGCCGAGAACAATTTTGTCGTCACCGCATATCAGATTGTTCGGCACCGGAGGTGAGACCGATGAAATCGACGCGCATTACCTATGACCCCGATGGGGACGTGCTCTACGTCACCTTTGGCCAGCCCATGGTAGCCACCGGCTATCAACTCTCGGATCAGATCTTGCTGCGGATCGATCCGAAAGCCACGCGCGCAACGGGTCTGACGATTTTTAATTATTCGAATCACGCCACTGCGGCGAGAGAGATTCCGTTACCAGGCATCGACGAGAACGACGAAATTAAACCATTGCTCTTGAAAATTCTTAGAAGTGCTCCAGTGCGCCAATTCCTCAGTGTCGTGGTCGGAGACACCGGAGCCAAAGCGATACTTCTCAGCCCCTCGTTGCAGGAAGCCGTGGCCGGCTAACCTGCCGCCATTTGAAAACTGCTCAAGCAGCACTGGCGAGCCAAAGTTTTAGCTATGGGGTCAGGTCTTGCATCTTGCTATCGTTCAGGTGATTTGATAGGTAGGCTCGGTCATGGCTCGTCCGCTGCGGTTGGAATTTGACGGCGCGCTCTATCACGTAACCTCCCGGGGCAACGCCCGAGAGGACATATTCGACGACGACATCGACCGCAAAGCCTTCCTGGAGATCCTGGCAAAGGTGGTTAGCCGCTTTAACTGGCTGTGCCACGCCTATTGTCTGATGAACAACCACTATCATCTGGTCATCGAGACCCCGGATGCGAATCTATCCAAGGGCATGCGTCAGCTCAACGGCGTCTACACTCAAGTCTACAACCGGCGCCACCGAAGTGTCGGTCACCTGTTTCAGGGGCGCTACAAAGCCATCCTGGTTCAAAAAGAGAGCCATCTTTTGGCGGTCTGTCGCTATGTGGTTCTCAATCCGGTGGCAGCCAAGGCCGTAGCGAGGGTCGAGCAATGGAAGTGGAGTAGTTACGGGGCCACGGCCGGTATTGGCAAAGTCCCGTCATGGCTTACGGTTGACTGGGTGCTCGGCCAGTTTGGAAGGAGTAGATACTCGGCGGTCCGACATTACCGTCGCTTTGTGAGAGAGGGGCTCGGACGGCGTTCCATTTGGGAGGGGCTAACGGCGCAGGTGCTGTTGGGGGAGGAGGAGTTCGCCGAAAAACTCACGGGGTATGTAACGGTGAATTTCAAGATAGATGTCGCAATGGTTGTTCAAGTCAATTTTCTAACGTTGGATAGTCGCTGGTCACTTTGCAGCGAAGCTCGGGGCTTCGATGCGACAACGGTGGGCGAACATCGCTCAGGCGATTTATACCCATAGGTCTACCCCTGCCAGAGTCGCTAGCGTTTGTTGTCGGGCAACTGTGAGAGCCGTTTTTCGAGTTGACCCCGCTGAAGTTGCTATTTTGCTCCATCGATCCCCTGATGGCCGAGTCCTTCGGCCGTGGATTGAAATCGCTACGGCCACTGCCAAGAGGAATCGGTATCACCACTTTTGTTTTCTTCGTTTCCTTTTTGGGATTGAGATACACTTCGGTGATCGGCGACCAGTTGCGGGTCTGACCCGACCAGCGTAGCGGGTTTTGCCGTTTGGCATTCTCATACACGGCGCTGCGCTTTTGTAAAATCGCTTGGTCCAGTCCCTGGTGTCGGCAGCTGGGCGTGACAAAGCGGATCGCACTGTGGAGATGCTCGGTGTTGTACCACTTTACAAAGCGGCTGACCCATTCTCTGGCTTGATCGATCCCGCTAAAGGCGCTCTGCGGATAAGACGGTCGATACTTCAGCGTCTTGAACAGCGATTCAGAATACGGATTGTCATCGCTCACCCTGGGACGGCTAAAAGAGGGCGCTATCCCAAGCCGCTCCAGAGTTGCCAACAGCGTCGCTCCTTTCACCGGTGCACCGTTGTCGGCATGCAAGGTCAGTTGTCCCCGGGCAATGCCATGCTCTTGGCAGGCCCAATCGATCAGCCGGGCGCTATGCTCGGCGCTTTGCTCCTCTTCTACCGTCCAGCCGACAATCATCCGGCTAAAAATGTCTTCGACCAAGTACAGATAATAATAGGCGCCCCGGATCGGACTGTTGAGATAGGTGATATCCCAGCCCCACACTTCATTGGGATTTCTCGCAGTCAAATCCTTGGGCCGGCTATGGACGGAGGGCTTGCTGTTTTGGCGGTGCGATAGCTGATGGTTTTGTTTTAACACCCGGTAAAAACTGCTCTGCGATCCCAGATAAACGCCCTGATCGGCTAACCGAGCGACGATCTGCCAGGGCGACAGATCCCGATACGCGCTGCTATTGCATATCGCCACGATGGCCTGCTTCTCTTTTTCGCTCAGCCCCTGGGCGCAAACCGTATCCGGCCCCCGTCGCTGATCTCCCTGGTCGGGCTGTTTCTCCCAGCGCTCCAACGTCCGCAGACTGACATCGAGCACTTGGCAGCAAGCGGCCCGCCCGGCGCCACTGGTTTGGGCCTGCTTGACCAACTCCATGCAGCTGCGCCGATCTGCCAGACTCACTGCTCCTCCCCGCTGCCCCAGATCAAGTCGGCTTTTTTTTTCAACACCAACAGCGCCGCGGTCTCCGCCAACGCGCGCTCCTTACGATGCAGCTCTTTCTCCAGCTCCTTGATCTTTTGCTTGTCCTGAGCCCGCTCGCTGCGACTGGCGGCGCTTAACCCGCCGATCCCTTCAAGCCCCAACTCCATGCGCTTCTTCCATCCCTCGATGTGATCGCTATGCAACCCTTGCCGGCGCAGATACTCGCCCTGTTTATCGCCCACCAATCCTTCGAACTCGATCACGGCCTTGAGTTTCTCCGCCGCGCTTCGCTCTGTCGGTCTGCCATGTTGTTTCATCCCTTCAGCCTTACCATAGCGCTTGCTCCATTGATAAAGTGACCAGCTCGATACTCCCAACACTCGGGCCACTTCTTCCACCGTCCGGTTCCCTCGACTGTGATATTTCACTACCGCGGCTCTTCTAAACTCCTCGCTTCGTTGCTCGCTCACTTCGCTTTCCCACTATCTCGCCCCGATTCCCGTGGTTGCCCGATGCGACATCTATCCTGACATAGGGGGGTAAAAGGCTACGAGGAGGTGGCGGAGATTCCCCGCAGCCAGAGATATTTAAGCCGGCCGACGTTAAAGAGGCTATTTGGTGGGAAGCTAACCAAGGCCAAACGGGACGCCCTAATTATGCGGGCGGTCAATCGATACGGGTACAGCCAACGGGGGATTGCGGATCATCTGGGCTTGCATTACGCGACCGTGAGCCGGTTGGCAAACCCGATTGATACAAGACACAAGACCTGACCCTCTTTGCTGACCCTTTTTGTTTTTGCTCGTTGTTTCTTGTTGCTTGTTGCGTGCATTCCTGCTCGGGCAAAAGGATTGGATCGAACTGACACAACTCCAAGAGCTAAACCGTGGCAGCATCCACAGCTTAATAGTCCAAATCACGCTTCACTTATATTGGCTTTCCACCGCTGGTCCCGACTTGTGGTGCGGGGTTCACACCCGCGGCTATATCGTGCCGCACCGCAAGACGCAGTCCAAGGTTACGAACGATGAGCGCCCCGACAATCGTGATGCCGATTATGAAGATGCTGATGATGCTTGCCGCTTCCCGGTTGTTAATCCCCGGCGAGGCAAACTCGAGAGCCAGGAGAGACAGTGTCATGGTTTCTCGGGAAGCGAGCAAGATGATTGGCGCTGTCGTACCTGCAGCACTGGTGAAGTTCAATACAGACAAGAGAGCAAGCGTGGGCATAAGCAATGGCAGCCATATTCGAAAATACGTCCTGATCCACCCGGCGCCCGCCACCCTTGCGGCTTCTTCCATATCCGCTCCAATCTGGACAAAAACCGTTTTCATGATATTGACGCCCGTTGTCTTTCCTTGAATGAGCACCACGAGGAACAGTGCCCAGATGGTTCCATAAAGGAACGTCAGGCCCGGCGTACTCACGAACAACCACAACAATCCTAATCCAGATAGGATGCCCGGAATGGCTCCAGTACCCCATACCATCAAGTCCAGTGCCCAGCGACCGGGCATGCGCGTTCGAACAAGGATATATGCAAGGAGCGAAAAGAGGAGTGGGCTTCCGACGGCCGCAAATAGACCGAGGATCAGAGTGGTGCCTGCTGCGTCCAAAAACAGCTGGTCTTTCAGGACCAATCTCCAGTGGTCGAGAGTGAAGCCAAGCACGAAATAACCGATTCTCGTCATGAAGCTGCCGAGCACTAACATGAGTGATGGAATGACAGTTAGCAGTAGGAGCAAGAATACGATGGTACCGAACAGCACGTGATTCCATCGTCCGAGATCTATGAGACCGGGTCTGAAATTACCGGTAATCGTGGTGTAGCGACGCCGCTCCAAGATCCATCGCTGCATGGGAATAATCAATGCGATAAGCAGTAAGGTGACGCTTGCTAACGCAGTCGCTTCGCCATATTGGGGAATATCAGTGTGGATCAATGAGAGGATCTTTGTCGAGTAGACAAAAAAATTGATCGGCGTTCCTAGCAGGAACTCGATCTCGAACTGTTGGAAGACGCGCAGGAGCTGGAGTGCGAAAACCAGCATGATCGGCGAAATCATCAGGGGAAGTGTCACCCTGAACGCAGTCAGGATGGTGCCGGCGCCGCTGACCCGCGCCGCTTCTTCCAAAGCGGCGTCCATATTCCGAAAGGCCGGTGTTAGAAGGATGACCTTGACAGCAATGCCATTGCCCATCAAGTTAGCCCATACGATGCCCGCGATGCTGAAAATATTGAATGGTCCATGATCGATGAATGGTAGGGCGGTTAATCCCTTGTTAAGCAGCCCGAGCTGCGGATCCATCAGACCAATCCAAGCGATGGTGGTGGGAAGAGGAGGAACCATGTAGGCCACCCAGAACATGAACTCGAGCGTGTGACTGAATGGAATCCGCGTCCGCGCAAGGGTCCAAGCGATGGCTGTCCCGATGGGTAAGCTCATGACGGTTGTGAGTCCCCAGATCAGCAGGGAGTTACCTAAAGGAGCCATTAACTCACTAGGCCTCTGATACGCGGCACGCCAGTGATCAAGTCCCCAGCGACGAGGTTCCACAAACCAGTCGGCTGCAGCATTGAAGCTATTAATGAGAACGAGCAGAACTGGCCAGATCATGAAGAAGCCCAGCGTCAACAGCACAGCGGCCATGATGATATGGCCCTGATATGGGCGCGCCCCTGAAATATTTACTGGCGCTACCGCCACTTGTCCTACTGCCATTGCTCTCCAGCCACGAGTTTTCAGACGTCCGATTGGTGCGTCCGCCTAGTTTCCCGGCGAGTTCTGCTTAATCCGACTACCGATTTAACCGATTCACAGAATTACCAGCGTTAACCCTTTTTAATGCAAGACTTCCGTCTGTGATTCTGCCCACAACTCATCATCCGAGATAGCCACGGCATTAACGACGGCTCTCGTTCCATGCCTCCACGATGGCATCGCGTTGCTCCTTATCTTGAGCTATGTATTTGAGCTCCGCATCCCGAAAAATATACTTTCGTCCAGGAACTCGAAGATATTTCGCCGCCACATTGCCGGATGGAATATCTTCTCGCAGCGATTGCCTTTCGATTCCAGGTTTGAGCTGATGGATTAACGTTTGCCCTTCTTTTGAAAGAAACCAATTTATGAAAAGCTTCGCGGCATTCGGATTGGGAGCCCGATGGTATACCTGGATACAGCAACCGGAGCCGCCTGAGGTAAGGAAGGGGAGTGTATATGGTATTGAACTCATTTTCACAGGAATTCCGGCTTTCGCTAATTTCTCCAGCGGACGGTCGAGGTCTCCGTCACTCAAGGCAATGGGGACACTGCCTCCCACGAGCCAAGATTCCCGGATTCTTACGTCATCCGAGAACTTCGCGCCCGTTTCCTTAAAAAAGGCTCGTATCCAAGCCATTCCCATATCGGGCTGGAAGTAAACGTTTTGCATCTCGCCGACCCGTCCGCGGTCTCCCCATGTTCGACTCGTGATCTTGCCGCGCCACTTTGGGTCTAGCAAGTCCGCGGGTGTTTTTATTGTGGCTAGTTCCGCTTGGCTGATTGCGTCGGTGTTATACCAGAAATCAAGACTCTCATTCGGCGTCACGGCATAGATGAATGAGAACCTTTCTTCCTCTGGGTCGGCATACCAGTGACGCTCCCCAAACCAGGCGGATTTAGTAAGCACCTCTGGGTGGATGAGCAAAGGTGGAATAGGGTTTAGTGATTTTGACGGTATGAGCCTTGTCCGGGTCGCAGCGACGCTGGTCAGACCGATATCGACCGCATATTTGCCGGCCTTGCGCTCCGCCAACACACGATTCATGGTCGCCGAGCCGCTTCCGGTGGACAAAGAGACCTTTATGTTAAACTTTTTCTGGAAGGTTGCGATAACGGGTCGGTACTCACGAGAAGGGGCTCCACCCGC
>Ga0326597_10009055_pt1 | contig 13379 bp, 14 predicted proteins | sample RVTome_12_FD_203789 | JGI IMG/M metagenome (GOLD analysis project Ga0326597, IMG submission 203789) | Soil microbial communities from uranium-contaminated site in the Upper Colorado River Basin, Wyoming, United States - RVT100D185 | ecosystem: Environmental > Terrestrial > Soil > Contaminated >... | reverse complement strand
CCGATTCGCTGATATCGCAGGTTCAAGGTCATCGCGATCAGCCCGAGCATGCAGGTGGACACCGGCATCATGTCAAGCGTTCGCAATATATTCCGCATGATGGCTTGAATCCCGTTGATAGGCTGGCCATCGACGCTGAGCACTCGAACGCCCAAGACCCACTTTCCCGGTGTCTGGCCGTTCATCCATGTTTCAAAGACGCCGCCGTAAAACCAGTCCAACAAGAACCACACGATCATCATGCTTGCCCCCATGATGCCGCTCAAACTCGTCAATGCGCCCGCAAACCCAAGGATAATCATGAACAACGTGAACAGTCCCGAGCGAATCAACATATCCAACATGAATGCTGGAAGGCGTCGAAACGGTCCGGCCACTTGATAGTGAAAGGCAATGTTCTCGGGAGTGACGATCTCGACCGTCGAATCGATTTGAGCAGACTTGGTCGCCATCCAGGCCCCCGGAGCCGCAGGTGGAAGAGTGAAAGAAGGGTGAAACCGAATGTAGATTATTCGCCAAGCCTGTTCTTTCCGCAACCACGCGCCCACTTGTTCTCACCGAGTTGTTTCGTACAACAGGGACGGCTTCAGCACCGAAGCAACGAAAGTAGCCGTCACGCTCCGCCGTGATGAGCCTTTCACACCGACCACTAGCGGCTTGCCGAGCGCCGTTGCCAGTGCGATCCCGGCTTGCCTGGGCTCGTCACGGCGGAGCGTGACGGCTACTTTACGAAAGGCGTACGAAAGTGAATCTCGAAGGCAAATCAGCATTGGTTGTCGGCGGCGGCACCGGCATTGGCTACGGAATTGCGAAAGCCTTGGCGAATGCGGGCTGTCAGGTTGCGATCAGCGGTCGCCGCGAGGAGACACTGCGGCAAGCGTCGGAAACCGCAGGCACCAAGACTCCTCTGCTCTTTTGTGCCGCGGATGCCGGTGATCGCGAAAGCGTTCAGAAACTTGTCGCTTGGGCGACACAGCAACTTGGCCAAATCGATATCCTCGTGAACTCAGCCGGCATCAATATCAAGACGCGAAAAATGACCGAGATGACGCCCGGCCAATGGGATCAAGTCATGCGGATCAACTCGACGGGCGCGTACAACTGCATGTACGCCGTTCTACCGCAGATGCGGGAGCGGCGGGATGGCTTGATCATCAACGTGTCGTCGATCGCCGGGCTTCGCGCATCGGCGTTGGGCGGAGTCGCTTACGCGGCATCCAAGTTCGCCATGGCCGCGCTCAGCACCGCCGTCGCCAACGAACTTGGCCCCGAAGGAATCCGCGTCACTTCCGTCTATCCCGGTGAAGTCAATACGCCCATCCTCGACAATCGTCCAAACCCCGTCAGCGACGAACACAAAGCGGCGATCCTGCAACCGGAAGATTTTGGCGACGTAATCGTGGCCATCGCCGCCTTGCCTCCCCGCGCGCATGTCTCGGACATCGTCATCAAGCCGACACACCAAGAGTTCATGTAGCCATCACGCTCCGCCGTGATGAGCCTGGGCGTGGGGGATGGGGTCGGGAGTCTCTTTCGGCCGACACGCGTACCAATTGAAAGACTGTGCTTTCCGAAAAAGACTCCCGATCCCCTCACGCCGCCACATGTCATTGGTCATTCGAATTCGGAGCTGTCCGCAGCCCCGGTCGACCTTGCCCGTTGAACCGGTATCGTGCGTACAGCCGTTGCAGCTCCATCCGCATTCGTTCGCGCGGCAAGCTCTCGAGGTACGCACGCTGTTCGTCGGTGACGTGCTCTTCGAGGAACTGCTGGATCTCGTCTTTTGTGACTTGCGGGCGAACGCGGCTGTCGATCACGGCGCGTGCCCACATCTGGATCAATTGCTCGCGCTGCTTGTCATCACGCGCCGCCGCCAATGTGTCGCGAGCCAGCGGCGACAACTTCGCCGCCAGCTGTTTCACGTCGGCATCGGTCGGCCGTAGCAATTCGAACAGCCTGACTTCGCCGGAATTCCAACGATACATCATCGCCATCATCACCCGACGTTGCGTCGCATCTTCGATGCGAAGCAATCGCTGAAGCTCCATCGGCGTCAGCTGCCGCATGATCCTGGCTTCGTCCCGCATGATCAATCCGTTGACCCAGTCAAGCAAAACTTTCTGGTCGCCGAGTTGCAACTTAGAACCAAACAGATCCTGGAAGTGTTGTCGTTCCTGCTCCGCCAGTAACTCCTTAACTCGCTCAACTCGCTCCGCAACGGGCAAACTCAAGAGTTCAATTCGTCGGCTCGATGGAAGTGCGCGAAGCCACTCGCTGTAACTTCGCATGACCTGACGCAAGCGGTCACCTTGCGTATCGTCCGCGATCGCGCTATCGAGTCGACGGAGTTTCTCCTGTTCGCTGGACGAAAGTCGCTCGAATCGCTGCTGCTGTTGACGCAACGATTCCTGTTCGGTCGCTGACATGCTCGTCAGCCGTTGACGCTGCTGCTCGAAAGACGCGTCGTCCGCGAAAGTTGTTGTCGCGATGGCGAAGGCCATGCCCAGCGCCATGGCAGCGCATCCGATGACCTGCCCCTTAGGAACAAGGGAAGAATAGCTTCGGGATATTGTCGTCTTTCGCTCCGCGAAAGCACGCACTTTCGCGGAGAGGCTGTGAAAAAATTGGGACAGGCACCTCGCGAATGCTCGAATCTCTTGGGAAACTCGCACGTCCGCTCGGAGCCAGTCCCATTTTTTCACAGCCTCGGAGCGAAAGGCGACATTGCCTTTCCCGCGTTCCTTACCGTCCATCGACCACCTCCACGGCGAACAAGCCTTCCCGTTCCAAGGCTCGCAGATATTCAATGTCCTCCACGGCCCGATACTCATCGAGATTCTCGATCACACGAAGATCTTTCACCAACTGCCGATCTGGCGCGGCGACGATCGAAGCGACTAGCGCATAGCCGGCGAGCGAAGCCGCGACCGCGACGGCGCCGCCGATCAACCAACCAAACTTCGCGCGAAACGAATTGTGACGGCTCGCATCGTCCACTTGATCGGCCACGGAAACGGCCACCAATTCGACGGTCGTCTGCGTGAAGCGGTCGCCGACATCAGCGCGGGGCAATTCGTCGAGCAAATCCCAAGCGCGCCGATGCTGCCTCAGCTTTTGACGCAGCTCGGCATCTTCCATCAAACGAGCATCAAAACGCCGCGCGGCTTCGGCATCCAGTTCGCCGTCAAGATACGCGACAAACTCCTCATCGATCGTCATGTCATGTCGGTCGATAGGCTCGCTCATGAATCGGCGGCCTCCGTCGGGCGTTCGCCCTCTTGCATATACGGTTCGAGGATCGCGCGGAGGTTCTCCCTGGCTCGTGAAAGCAGCGACTTGGTTGCTTGCACCGTCATCTCCATCGTTTCCGCGATATCGACATAACTCATGTTTTCAAACTTGGACAGCAACAAGGCCACGCGCTGTCGTTCTGGTAACGCTTCGATCGCCAGCCGTACCATCTCGGCCCGCTCGGTCTTGTCCAACTGGCGAGTCGGCATCAAGCCACTCGCTTCCAAAGCCATCTGGTCCAAAGCACGCGGGCCGTCGTCATCGTGCGCGTCGGCCCGGAGATTCACTTCGCGGCGACGAGCCAGCGAACGCTTTGCATTGAGAGCGACGTTGTTCGCAATCGTGAACAGCCACGTCGAGAACTTTGCATCCGGGGTGTAACGCTTCCGAGCACGAAAAACTCTCAGAAAGACTTCTTGCGCCAAATCTTCGGCCTGCTCTCGCTTACGAGTCAGATGCGTCAGAACCCCAATGACGCGATTCTGATAACGAATTACGAGTTCTTCAAAGGCCGCAGCGTCGTCATCGCGCACCTGAAGCATTAGCCGCACGTCGGGGTCAAGCAGCTCGTATTTGTGGATCGATGATTCGCTAACCGCCACGGCGCGCCTGTCGTCCTCTCAGTGTTTTTCTCGCGCGATGGCCTTCCAAGGCCGTCGATTCTCTTCTGTCAGGTTCACGACGGCCTTGGAAGGCCATCGTACGTAATGATACGAAACCCCGCACACGCGAGGAAGTTCCTCAAGCTTGCGTTCAATGCGACGAGTCAAAGGTAACCGATTCGCGGTCGCTACACCTTGAGCGACACCACATTTGGCGTCGAACGCCGTAACTGCCCGCACGCCGCATTGATCTCGTCACCTTTGCGTTGCCGGAATTGAATATTCAGGCCGGCCTTGTCCAAGACTTCGCGGAACCGGCGTTGAGCCGCCAAGGAAGGGGTTTTGTACGGCAATCCGGCCACCGGATTGTACGGAATCACGTTCAACAGTGCTCCTCGGCCACGCAACAACGTCGCAAGCTGCTGTGCGTGTTCCGTCCGATCATTCAAACCGCCCAGCAAAACATACTCGAACGTCAACCGCCGCGCGGATGCTTCAAAGTAGCGATCGGCTGCGGCAAGAATGTCCGCTAGTCCGGTCTTGCGATTTACAGGAACCAGCTGATCTCGTAATTCATCATTCGGCGCGTGCAGCGAGACTGCCAGATTGTAGCGCGAACACTCCGCGGTCAGGCGCCGCATAGCTGGTGGCAAACCGACGGTTGAAATCGTGATTCGTCGCGGGCTGATGCCCAGCCCCGTCGGACTGCTGGCGATTTCCAGCGCGGGGAGCAAGCGATCCAAGTTCGCAAGTGGTTCGCCCATTCCCATGACAACAATGTGACTGAGCCGTTCGTCTTCAGGAAGCAACCTCGCCAGCCGCAACATCTGCTCGACAAGCTCACCGGTCGTCAGGTTGCGATCGACTCCGTCCAAGCCGCTCGCACAGAACACGCAGCCCATCGCGCAACCAACTTGCGAACTGATACAAATCGAGCGTCGTGATTCGTCTCGCAACAAGACGCATTCGATCTTGCCGCCGTCCGCCAACTCCAACAGCAGCTTCTCGGTTCCGTCACCCGCTTCCAAATGCTTTGCAATTTGCGTTGTCCAAATCTGGAACTCGCCAGCCAACTCGGTCCGCAATCGCTTTGGCAAGTTGGTCATGTCGTCGAACGTGGCGGCGCGTTTCTCGAACAGCCACTGGCGCAATTGTTTCGACCGGTAGGCTGGGTGGCCGTGATCGACCAACCACGCGGCCAACTTATCGTCGAGATCCAGTAAGTGTCTCATGACTGCGTGGCCCGCCGCTTTGCCTCGAGCAGCCGCTCGATCCGCCGCTCCAGGGCTCCCGACCCCAGCTCTGTCTCAAATGCGTCGATGTCCAGGAAAATGATGTGACTGCAAAACCGAACGGCCCAGTTGTGCGACAGCGGGCTGATGGCGATCACGATCCCGCAACCATGCTCGTGGGCTTCCCACATCTCGATCGCTGTTCCCATCGAAGCTTCTGGAACAAACGCGACGACGACATCGACTTCGCGGCAGAGGCGATTGTGCCGATAGAAGACCTCGCGAGACATCGCATCGTCGTAGTCCAGCGATCCGCCATGGTTCTCCAAGGGATCGTAGATATCCGCGTCCGGGTAATAAAACTCCAGCAATGATTTTACGTGCGAGCGATAGTCTTGCTCGTGCAAGATGGCTTCGCGATGCGACCCTTGCACAATACCGGCGATGAAGAAACGCATGAGTAGACCTTAGAGCATGATGATGCAAGTCATCGCGAACTACCGCTGCTTTCGCTAAGATGCGGTAGTAAGGACGCCTGACTTTCCGACGACGTGCACCACGGACCAAAGCGAATGCCAAAACGAAAATCCAGCATACAGCCAACAACGTCGATTGACGAGCCGCACGAACCGGATCTGGACCGAGCCTTCGATCTGGTCATGCGACTGATGGCGATCCCTGGCAAGACGGGTCAGGAGCAGGAAGTGGCGGACTTTATCATCAAGCATCTCCACGACGCGGGCGCGCCGGCAGCAGCGATCAAGACGGACAACGCTCATCGCCGGACGCCGGTTCCGGGACAGCTTGGCAACCTGGCGCTGCGGCTTCCGGGAACGACGCGCGCCCCACGCAGGTTGTTGTCGGCGCATCTCGACACCGTGCCAATCTGTGTCGGGTCGCAGCCAGTCCGCAAAGGAAACGTTGTTGCTTCCGCAAATCCCCACTCGGGGCTCGGAGCGGATAATCGAGCCGGTTGTGCGGTGTTGCTCAATGCAGCGATCGAGATTCTGACTCGCCAACTGCCTCATCCGCCACTCACCTTGTGTTGGTTCGTGCAAGAAGAGACGGGATTGAACGGCTCGCGACATCTGACGAAGAGCCTGCTTGCCAATCCGCGACTGGCGTTCAACTTCGACGGCGGCTCGCCGACCAAATTGACCATCGGCGCGACCGGCGGCTATCGCCTGCTGATCGAGATCGAAGGCGTTGCCAGCCATGCCGGCGGCGCTCCCGAGGCGGGTGTCAGCGCGATCGCGATTGCTTCACTCGCGGTTGCGGATTTGCACCGCAACGGTTGGCACGGCGACATTCATCACGACGGCAAGCACGGGACGAGCAATGTTGGCTATATCTTCGGCGGTGAAGCGACCAACGTCGTTACCGATCGCGTCAAGTTGAAAGCCGAAGCACGCAGCCACGACTCGAAGTTTCGCAGACGGATCGTCCGCGAGTTCGAAGCGGCATTCCGTCGCGCGGCGAAGGAAGTGCGCAACGTTGACGGCGTTTGCGGCAAGGTCACGATCGAAGGCCGCCTCGATTACGAATCCTTCTTGCTAAAGCCGACCGAGCCTTGCGTACAGATCGCGGATCGAGCAATTCGTTCGATCGGCCAGCAGCCGCAACATGCAATCACCAACGGCGGAGTCGATGCCAATTGGCTGACCGCTCACGGCCTGCCCGCGGTCACGCTCGGCTGCGGCCAAAAGAACCAGCACATGGTGAGCGAGCTATTGAACGTCGCGGAGTTTGAAGCCGCTTGTCGGATCGGGCTACGATTGGCGACTGCCAGCTAACGCTGGTAGCATCAAATCGCAACCGACAAATCACAAACAATTCCCAAAACCAATTCTTGAAATCCAAAACAAAAACATCTGCCTGGCAGCATCACCGTCCTTCAAAATTTGGAGGTTATGATTTTGAATTTGTTTGTGATTTGTGATTTGGATCTTGAGATTTCCTCCTCCTCAGCGCGTCGAATTTCGAAAGGACGATCTTGTGGATCTCGATTGCGAAATCTGCCTCTGCTTTCACGTCACGCGGCGCAAGGTCACAAACTTCATTCGCGTCGAGAAACCAAAGCGTCCAGGTCAGCTAAGTGAATGCTTTGGTGCTGGGACCGGCTGCGGTTGGTGTCGTCCCTTCCTGGAGCAGCTGTTTGAAGAAGGCGTCAGTAACGGCGAGACCATCGCTGACATTCCCAGCCCAGAAGATTACGCGAAACAGCGCGGCACCTATGTCCGCGAAGGAGGCGGCACGCCACCGCCGGGTGCGACGCCGGTGGAGTAGTCTCGCCTGCCAACTGGCGAATCAGATCCGAATCGGGTATCATAGAGTGCTGATCGATGAGGTTCCCCTTCACCGGAGGGGACTCGCCAGCTTATTCCTTTGTTGCTCGGCAGTAGTCTATGGCACGCAAAGTAGTCAATCGCAAACAGTTACGAGAAGAAGCAGAAGCTGCGGAGGCCTTGGAAAAGGCCGAGGGCGCACCCAAGAAGAAGGCTCCGGTCAAGCGAAAGAAGAAAGTTGCGGCCGAGATCCGGGTCAAGCTCTTTTACGGCGTATTCAACCAATCGCTGAAACGGGTTGCGCTGTACGAGTTCAACCAGAAGAAGCAGGCCGAAAAGAAGGCGGTTGAGCTGAGCAAGGACGGCAAGACGCCTCACTTCGTGCAAAAAGTCAAAGAAGCAATCGAAGAGTAGCTTCGCCCGCTGCACCTATCGCGGTTGAATGCACTTTCATAAAACCTGTACGACGGCCTTGGAAGGCCGTCGTACATCGAGAGGCGGATCGAATGAGAGCTTGCTCCGCGTTCATGGTGCTCCTAGTTGTGTTGCCGCTGACCGCTTGCGGCAAGCCGAAGTCAGCGACCAGCAGCACCGCGCCATCCAAAGCTGCAAGAGCGAGCCACGAACCCGCGGCGACTGAATCCGCGGAGGTAGCTCCTGACAGCAAGCCAACGACGTCGAAGATTGAAAGACGCGATGTCGCGGGATTCACGCTGGGAGACTACTTGCCGCCGCTAGACGGTGGCCGAATTGAGATCGCTACTCCAGACGGCTGGAAGCCGATGCCGCGCGACAGCAAGTACGTCGTGCGATTCACTGAATTGGACAGCGGCGGTGGCTTGCCGCGGATCGATGTGGTCGTCGAGGAAAATAAACTCGGCGGTTTCACCGATGTGACGGAATCGAACGTCGCCGACTTTACAGCAGCGGTCGCCAAAGAGCTGAAAGCAAACGGAACTGCTGTCATCGAAACACCAATTCCCATGGTCATTGGCTCAGTGCCTTGCGCCCGCTACGTCAGCCATCTGAAGCTGCAGATCGGCGTAGGAACCATTCTCGTCGAGCGGCAAACACTCGCGTTGCTTCACGCTGGCCGACTCTACAAGATTGACCTCTTGGTCACGCTCAACAAGTTGACTGAAAGCCGAGACGCCGCTTACGCCGTCTGTTCTGGACTTCGATTCCCGGATGTTGAATCGCCAGCGACTGAGTAGTCACTTGGCAGGGCAGCGCCGAGCAAGAGTACGTCAGGCTTTCCAGCCTGAATTGTCAGGCTGGAAAGCCTGACGTACGCTAGTAATCCGTCGACTGTTGCGACGTGCCCTGATGATCAGTGCCCCGATTCAGCGTACCCGATCAAGTACGCCAGCACGACGCCTAACAAGAGGGCAACCGATAGCAACCCGCGATCGTGTTGGTGGAACTGCAACTCGGGCAGGATGTCGGCGAGCGAAATGCACAGAAAGATCCCGGCGGCAAAACCTAGGGCGCAACCAAGTATCGCGGGTTGCGAGCCTGCCAATTGGTCCAGTCCGACAACGGCGACGACCGCTCCTAGTGGACACATCGACGCGAACGCCAGATTTACCAAAGTGATCGACTTGCGAGTCCACCGACCGCCGCTCATGACACACGTCAGCGAGAGCGAATCAAGCGGTTTGTGCAGCACGATCGCCAGGAACGTGCCTACGCCGAGCAAGCCTACCGCGCTGTCGTGAGCGCCGGCTTTGACGCTGGCGCCAAGCGCGAGCCCATCGAGGAACGTGTGCAATGCCAACCCAAAGAACAGCCCAGACCAACTGAGGTGGTGCGTGTGGGTGTGATCGCTGCCATGCGCGTGTTCATGCGTTCCATGATCACAAGTGTCCTCATGATGTTCGTGACCGTCTCCGACTTCGTGTCCATGTTGATGCACGTGGAAGAAGCGGATCATGAAAAAGGTTAACAACACTCCCGCTACAACCGCATAGGCAACATGATCGGCAGCATGCTCGACGGACTCCAACTCGTCCAAAGCGTGCGGGATCAGATGCAGCAGAGCCACGCCCAGCATTAGCCCGCCCACGAAGCTCATCAGCAACTGCATCCGCCGGTGCGTCAGTTGCACGAAAAATGGGAGCCAACCGCCGAGCAACGATGCCGTCACAATCAAGACGCAATAGATGATCAGCAGCAGACTAGGCATAGCAGGGCGGACGGCATGGCGATGGCGTGCAAAAACTGGGAACACGCCAGCTTAGGCCAAAGCGGCCTGGTTACAAGGGCTAGCGGATCCGAAACAAGCCGAGCTTGACGCCAAGGAACACTTTTTCAATCATTCGATCATGGCCACCACCCAAATCGCCCTGCGGATCGACGAGCTTGATTGCGCGGAAGAGGTTGTCCAGCTTCAAAATCGACTCCTGGGGAGTCGAGGCATCGACGATTTACGTTTTGACGTCGTGAATCGTCGCATGGTGGTTTCCTTTGACGCAGCCGAGACGTCCGTCGAAGATATCATTTTGCAAGTCTCGAAGATCGGCATGCACGCCAGCCGCGAAGATCAGCCCCGCGAGCCCGCGTCAACGCCGGCGTTTAGGAATCTACGACTGCTGTTGACGTTCGCTGCCGCGTTAGCCGTCACCGTGGGGTTCGTGACGCATGTCGTCACCGCCGGCAAGCTGCTCGCGCCGTTTGAAGTCGAGCTGCTGGACAACGAGCAAACAACACCGATCGCTTCGCAGCTGATCTACTCGCTTTCCATCGGACTTGGCCTCTGGTTCGTGCTTCCCAAGGCATGGCTGGCCGTGCGCCGACTGCGAGCGGACATGAACCTGTTGATGTGCGTGGCGGTGGTCGGTGCGATCTGTTTGGGACAGTGGCTGGAAGCAGCCGTCGTCACGTTCCTGTTTCAAGTTTCGCTGCTGCTGGAGCACTGGAGCATGGAGCGCGCCCGACGCGCCGTCAGCTCACTAATGAAGCTGACGCCTCCGACGGCGAGGGTCATTGAGCCCGGCTGCGATCACGCCCACGAACGTCCGGTCGCCGAAGTCGAGATCGGCGCGAGAATTATCGTGCATCCCTCCGAACAGATTCCTTTGGACGGGCGCGTGCTCGCGGGTGAGTCGTCTGTGAACCAAGCACCGATTACCGGCGAATCGCTGCCGGTTGGAAAGGCGACTGGCGCCGATGTCTTCGCCGGCACGATCAACGGCGAAGGGACACTTGAGATCGAAGTGACACATCGAGCCGGCGAGACCACGTTGGCGCGCATCATTCACCTCGTTCAAGAAGCTCACGCGGGCCGGGCTCCGTCAGAACAATGGGTCGAACGGTTCGCTCGTTATTACACGCCGGCCATGATGGGACTGGCGTTGCTGATCGCAATCGGACCGCCGCTGCTGGCCGCTGCTTCGTGGAGCATCTGGATCTACAACGCGCTCGTGCTGCTTGTCATCGCTTGTCCGTGCGCGTTAGTCATCTCGACACCGGTCAGCGTTGTGTCGGCGTTGACGCGAGCCGCCAATCACGGCGTTTTGATCAAAGGCGGCAGGTATTTAGAGGCCGTGGCCGGGTTGTGTGCGATTGCGATCGACAAGACGGGGACGCTGACTCGCGGCGAACCTGTGGTGAAAGACGTCGTGCCGCTGAACGGGCATTCACGCGTGGAGCTGCTCCAGCGAGCCGCGGCCCTCGAATCGCAAAGCACTCACCCGATTGCCCAAGCCATCTTGGACTGTGCCAAACGGGAAGGAGTTCAAGTCGCCGCGGCAGAGGCATACCAAACCCTTAGCGGCCGTGGAGCGGAAGGAGTCGTCGGTGGTAAACCGTATTGGATCGGTAGTCACCGGCTAATGCTCGAACGAATGCCGCGGGCCGAGGCGGCTCACAGTCATAGCGTCGATCTTAAAGCCACGGGCAGCTCGGTGATCGCGATCGGAAGTGAGGCGCATGTCTGCGGCTTGATCAGCGTTGCCGATACGGTTCGCGAAGGTGCCGATCGCGTCATTAGTGAACTTCGGCAACTCGGCATTCGCCACATCCGCATGCTGACCGGCGACAACCAAGAGACGGGGCAAGCGATCGCGGAAGCAGTCGGCGTCGATGGTTTTCTGGCCGAGGCCTTACCGGAAGATAAGCTTCGCGAACTCGAAATGCTTCGTCGAGAATATGGCTCGGTGGCCATGATTGGTGATGGTGTGAACGACTCGCCGGCGATGGCCGCAGCAACGATCGGCATCGTCATGGGAGCCATCGGCACCGACGCCGCGATCGAAGCCGCCGACATCGCGCTCATGTCCGACGACCTCGCGAAAGTGCCTTGGCTGATCCGGCTGGCTCGACGCACGCTCCGCATCATCAAGCAGAACATCGCCTTTGCCTTGGGGCTCAAGTTGCTGTTCGTCGCACTCGCCGCCTGTGGACTCGCATCGCTTTGGATGGCCATCGCCGCCGACACCGGCGCGTCGCTGTTGGTTGTCTTCAATGGTATGCGGCTCTTGCGTAAGTAGTATGTGCCGACGGCTCTCGGTTCCGCTCTTTGTCACCGTTTTCTTGTGCTGCCGGTAGTACACGTAGTTCGCTTATAGTTGTACGATTGGGTTTTGCCACATCGTTTCTCCATGAGCGATTCCAATGCCACTAGTCGAATTGAAAAAGCACATTCCTAGCGGAACGATCATCCTGAATCGTCGCGACAAACGAAACGCCTTGTCGCGCGAGATGATGCTTGAGTTGCGACAGGCACTGGATGACTTTCGGCAGGAACGCAAAGTCCGCGCGGTGATTCTGACTGGCGCGGGCCAGGGGTTTTGTTCGGGGATGGACCTGGAAGAAATGCTCGCGACGAGCAAGCAGCCCGACTCGCAAACGCAATGGTACAACGATGCGGTTCAATACAAGGAGCTGATCGAAGCGATGCTCCGTTTTCCAAAGCCGATTATCGCGGCGGTGAACGGACCGGCGGTCGCGGGGGGTGCGGGGCTCGTGTTGGCGTCGGACATCGTGGTCGCGGGTGAAGGAGCAAGCTTTGGCTTCCCAGAGCCTCGTCGCGGCCTCGTCGCCGGCCTCGTCTCGCCGCTGCTGACGTTCCGGATCGGTGCCGGTTACGCCGCCAACTTGCTGTTATCCGCCCGCACGATCGATGCGGAAGAGGCGCTGCGAGTTCAGCTGTTTCATGAACTTGTCAAAGACGATCTGGTGTGGGCGCGGGCTCACGCGTTGGCCGAGCAGTGTGCCGAGTCAGCACCTGAATCACTCCTGCTCACGAAGAGAATGCTCAACGAAAACATTGGGGAACACCTGGGAGTTCTGCTTTCCGCGGGTGCGGCCGCCAGCGCGACGGCTCGCACGACCGCCGCGGCTCAAGAGGGCCTCGCCGCGTTTCTTGAGAAGCGACCGCCGAACTGGGGTTAGGAAGGCGGGAAAAACAATGTCGCCTTTCGCTCCGAGCTTGTGAAAAAATTGACGTGAGCGGTTTTGGCGCTAGCCACCGGTCTTTCAAACGGCCACAAGTCCCAGAGATCCCGGCGGCTAGCGCCTTGCCGCTCACAAATACATGACGCCACGTCGATTTTTTCACAAGCTCTCCGCGAAAGTGCGTGCTTTCGCGGAGCGAAAGACGACAATGACAATATAGTGCAACCGAACAAGTGGTTGGCTCGCCGCTCAGAGGATACAATTCACTCTCGCTTGCATTCGAGCAGCCTACCAGCTTCAATGGTAATTTGTTGGCCAGTCGCGTATTCACGCAGGAAGGGAACATTCGTGTTTCGATCGGGGGGATGCCTGTGAAACCACGGCGCTCGGGATTCACGCTCGTCGAGCTATTGGTCGTCATCGCGATCATCGGAATTCTCGTTTCGTTGTTGTTGCCGGCCGTTCAAGCAGCGCGCGAAGCGGCTCGCCGGATGCAATGTCAGAACAACGTCAAGCAGCTGGGGCTGGCGATTCAAAACTATCACGACGTCTTTCGTCAGCTGCCCTCGTCC
>Ga0326597_10009054_pt1 | contig 13379 bp, 10 predicted proteins | sample RVTome_12_FD_203789 | JGI IMG/M metagenome (GOLD analysis project Ga0326597, IMG submission 203789) | Soil microbial communities from uranium-contaminated site in the Upper Colorado River Basin, Wyoming, United States - RVT100D185 | ecosystem: Environmental > Terrestrial > Soil > Contaminated >... | reverse complement strand
CCCATCGCGTAGACATCGGAGAGGGCGTTGACGGCCGCGATCTCACCCCACAGGTAGGGGTCATCGACGATCGGGGTGAAGAAATCGACTGTTTGGATGAGATGCTCACCCGAAGGGAGACGAAAGACACCAGCGTCGTCAGCGGTGCTGAAACCAACCACTAGGTCGGGAGAGATGGTCGCCGGGTGCCCGACCATCGATCCGACCACTTCGGCCAGGTCGAGCGGGCTCAGCTTGCAACCACAACCGGCGCCGTGGGAGAACTCGGTGAGTCGGCGTTCGGCCATTGGCCGAGGCTACCGCCCGGGTCCCGTCTCAGCAGAGCGGTGCTCTACGGCTAGTTTCGCGTCGAATCGATTGAGAGAGCAGTTGGACACCGCCAGCATTTCGACAGTCACCGCCCCCAGTCCCCGGACCGTTCGTCTGGGCGACAAGCGATACCCGGTGGTCCTTCCCAGCTTGGCCGATCCTCGCCTCCATCTGGCTTCGGTCATCATCTCGATCCATGTTCTGGGACAGGTCGCCTTCGGGTTTCGGGTATCAGTACCCCAGATCCTGTCCGCCACCCTGACCTGCTTTGTGATCGAGATCGTCTGGACCTTCCGCCAGAGTGGCAAGCTGGTTTGGCCGGCGAGCGCCATGCTCACCGGGAGCGGGGTAGCCCTCATCCTGCGGGTGGTCGGCACCGAGCGTGGGGATCACTGGACCTGGTTCGGTTGGTACTACTTCGCCGCCATCGCCGGCCTTTCTCTGATCACCAAGTACGTGATTCGGTTTCGGGGCTCACACGTTTTCAACCCGTCCAATGTCGGCTTGGTGGTCGCCTTTGTGGTCCTGGGAAGCACCGTCGTCGAGCCGTTGGACTTCTGGTGGGCGCCGCTCGACGCCTGGATGGCGGCCGCCTACATCATCATCGTCGCGGGTGGCCTGCTGATAACTGCCCGGCTCCGTCTCCTCGCCATGGCGGCGACTTTCTGGGTGACATTGGCGGCGGGTCTCGGTCTGCTGGCCGCCTCAGGCCATTGCTTCACGGCTTCTTGGTCACTACAACCGGTGTGCGGCGCCGATTTCTGGTGGGTGGTGATGGGCTCGCCCGAGCTTCTCATCTTCCTCTTTTTCATGATCACCGACCCCAAGACCATCCCGGCGAGGCCAACCGGGACGGTTGTGTTCGCGATCTTTCTGGCTTTGGTCTGCGCGCTCCTAATGGCGCCCCAGGTCACCGAGTTCGGAACCAAGGTCGGACTGCTGGCCGGTCTGGTGGTGATGAGCCCATCCCGTCTCCTGTTCGACAGGGTGTTCCGGGAGGAGGTCCAGGGCCAGAGGGTCCGCTCGCTGGGTCTGGTGAACCGTCTCACGACTTCCCAAGGTAGAGAAGTCCGACCACGGATGGTGTTTCTTCGGGGGGCGATCGTCGGCGTGGCGACGGTCGTGGTCGCCGTGGGCATCGTGGCCGCGGGAGCCCCGGCGCGGGAGACGGCGCTCGCTTCCGCAACCGAAGAGCTCCCCGAGGTCTCGGTGGTGGTCGATCCCAGCTCTATTCCGGCGGTCACCGAGGGTCCAGAGGTCTCCGGCCTCAAGACCGATATCAGCACCCAGGAGATGGCGGTGGTCCTCGCCGAGAACCTGAAGATCGAAGGTCAGGCGATGCTTGCCCGTGATTCGAGTCTTCTCCCGTTGGCAGACGGTGGAGACCGGCTCCTCGCGATGTTGGACCGCGTCGACGATGCGGTCGCCACCGGGGAGGTCGTCGTGTCGGAATACGCATTCGCCTCCCTGCATGCCTACGTCGCTCCGACCGAGGGGGGCCAAGGCGCCAGTCTCGGATTCGAAGCAACGGGCGTCGTCGACCAGATCACCTACGACGGTCTCGGCGTCGAGCAGACCCGGAGCGCGGCGCCATTCGACACGATTTTCGTGTTGAGCCAGGTGGCGGGGGATCGTTGGCTCATCCTCGAAGAGCTGCCGCCTTCCTGAAAGCGAGTGGGGGACATGGACAAGAATCCGGTGATCGAGATGATGGGGCGCCGGCTCCGGCTCGCGGTGATCGGCGGGGGCCCGGGGAGCTTCATCGGCGCCACGCACCGGACCGCGGCGACACTCGACGATCGATTCGAGCTCGTGGCCGGTGCGATCTCCTCGGATCCGGGCCGATCACGCGCCGCCGGGGTGGCTATCGGTTTGACCGAGGATCGGTCCTATGGGGACGGGCTCGAGTTGCTAAGGGTGGAGGCAGCCCGCGACGACGGTGCGGACGCCGTCGCAATCATGACTCCCAACGACACCCACCATCTTTTCAGTGCCGCGGCCCTCGACCTCGGCTTCGACGTGATCTGTGACAAGCCGATCACCAATACCCTCGATGATGCGCTGGACCTGGTGGGCAAAGTGCGACAAACCGGGTTGATCTTCTGTCTCACCCACAACTACACGGGCTACCCGATGGTTCGCCAAGCTCGGGCAATGGTCAACGATGGTCAGCTCGGGGAGATGCGGATGGTGCAAGTCGAGTATGTCCAAGGTGGCAAGGCCGGGGAGAACGACCCCAACCCTGAGGGCGGGCTGCCCTGGCGCTATGACCCGGTGCGCGGTGGGCCATCGTTGGTCATGGGCGACATCGGCAGTCATGCCCACAATCTGGCCCGTTTCATCTCAGGACTCGAGGTGTCCGAGGTTTCCGCCGAGATCGGGGCGATCGTCCCCAATCGCCTTGTTGACGACTACGGCGCCGCGATGCTTCGCTTCGACAACGGGGCCCGGGGCAGCTTCTGGGTGACCCAAGCCGCGGCGGGGGTCGAGAACTGTCTCCGGATAAGGGTGTCGGGCACCCGGGGCAGCCTCGAATGGGAGCAGGAGAAGCCGACCGCTCTGATCTTCAAGCCGATCACCGGCCCCGCAGAGACCAGGACCCCAAATGGGCCCGGAACCCTGCCCCTTTCCGCCCTGGCCACCCGCATCGTGTCGGGTCATCCTGAGGGCTTTCACGAAGCCTTCGCCAACCTCTATTCGGATGCGGCCGAAGCGATCGCCGCCCGACGCAGCAAGACCATGCCTAACCCGTTGGCCCTCCATTTCCCCAATGAGATAGACGGGGCGATTGGCGTCAAGTTCGTGGACGCCGCCATGGCCTCCAGTGCTGCCGGGGGAGCCTGGACCAACGCTCTACTCGATCTCTAGACCGCGATCGTCATCACTCGGTCAGATCGGAGCAGGAACGGTGCCAGATATCCCGGGATGTTGGAGAACGGCAGGACATCGGGGTGCAAGTCGATGCCGAGGTCGTCGGCCATGAAGTCTCGTCTCGCCTGAATCCTCGCCCATGCCGCGGGGTAGTCCTCGGCGAAGGCGGCACGCAATGACTGGTCGGCGAGAGCGATCCCGTCTTCGATGTTGGTGGTGAAATAGTCGGTGCCGGTCGCCGGGATCACGTCAACCTGAAACGCCATCCCCGAACTGAGCTCGATCTTCGATCCGGGGGCGATCGGTGAGTTGACCCACTCATCGAGATGGATCTGGTGACCCGGGTTGAGGAATATCCCAAAAAACGGATCGCCGAGGTGGCGGTCGATGATCTCCTGCAGCACACCGCCGGTTTGGCCGATGCGGAGCGCCCCGTACCACTCGGCCACAGCCTCGAAGTAGGGGCCAACCAGACGGTCGACGTAGTCGCTGATCTCAGGCGCCAGCTCCTCGGCATCTTCGACCACGAAACCGGCCCGGCAGTTCAAGGCCCCCCAGATCCCGAAGGCGACGGTGAATCGGTCTCCTCGCTCGATGGGCCGGTCGCCGGGGCTGAGCAATCCGAATGACGCCCGAGGCCCGGCGGTCAGCATCAGATGACATGAAAGCGGCATCCCGTTCCATTCGAGAAGCCGGACCGCTTCCTGTTCGGTCATCCCTGGCTCCAGCCCTCTGAGCAGCTGTCGCACGCCGTGAGAGGTGTGGCAGGCGGCGTACTCGAAGGCGGCGAGTTGTTCGACTTCGTTGATCACCCGGAGCCCGTCGGCGGCTCCGATCAGCAGGTCGTTGGCGTTCTCAACCGTGCCCGTCGGCCCAGTCAAGCGGCGCAGCAAGTCGACGATGAAGGCTGGAACTTCGATGAGCTCCCGGTCGGAGTAGTCCTTCCATCCGATGATCCCGACATGACTCCCACGGTGGATGCCCTCGTAAGCCAGGATCTCAGGCAAGGATCGAGAGCGGTCCCTTGGCTGGCCAGGAAGGCTCAGATCCTGGAACAGGTGGCGTCGCATGGCCAACGGAGCGGCTCCGGCCATCCCGTAGCATTCGTTGCCCACCAGGATCGCCGGCTCGTCGGTGGGCCCGATGATCAGTACTGCCTCTTCGAAACGAGGGTCGAAGCCTGTCAGATAAGAGAGGTTGGCGCTGTGCTCCCGATCGGCGTAGACCAACAAGTAGTCGTAGCCGCGACCCACGGCCCGGTCCCGGAGTTTGGTGAGGCGGTCTCTGTACACCGTTGTCGGGATCTCGGGCATGGCCTCCGGCATCCCGAAGTCGGGCAACGTGACCTCGACCAGGCGTGCGTCGCTCATGAACCGATCAGTTCCGAGGCGGGAGCCAAGGCTGAGCCTCGGAGTCGCCTCGCTCGATCATCACGAACTGATTGGCGTCAACCGTCATCCACGGTCCCTTCTCTCCGTCGGGCCATTGAACACGGATCTCTGCTTTGTCTGCCGTTCCCAGCCCGAAATGGATCCACCCGAGTTGGCCGCCGGCGTGACCGCCGCCCACGGTCAGCTCGCGATGAGTCGTCTGATTGCCGGCCCTGACTTCGATCCAGGAGCCGATGGCGTCACGATTCGGGCCAAGCTGTTCGAGCTGGAGTGCGATCCATCCTCCCATCGGTGCTGGGCCGTCTGCTTCGCCAGACCCGACGTTGCGCCACAACTTGATGTTCTCTCGCCGGTTGACCTCGACCAGGTCGAGCAGACCATCGAGGTTGAAGTCGACGAGAGCTGCCCCCCGCCCCCGGTCGAAGTTGACGACACCGGCCTCTACGGCGCTCTCGGTGAATGTCCCATCCGGATTCCCCAACAAGAGGTTGCTCGGGTCTTGCGAGGCGAACTCGGGCATGGCCTCGACATTGCCCTTGGCCACGAACAGGTCGATGAGGCTGTCGTTGTTCACATCCTGGAACTCGGCGTGCCAGGCGGTGGAGGGAAGCACCATGTCCGCGCCGGTGAAGGGGCGGTGGGCGTTGGCACCACGACCGAGTGCGATGTCGACGTAGTTCGGCTCGGTTGCCCCATCGGCCAGGGTCTGCAACTTGTTGTCGCCCTGGCTGGTCAGGAACACCTCGGGGAGCCCGTCACCGGTCAGGTCTTGGCTGGCGATGCCCATCCCCCAGATTCTCATCGTCTGCCAACCATCGTCCTCGGTGTAGAGACGAGGACGCTCATCTTCGGCCACTCGCCACAACTGCTCGCTGCCGCCTCGGTAATAGTGGCGATCGTTGGTCATTCTCAGGTCGCCCCTTCCCGACCGATCCCAATCGCTGAATAGGATCGAGAGGGTGCACCATCCCGGCGACAGCGGAACGGGGGGTCCATAGGTGGCTGTCTCGTCATGCCTCACCATGACATTGTCCGAGCATTCACCGGTCTGCTCCCCGGTCTCGGTCAGGGCGACGTAGTTGCCAAAGGCCAGGGTGGGCAAGGAGGCCGACCCTTCCCACTTGGCGCTGAAGGCCGCTGTCCACTCATTGCCTCCGTCGATGCCCCACGTCTCGTTGGCCCGTTCGAAGCGACAGTCACCCAACCCGCGCAACATGACGTTCTCGCCGAATCTCAAGACCGCGAGGTCAACCCGATCGTCCCCGTCCACGTCGAGCGGATAGGCCCCGGTGACCGAGGTGAGATCCGTGATCGGGCCAATCAAACGTTCGAACCGCAGCTCGCCGCCCACGGTGCTCTGATTGTTGTAGAGCCCCGCTGGGTTTACTCCACCAGCGAAGTAGAGGTCAGGAAGGTGGTCGTCGTCGCAATCGAACGCGGCGACCCCGCCGCCTACGAAAAAGGTGAACTCACCGTCGTAGCTGTGATCGATCCCCGCCGCGGCGGCTTGTTCGACGAACAGCGGGGCCTCCATCGCCGCCGGCAAGGCACCTCCCCATATGACGGTTCTGGCCATGAAGACCAACCCGATCGCCGCCAGACCTCCGGCCACAACGCCCGCGGCCAGCCACAGTGCTCCTGACCCGCGGTCGATTTGATCACCTCGTATGAGCCGGTTCCCACTGGAACCGAGGAGTCTCACCTTCTGGTCTTGCCCTCAACGGCGGGCCGGAGCATGACGCTTTGACCGGCGGTGGCGGCTGGATCGGCCACGACTTTGGAGAAGGCAAGTTCGGCCGCCCCGATCAGCGGGGCATCCGCGCCGAGACCACTGCTTGTGATCGTTAGTACACCGCCAGGAGCGTCCAGAGACCGGAGCCGGGCACCGTCGACTACGGCCGACTCGAGATAGGGAAACAAGGCGTGGTAGAAGCCGCCCAGGACTACCAAATCCGGGTTGAAGAGGTTGACGAGGTTGCCGATCCCGAGGCCAAGCCAACGACCGATCTCACTGATCGCCTTCAGCGTGCGCTCCTCACCCGCCGCGGCGCGGGTGAGGACTGTTTCCAGTATTCCAAGGTTGGCGACGCTCACCGGTATACCTGCGTGACGGGCTAGGGCGGCCTCTCCGGCCTCAGTCTCCCAACAACCAACGGCACCACAGCGACATTTGTGGCCATCCGGGTTGATCAAGGTGTGCCCGGCCTCGCCGGCATAGCCGGTCGAGCCCAGCATCGGCTTTCCATCCTGGATGATTCCCACACCGATTCCGGCTTCCCCTGAGATGTAGATGAGGTGGCCGACGCCTGAGCCGACACCACGGCGATACTCGGCGAGGGCGCCGAGGTCTGCTTCGTTGGCTACCAGTACCTGTCCTGAGAGCCCGAGCTCGGAGGCGAGCATCGCCCCGAGCGGTACGTTTCGCCATCCCAGGTTTGGCGCCAGATGGACGAACCCATCGGATCGCCGGGCCACACCGGTAACCCCGGCACCGACTCCGGCGAGGACATGGTTCGCCGGAAGGGAGGTGAGCATCGGTTCGGCCAACTTGGCGACATCCTCAACGGTTTCCTGTGGTGAGAATCGCCCACGAGGCCTGGCGACTCTCACCTGGTCATAGACGTGACCCCCGAGGCCAGCGGTCGCTACCGCGATCGAGTCGACCGACACCTCGATGGCGAGAACCGCGGCACCATGGGGTCTGGTTCGGACTACAGGCGAGGGCCGCCCCGGGCCGGATGCGGTCAACCCTGGGCCCTCTTCGACCAAACCCAGGGTGGTGAGCTCACCAACCAGGTCGGCGATGGTGGAGCGGTTGAGCCCGGTGGTCGCTGCCAACTCGGATCTCGATCTGGGCCCCGAAAGATGGAGACGCTCGAGGACGGTGGCGAGATTGTGTCTTCGCAGCTCTTCTGCGGCCACTCCCCGCCTCAGGTTGAGGGCATCTATGGTGGTGATTTGGATGCGACTCAATGGTTGGTAGGGCCTTTTGTTGGCGATCCCACTATAAACACCTGCCCGGTTGGCGAAAGGCCACTCCGACCAGCCGGGCAGGAAAGGCCGATCTGGATCCGCTATTTGTTGCGGGGCCAAACATATGCGCGTTATGCTCGCCACGCGTCGGCATTCGAGCCGAGAAACCGCTCGGGTCGGCACACTGGATGGGAATGAGCAGTCCTATGACGGGACAGCAGCCTTAGGAGGAAGGAAACCAATGAAACTATTGAATCGCCGGTTCCTGGCGCTCTTGGCGGTGATCGTGATGGTCATCGCCGCCTGTGGTGGCGACGACACCACCGGGTCGACCGCCGAGGGCGGGGGCACCACCGTCGCGGGCGGGGGGGATTGCACCGTCGGCATGTCGTGGAACAACTACAACGAAGAGAGATGGGCCAAGCACGATGAGCCCGCGATGAAAGCTGCCATCGAAGCCGGTGGTTGCGAGTACATCTCTTCAGATGCCGGTTCATCCGAGGAGCAGCAGATCACCGACGTGGAGAAGTTGATCTCCGATGGTGCGGACGTCGTCATCATCCTGGCTCAGAACACGCAAGCGATCAAGCCTGCGGTTGAGGCCGCCACGGCTGAGGGAATCCCGGTGATTGCCTATGACCGCCTCATCGAGGATGCGAACACCTTCTACGTCAGCTTCGACAACGTCCTGGTGGGACAGCTGATGGCCGAAGTGATCTTCGACCTGGTGCCGACCGGCAACTACATAATCGTGAAGGGCAATGGCTCCGACGCCAACTCGGACTTCCTGCGTGAAGGAATCGAGTCGGTGATCGGGGACGCAGTTGCGGCAGGCGACATCACCATTTGTTGTGAGGACTACACCGACAACTGGGATCCCGCACTCGCTCAGACTGCCGTGGAGCAGTGGCTGACCCAGGAAAACAACGAAGTTGATGCGGTGGTGTCCGAAAATGATGGAATGGCCACTGGCGCCGCCGCCGCCCTCGCGGCTCAGGGTCTCAGCGACATTCCGTTGTCGGGTCAGGACGCTGACGTCGCCGCCCTCAACCGGGTGGCGCTGGGAACACAGTCGGTGTCGGTGTGGAAGGACGCCCGTGCGCTGGGCACGGCTGCCGGTGAGGCTGCAGTGGCCTTGGCTGGTGGTGCAACGATGGCCGATGTCGAGGGAACAGCCGAGTTCGTCTACACGAACAAGGAGTCCCAAGTCGAGACCGTCTTGACAAGCATCCTTCTGGTCCCGATCCCGATCACCCAGGACAACCTCAACCTGGTGGTCGACGCGAACTGGATCACGGTCGAGGAGGTCTGCGCAGGTGTCACCGCCGGAAGCGTGGCAGTCTGCGCCTAATAGCCAACGAATGAAGCGAAGTTGATTGATGCATTGCGCCCCCGGTCCATCGGGGGCGCAATGCGATCCCTAGTGTGGTGAGCTCATGAGCGTGGTCGAGGCCGCCCCCACCCAGTTAGAGACGCCAGACCCGGGTCCGCGCCGGTCAATTGGATCCTTCCTGCGGGACAACGAGATCGACACTCGAATGGCCGGGATGATCCTCCTCCTCGTGGTGATTTGGGTCGCCTTTCACTTCCTGTCGGGCGGTACATTCCTGACCCCTCGCAACCTGTGGAATCTCTCGGTGCAGACCTCCTCGATTGCGATCATGGCCACTGGGATGGTGCTCGTCATCGTCTCCCGCAACATCGATCTCTCGGTCGGTTCGATGGTGGGCGTGGTCGGCATGGTCATGGCGATCCTCCAATTCGAATGGCTACCGTCGTTGATCGGCCTCGGCAACCAGTGGATCTGGATCATCACTCTCGTCGCGGGATTGGCGCTCGGTGCCCTGATCGGCGCCTTCCAGGGTTCGATCATCGCCTATGTCGGCGTTCCCTCCTTTGTCGTGACCCTGGGCGGATTGCTGGTATGGCGTGGCTTCGCCTGGCTCACGGCGAGTGGCCGGACCCTTGCCCCCATGGACGCCAACTTCCAACTCCTCGGAGGTGGGTCCCGGGGCTCGCTTGGAGAGACGGGGAGCTGGATCGTGGGTGGTGTCGCCTGTATCGGGATCGTCGCCCTCCTCGTCTTGGGACGTCGTCGTCGTCGGAAGTTCGGCTTCCGGCTCAGGCCAATGTGGTTGGATGCCGCTCTCGGTGTGATCGGTTGCCTCGTGGTGCTCGGCGCGGTCTGGGTCACCAACAGCTACTACCTGCCCGAGAACCTCGCTCGGGCGATCGCAGAGGAAAGAGGCATCGCCTGGCCACAAGGTGGTCTCCAGATCCCTCTCGGGATCCCCTATCCGGTCCTCATCCTTGTCGGAGTAACCCTGGTGATGGGTTTCGTCGCCAACCGGCTCCGCTTCGGCCGGTACATCTTTTCAATCGGGGGCAATCCCGAGGCTGCCGTCCTCGCTGGAATCAAGACCAAGCGCACCATCGTCAAGACCTTCATGACAATGGGGATCCTGGTCGGGATCTCTGCTGCCGTTTCCATTGCTCGTCTCAATGCCGCGGTCAGCGGTCTCGGCACCTTGAACGAGCTCTATGTGATTGCTGCGGCAGTCGTCGGTGGTGCCTCCCTGGCGGGAGGAATCGGCACCATTCCCGGAGCCATCTTGGGAGCCCTGGTCATGCAATCGCTCCAGTCCGGCATGGTGTCCCTTAAGGTCAGTGCTCCCGTGCAGGACGTAGTACTCGGGATCGTCCTGGTGACCGCAGTAGCGATCGACACCAGCTATCGGCGAAGGGCGGCCCAGCGATGACAGCCCCGTCAACCGGCAAACCCCCCCTGGTCGAGATGAGAAACATGAGTGTTTCCTTCGGTGGGGTTCATGCGGTCAAGGACGTGACCATCACACTCCAAGAAGGCGAGGTCCTGGGTGTGGTTGGGGGCAACGGCGCCGGCAAGTCGACGCTGATCAAGACCCTGTCTGGTGCCCAGAAAGCTGACTCCGGTGAGATCTTCATCGACGGTGAGGCGGTCCAGATACACAGTCCGCGCGATGCCAAGAATCTTGGAATCGAGACCATCTATCAGACTCTCGCTCTTGCCGACAACATCGATGCCCCGGGCAACATGTTCCTCGGCAGGGAACTGACGTCTCGATGGAACACACTCGACGACTCGTCGATGGAGGCCGCCACACGAGAGATCATGGGGCGGCTCAACCCGAAGTTCCAAAACTTCAAGACGCCTGTGGCTTCTTTGTCGGGTGGCCAGCGGCAGTCGGTCGCCATTGCCCGGGCCGTTCACTTCAACGCTCGGATCCTGATCATGGATGAGCCCACCGCGGCGCTGGGCCCGGCAGAGACCGAGCAGGTGCGAGAGCTGATCCGTCAGCTGCAACGTGAGGGCATCGGGATCATCATGATCAGCCATGACATCCACGACGTCTTCGATCTGTCAGATCGGATCACCGTCATGCTCCAGGGCAAGCTGGTGGGAACGGTGAACCGGGGCGAGGCGACCATGGACGAGATTCTGGCCATGATCATCATCGGCAAACTGCCCGACGAGGTCACCACCAAGGAGTTGGAGCAACTCCACGGTTGACCAAGGGGATTCAGAGGTCTCATGAACAACGTTGAAGGAAAAGTCGCGCTGGTCACCGGGGCAAGTCGGGGGATCGGTGCTGCCGTCGCCCGAGCCCTGGCCGCGGAAGGAGTGAAGCTTGCCCTCGCCTCCCGGAGCGGCGACGACCTCGGGATCGAAAGTGTGGTGGCTCAACCGTGTGATGTGCGCGACCTGGCCGCACTCGAGTCACTGGCCGCCGCCGCCGTCGACCGGTTCGGTGGGCTGGACATCCTGGTCGCCAACGCCGGGGTTGGCGCCTACGGGCCGTTTCTCGATCTCCCCGCCGAGCACATGGAGGAGATGATCGACGTCAACGTCAAGGGCACGCTTTACGCGGTACGCGCAGCTTTGCCCTATCTGCTCCAGAGCGACGCTGCTGACATCGTCACTCTCGCCAGCGAGGCGGGACGCCGAGGTCTCCCCTATGAGGCGGTGTATTGCGCCTCCAAGTTCGCCCAGGTGGGCTTCACCGCCGCCCTCGACCACGAGTTACGGGAGCAGGGGGTGCGTTGCACCAATGTCTGCCCCGGTGGAGTAGCGACCGACTTCGCCATGGGTAGGGGGCGGACCCCGGACATGCCGGAGCTAGAGGGAATGATGACGTCAGAGGACGTCGCCGATGTGGTCCTGTTCGTCCTCACCCGACCCCGCAATCACCGGATCCTCGAAGTCGCGCTAAGGCCGGTGACCGAGACCTCCTGGGGCTAGGTCGTCTCAGGAACTGTGGGCCGACCAGATTCTCTGGTTCACCTGGTTCTCGAGAAGCTCCTGTCGCCCTGACTTGGGCTTGGGGTCGATCTCTCCGGCGGCGACTCTCTCCTCCAAAGTCTCCAGGGAGAGCTCACCGGAGAGGATGGAAGCGCCTACGCCTTTGCCCCAGCCTGCGTAACGCTCCTCGCGGGGGCCCTCCAGGGTCTTGCTCTCGATCATGTCGGCGGCGACGAGCAGGGCGCGGGCCAGGGTGTCGATCCCACCGATATGGCCATGGAACAAATCAGTGCGGTCCATGCTCTGTCGGCGCAGTTTGGCGTCGAAGTTGAACCCGCCGGTGGTGAACCCGCCGTTGCGGATGATCTCGTAGAGGGCCAGGGCGAGCTCATCGACCGAGTTGGGGAACTGGTCCGTGTCCCAGCCGTTCTGGTAGTCGCCGCGGTTGGCGTCGATGCTGCCGAAGATCCCGTTGGCGGTCGCATAGGCGACCTCATGATGGAAGCTGTGCCCGGCCAGGGTGGCGTGGTTGGCCTCGATGTTGACCCGGTACTCGCCGTCGAGGCCATGGCGGGCAAGGAACCCGTGGACCGTGGCGCAGTCGTAGTCGTATTGGTGCTTCGTGGGCTCCTGGGGCTTGGGCTCGATGAGGAGGGTTCCTTGGAACCCGATCTTGTGCTTGTGCTCGGCGACCATCTCCAGGAACCTGGCGAACTGACGCTCTTCCCGCGCCAGGTCGGTGTTGAGCAGGGTCTCGTATCCCTCACGGCCGCCCCAGAGCACGTAGTTGGCTCCGCCGAGGCGATGGGTGGCTTCCAACATCAGCTTCACCTGGGCCGCGGCATAGGCGAACACTTCCGGATCGGGGTTCGTGGCTGCCCCGGCTGCGTAGCGGGGGTGACTGAACAGATTGGCGGTTCCCCACAGAAGCTGGAGACCGGTGCGAGACATGTGATCCTCGATCTGGTTGATCACCGCCTCGAGGTTCGCCTTCGTCTCGTTGAACGATCCGCCCTCAGGCGCAACGTCGCGATCGTGGAAGCAGAAGTAGGGGACGCCGAGCTTGGACAGGAACTCAAATGCCGCTTCGAGCTTGCTGGCCGCAGCCGCCATCGGGTCGGCACCCGGAGCGAGCCAGGGCCGGTCGAAGGTCCCTGTGCCGAACACATCAGAGCCGGACCAGTTGAACGAATGCCAGAGGCAGACCGCGATCCGAAGCTGGTCCTCCATACGCTTGCCGAGAACCATCCGGTCCGGCTCGTAGACCTTGAAGGAGAGCGGGTCGGTGGATTCGAGCCCGCCGAACAGGATCGGCCCGGCTATCTCTGTGAAAAAGTCATTGCCCACGCCGAACCTCACGAACCCGATGGAAGGTGGGCGAGCCTATCACGCAGCCGACGCCGTCATCCAAGGGGGCGGCGGCGTTTGGAGGTGATGACACCAGTGTCGAAGCCCCCAAGATGGAGGCCGCCGGCGAAACGGGCATGCTCGATCTTCAGACATCGGTCCTGGACCACCTTCAGGCCGGCGTCGACCGCCATGCGTGCGGCCTCCTC
>Ga0326597_10009053_pt1 | contig 13380 bp, 9 predicted proteins | sample RVTome_12_FD_203789 | JGI IMG/M metagenome (GOLD analysis project Ga0326597, IMG submission 203789) | Soil microbial communities from uranium-contaminated site in the Upper Colorado River Basin, Wyoming, United States - RVT100D185 | ecosystem: Environmental > Terrestrial > Soil > Contaminated >... | reverse complement strand
CCCTTCCTCGCGATGGAGTACGTCGAGGGACAGACGATCGCGGCCATGATCGACTCCGGCGAGCGGTTCAAGCCGGAGCGGGTGCTCGGCCTCGTCAGCCAGGTCGCGGCCGCCCTCGACTACGCGCACTCCCGCGGCATCATCCACCGGGACATCAAGCCGTCGAACCTGATCGTGCAGGACGGCGACCGGGTCAAGGTGACCGACTTCGGGATCGCCAAGGCGGTCGACTCCGAGATCACGCAGTCGGGCGCGCTCCTCGGGACGCCCTCCTACATGTCCCCCGAGCAGGCGATGGGGGAGAAGCTCGACGGGAGGAGCGACTTGTTTTCGCTCGGGGTCGTGGCCTTCGAGATGCTCTCCGGGCTGCAGCCCTTCCCCGGCTCCAACGTCACGTCGATCCTGTACCGTCTGGTCCACGTCGATCCCATCGAGCCGGCCGATCTCGAGATGAACGGCCTCGTCCCCCACAAGTGGCGCGAGGTCTTCCACAAGGTGCTGGCCAAGAAGCCGGACAACCGCTACGGGAAGGCGAGCGAGTTCGTGCGCGACCTCGAGTACTGCCTGGGCTCGTGGTTCTCCGGGCTCGGCGAGGAGACGGTGGCGATCGACTCGCCGTCGGCGGCCGGCGCCGAGCCATCGGCAGCGCCGGGTGCCGCGCCCGCGTCGATGGCGCCGGAGGCGGGAGCGGCCGACGTCGGGGCCGAGTCGAGCGAGACGATGGGGCTCCCGGCCCCGGGCGAGGGGGGCGACGAGGAGGACCCGGCGACCCAGCGCATCGAGGCGCCGACCGCAGGCCCCTCCGCCGAGGAGACGGTCCTCGTTTCCACGTCCGGTCCATCCGGGGCGCTCGAAATGGCGCCCCTTGTCACCACGCCCCGGTTCGATGCGACGGAGCCCGTCGGGGTGACCGCTCCCCAGCGCGCCGCCCGCCCTTTGCCCGTGGGGTGGCTGGTCGGCGGCGCCGCCCTGCTGTTCTTGCTCGCGGCGTCGACGGTCGTCTGGCTCCTGTGGCACCGCCTCGCGCCGCCGGACGTTCCCGACGACACAAGTGCGGTCGAGGCCGGGGTCGCCCCGACCTCGGCACCGGAGCCGATCATCGGGGCTCTGCGCATCGCGAGCGAGCCCGCGGGTGGCAGCGTCACGGTGGACGGAGCGGGCCGGGGGCAGACCCCCCTCGAGCTCAGCGGGATCCCCTTCGGCACCCACCAGGTCCGCGTCGACCTGCCGGGCCACGAGGCCGAGACCCGCGAGGTGACCCTGGCCGCCGACCAGCCCACCGCCGAGCTCGCGGTGACTCTGTCGCCGCGCGCGCCCACCCGCGGCACGGTCGACTTCTCCTCGACTCCGGCGGGGGCGACGGTCACCGTGGGCGGGCGGCGCATGGGCAACACGCCGCTTCGCGGCGTCGCCCTCGATCCGGGCCGTCATCGTGTCCAGATGGCGCTCGACGGGCACCAGCCCTGGGCGGGATCGGTGGAGGTGGTGGCCGGCAAGCGAGCGCGGGCGGAGGCCTCTCTCGCCCTCGCGCCCCAGACCCGCGCCGCCCCGACCCCCACTCCCGCCCCCCCGCCCGTCGACACCGCCCGCATCTATGAGAACAACGCCAAGAGCGTGGACCGCGTGGCCCGTAAGATCTCGGGGATGTCGCCGCGCTATCCCTCGGATCGCGCCCCGCGGCTGCGCGAGGGAGACCGGGTCTCGGTCACCCTGAGCTTCCTGGTCACGGAGACGGGAATGGTCGAGGACCTTCAGGTCGTCGAGTCGGCGGGCAAGTTGATCGACGGCGTCGTGGTCGAGGCGGTCGAGTCCTGGCGGTACCGGCCGGCGGTCGTCCGCGACACGCCGGTCAAGGTCCGGATCGTCTTCAAGCAGACCTTCCTCGGAGGATAGGGCAGGGGTGGCGAAGCTCATCATCAACCCGACCGCGGCCAACCGGCGCGAGCTGTCGCTCGGGCGCGACCAGATCCTCACCATCGGGCGCGACCCCTCGAACGATCTCGTGCTGCCCGACGCGATGGTGTCGCGCCGGCACGCGGTCATCGAGCAACGGGGCAGCCAGTTCTTCCTCCGCGACTGCAGCTCCGCCAACGGCTCGGTCGTCAACGGAGACCGGGTGAGCGAGCGCGGGCTGCGTGACGGCGACCTCGTGGCCATCGGCAGCATGCGGCTGCTGTTCCGCGAGGAGGCGGCCGAGCCCGGAGCCAAGATCGTGCCCCATCCCTCGGCGGCGCCGTTCAGCTGCCCGTCCTGCGGAGCCGACTACCGGCGCGGAGACCTCTTCTGCCGGGAGTGTGGCACGCAGGTGGCGCGGCCGAGCGGCCCCCCGAAGGCAGTGTGCGCGTCGTGCGGGACGGCCGTTGCCCTCCCCGCGCGCTTCTGCAACGCCTGTGGCTCGACTCTGGCCACCGACGGGCATCGTGTCGAGCCCGCCGTGGACGCGGCGCCCGCCGCGGTGTCCCCGGGGGCGGCGGAGCCTTCGCGTCGCGACACCCAGCGCGTGCCCCGGCGGTCCGAGCGCGAGGAGAGCGGAGCGACCCCGGGGGGAGGCCAGGCCGCCCCCGCCGCCGCCTTCGAGCCGGCGCCCGTTCCCTCGCCGCGCTCCACGGACCCTTCGCGCCAGGTGGCGGCGTCGAGCGCGCACCCGACGCCACAACGGGACCACCGACCCGCGGCCTCCCGCGCTCCCCGCACGCCCCGCCCGGCGTTGGCGGCGAGCGCAGGGAGCCGTCTCGTGGCCATGGTCATCGACTCCGCCATCGTCCTTCTCGCCCAGGCCCTCGTCCTGTCGCCGGTGGCGCTCTACTGGTGGCTTCGCGAGACGGCCTTGACCCCCGGCGACGTTGCCTTCCTTCCCATCGCCGCCACCGTCGCCCTCGTCGCGTTCGCGGGCCTCGCTTCGGCGCTGTACTTCGTCTACTTCTGGGGCGTCCGGGGCGCCACCCCGGGCAAGGGAATGCTCGACCTTCGCGTGGAGACCGAGGAGGGAGCCTCGCCGATCGGAATGCCCCGCGCCAGCCTGCGCCTCTTCGGCTACCTTCTCTCGACGGCGAGCCTCGGGGTGGGCTTCCTCATGGTCGCGATCGGGGGCAGCGGGCTCCACGACCGGATCGCGGGGACGCGAGTGGTCAGGGGCCACCGCTCGTGAGCCTGGAGGCACGCGGGTTCGAGCGCGGGGAGGGAGGGGCGGCCGACGCGGTGGCGGTGGCCCGTCCGCGTCAGGCGCGGCGCACGCGTCTCGAGCCGTGGCGCGCGGCGTGGGAGCTCCTCCACGACCTCTCGGTTGCCGTCCTGTTCTGCTTCTTTCTCATCACGTTCGTCGCCCAGGCCTTCCGCGTGCAGGGGACGAGCATGAAGCCGCTCCTCCACGACGGCGACCGGATCGTGGTGAACAAGTTCGTCTACCGGTTCCAGTCGATCGCCCGAGGGGACGTCGTGGTGTTCTGGTACCCGCGTGATCCTTCCACGTCCTTCATCAAGAGGGTGGCGGGCCTTCCCGGCGACACCGTCGAGATGCGCCTCGGCCATCTCTACGTCAACGGACGGGAGATGCCGGAGACGTACCTGGCGGCGGAGCAGCGCGACCTCGACAGCTTCCCGCCCACCGCGATCACCGCCGGCCACTATTTCGTCCTCGGGGACAACCGACGCGGCAGCAACGACAGCCGGAGCTGGGGAGAGGTCCCCGAGAAGTACATCTACGGCCGGGCGATCCTCCGGTTCTGGCCGCCAACCCAGCTGGGCCTCATACGCTGAGCAGAATCCCGCATCTCCACCCCTCGGCCCTGCTCGCCGGCAGCTTCGCCGCGTCGATCCTGATCGGCGCCGTGCTGCTGCGGCTTCCATTCGCCGCTCCCGTCCCCCTGTCCTGGGTCGAGGCGCTGTTCACGTCCACCTCGGCCGTGTGCGTGACCGGGCTCACCGTCGTCGACACCGGGACGCGCTTCTCGCCGGCGGGCCAGGCGGTGATCCTCGGCCTGATCCAGCTCGGCGGCCTCGGCATCATGACCTACGCGGTGTTCGTGGCCCTTCTCCTCGGCCGTGACGTCTCGTTCACCGACCGCCGGGTGATCCAGGACTCGCTTCATCACTCGCCCAACCCCGAGCTCGCGCGCCTCGTCCGCTACATGCTGCTGTTCACCTTCACCGTCGAGGGGCTGGGAGCGGCGGCGCTGTGGCTGCGATTCCATCAGAAGCTCGGGCCGGGCGAGGCGGCCTGGCTCGGGGTCTTCCACTCGGTGTCCGCGTTCTGCAACGCCGGCTTCTCGCTCTGGGCCGACAGCCTCGTCCGCTGGCGCGGCGACGTGCTCGTCAACGTCGTGGTGAGCCTGCTCATTCTCCTGGGCGGCCTCGGCTTCCTCGTGAACCTCGAGCTGCGTCAGCAGGCCGGCCTCGCGCTGCGACGCCGGCGCCGGCCACGTTTGTCGCTGCACACCCGGCTCGTCCTCGTGGTCACGCTCCTGCTCCTGGCGACGGGATCGGTCGCCTTTCTCTGGCTCGAGTGGGGCAACCTCCTCCGCGGTCTGTCGCCGGGAGAGAGGCTGCTCGCATCGTGGTTCCAGGCGGTGACGCCCCGGACCGCCGGCTTCAACACCGTGGACTACTCCAAAGCGGCTCCGGCCACCCTCTTCGTGACCGTGATCCTCATGATGATCGGGGCTTCCCCGGGCTCGACCGGCGGGGGAGTGAAGACGACGACGCTGGGGCTGATCGCGGCCCTCCTCGCGGCGCGCTGGCGTGGTCGCGGTCGGGCCACCGTCTTCCGGCGGACGATTCCCCACGCCGTCATGGACCGCGCCCTGACGCTCCTGCTCCTCGCCGTCGTCTTCGTGTCGCTCGGGACCGGGCTCCTCCTCGTCACCGAGGGGCACAGCGTGCCGTTCGAGGAGGCGCACCCCCGCTTCGTCGCGCTCGTCTTCGAGGCGGTCTCGGCGTTTGCGACCGTCGGCCTGTCCACCGGGGTCACGCCGTCGCTTTCAGCGGCGGGGAAGATGGTGCTCGTCGTCTTGATGTTCGTGGGCCGGGTGGGTCCCCTCACCCTGGTCCTCGCCGTCGGCCCCGGGCCGCAGAGAGGTCGGTTCCGCTACGCGGAAGAGAACGTGATGGTGGGGTAGGAGAGCACACGATGGGACGCTTCGCGGTGGTGGGACTCGGCAGCTTCGGGGCGACGGTGGCGCGCGCGCTGTTCGAGCGAGGGAACGAGGTGATCGGCGTCGACTCCGGCCGACAGCGGGTCCAGGAGCTGCGCGAATCGTGCACCGATGCGATCGAAGCCGACGGGACGGACTTCGACACCCTCAAGTCGCTCGGCATCGCCAGCGCCGACGCGGTGGTGATCTCGCTCGGAGAGAGGATGGACGCGAGCGTTCTCGCGACCCTCCATCTCAAGGACCTCGGCGCTCGCCGGATCGTGGTCAAGGCGGTGTCGGACGACCACGGCGAGGTCCTGCGGCGAGTGGGGGCGACGCGGGTGATCCATCCCGAGCGCGACACCGCCCGCCACCTCGCGCTGCAGTTGGGGCTGGGGGTGCGCTCGATCGTCGAGTACATGCCCCTCGCCGCCGACTCGAGCCTCGTCGAGCTGAAGACTCCCGCCGCTTTCGTGGGGAAGACGCTCGCCGAGCTGGGGCTCCCGAAGCGCTTCGGGGTCCTGGTGGTCGCGGTCAAGCGGGACGACGTCCTCAGTCTCGGACCGGGCGCCGACCATCGGATCGCCGGGGAAGACGTGCTCGTCCTGGTGGGGCGCGACGAGGACATCGACCGGCTCGGGCGCGAGTCCGGCGCCGCGGAATGACACGATCCCCCGCCCCGGATAAGCTTGAACACTCGGACAAGGCCCATGCTTCCTGACGAAGAGCAGACGAACCCGCGTCCGCCGGCAGTGCTGGCTCTCGAGGACGGCAAGGTCTTCCTCGGTCGCTCGTTCGGGCACGCCGGCGAGGTGACGGGCGAGGTGGTGTTCAACACCGCTCTCGCCGGATACCAGGAGGTTCTGACGGATCCGTCGTACGCGGGGCAGATCGTCACCATGACCTACCCCCACATCGGGAACTACGGGGTCAACGCGCAGGACGTCGAGTCCTCGCGCCCGCAGGTGTCGGGGTTCGTGGTGCGCGAGTCGGCGACCGTGGTTTCGTCGTGGCGGGCCTCGGGCGACCTGCAGAGCTACCTCGCGGACAACGGGATCGTCGGGATCAGCGAGATCGACACCCGCGCCCTCACCCGGCACCTCCGCACGCACGGGGCGATGCGGGGAGTCGTGTCCGCGGTGGACCTCGACCCGGTGTCGCTGGTGAAGAAGGCCCGGAGCTCGCGGTCGATGGTGGGGCTCGACCTCGCCCGTGAGGTCACGTGCGAGGAGACCTGGACCTTCGACCCTCGCCCCGACGACCAGGGGCTCGGCGGACACCTTCAGCCCGTTCTCCGGCGAGCCCCGGGCGAAGCCCGGCCCGACGAGAAGCCCTTTCGGGTGGTGGCCTACGACCTCGGCATGAAGCGCAACATCCTGCGCAACCTCTCCGCCGCCGGGTGCGTGGTCACGGTGGTGCCCGCCACGACGACGGCGGCGGAGACGCTGGCCATGGAGCCCGACGGCGTCTTCCTCTCCAACGGCCCCGGCGACCCCGAGCCGGTGGGCTACGCCATCGAGGCGGCACGAGTGCTGATCGATCGTCTGCCGGTGTTCGGCATCTGCCTCGGCCACCAGATCCTCGGCCTGGCCTGCGGCGGGAAGACGTACAAGCTCAAGTTCGGCCACCGCGGGGTCAACCACCCGGTCAAGAACCTGCGCACGGGGAGAGTCGAGATCACCTCGCAGAACCACGGCTTCTGTGTGGACCCGAGCCTGTTCGACGACCCGCGGTTCGAGCACACCCACGTCAACCTCAACGACGGGACGGTCGAGGGATTCCGCATTCGCGACCGCCCGGTGCTGTCCGTGCAGTACCACCCCGAGGCCAGCCCCGGGCCGCACGACAGCCACTATCTCTTCGAAGAGTTCGTTTCCCTGATTCGGGAACGCCGGGAGGGCCGGACGTAGATGCCGAAGGACCCGTCGATCCAGTCCGTCCTCGTGATCGGCTCGGGGCCGATCGTCATCGGCCAGGCCTGCGAGTTCGACTACTCGGGCACCCAGGCGGTGAAGGTGCTGCGGCGAGAGGGGATCCGTGTGTCGCTCGTCAACTCGAACCCCGCCACCATCATGACCGACCCGGAGTACGCCGACCGCACCTACGTCGAGCCGCTCACCCCGGAAGCGGTCACGGGGATCCTCGAGCGCGAGCGTCCCGATGCCCTGCTGCCGACGGTCGGCGGCCAGACCGCCCTCAACCTCGCCGTCGAGCTGAGCCGCCGCGGCGTTCTCGACCGTCTCGGTGTCCGCCTGATCGGGGCGAGCCGGCGGGCGGTCGAGGTGGGGGAGGACCGGCAGCTGTTCAAGGAAGCCATGGCCCGCATCGGGCTCGAGGTGCCGCAAAGCGGCTTCGCCACGACGATGGCCGAGGCCCGGGCCGTGCTCGAGACGACCGCCCTGCCCGCGGTCATCCGGCCGTCGTTCACCCTCGGGGGCACCGGGGCCGGGATCGCCTACAACCTCGAGGAGTTCGAAGAGGTGGCCGGCCGCGGCCTCGACCTCTCCCCCGCCCACCAGATCCTCATCGAGGAGTCGGTTCTGGGGTGGAAGGAGTACGAGCTCGAGGTGATGCGGGACAAGGCGGACAACTTCGTGGTGATCTGCTCCATCGAGAACTTCGACCCGATGGGCATCCACACCGGCGACTCGGTGACGGTCGCTCCCGCCCAGACCCTGACCGATCGCGAGTACCAGGTGATGCGCGACGCCTCGCGGGCCATCATCCGCGAGGTCGGGGTCGAGACCGGCGGCTCGAACATCCAGTTCGCCGTCGACCCGAAGACGGGGCGGATCGTCGTGATCGAGATGAACCCCCGTGTCTCCCGCTCTTCCGCGCTCGCGAGCAAGGCCACCGGCTTCCCGATCGCCAAGATCGCGGCGCTGCTCGCGATCGGCTACCACCTCGACGAGATCCAGAACGACATCACGCGCGTCACCCCCGCGTCGTTCGAGCCCGTCATCGACTACGTGGTCGTGAAGATCCCGCGGTGGGCGTTCGAGAAGTTCCCCGACGCGAGCCCGGTCCTCGGCACCCAGATGAAGTCGGTCGGCGAGGTGATGGCCATCGGCCGCACCTTCAAGGAGGCGCTGCAGAAGGGGCTCCGAGGGCTCGAGACCGGCGTCAGCGGCTTCGCCCGCACCGACCTCGACGAGACCCGGATCAAGGAGAAGCTGCTCGTCCCCGACCCCGACCGCATCTTCTACGTGAAGCTCGCCCTCGACCTCGGCTGGGCCCACGAGGAGATCCACCGGGTGACGGGGATCGATCCCTGGTTCCTCGACCAGATCCAGCAGATCGTCGACCTGGAGAGGAGACTGGGCTCCGAGGTCTTCGAGGACCCCGAGATGCTGCGCGAAGCCAAGCGCTTCGGCTTCTCCGACGCCCGGATCGGCCAGCTCGCGGGCGCCTCGGAGCCGGTGGTGCGCGCGGCGCGCAAGGCGCTGGGGATCGAGCCCGTCTACAAGCGGGTCGACACCTGCGCCGCGGAGTTCGTCTCGCACACCCCCTACCTCTACTCGACCTACGAGAGCGAGTGCGAGGCCGAGCCCACCGACCGCCGCAAGGTCGTGATCCTCGGCAGCGGTCCCAACCGCATCGGGCAGGGCATCGAGTTCGACTATTGCTGCTGCCACGCCGCCTTCGCCTTCAAGGAGGAGGGGTACGAGACCATCATGATCAACTGCAACCCGGAGACGGTCTCGACCGACTACGACACCTCCGATCGCCTGTACTTCGAGCCCCTCGCCTTCGAGGACGTCATGAACGTGATCGAGAAGGAGAAGCCGGAGGGGATCGTGATCCAGTTCGGGGGCCAGACGCCGCTGCGCCTGTCGTTGCCCCTCCAGCGCGCCGGAGTCCGGATCCTGGGCACGAGCCCCGACGCCATCGACATCGCCGAGGACCGCAAGCGCTTCAGCGCGCTCCTGCGGAAGCTGGACATCCGGCAGCCGGAGAGCGGCACCGCGACCTCGCTCGCGGAGGCGAAGGTGGTGGCGGAGACGATCGGCTACCCGGTGCTGGTGCGGCCGTCCTACGTCCTCGGCGGTCGGGCGATGGCGATCGTGTACGACGCGTCCCACCTCGAGGGCTTCGTGCGCGAGGCGGTCAAGGCCTCTCCCGAGCACCCGATCCTGATCGACCGGTTCCTCGAGGACGCCTTCGAGGTCGACGTGGACGCGGTAGGCGACGGCGAGCGCGTGGTGATCGGCGGCATCCTCCAGCATATCGAGGAGGCGGGAGTCCACTCCGGTGACTCGGCGATGGTCCTGCCGACCTACAAGATCGCCCCCGAGCACCTGGACACGATCAGACGCTACACCCGCGAGCTGGGACTCGCCCTGGGCGTCCGCGGCCTCATGAACGTGCAGTACGCCATCAAGGACGACGTCGTCTACGTCCTCGAGGTCAACCCCCGCGCCTCGCGGACGACGCCCTTCGTCAGCAAGGCCACCGGCGTGCCCCTCGCCAAGGTCGCGGCACGGGTGATGGCGGGGCGGACGCTTCTCGAGCTCGGGCTCGTGGACGATCTCGAGGTCTCCCGGATCTTCGTCAAGGAGTCGGTGTTTCCCTTCCTCAAGTTCCCGCAGGCGGACATCCTCCTCGGTCCGGAGATGAAGTCCACCGGCGAGGTGATGGGCATCTCCTCCGACTTCGGCATCGCCTTCGCGAAGTCGCAGCAGGCGGCCGGGTACACGATCCCCGTGGAGGGCAGCGTCTTCGTGTCGGTCAACGACTTCGACAAGCCCGGCGTGCTGCCCCACGCCCGGGAGCTCCACGAGATGGGGTTCGAGATCCTGGCCACGCGGGGCACGGCCGAGTACCTCCGAGAGCACGGCGTCCCCGCCGAGATCATCTACAAGGTCAACGAGGGGCGCCCCAACGTCGTCGACGTCATCCGGGACGGCCGGATTCGCATCGTCTTCAACACCCCGCTCGGTGGCGAGTCGTTCTACGACGACGGCGCCATTCGCAAGAGCGCGGTCCTGCACAACGTGCTCGTGGTGACCACCCTCACCGCCACCGCGGCGACGGTGCAGGCGATTCGGGCCCTGCGGGAGAGGACGACAGACGTGGTGAGCCTCCAGGAGATCCACGCCGAGCAGCGGGGCGCGACCGCGCCCGCCGCCGGAGGCGAAAAGGCCAGGGCGCCGCGGCGGTCCCCCCGGTCCGGTCGCGAGCCCCGGGTCGGGCCCGGCGACCGCCGGTGAAGCAGCTCTACCTGGCCCTCTCCGGGGGTGGGGCCCACGCCGCGGCCCACTGCGGTGTCCTCCGAGCCCTCGACCGGGAGAGCGTCCCCGTGGCGGGGGTGGCCGGCGTGAGCGGGGGCGCGCTCGTCGCCGCGGCCTGGGCGGGAGGGGCCGATCTCGACCGCCTGGTCGAGCAGGCCTCGCACCTGCACCCCTGGATGTGGGTCCGGGGGTGGGGAGGGGGCCTGCTCTCGGGAAGCCGCCTCGGCGCCTTGATCGACGAGTACCTTCCCGTCGAGCGCTTCGACCAGCTCCGGGTCCCGCTGGTCGTGGTCGCCGCGGACGTGGACAACGGCGAGGCGGTGGTCTTCCGCGACGGCAGCGTGCGCGACGCGGTCCGGGCTTCGTGCAGCTTCCCCGGCGTGTTCCCGCCCTTCGCCTGGCAGGGACGCCGACTCGTGGACGGCGGCGTGGCGGAGGTGGTGCCGGTGCGCCGCGCGCGCGAGCTGGCGGGGGAGGCGGGTGTCGTCCTCGCCATCGACTGCAACGCCGGCGGCAAGTGGCCGGCCGCCGACTCCTTCGTGGCCATCGCGCTGCGGGCGGGGCTGACGATGGTGCGGGGCCGCACCCGCTCCGAGCTCACCGGCGCCGACCTCGTGATCGCCCCCACGATCGGCGAGTCGGGGTGGATGCGCCCCACGAGGATCCCCCGGTTCGCCGATGCCGGCGAGGAGGCGCTTCGCGAGGCCCTTCCCGAGCTGCGTCGGCTCCTCGGCGGATGAAGACGGGGAGGGGCGGGCGCCTCGCTCGCCGGGTAACCGTCGCCGTGCTCGTTCTCGCCTCGCTGTGGGGGCTCGGTGCGTGGCTCGATCGGCCGCCGGTCCCCACCGGGGAGTGGATCGCCGCCGCGGGGCTCGAGGCCAGTGACGTCCTCGTCGGGGGGCGCCGTCTGCGATACGTGCGGGCCGGGGCCGGGACCCCGGTGGTGCTCGTGCACGGGTTCGCCTCGTCCCTCTACACGTGGAAGGACGTGCTGCCCGGGTTGGCCCGGGCCCACGACGTCGTCGCCCTCGACCTTCCCGGCTTCGGCGCGTCGGACCAGCCCGGCGAGCTCTCCTTCGAGGACTTCCCGGCGGCGGTCCTCGGCCTGATGGACGCCCTCGGCATCGACCGCGCCGCGCTCGTCGGCAACAGCCTGGGTGGAGCGACGGTCGCGGTGGTGGCGGTCCGGCACCCCGGGCGGGTCAGCGCGCTCGTGCTCGTCGACTCCGCCGGGTTCCACCTCGCCGATGCCGACCGGCCCGCGGTCGTGCGCCTCGCGATGTCACCCGCCGGCCGGCTGCTGGACGTGCTGCCCCTGCGGCGCCTGGCGGTCGAGATCTCGCTTCGCCAGGTGCTTCACGACCCGTCCCTCGTCACCGAAGAGAGAGTTGCCGAGTACCTCGCTCCCCTGCTGCGTCCTGGAGCCCTGGCCTCGATCCGCTCGCTCGCTCGCACACCGTCGCGCGAGGCAACGGACTTCGCCCGCGCCCTGGCCGCGATCGAGGCGCCGACTCTCGTGGTGTGGGGACGCAACGACGCATGGATTCCCGTCGCCGACGCCGACCGCTTCGTCTCCACCATTCCCGGGGCGGAGAAGCTGGTGCTGGAGGACTGCGGTCACGTGCCCGAGGAGGAGAAGCCCCGCGCGGTGACGGAGGCGCTGCTCCGCTTCCTCTCTGGCCCGTGAGTCATCCGGCCAAGGACACGACTCGGCTGGCGCCTCGACTACCGCCGCTCGAGCGTGACGAGCGTCTCCCGTGCCTTCTGGGCGAGGGGGCTCTGCGGATACTCGCGGACGATCACCTGCATCGTCTGGACGCCCTCGTCGCGACGGCCCCACGAGACGTAGGTGTGGCCGAGGATGTAGAGGAGCTTGGCTTCCTCCTCGCCCTTGGCGCCGAGGGAGAGCGCCTCCTTGATGAGGGTCTCCGCCTCGGCGTAGCGCCGGTCGACGTTCTGGAGGATGGCGAGCAGGAGACGAGCGCGGCGCCTCTCGAGGACCGGGCGGCCCGCGTCGTGCCGGGTCGCCTGCATCAGCAGCTCCTCGGCCTGCGGGTAGACCTCCTGCTCGAACATGTGCTGCCCGAGCTCGAGCAGCGCCGTCGAATCGTCGGGGTTGCGCTCGAGGGCGCCTTCCCAGCGGTGCACCCGCTTCGCCACCTCGAGGGCCTGCTCCAGGGTCCGGGGGAACCGCCCCGGTCCCTGGAAGCCGTTCACCCGCAGGATCTGCCGGCCCTGGGAAGAGAGGAACAGGATGGTGGGAAGCGTGTAGACCTCGTAGCGCTCGGCGACCTCGACGTCGCGGCGGCCGCCCTCCCTGTCGACCTTCACCGCCACGAAGGCTTCCGCCGCGTCGGCCACCACCGGATCGACGTAGGTGGTGGTGTCGAGGCGGTGGCACCACCCGCACCACTCCGCCCAGAAGTCGACGATGACGGGCTTGCCCTCGCGCTGCGCCCGCTTCATCGCGGCGTCGAAGTTCTTCTCCCAGCGGATCCCGGTCGCGGGCGCCGCCGCGACGAGGACGACGGCAATGGCCAGGGATCCGGTCACCGCGACTCCGCGAAGGCGCCGGCCCGACACGCCTCGGCGTGCGCGTCGAAAAGGCACTGGAACGAGTCGGGGGCTTCCCAGAAGGCCTCCGGGTGCCACTGGACCCCGAGCACGAAGCGGCGTCGGGGCATCTCGATGCCCTCGACCACGTCGTCGTCGGGGCAGCGCGCCGAGACGACCAGGTCCCCTCCGACTCGCGCGACCGCCTGGTGGTGGATGCTGTTCACGAAGACGAGGTCCTTGCCGAGCAACGCGGCCAGCCGGGTCCCCGGTCGGACTTCGATCGCGTGGACCCGCTGCTCGCGAGGTTCGGCACTCTCGTGCCTCTCCCCCCCTGCTACGGTTGACGGGAGATGCTGGTGCAGTGTTCCCCCGGTGGCAACGTTTAACAGCTGATGGCCCCGACAGATAGCGAGGATCGGCAGGTCGTCCCCGATCGCCTTTCGCGTCAGGGCCAGCTCGAAGTC
>Ga0326597_10009052_pt1 | contig 13381 bp, 10 predicted proteins | sample RVTome_12_FD_203789 | JGI IMG/M metagenome (GOLD analysis project Ga0326597, IMG submission 203789) | Soil microbial communities from uranium-contaminated site in the Upper Colorado River Basin, Wyoming, United States - RVT100D185 | ecosystem: Environmental > Terrestrial > Soil > Contaminated >... | reverse complement strand
GGATCGCCGTGGCGAGGGCACCGGGCTCGGCCCCGCTTCGCAACGCGCCTCGCAGGTCGATACCGAGAGAGGCGTAGAGGCACAAGTACCACATGCCGTCCGCTGTGAGGCGGCTCCGATCGCAAGCCTGGCAAAAGGGTGCAGTCGTCGACGAGATGATTCCGAAGACCGTGCCATCTGATAGGCGATAGCGTTCAGCCGGCGCCGAAGAGACCTCCTGGACCGGCGCGATCGGGCCGTAGTGCCGCACAAGACCTGCCAGCATGTCCGCTCGCGACATGACGCGCTCCATCGACCAATGCGTGGCGCCGCCCACGTCCATGTACTCGATGAATCGAACCTCGGCGCCGTGCCCTCGCCCGAACTCGATGAGATCCACCAGTTCGTCGTCATTCGTACCGCGGATCACGACTGTATCGATCTTGAGACCAGGAAACAGCGGAGCGGAGGCCGCAATGCCGTCGAGGACGCGCGGTAGATCGCTGGTGCGCGTCAACTGGCGGAAGCGTTCGGGCTGCAGCGTGTCGAGGCTGACCGTCAGCCGGTGCAGTCCGGCATCGGCCAGTGACTTCGCGTGCGGCGCGAGCAGCACGCCATTGGTGGTCATGGCGAGATCGCGGATGCGAGGTCGCGCCGCGAGTCGCTCGACCAGGGCGGGGAGGTCGCGCCGCAACAGCGGCTCGCCGCCGGTCAGGCGCAGCTTGTCGACGCCTAGGTCCAGAAAGACATCGACCAGGCGTTCTATCTCCTCGAACTGAAGGATATCCTCGCGCGGGAGCCACACGTACTCGGGCTCCGGCATGCAGTAACTGCAGCGCAGATTGCAACGGTCGGTGACCGACAATCGCAGGTTCCGTAGAGGACGCTGAAACTGATCGAAGAGCACGCTAGCTGCCATTGTAGGGCAAAGGACCTGTCCTACACGACAGGGAGACTGGAGCGATCGTACGGACGGAAAGGCAACGTGGTCCGCTGCCCCTGGAACTTCGTGTTCCAGCGACCCGGGATGCGAGTCGCGCAGCGCGGGCACGTGCCGCCTGGTGTCAGCCGGTATTCCTGGATCAGATACCCGTGGCGGGTGATGAGGCGCTCGCCGCACGCGTGGCACTGGGTGTGTTCGAGATCGCCCACCCGTCCTGGCGCGTTGCCGGCATACACGTAGCGCAGCCCAGCCCGACGTGCGATGTCCGCCGCCCGGTGCAACATCGCCGGCGAGGTGTTGACCGGCTCGGTCATCCTGTAGTCCGGATGAAACGCCGTGACGTGCCACGGAATGTCGCCGGACACGCCGGCAACGAACTGTGTCAGGCGGCGAAGCTCCGCGTCGCTGTCGTTGAAGCCCGGTATGAGGAGCGTCACGATCTCGAGCCAGACGCCGTTGGCATGCAGCCACCGGATGGTGTCGAGGATTGGCTGGAGCCGACCTCCGAGCTCACGATATCGTCGGTCGTCGAAGCTCTTGAGATCGACCTTGTACAGATCGACGTGCGGCCGGAGATATTCAAGCACGCGGGTGGTGCCGTTGCCGTTGGAGACAAACCCGGTGACGAGGCCTTGGGCGCGCGCCTCCTTGAAGATGGCCACCGCCCACTCGGCGGTGATCAGCGGCTCGTTGTAGGTTGAGACGACGATCTGCGCCTGCTGGCGGAGGGCATCCTGGACCAGCGACGCGGGCGTTGTGTCACGTGGAGCGGCTCCCGCGTGCGGATCGCGGAGCGCCTGCGATGTCAACCAGTTCTGGCAATAGCCGCAGTGGAGATCGCAGCCGAGCATTCCGAAGCTGTAGGCCAACGCACCTGGATAGGCATGGAAGAACGGCTTCTTCTCGACAGGGTCGCACTGCACCCCACCGACGTATCCCCACGGCACATGGAGGCGTCCTCCCGCGTTGAACCGCACCTTGCAAACGCCGCTCGCCCCCTCCGGAATGGGGCACTGGTGGCCGCACGCATGGCATCGAAGACGCTGCCGCCCCGGCGACGAACCAGCGCGCGACGAGGCGTCGAGCACCTCAACCAGCTCCGACGCGGCATCGTGTGTCCGCGCCGCGAGGGCCTCCTGAAGAGTCGCCATGTAGGAATCGTACGATATCGCCGAACACATGTCGCGGACTCCACGCCCGTCTCGTTGGTCGAACCGCTCTGCCATTGCCGAATGATCGTGGTCGGACAGGCGATCTACCGAATGTGAACACGAACCGAGCACCGAGACCGCGGAAGCGCGAACGACGAGGTATGATCGATGATTCAGATGCCTCGAATTCTCGTGACCAACGACGACGGGGTGCATTCCGAGGGAATACACGCCCTTGCCGAGGCGCTGGCGCCCCTTGGCGATGTGACCGTCGTTGCGCCGATCATGGAAGCCAGCGCGATCGGGCACGCCCTCACGCTCAGACGTCCGCTTCGTCTGGACACGGTACGTCCTGGCGTGTTCTCGGTCGACGGTACGCCCACCGACTGCGTGAACGTGGCGATTGCCCACGTCCTGCACGGCAAGCCGGACCTCATCGTGTCTGGAATCAACAAGGGCTGGAATCTCGGAGATGACGTGACCTATTCGGGCACCGTTGCGGGCGCGCTCGAGGGAGCGTTACTGGGCATCGCGAGCATGGCGATCTCGACGCAGAACAAGGGAGACGTGTTCGAGTTCGCGCCGTCGGCAAGGGCTGCGGCAACGCTGGCCGAAGCCGTGCTCGAGCGAGGGATACCGAAGTTCACGTTGCTCAACATCAACGTACCATTCGGGCCGAACAAAGGATTCCGAACGACCGTGCAGGCCAAGCGCAATCACGTGACGGAAGTCAGCGAGCGGCTCGACCCTCGCAATCGCCCGTACTACTGGATCGAGGAGGGCGATAATGACTGGGAGCCGCACGATCGGTCCGACTACCAGGCCGTGCACGACGGCTACATCTCGATCACGCCGCTGCACCCGGACATGACGGCGCACGACGTCTTGCAGTACGTCGAAGGCCTGCCGCTCGTGAGCCCTGAAGTACGATAGACTGACACGTTCGTCGGGGCGTGGCTCAGCCTGGTAGAGCACTCGGTTCGGGACCGAGGGGTCGGAGGTTCAAATCCTCTCGCCCCGACCACTCAGTATCCAAGAGGCCGGTCGATGTGACCGGCCTTTTGCTGTACGCTGCCGTCGCGTGAGTACGACGGGAGTACCGGTATCATGAAGGACGATCCCGAGATTGCTGGGCTCTTTCGCGACACGACTGAGAGAAGAGTTTGATCGATGTCCAGGCGCCGAAGCGCCTGCCCGTCGAAGCGGGCAAGAAGCACACACCAGGAACGGAGAGAACGATGGATACGGAAGCAAAGTGCCCGGTAATGGGCGGCGATCGCAGGCACACAGTGGCTGGGACCGCGACGAACGCGGACTGGTGGCCGAATCAGTTGAACCTGAAGATGCTGCACCAGCGCTCGCGCCTGTCCGATCCCATGGGCGAGCAGTTCGACTACGCCAAGGAGTTCAAGAGCCTCGACCTCGATGCCGTGGTCAAGGACCTCCATGCCCTGATGACCGATTCGCAGGACTGGTGGCCGGCAGACTTCGGTCACTACGGTCCGTTTTTCATCCGGATGGCCTGGCACAGCGCCGGCACGTATCGTATCGCCGACGGTCGCGGCGGAGCGTCCACGGGCACGCAACGTTTTGCGCCCCTCAATAGCTGGCCGGACAACGTGAACCTCGACAAGGCGCGCCGGCTGCTCTGGCCGATCAAGCGGAAGTACGGCCGGAAGATCTCCTGGGCGGACCTCATGATTCTCGCCGGCAATGTCGCGCTGGAATCGATGGGGTTCAAGACTTTCGGCTTCGGTGGTGGTCGCGCGGACGTCTGGGAACCGGAAGAAGACATCAACTGGGGACCTGAGGCCGAGTGGCTGGGTGACAAGCGCTACAGCGGCGACCGCGAGCTGGCGAATCCGCTTGGCGCCGTACAGATGGGCTTGATCTACGTCAATCCGGAGGGGCCCAATGGCACCCCGGACCCGCTCGCTGCTGCCCGAGACACCCGAGAGACCTTCGCTCGCATGGCGATGGACGACGAGGAGACCGTGGCGCTCATCGCCGGCGGGCATACCTTCGGCAAGACCCACGGCGCCGGTGATGCGAAGCTTGTGGGACCCGAGCCGGAGGCTGCCGGCATCGAGGAGCAAGGCCTTGGCTGGAAGAGCAGCTTTGGCACCGGTAAAGGAGGGGACGCGATCGGTAGCGGCCTTGAAGTCATCTGGTCCAGTTCGCCAACGAAGTGGAGCAATAACTTCTTCTCGAACCTGTTCGGCTACGAGTGGGAGCTGACCAAGAGCCCGGCCGGCGCGCACCAGTGGACGCCGAAGGGTGGGGCGGGCGCCGATACAGTGCCGGATGCCCACGACTCGTCGAAGCGTCGCGCTCCGTCCATGCTGACCACCGATCTGGCCCTGCGCGTCGATCCGGCGTACGAAAAGATTTCAAGGCGTTTTCTTGAGAATCCGGATCAATTTGCAGACGCCTTCGCCAGGGCGTGGTTCAAGCTGACCCACCGCGACATGGGCCCAATCGCTCGCTACCTGGGCCCGCTGGTGCCGAAGGACGTGCTGATCTGGCAGGACCCTGTTCCCGCCGTCGATCATGCGCTGATTGGAGAGCAGGACGTTGCTGCGCTGAAGGCCACGATGCTTGCGTCTGGTCTGTCGATTTCCCAGCTGGTGATGACAGCCTGGGCGTCGGCGGCCACGTTCCGCGGCAGCGACAATCGCGGCGGGGCGAACGGCGCGCGGATCCGCCTCGCGCCGCAGAAGGACTGGGAGGCCAACCAGCCGGCCGAACTCGCCAAAGTCCTGGCGACGCTGCAGGCGATTCAGAAGAAGTTCAATGACGGGCAGTCCGGCAAGAAGAAGGTCTCACTTGCCGATCTCATCGTGCTCGGCGGATGCGCCGCCGTCGAGGCCGCTGCGAAGAAGGCGGGGCATGACGTGAAGGTCCCCTTCACGCCGGGCCGCGCCGACGCGTCGCAGGAGCAGACCGACGTCGATTCCTTTGCGGTGCTGGAACCGTTCGCAGACGGCTTCCGCAACTACTTCCGAAAGGGCGTCGAGATACCAGCGGAGGAGATGCTCGTCGATCGGGCTCAGCTGATGACGCTGACCGCGCCCGAGATGACGGTCCTGGTCGGCGGCATGCGCGCCCTGGGTGCCACTGTCGCGACGTCCACGCATGGCGTGTTCACCAAGCGCCCGGAGACGCTGACGAACGACTTCTTCGTCAACCTGCTCGACATGGGCACGGAATGGAAGGCCTCGGCCTCATCCGAGGGTGTCTTCGAGGGCCGCGATCGCGCGACGGGCAAGGTCAGGTGGACCGGAACCCGCGTCGATCTCGTTTTCGGCTCAAACTCGCAGCTTCGGGCTATCGCGGAAGTCTATGCCTCTGACGACGCCCAGGGGGCGTTCGTGTGCGACTTCGTGTCGGCGTGGGTCAAGGTCATGAATCTCGGTCGCTTCGACCTCTAGGCGCGTGTTCGAGTCTTGTCGCTGGAAACGGAAGAAGGCCCGGGGGGCCGGGCCTTCTTCGTTTCTGGTGCGGAAGGGGAGACTCGAGCAGGCTAGGGAGTCGCTGGCGCGGCCGCGGCTCTCTGCGCCATCCGTTCCTGCATCTGACGCGTGAGATGCGGCACGAGGCCGATCATCCGCTGGAGCTGCATGAGCTGTCCGCGGTGATGCATCTCGTGCTCCTTCGGTGAGAGCAGCATTTCGAACCGGGACTTGCTGGCCGGTTGCGCGCCAGGTGGCATCGCCACGGCTTCGGCCAGGAATGCGTCAGACAGGCCTTCGAGGTAGGACGCGAATGTGTCGCCCTCCGCCTTCAGGAGCGTGACTGTTTCCGCTTTGGTTCTCGGCTTCGCTTCCTCCGCGCCGAACTTCTGGAAGAGTTCCATGAAGTTCACGTCCTTGAGGTCGCTGATTCCTTTGCCCTGGATGTGGAGCTGGAATCCTGGACTTATCGCAATGTGTGCGAGCGTCTGGCCGATGCTGCGCGTCCCGGGCGATGCCGTGAAGCTGTACTTGTCCTCCGGAATGTCCTCGGCGATCTGAATCGTGTTGCTCCGAACCTGTCGGAAGCTCGCTGCCAGGTCCTTGCTACCGTAGTACGTCATCGTATCGTTTCCTCCTAGATAGGCAGGGTCCGTTCAATCGGGTCTTATTCGAGCCGGTTCGACAGAAGCCCTTGCCGCGTCAATTCAACGTGTTGCTCCTCGTCGTGACTGGCGACGATCACCAGGTCCGGTTCGGTGCGCGACAGTTCGTTCAGCCATGTGAGCTGATCCATCACCGCTTCCGCGTCTTCCGTCACCCACGGAGCGTCCTTACCTTTGATTAGTCGCACGCCATCCATGTGCCAGGTGACGTCGCCGACCAGCAAGTACTCCCGCCCCGACTCGAGCGTCACGAATACCATCTGCGAACCGACCGTGTGTCCGCCCGCCTTGATGAGCGCGATACCTGGAGCGAGGGGGAAGTATCTATCGTAGTCGATCACGATGAAACGGTCGGCCATCTCTGGTGCGATCCGGATCTCTGGCATCTGCGGCGTGGTCGTCAGCGTCTGGATCTGCGCCCTCGTGAGAATCGTCTTGGGGGCCAGTTCGGCCGTGACGGGGGAGTGGACCACCCCTGCCACGTGATCGCCGTGCTCGTGGGTGACGACGATGAGCCTGGCGTCCCGCACTGCTCGCTCGACTTGTCCGACGGCCTCGGGAAAGTAGGGCTCCTCGACGCCGCGGCCGAAGACACTGTGGACCGCCAGATCCATTCCAGCATCGACCATGATGTGCCCGTCGGGGTACATGACCTGGAACGCGGTGCGTGCCTGGATGCTTGGTATCGCTGGCGCGCCCTCGACGGAAAAGTTCTTCGTTCGCCGACTCTCGGCAAATTTCAGGAAGTTGATTCGGAGCGGTCGCGGACCGGGAATCAACGCGGCGGTGCGCCGGAGGTCCTCGATACTGGCCGACCACGCCGGTCGGTCCTGTGCGTCGACAGGCCCTCCCGTCATGCCTGCTGCCACCATGCACAGCAGCAGCGCGGCGATCACCATAGACCGTCTTGTCATGGTCGTCATGGTAGCGCAGGGCGCCGTACCGGAAGGGCGCGGGTACTACCATCCAGAACGAAAAGGCCCGGGTGACCGGGCCTTTCATCCGTCTGACGTGGTCGTGCGCTGCGCCGGGCGGGCCGTCAAGGCCCGCCCCACGCAGGTTGTCGAGTTAGTTGGCGGCGAAGCAGTACAGGTAGCCGTTGCCGCCGGTCGCGATCAGGTTCGCCTGGCTGCACCCGCGCGATCCGTGCGCCGAGTTCCACGACGAGTTGCCGCCACCGGACCGGTCGTGATGTCCGAGTTGGGCACTGCCCATGCCGTCCGCGTTGCTCGTGTAGTTGCTGCAGGTATGGTCCATGCCATCCGTAAACGCGCGGCCGTCCGGCATCGAACCGGTAATGATGTCGTGCTGGTTAGGCATGTCGCCGCGCCCGTTGATCCGTTCACCCTTCTCGTTGATCGCCTCGTCCCTGTTGATCTGGTTCCGGTCGCGCACCGTATCGCCGTGCAGGTCGGCGACGTTGGCCGCGATTTGCTGGCCGCGCTGGTTGTGCCACGGTCCGCTGCCAATCCGATCGCGAGCATTCACGGCGCCAGGGCCCTGTGTGCTGAGGTAGGCGCGCCAGGTCGCCGCCCCGCGGCCGGCGGCCGCCGCCAGCGTCTGGCAGTGCTTATCCGCCCCGGCCAGGCCGCCCAGATTGGCGCCGCTCATGGGGGCGCTGGTGATAAAGAAGGTCATCGGCGCCGGCGGTGGGCCGCCCGCGCGCTGCGCGAGCACCTCCGAGGAACCCAGAGTCATCGTGAGCGCTAGCGCAGCCAGCACCGTCAGAAAATGTTTCATAGCCTGTCCTTTTCGCGAATGTGTGGAATAAGTCACTCGTCGCAGAATACCGGTCGAGACGCGCATGTTACCTGACGCTCCACCGCCCAGTAAAGCGGGGCGACATTCGCGCTATCTACGCTACCCGACCGACTGCAGGACGACTGCGGGATGCACGGGGAGGTCGCGCGGATCACTCGGGTAGTAGACGCGCTCGAGAAAAAGACCCGCTGCGGGCGCCGTCAGGCGTGCCGGGATCGGCGAGGGCTCCAGGAGCAGTGCCGCCGCGCGATCGGCGGTCAGCCCGCCACGTCCTACCTCCGCCAGTACTCCGACCAGCCGCCGCACCATCTTCCAGAGGAAATGCGACCCCTCAATGTGCACCAGGATCAGGTCGCCGTCCTCGTGTACATCGAATGTCTCCACAAGAACCTGTGTGGATTTCTCGTTCGGGTCGTCATCGGAGAAGGAACGGAAATCATGCATCCCGACAAAGCGAGCGGCGGCGCGACGCATGGCGCCAGCGTCGAGTTCCTCCTTGACCCACCAGACGAACTTCTTTGCAAAGGCCGTGCGCCGGCGCGCAATCTGGTAGAGGTAGCTGCGCGCCACGGCGTCGTGTCTCGCGTGAAAGCGATGCGGTACTCGATCGATGCTGAGGATGTTGATGTCAGAGGGAAGTGCATCGTTGAGGCGTCGCCTCAGCGTGTCTCCGGAAAGCGTGCCGGTGGGGTCGTGCTCGGGGCCGACGAACCGGCGCTGGCGAGTCGGTCCGCCTTCGCGGATCGGTAAGTCCAGGTGAGCGACCTGCCCTAGCGCGTGAACGCCGGCATCGGTTCTGCCTGCGCCGTACAGTTCGAAGGTCCCGACGCCGGTCGCTTCGCGGATCGCGCGATCGATTTCTCCCTGGATCGTCCGAGCGTTCTTCTGAATCTGCCATCCGCTGTAGCGTGTGCCGGCGTACTCAATGGTCAGCTTGAAGCGCATGGGGATTCTGGGCTCTCGGCTTTGGGCGCTAGGCTTTAGGCCCTGGGGCCTGAATCGAGACGCTGAGCCCTGACTATTGCTGCCGCATCTTGGCCAGGACATCGCCCAGCAACCGCAGTTGCTCACCATACTCCGCCCAGTCGCCGTTGCGCTGTGCGTCGAGGGCACGGTCATAGTAGCCACGCGCCTGCTCCGCCAGACCGGCCAGCGGATCACCCACGCCGCCGGCCGTTGCGGGTTGCCCGATGGCTCCGGCTGTACCGGGTGCGCCTTCGGCCGCGCCAGGGCCTCCCACGAGCCGCGCGTCGGAATCGAGCGCCGGAGCGTCGCCGAAGAGCCTCGCGAGCCCTTCATCGAGCGTCTCTTCCATCACGATCTGGTTCTGATACGCCACGATCACCCGCGTGAGCTCCGGGATGCGCCCCCCCGAGGCGCGAAGATAGAGCGGCCGGACGTAGATCAGCGACTCCTCGATCGGGATCACCATCAACGTGCCCCAGATCACCTGCGATCCCTGCTGGTTCCAGAGCGTAATCTGCGGCGAGATGGTCTGATCCTGGTTGATGCGCGCGACCACCTGACGTGGTCCGAAGATGACCTTCTGCTTCGGAAACTGAAACACACGCAGCGTGCCGTAATGCTCCCCGTCGCTGCGGGCGGACAGCCAGGCGGCGAGGTTGTCGCGGTTTCTCGGCGTGAAGGGGAGCATCTGGATGAACTCCGGTTCCTCCTCTCCAGGTAGCCGCATGATCGTGTAGTAGGGCTGCATGGGTCCCGCATCCCCCGCATCGTCGATGATCGGAATCGCCCACTGATCTTCGCGGTTATAGAAGACGTCCGGCTGCGTCATGTGGTACGTCGCGTAGACCGACGCCTGGATCGCGAAGATGTCCTCCGGGTAGCGAACGTGCTCCCGCAACGAGGGAGGCATCTCGGCCAGTGGGGTAAACATGTCCGGAAAGATCCGAGCATACGTCGCGGCAATCGGGTCCTCCGGGTCGGCCAGGTAGACCGTGGTGGTGCCGTGATAGGCGTCGATCACGATCTTGACCGCATTGCGGATGTAGTTCATACCCCTCGCGCCACCGGGTGTCGAGTACGGATAGCGGTTGCTGGTTGTGTACGCGTCGTACATCCAGAACAGACGGCCGTCGGCGACGACAAGGTACGGGTCCTGATCGAAGGACAGAAACGGCGCCAGCTTCTGTACCCGCTCCCGAATATTGCGGAGGAACAGGATCCGACTCTCGTCGTTGATGGCATCGCTCAACAGGATCTGGTAGGCGCCGAAGCGGAGCGCGAACGTCAGCTTGCGCCACAGCGACCCAATCGCCAGCCCGCCCTGCCCCTCGTACTGCGAAAACACGTTGTCGTCGCCCCGCGGATAGTGAAACTCGCTTGTGCCCGTCCGCACGATGACGTAGTCGTTCTGCAATTCGCCGAAGTACAGACTCGGCTCGTCAATCGGCAGTTCCGGTATTGTCTCGAGCGGCAGGTTGCCGACGAAGAGAACCGGCAGCCCCTCTTCGGTCACCTGGTTCACCGGGCCGAGCGTCAGCCCGTACCCGTGGGTGAACGTCAGGCGGTCGTTCACCCAGGTCCGGTTGGGAAGGCTGGCAGTATTGAGTTCCCTCGGCGACAGCATGATCTGTCGCAGCGAGCCGTCGATACGGTACCGGTCGTTGTCAACCGAGACGAAGTCGTAATACGTGCGAATGACCTGTAACTGCCCGAAGGTGTCGAGCAGCGGTTGATGGTCCCAGAGCCGGACGTTCTCGACCGTCGAGGCATTGCGTGTGACATCTTCACGCGTCAGCAGTGCGTCGCCGGAGAGATCGCGCGCTTCGACCTGATCGAGACCGAACGCCCGCCGCGTCCCGTCGATGTTGTGCTGGATGAAGGGGGACTCTCGTGCCTGCTCGTTCGGCGAGACGACAAACCGCTGCAGGATCGTACTGTAGCCCTCGCCGCCGACGGCGACGACGAGATACAGCGCCGCCGCCGCTGGAATGGGCCAGTTGCGCGGTGTGAACGCTTGGAGCACAGCAAGCGCGGCACCGAGCATGCAGACGGCGGCGAGCAGCAGCGCCGCGGGCATCCGGCCGTTGATGTCCGAGTATCCGGGGCCATAGATCACTCCCGACGGCTGAATGAGCTGCTCGGCCTGGCCCAGCCACGCGCCGAACGCCAGGAGGAGCAGAAAGACCGCCGCGAGCAGCGAGAGATGACGCCGCGCGCCAGGCGTCATCCACGGCATCGCCCCGAAACTCGATGTGAGGCTGCCGGACACGAAATAGAGCGCACCGGCACCAATGGCCGCAAGCAGTACCAGTCCCTGTGCCAGGCCGCGGACGAACTGGAAAAACGGCAGCGAGAACACGTAGAACGCTACGTCTCGCCCGAGAATGGGATCGGCCTGCCCGAAGGGCACGGCGTTACGCCATGCGAGCCATGTCTCCCACTGCGACGAGGCGAACAATGCAATCACGCCCGCGAGAACGGCGGCGACAGCCGTGGTAATCATACCCAGCTGCTCCCGGCCGGGCAGCGGCACTTCGATCCCCTCCCGCGTGGTGAAGACGGGCCGCAGCTCACCAATCGTCGCGAGTGCCATCCGGAAATTGGTCGCCAGCCAGACGGCGGCTATCACGAATGCCATCACGAACAGCGTGGCCTGCGCGCTCAGCATGGTGAGAAAAACCTGCTGGTAGCCCACCTCGCCGAACCAGAGCCAATCGGTATAGAACCGGACAAGGGACGGGCCGGCGAAGAAGATGAGCGCCAGCACCGCGAAAAGAAAGAGACGAATTGGTCGCTGCTGCATGTTTAACCTTTAAGCAGGGGCGTAACGGTCGGTCGCCGCCTGCAGATCCGCGCGGAGCTCTTCTGCCAGCGTGTCAGGGGCGAGCACGCGCGCGAAGCGGCCCCAGCCCAGGATCCAGCTCCGAAGCGCCCAATCGTGACACACGTTCATCGAAAGCACTAACGTTCCGCCGGCCGCCTCGCGCAGCTGCTGGGAGGCGTGCCAGACCCGGGCACGGACGTACGGCGCCACGCTGGCGTCAAACTCAATTTCGACGTTGACGGCCGGTCCCGTATTGACGCCCAGCGAGTTCGCGAACACCTCGTCCCCGACCCGCTCCTTCGGCACGAATGTCTGTTTCTCGAGCGAAACGGACGCGATGCGGTCAACGGCGAACGTCCTGATGTCCTTGTATGCCGGCACGTACGCCAGCAGGTAGAGGCCTCCCTGGGCAAACGCCAGACGGTACGGATGCAGCAGATAGTCCTTCACCGCTCCGCTCGACACGGAGTGATACCTCATCGTCGCCGTGCGGTAGTGCAGGACGGCTTCGAGCAATCTGCCGACGATGTCGCCAGACGACCCGCGCGCGAGAGCCTGCGGCCCAGGCTTCGCGCTGAGCACCGCAGGAAGCCGATCCAGAAAGGTGCGCAGCCGCGGCGACAGCAGCTTTTCGAGCCGTGCAAACGCGAGGGCAAGATCGCGCTGGAACGGCGTCGCCGCCACCGCCTCGAGCAGATTACGGCTCAGATAGAGAGCGCATAGCTCCTGGAGGGTAAAACCGGCCTCGAGCCCCTTCAGTACCTGTCCGTCGAGGCGCCACCGCACGCCGCCGTCCTCATCACGCTCGTCGAAGAGCGGAAAGCCGGCCTCCTGCAGCGCCGCCAGATCCCGCCGGATCGTGCGCGTGGTGACACTCAGATCCGCGGCCAGCGCCGGAATCGTCGTGCCGTGACGTGACGACTCGAGCGCATGCAGAACCCTCCACTGGCGAATGACCTCCTGATTGCGCGGCACGGTTCATGGTAGGCCAGTCTTTGGTCTCTCGTCTCTAGGCTTTGGGCTGTGGGTTTTTGGCGCCGCGGGCGTCGCGGGTGTCAGCCACGTTCCTTGACCCGGCGTAGCTCGCGGCGCTGACGTCTATCCGGCGTTCCGGCCGCGCGTATCGTCGCCCGATACACGCGCTCCATGCGACGCATTTCCATCTCCTCCGCGCTTGGCTTCGGCGTCACGTCGTCGTAGAGCGCCTTCGCCTCAGACTTCTTGACGTGTTGTTCGATGAGAAGGCGGACGATGACATCCTGGTGACGACCGTCCGGGCGACCGATGCGGATCCTATCCCCGTCGCGCACGAGACGGTTCGGCTTGGCCGTCTGATCGTTGACGTCGACCTTGCCGCCCTCGCAGGCGCGTTTCGCCTCCGAACGTGTCTTGAACAGGCACGCCACGTCGAGCCACACGTCCAGGCGAGTTGCGTCTTCCACGCGTTCAGATGTAGATGTCGACCTTGCTCTTGGTCCTGAGAGCCTCGACGAATGCCTGCGTCTGCAGTTCGCGGTTCTGGCCCTCGAGGAACTGCTGAATCTGCTCGCGCATCTCATCGAGCGGAATCGTCCGAGACGCCTGCCTGTCGATCACCCTGATGATGTGATAGCCGAAGGGGCTTTCGACGAGACCGCTGG
>Ga0326597_10009051_pt1 | contig 13381 bp, 10 predicted proteins | sample RVTome_12_FD_203789 | JGI IMG/M metagenome (GOLD analysis project Ga0326597, IMG submission 203789) | Soil microbial communities from uranium-contaminated site in the Upper Colorado River Basin, Wyoming, United States - RVT100D185 | ecosystem: Environmental > Terrestrial > Soil > Contaminated >... | reverse complement strand
TGCCACGGCCTGTCGTGACCAGTCACGGCGTTGACCGGCACCAGCGCGACGAGCACCGCCACAAGCAGCGCTCCGAGGACCCTGAACCCGCCTGACGCCGTCATTCGTGAACGATCCTCCTCACCAGCCGTTCCGGGAACGTTACGGGATCCTCCTCTCACCCGGTACCGTTACGCGTGATGGACACTCGCCCGTCGCTCGAGATCAGGCTGCTCGGACCGCTCGAGGTCGTGGCCGACGGGGCGCCGCTCGCGGTCGATACGCGCAAGGCGCTCGCGATCGTTGCCCTCCTCGCCGCGGAAGGGCGGTCGTTCGCGCGCGACGAACTCGCCGCGATGCTGTGGCCCGATGCGGACGACGAGGCGGCCCGCGGAGCGCTCCGGCGCACGCTGTCGTCGCTGCGCGCGGCGCTCGGCGATCGATGGGTACATGTGGATCGGGCCGCGGTCAGCCTCGCGAGTGACGGCGTGTCGATCGACCTCCGGCACGCCACGACCCTGGCCGCGAGCGGTGCCGCACCCGACCTCGCCGCGGCCGCTGCGCTCCATCGCGGCCGGTTCCTGGCCGGATTCTCGCTGCGTGACGCGCCGGACTTCGACGACTGGCAGGCCGCGCGCGCGACCGCCGCGGCCGTCCAGCTGAGCACCCTCCTCGATCGTCTGGCGAACGCCCTCCAGGCGAGCGGCGACATCGCCGGCGCGCTGGCGGCCGCGCGACGCCGGGTCGATGCGGATCCGCTCGACGAGGGGGGTCAGCGCCGGCTCATCGAGGTGCTCGCCCGGTCCGGCGATCGGTCCGGCGCGATTCGCCAGTACCGTGGCTGCGTGGCCGTCCTCGAGGCTGAGCTCGGCGTACCGCCGCTCGCGGAGACCACCGATCTGTACGAGCGGATCCGTGACGGCCGCGTCGGCCCCGAAGCCGCCGCGCCTCCGGATGCCGAGACCGCGGGCCCGCTGACGCAGATCCCGGACGCCGACGCGCCGCCGTTCGTCGGTCGCGCCGACGAGCTTCGGGTCCTGCTGGCGGCCCACGGGTCGATCGGGGAACGTGGCGGGGTGGCGGTGGTCGAGGGCGAGGTGGGGATCGGGAAGACCCGCCTGGCGGAGGTGGTCGGCGAGACCGTGCACGGCCGCGGCGCCCGCGTCCTGAGCGCCCGCTGCTACGCGGGAGAGCAGTCGATCGCCTACGGACCGGTCATCGCCCTCCTCCGCGCCGGGCTGGCGGACGAGGGCGGACCGGATCGCCTCCGATCGCTGTCGAACGTGGCACGGGCCGCGCTCGCGTCCCTCGTTCCGTCGATTCGCGACGCCGGCGGCGTGCGCACTTCGTCGCTCGTTCCGCTCGATGACTCCGCCGCTCGGGCCCGCCTGCTCGACGCAATCGCGGACGGGCTGACCGCTCTCGTTGCGGACGAGGCGGCCGGCCTGATCTGGCTCGACGATCTCCAGTGGGCAGACGAGGCCACGCTCGAAACGGTCGGCTACCTGGCGCGCCGGCTCGCGGGTCGCCCTGTGCTCGTGCTCGTCACGTGGCGGCGGGAGGATCTCGACGGTACGGCGCTCCGGACGGCCGCTGCGCTCGAGCGAACCGCCGCCGCCCATGTCCGCCTCCGGCGGCTCGATCGGGAGGCGACCGTCACGCTCATCGCCGCGCTGTCCCCGGGCGAACCGGAACGGCCAGGCGCGCTCGACGCGCTTGCCACACGGTCCGAGGGCCTTCCGCTCTACGTGGTCGAGGCGCTCGCCACACCGGGGTTGTGGGCCCTGGCCGAGGCCGCCGTCCCGCCGGGTGTCCGGGCGCTGGTGGCCGAGCGGCTGGCGATGCTCGACGGTGCGGCGAGCCAGCTGCTCACGGCCGCCGCCGTGATCGGGCGCTCGTTCGATCCCGAGACGCTCCGCCAGGTCAGCGGCCGGACGGACGACGAGGCGATCGACGGCCTCGACCGCCTCGTGAGGCGCGGATTCGTGCGCGAGACGGCGACGCCGGCGCCCCGCGGCCCTGGATTCGACTTTGTCCACGGCAGCATTCGCGACGTGGTCCTCGAGGCCTCGAGCCTCACCCGTCGGCGCCTGCTCCACCGCCGCGCTGCCGAGGCTCTCGCCGGCAGGCCGGTCGCCGCGCTCGGCGACCCCACGGTCCTCGACCGGCTCGTCGGGTCGGCGGCGGCCGCGGTCGCGGTCCACCTGCGCGAGGCGGGCCACGACCGCGAGGCGGCGCTGGCGTTCGCGAAGGCGGCCGACCATGCCCGCGTGGTCCACGCGAACGCGGAGGCGACGGGGCTCGCGCGATCGGCGCTCGCCCTGGGGCACCCGGACGCGGCCGGACTCCATGCCCTCCTCGGCGACGTCGCGACGCTGTCCGGTCGCTATGCCGAGGCGATCGCCGAGTACGAATCAGCGGCGGGGGCCGTCGTGACGGACGGCGCCGCGCCGGAGCGCCTGTCCGATCTCGAGCACCGGCTCGCCCTCGTGCACCAACGTCGCGGTGAACCAGACTCGGCCGACACCCACTTCGTCGCCGCCCTGGAGCTGGCTGAGGACAGGGCCACACGGGCGCGGATCCGCGCCGACCGCAGCCTCGGAGCGCACCTTGCCGGACGCGCAACGGAGGCGGCCGAGCTGGCTGCCGACGCGCTGGCGGAGGCCGATGCTTCGGGCGACGAGCTCGCGCGCGCCCGGGCTACGAACGTGGCCGGCGTGCTGGCCATGGAGCGGGGCGATCCCGCCGCGGCGCGGGCACTCCTCGAGGCGAGCCTCGCCCTGGCCGAGGGGCGCGGCGAGATCCCCGCCCGGATCGCTGCGCTCAACAATCTCGCCCGAGCCGTCGCCGCGAGCGGAGAGGTGGACCGGGCGATCGAGCTGACGGACGTGGCACTGGGCCTGTGCCGCTCGATCGGCGATCGGCATCGAGAGGCCGCCCTCCACAACAACCTCGCCGATCTCCTGCGCGGGGCCGGGCGGCTCAACGCGGCGCTCGACGAACTGAAGACCGCCGTGGCGATCTTCGCCGAGGTCGGCGAGCCGGGGGCGCTCGAGCCCGGCAAGTGGCGCCTGGCGACCTGGTAGCGGGACCTCAGGCGGTCGGCCGCCCGGCCCGAAGCCAGAGGGCGATGCGGTCCGGCTCGAGCGCGCCGGCCGCGGTTGCGAGCGAGCGTGCCCTGATCGTCTCGAGGTCCACCTCGTCGCGCAGCCGCTCGGCGAACGCCGCCGCGAGTCGATCCGCGTCGAGGCGAGCTCGATGGAAGCGCCGATCGACCGCCCGCTGGGTTCGCGCCCGGACCGGCGCGAACAGCGCCGCCACGAGCAGGGTCGATGCGGCCACCACGAACGTGTCGGCGCGGACGAGCGGCGCGAGCGTCGCCTGGAGGACGAGGTTTGCCCCGAGGAAGACGAGCGCGAGTACGGCCGTCACCGCCGCGTAGCCGATCGTCCGGCTGACGATCCGGTCGATCTCGTACAGGTGGTAGCGGAGGATCGCGATGCCGATCCCGACCGGCACCAGGATCGGTGCCACGAGGACCAGCCCGAATGCGACGGCCGTCAGGGCGCCTTCGCCGTTGGAGATGACGGTGAGACCGACGCCGACACCCGCCGATACGACGGCTGACAGGACCCACCGGATCTGGGCCCGGATCGTCGACGCGGAGCGTGCGTAGCGCACGACGAGGGCGACGACGGAAAGGGCCAGTCCCAGCGCGAGCAACACCCCGGCCGCGTTGCTCGTGATCTCAAAAACCTCGCCGGGCACCCACAATGCGGCGATCGGATTGGCGGCCTGAAGGATCCAACTGACAGGGAGCTCACCCGGCCGAACGAGCTGGACGGCCTGGAAACTGATGGACGCGACCAGCAGCGCGTCGATGAGCCTCCACCGGCGGCTCATCACGCGCCCATCCGGATAGCGCGTGAAGAGGGCGGCGATTCCAACGACACCAAGCCACACCAGCTTGTCGGTAACGTTCGCCGCCACGAACATCCACGCCGGCATCCGGCCCGGCCGGACATCGGCGATCGCGATGATCGCGGTGAGCGCGAGCTGGACGCCGAGCACGAGCCCGATGGCCAGGCACAGGCGACCGATCGGATGCCCCGGTCGTCGCGAGGCGATCACCGCACCGACAGAGGTGAAACCCACGGCCAGGGCCGGGGACCAGAGAAGACCGGCGACATCCGGCTCCCCACGACGAACGAACAGGACCACCCACGAGCCGATGATCGCGACCGCCAGCGCGAACGCCCAGGCGGCAAGGAGCCCGAGCGGCTGTCGTCGGTGGCGATCGCGTGACGTGGTCACGGGCCGACCTCGAACGGATCGCCGGGCACGAACAGCGGGTCCGGCCACGCACCCGCGACGCACAGGACGCCCGTCATGCCGGCAGCGAGATCGACGAGGGCAGACCCGGTCGTGCCTCCGTCAGCCGCGGCGAATCCAGCGGGCTCGATCCAGTCGGGAGGCTCCTGATCGCGCTCGAAGTCGTAGTCGGCGAGAAGGGCCAACAGCTCCTCCCAGGAGTGGGCGTCGACCACGCGGACGATCGTGAGACCGGCCGAGGCCGTCGTTTCGTTCACGAACTCGGCACGGTACACGCCCGCAGTCTCGGGCGTCGAGCCTTCGGCCGCGCAGGTCGTGCCGTCCCATCGGATGGTCAGGTCACCCCGAATCGCGAACGGATCCGTCCGCTGGCCGCCCCGGCGCAGACCGGCCAGGAGCGCGGCCTCGACCGCGGGGCGGTCCGCCGACGGTGCGAACCGAATCGGCCGTCCGGCGGGATCGCGATCGATCCGTCCCGCCGCGGTGATGCTGACCGTCGCGTCCGCCCAGGTGACGAGGTCGGTGTCGGTCATGGCGAGCGCGGCGAGCTCGTCCCACAGCTGGCCGCCCGGCAGCGACAGGCGCTCGGGGAAGCGGACCAGGAGCTCATAGGCGAGATTCGCGCCCGCGCCCGAATGATCCTCATCGAGTCGTTCGAGGAGGTCCGGCGGGACGGGCACGTCATCGGTGGCGTCGAGGGGGACGAGGGCAACGGGCACGTCGAGCGCCATGACGGCGGCGAACGCGTCCGCATCGGCTGCGACGTTCCACTCGAGCCGGTCCGCCTCGGTCAGGCCGTCGACGAGGACGTTGCCCGGCGCATCGATCGCCCCGGCCATGGCGTGGATACCCGCCACGCGGTCGACGAGCGCGGGATCGCTCGCGAACGCGTCCGCGATGTTCGTCCACGGGCCGAGGGCAATGATCGTGACCGGCTCTTCGCTCGCGCGGATCGTCCGCGCGACGAGGTCCGCCGCCGGCTCGGGGATCCCGGCTTCGACGAATGGACGGATGTCGAGGCCGTAGGCGGCGTCGGCCTGGATGCGCCAGTCGTCCGGGAACGGCCGGCCGTTCGGACCCGAGTGCTCACGCCCGCAGGCGAACGGGACGTCGGTCCGGCCGAGCTGTTCGAGCAGATAGCGCGTCACGCGACGCCCGCCGGGACAGTGGACGAGCCCGGTCCCGTCGATCGCGATCGCCCGGACGTCGAGTTGTGGGTCGCGAAGAAGAACAGCCACGGCGAACAGGTCGCTGATGTCCATGTCGGCGTCGACGATCACCGATCGAGGCGGTCCGGACGGCGGCTCCGACGCGGGAGGCGGAGTGGGAGACATCGCCAGCGGCGAGCATGAGGCCACGAGTACGGTCGAGCACAGCGCGGCCGTGACGAGCAGGACGAGGCGACGGTTTCGAGCGATCATGCCGCCCATCAAAGCGGCCGCCCGCTACGGACTCGTTACGAGAGCGCGCCCCGGTCGAACCAGATCCGCTCGCCGCCGAACCGCTCAGCCGTGGGATCCCACGGGAAGAGGATGAGCACCTCGAGGTCTACCGGGAGCCCGGATGGTGGCGACCCGCCCCATGGACCCAGGTTCGTGCCGGTCAATCGGGCGGCTTCGAACACCCCCTGCGGCCCCACGACGACCTCCGTCAGGGCGAACGCGTTGTCCGGGAACGCACCGAACAGTTCCGTATAGAACGCCCGCGCGCCGGCGTGGCCGTCCCAGCGTTGCCCGGTCGGCATGATCTCGTACCTGCAGTCGGCGGACAGCGTCGAGATGAGGCCGTCGATGTCACGCCGATCCTCCGCGATCGAGTGGCGGACCCACAGTCGCTTGATACGCCGCAGTTCGGCGGGGTCAAAGCCCCGGCCGAGCCGTTCCCGGATCGAGTGTGACGTCACCCGGCCATCCTCCCACGTCGATACACTCGCGCGCAGCGTGCCCAACCACCTGCACCCCGGCGCGATTCGCGAGCTCGAGCTTGCCGGCCGCGCCGCAACCTGGCTCGAGATCGAAGGGCCGTCGACGGCGCCCGATGACCTCGAGCGCATCTTCGATGCGCTCGAGCGGGCGCTGGCCGAGCGCGGCTTCACGTTCGCCGACGTCGTGCGCAGCCGCATGACCGCGGCGACCCGCGAGGGCCGTGCGAGCGCCAGTGCGGTGCGGCTCCGGCGGATGTCTATCCCGTTCCCGTGCGCGACGTCGAGCTACATCGATCCGTCGGCGCTCGAGGGGCCGGATGGGATCCGGCTTGCGACGCTTGCCGTTCGGGGTGCGGGCGTCGACAAGTCCGCGATCGAGCACCACCCCTCGCCGCCCCCGTGGAAGTTCGTCGCGACCGGCGACCTCGCCTTCCTGTCTGGGATCACCTCGCCGGCCGACGGGTTCGACGCCCAGATCCCGGAGATCCGTGCTCGGGTGGTCGCCACGCTCGACCTGACCGGCGACCGGATCGGACGACCGGTTGGACCGACGACCGTGTCGGCCTACGTCGGTCGATCCGTCGCGCTCGGGACGGTCGGCGACCTCGCCGCGCGCGTGGGTCTCGCGGGAAGGGCGATCGCGGTCCGGCGGTGCGACGGCTTCGCCACGCCGGCGTCGCTCATCGAGATCGAGATCGACGCCACGCCGGGGGTCTGAGCGCGGTGGGGTCGGGCTCAGTGTTCCGTTGCGCCGGTGAAGGTCCACGCGTCGATGCGGACGGCCGGCACGACGACCCCACCGAGGAAGCCCCGGAGGGTCCGCCGATCGCGGCCTACCGCGGACACCCCGGCAAGGGCGTCGAGGTAGCTCTGCGTGAAGCGCAGGTTTCGGACCGGACCCACGATCCGGCCGCCTTCGACGAGGAACGTCCCGTCGCGGGTCATGCCGGTGATGATCGCGAGCTTCGGATGGACCGGGTTCGTGTAGTGGAAGCGGGTAACGAGCAGGCCACGCTCGAGGCTGCCGATCAGCTCTTCCCGGCTCGACGCCCCGCCCTCCATGACCATGTTGAGCGGAAATGGTCCATCGGCGTTCGGGGCCGGCAGTCCGTGGCCGGTCGAGCGGGCACCGTCCCGGGCGGCCGTCTGCGTGTCATAGACGAGATCGCGGCAGATCCCGCGCTCGACGAGCTCGACCCGCGCCTTCGCGACGCCCTCGTAGTCGAAGCCCATCGGCAGCCCGGCCGGCTCCGCCGGGTCGTCGCGGATGGTCACCAGGTCGCTGCCGATCCGCCGACCGCGCTCGTAAAACGACCGACCCTCCTGGACGGCGAGGGCGCCGAATCCGAGGTACCCGATCATGTCGAGGATGTCGACGACGGCGTACTCCTCGAGCACGACCGGGTAGTCGCCCGGCTCAACCGACACGGAGTTTCCGGTCGCCCGGGCCTTGGCCGCCGCCTCCCGGCCCAGGGAAGCCGCATCGATCGTCGTCGCGTCACGTGCGACCGCCTCCGCATAGCCGGATCCCCCGCCGGGCGCCATATGGACCGTGATGAGCTGCGACGACGTTCGGTCTTCGGCGGCCCGAACGTCCTTCGAGTTCGCGATCGCGATCGTATCGGTGGTCGTGGCGAACGAGCCAAACGCCGTGACACCCGCCTCGTCCGCCGCGGCGATGATCGCCCGGACCGCCTCGGCCCGGAATTCCGGCGTCGCGGTCGCCGTCGCCGGGGCGAACGCGGTCGGTCGGTCTGGTATCGGACCCGGCTCCGGGAGTCCCGCCCAGTCGGCCAGCTCCTCGACGTTGCGGGCGATGGCGGCCGCGTTGCCGGCCAGGGCAAGGAGACCGTCGGGGTCCGTGCGGCCGGACGACGCAACGCCGACGCGCTTGCCGATCGCGACCCGCAGGTTGATCGTCACGCTCGTTTCGGCCACGTTCTGGTGGATCTCGCTGTTCGCGAAGCGGGTCAGCGCCGACGAATCGGCCAGGACGAGCGCCTCAGCCTCCGTCGCGCCTTCCCGCGCGGCGTGCCCGAGGAGCGTCTCCGCAATCGCCAGCCAATCCGTCGGGTCGTCCATCCAGCGCTCGCTCACCACTTGCCCAGGCCGACCTGGACGTCACGGAATCGGGCGCCCGGCACCGCGTGGCCGACATGGGCACCCTGCCCGGGTTCGCCCTTGCCGCAGTTCGGCGTACCGAGCATCACGTAGCTGCCGGCGTCGCCCACCGCATCGCACGATCGCCAGAACTCGTACGTGATGCCGGTATACGTGGGGTTCTTGAACAGCCGGCCCTTCCTGCCGCCCTTGATCTCGTAGGCAACCTCCGTGGCGAACTGGAAGTTCAGCCGGCGATCGTCGATCGACCAGCTCCGGTTGGTCGCGAGGTAGAGGCCGTCGTCCGTGTCGGCCACGATGTCGTCGAGGCTCATCCCCGGCCGGGGCAGCAGGTTGATGTTCGTCATCCGGATGAGCGGGATCCGGTTCCAGCCGTCCGCGCGCATCGCGCCGCCGCTGCGCCGCCCGATCCGCGGCGCGGTCTCCCGGCTGGACAGGTAGCCGACGAAGATCCCGTCGCGGACCAGATCCACGCGCTGGGCGGCGACCCCCTCGTCGTCCCAGCCGAACGTGCCCATCCCGCCGGGCGCGGTAGCGTCGGCGACGATCGTGATCAGGTCGCTGCCGTAGCGGAAGCGCTCGTCGAGGCGATCCGTGGTCAGGAAGCTCGTGCCCGCGTAGCTCGCCTCCGTGCCGAACACGCGGTCGAGTTCCGTCGGATGGCCGCATGACTCGTGGACCTGCATGTACAGCTGGCTCGGATCGAGCACGATCGTCCGGCTGCCGGGCGGCGTTTGCGGCGCGCTGAGCAGGGCGACCGCCTCCTCGGCATATGCTCCGGCGTGGCCGGCGAGGTCGAGACCGCGGATGTACTCGTAGCCGGCCGCGTTCCAGCCGCCGCCGTTGTCCGGGTAGCTGCGGACCTGGTGCTCGTCGCCATCGACAGCATTCGCCTCGACCGCGCTCCCGACATGGGTGATGACCTGCTCGGTGAAGCTGCCATCCGTTGCGGCGAACGTCTTCCACTCGCGCTGGGCGCCGTACATCGACTCGGTGAAGACGACGCCGGGGACGGTCGCGGCGATCTGGTCGGCCGCCAGGAGGGCACCGATCTTCTCCTCGAGCGGAATCGAGAACGGGTCCTCCGCGATCGGGGTCTCGTATCGGCCGTGGGCCGGCGGCCGATCGTCGAGCCGGACCGGGTTCCGCAGGGCGGTCGCCGACGCGCGCGCGATCCGTACCGCGTCGGCCGCGACCCGGTCGGCCTCCTCCGCCGTCAGGCGGTGCGAGCTGGCGAAGCCCCACGCTCCGTCGACGAGGACGCGCAACCCGAAGCCCTCGCTCTCCCCGGACGAAACGGCCTCGACCCGGCGGGTCTTGATGGTGATCGATTCCTCGAGCCGCCGGACGACGCGGACGTCCGCGTAACCCGCACCCAGGGCCGTAGCGGTATCGAGGGCGCGGTCGGTGAGGTCACGCATCGCCGGGCAGGGTAGCAGGGACGGCCGGTGATTAGCCGCGTGGTGCTGTCGCGTCGCCTGGCTTGATCGGGGCAGACGTTCCGATTCCGTACGCTCCGGGGAGGCCGCTTCCTGCCAAGTCCATGCTCCGGTTTCGTACTCCGGGCTTCGCGAACGATCTGTTCTCTCGGGTGTCCGATTCCGTAACGATGGCGGTCGGCTCGACCTGCCGGAGAGCGGTTCGCCCTGACGACGGTCGGCTCAGAGCACGGCGCCGCCGAGCACGGCCTGCGAGGTGAGCCACACGCCGAGGGCGAGGACGACGACCGATGCGCCGAGCGGCGCGAGGCCGGCCAGCCGGGCGCCCGCGGGTCGGGCGGGCAGCCGTGCCACAAATCCGCGCGCGTAGACGAGGGCGAGCCCGACACCGGTCATGACGGCGGCCATCCCCAGCCCGAACGCCCCGACGAGCGCGAATCCGAACAGTGGCCGCCCGGCGGCGATCGCGAACAGGAGGATGAGCAGGGCGTTCGTGGACGGGATGATCCCGCCTGCGAGCCCGAGGGCGAACAGGCTGCGCCACGTAACCGACGACCCGGCCGGCGGAGCGTGCCGGTGTCGGGTGCCACCATGGCTGTGCTCGAGCGTGCCGGCGCCGTCGGTCACGTGCTCGTGCGCGTGCGGGTGCGTGTCCGGAGACGCGTGCCCGTGCGTGGCCACCTGCGCGGCCCGCCGCCGCCGGATCTCCGATCCGAGCATCCAGGCCCCGATCGCCACCGTCGTGATCGCGGCCACGAGCGGTGCCGCGCGGACGACGACATCCGGGGCGACGACCCGCTCCGCCCCGACGATCAGTCCGGCGAGGACGAGGATGCCGAGCGTGTGCGAGACGCTGACGGACAGGCCGAGCCCGATGGCGTGGAGTGCCCGTCCGCGGGTTCCGACGAGGTATGCGGCGACGAGCGTTTTGCCATGGCCGGGAGTCAGGGCGTGCCCGGCCCCGAGCGCTGCGGCAACGAGCAGCGAGCCGATCGCCACCACCGGCGTGAAGTCCTCCGCGAAGATGCCCGGGACTTCTCCGCCGACGCCGCCGGGGATCGCTGGGACGGGCTCGTCAGTGCCCGATCCGACGGCCGGGTCGCCCGATGCGCCGACGGGAACGGCATCCGGAAGCGCGAACGCCGGCAAGGCCGGCCCGCCGGGTCCGGCGACGAACGACACCGACCGCTGATCGAGCGGCGCGCCCAGGAGGTCGTCCGGGTACGCGGTCAGGCGCGAGGACGTCGAGGTGGCCACCGGTGCCGATCCGGCCCCATCGATCGTGACGCGGTCGGCGACGACCACGATCTCGCGCCAGCCGATGCGCTCAGCGTAGGAGCGATCGGTGAACGCGATCGACGTCGGCGCCTCGATCGGGGCGGCGAGGGGTGCCTCGAACCCGCACACGAGGCGCAGCGTCGGCAGCCCGCCGGACCCGATCGGAAAGGTCAGGCCGGCGGCCGAGGTGCGGAGAGCGGCGGGCACCCCGTCGACGCCGAGCTCGAGCGACCCGGCGAGGCGGTCGCACTCGGCAGCGCGGGCGGCCGCAGCCTCGTCGTCGGACACGTCGCCATCCGCGTTCGCGTCGAGTCGGACGCGCTCCTGGAAGGTCGGGATCTCCGCCATGTCGATCACGACGTCGAGACGGATCGCCGTCGGGTCGACCCGGATCCCGGCGTAGTGGTTGATCGTGAAGTTCCCGAGCGGGTGCGCGAGCGCGGCGGCCGGCAGGAGCACGGCAGCGAGACAGCCGGCAGCGGTCGCCAGCCGGCGGGAGGCGCGGCGCGGAACTCGGAAGCGTCCCATGTCGCCGAGCGTACGCGACGCCGACCGTTTCGGATCACCGGGCGGGCCGTATCCGGGCAGCCCTCCGCTACACTCCGGCCGTGACCAGCCAGCGCGATACCCGGCGCGGCACGTTCATCACGATCGAGGGTCCGGAGGGGGCCGGGAAGACGACCCAGGCGGAGCGGCTGCGCGCCCGCCTGGCAGCCGCCGGCCGCGAGGTCGTCCTGACCCGTGAGCCCGGTGGGACGGCCCTCGGCGAGGCGATCCGGGAGCTCCTTCTCGACCCGGCGCGCAGCCGCGACCACGACCCCCTCGCCGACGCGCTCCTGTTCAACGCCGCACGTGCCCAGCTCGTCCGCGCGGTCATCCGGCCGGCGCTCGAGCGCGGTGCGACGGTTGTCTCCACGCGGTTCGCGGACTCGACCCTTGCCTACCAGGGCTTCGGGGCCGGACTGCCGATCGACGGGCTTCGCGCGGTCGAGGGTCTCGCGACCGGGGGCCTTCGACCGGACCGGACGATTTTGCTCGACCTGCCGGCGGAGGCCGGGCTCGCGCGCAAGCACGGCGACGAGCTGACCCGGTTTGAGACCGCGTTCGACCTCGCCTTCCACCGGCGCGTCCGCGACGGGTTCCGTGCCCTCGCCGCGGCAGAGCCGGAGCGGTTCGTGGTCGTCGACGCGTTGCGGCCCCCGGACGAGGTGGCCGCCGACATCGCCATCCGGATGGACGCGCCGTCGTGGCCCGGTGAACCGGACGCGCCGGTCGCACGCATACCCGGATGAGCGACCCGGTCGGGACCGTCCCGGGGCGGGTCGTGTCGGCTGCCGACGCGGCCGATCGGGCCGTCCTCGATCGGATCGCTGCCGGTCAGCTCGATGCGCTCGAGGACCTCTACGATCGGTACCGCACGATGGCCTATTCGATCGCCTACCGGATCACCGGCGACGCGACGCTGGCCGAGGACGTGCTCCAGGACGCGTTCCTCGGGGCATGGCGGAATGCCGCCCGCTATGTCGAGGGGCGGGGCAGCGTGAAGACCTGGCTGCTGTCGATCGTCCACCACCGGGCGATCGACGCCGTTCGGCGGCGACGGCCCACGACGGAGCTCCCCGAGCGCGAAGCTGCGCCACCCGCGACGCTCACCGCGCCGGATGTCTGGGCGGAGGTGGCCGGCAACCTCGACCGGGACGCCGTGCGCGCGGCCCTCGCGGCGCTGTCCGACGTGCAGCGCGAGGCGATCGAGCTCGCCTACTTTGGCGGCCTCACCCAGGTCGAGATCGCGGATCGGACCGGAACGCCGCTCGGGACCGTCAAGAGCCGGATGCGCCTGGGGCTGCTCGCGCTGCGCCGGGAATTGACCGGAACCGCGGAGGGATCGCCGTGAGCTGCGACGAGGTTCGCGACCTCGCCGCCGGCTTCGTGCTCGGGGCTCTCGCGCCGGAGGACGAGCGCGCCGTGCGTGAGCATCTCGAGACGTGCCCGGAACCGCACGCGGAGATCGCCGAGCTCGGCGGTGTCGTGCCCTACCTCGCCGAGTCGGTCGAACCGGTGGAGCCGCCGGCCGGGCTGAAGGCGCGGATCCTGGCCGCCGCCGCGGCCGACCTCGAGACGCGCGGGAGCGAGCCGGCGAACGAGGTCGAACCGCTCCCGGTCGTGCCGTTCCCGGCCCGACGCGCACCGGCCGCCACGCGCGGTATCGCACCGGCTGGTTGGTTCCTTCGCATCGCGGCGGTGCTGGCGGTGGTCGTCCTCGGTGGCTGGAACCTCGTGCTCCAGGGCCAGCTGCGCGATGCGCAGG
>Ga0326597_10009050_pt1 | contig 13382 bp, 16 predicted proteins | sample RVTome_12_FD_203789 | JGI IMG/M metagenome (GOLD analysis project Ga0326597, IMG submission 203789) | Soil microbial communities from uranium-contaminated site in the Upper Colorado River Basin, Wyoming, United States - RVT100D185 | ecosystem: Environmental > Terrestrial > Soil > Contaminated >... | reverse complement strand
GGGTTGTGGTCCAATTCCGCAGCCGTTGTTCGAAGGCGGCGCGTTTCGAGGGTGAATCGATTGGTTCCGCCTCTTTGAATCGCCAGAAACCATGGAGACCGTGTCCCGAGTCGTTGATGGCCGTGACGGGGACCGGACAGTGTTGAAGTATTTCCAGCGCCTGCTCTTTGCCCCCGGACAGGAGTTTGGCATCCATGTCAACCCAGAATCCAGGGGCCAGACGAACATGCTCTTTGCGCCCAGCCCTTCCGCTAGCCGGCACTCGAGAGCGCAAACAGGCACCGAAGTAGAATTCGAATCCGCGATGCTCCTCGATGGACTTCGGCAGCGCCGCACACGCCTCCTGAACGCTCGAGTAAAAACGATGTTGTTCTCCTCCGGACCGCTTGAGGGATCGGACTTCCAGGTACTGCCCCTGGAGATCGGGAAACATCGCTTCAATGAAGCTCAGAGGGGAATTATCCACGCTTTGAACCCCTGTCCCACCTCGACCGGAGTGCCGCCTTCGCCGCCGGTGACAGAAAATTTTGATGCAATTGCCTGATAATTCCTGACCAGAGTACTGGGCAGACCCGTGCTCGCCCGGAGGCCAACTCTTTTTGTTTTTCCGCCACCTCGGAGGCGGGAAAGTGAAATGCGATCCGCCCGGCTTCCTCAGATATCTTTGCAATTGGAACTTGTTGATACTGCAGAAACGCGACCAAATCCACGTCCAGTACCGCCATCAACTCCGTCGACTTCGTCTTTCTCATCGCCCGCCTTTCGTTCGTATTCTTCGAGCCAGACGTCGAGCAGCAGTTCCAAGACAATTCTCTCGATCTCAGACCAACTCTCGACGGTGACCCTCCGTTCTTGTTCACTCACACCACCGAAGATACGGCGGTGCCGCTTGAACAAGCACACTCTGGAGTTTGGAATTTCTGGGAAGAACTTGGAAGGATTACGCGGCGCGGGCGTGAAATCCGGAAAGCAAGGGAAGAGCTGCCCTCCGGAGGGTTGTGCGGGTGCGAAACGCGCTAGGAATCGGCCATCTCGATCGCCTTGCCCTCCCGCCTATCCGGCCGAGCAAGGAACTTTACTCGGCGCTGCCCGTCTTTTGCGACGATAACGTTGAACACTTTCTTGTCTTTTCGCAGGTTGTCCATGGTTCGCCCCTTCGGGCGACCCAACTTTGAATCAACCTCGGTCGTGTCAAAGGAGACCTCGCTATTGGCGTGAAATTGCTCAACCATGAATTTTAGGGTAGAAGCGTTATGAGACGCAGGTTTAATGACACGGCCACTCAGCACGAGAGATGTGCAGGACGAGTTCGGATAGAACAGGACCGCAGCTGGGAGTGCACTAGAGGGTCGGGGCGAACGAGTGGATGGAGGAGGGCTCGATGGATCGGGAAATTTAAGATGCGCGGATTGTCCACCTTTCGGTAGCCCCATGCCGTGAATGTATGCATTGACCATTATCGTCCAGTACTTGAAGTCCAATAACTGGGGGAGTTCTACCCGGCGCGGATCGCAACCTCCCGACTTCCGGTAAATGAATGGAAGCTGATTACGCTGCGACGGGCTGACGGCCTCCCAAACCCGAAACAGATTACGATGAAGTCGCTGATTGAGGCTGATCCCACCGGCGGGGGCTCGTTGGAACAAGTCTTCAAAGAACGACTCGTCCACCTCTTTGTAAATCGAATTCCTAGCCAGCTCGACAGCTCGGTAAATGGCTTGGCGGAGCTGGTACGCGCCAGGGTCCCAGTGATGCCCGAGAATCAATAGAACGACGTCTGCCGGAATCTTTCCGGACCATGCGAAATCTTCGAAGGCTTCCGTGAAGAAACGGGCCATTAGCTGCAGCTTGCGATGATAGTCGGAAGTGAGGGGCGCCTTGTCCTCCGACCTTTTCGGAATGGGGGTCACCGTGATGTTGTACAGATAGCCATCAGGCCGGGCTGTTGATCTCTGTCGGGGTACAGACCTCGTCCCACTTTTTCGCTTTGGCTTCACCGTTCTGCCCTATCCAAATGACCATGACCATTCCAGAGCCCATCACCACACTTCATTAAAATAGCCGCGGAAGTCCCCCCTGGCAACACCCCCATTCGGTCGGACGCCGAGTGGTGGGTGACGGCCGGCTGGTCCACGGGCGAAATTAGCGAGCCACATGCCCGAATGTAACCTTCCCACAATACGTCACGTTTCCGGCGGTTAGTCTCTGACCCGAAATGCGCCAGTTTTCAATTGACGCACCCGTTGGCCTCAGTTATGTTTGGCCTCATTCGGACCTGTCTTTGAAGGGGCACCATCCATGGGCCGCACGGCCGTCTTACGGACCCGGACGGTGAGCCCTTGTCGCTCGGAGAAGGCTCGCAAGGCAAGGACGCATGAGGCCAGTCTTTCGCAAGGGACCTGCCGGATGACCGTTAGGAGACTTGAACGGTGTACGGGTTTCTCGGTCACAGCAATGTGCGGATTACGATGATAGGCAGCCGCCAATTTGACTGCCAGAGTTGTGGCGCGAAGAGCTCGGCGGTCACGTCGTGCGCTTAGAATCGATGCGTATTATGCGGAGACCATATAAGACGCCGAAACCTCAGGACGCCGACTCTAATCCAATCACGAAAAGAGAGCTTACGCCGAATTGCGTGCGGCGTACCATCTGGAAGGTAGATGCAAAGCGGGCTTATCTGGAAACCATATAGACCAAGTTAGACGGACATGAGGACAGGTCACGATGCGAAGACGAAGGCACTGGACACGTAGCCGTGGAGAATAAGCGAGCGCACCTTGAGATGATCCAGGCGATCATCAATCGCATGTCCGTCAACTCGTTCCTGTTGAAGGGCTGGTCCGTCGTCCTCGTGTCCGCCCTCTTTGCGCTCGCTGCAGGCGATTCCGAGGCGCTCTTCGTCTACCTCGCCTACTTCCCCGCGGTCGCCTTCTGGATACTGGATGGGTACTTCCTGTGGCAGGAGCGGCTTTTCCGGAAACTCTACGACCGCGTGCGGACCATGCCAGAAGCAGATGTGGACTTTTCCATGGACACGTCGGTTGTACGATCCGACGACCGTGGGTGGGGCGTCGTCATCTTCTCCAAAACCCTTCTCATCTTCCACGGGACGGTCTTCGGGTCGATCGTAATCGTCATGCTGGTCATCGTTCTCACAAACCGATAGGAGGCTACCAATGGCCCGCCGAGTGTTCTTCAGTTTTCACTATCAACGCGACATCTGGCGCGTGAACCAAATCCGCAACATTCCCAACGTGACGGGATGCGCTGCCGCAGGCTTCCAAGACGCGTCCATCTGGGAGGAGGCCAAGAAGAAGGGAGACGCGGCGATCAAGGCCCTCATCAACAAGGGCCTGGAGAACACGTCTGTGACGGTCGTGTGCGTGGGCAGCAAGACGGCGGGGCGCACGTACATCAACTACGAAATCGACCAGTCGATCGCGCGCGGAAACGGAATCTTCGCAGTGCAGATCCACCACTTGGAAGACAAGGATGGCAACACCGATCCCGCGGGCGCCATTCCTGCGAAGATAGAGTCGAAGGGTTACAAGGCATACAAGTACGTGGACCACGAGAAGCTCGGCAAGTGGATCGAGGATGCGGCCAAGGCAGCCGGAAAGTGACGGCCGGCTAACACTTATGAGTCCTCCGGTCGGCAAGGGGAAAAATGAGCCATGAGCAGCCGTTGGGGGCGGCTCCGGCAGATGGTGGGGTTCCAACGCCTTTGCGTGATGCGGGTTTCGGTTTTGCGGTGCTGAGCACGGGGCCCGCACCACGAGCCGCTTGAGGAGGTCGTCATAAAGATCGATAAGCTCGAGATCGGCGGTGATGCTGGCGCGCACGGTGGGATCGGGGAAGAGGTCGGCAATGCCCTCCCGGTTCTTGCGATAGGCGATGACCTTTTCGAACTCCGGGAGGTTGTACTGGCTGGTGGTGTTCTGGATGTGGGCCAACAGCTCGGCGCGCTTGCGCATGAGGTGCATGCGGCGCCGGAGGAGATCGCGGGTGGCCCGCATCTGGGCGGGATAGACGTAGGCCTGCGGGATCATGCCGCCGCGCAGCAGGGTGGCGATTTTGAGGGCAAAGGGTTTATCGTTCTTGCTTTTGCCGCCGTGGATGGCCTTCATATAGAGCGCGTGTCCGAGGATGAAGGGGATCTTCTCCCGGGCGCAGAGGTCGGCGAGCCAGTACCAGGAGAAGATGCACTCTACGGCCACGACGAGGTCTTCACGGTACGGGGCGACGATGTTTAGGAAATCTTCGGGAGTTGCCTTGATGTTCTTGTGGACGAGGACATTCCCTTGACTGTCGAGGATGCAGAGGAACATGGAGCGGGCGTGCAGGTCGATGCCGCAGTAGAAGCGGTGCCGGCCGGTATAGAATCGCATCGAGGTTTCCGCCTTTCGGGTTGGTGCCTACCACCCAGCATACGATCTCCGTATGCCCAGGAGGAGGCCTCGATGAGTATCATGTGCGTGAACCCGACGTTCGGCCCTGGTGACCACATAACTCGAAACGTAGAGAGCTTGCCACCGCTGCCGCTGTGGCGATTCGTCCAAATACTGGCAGAGGTCAATGCGCAGAAATGGGGACCTCTCGACTTGCAAGAGTGGGTCGACCGTCTGCTGGCTCGTCGAGATGACGTCCTTTACCATCGTGCGGGCGGCATGGGATCCCTTGAGTCGTGGGTCAGGACTCGGGGTTCAGACTTGCGAGGAAAGGCATTCCAGCTTGACGTGCAGTTTGCCATTTGGAAGCTCAACGCAGAGGCGGGAAACGACAAGAGCCCCATCGACCCCGATTGGGTGAAGCGGAGCCTTCGGTTTTTTCGGAATGGTGATGGCGACCAAAAGTGGATCGACCAGACGAGCTTCAAGACGGCACTTGCTCACGCGGCCTCACTCAGCACACGGCCAGAACGACGGACCGGCAGAGGCACGCGCACCCATGCGAACGACGGGTGCCGCTGCAATTCTCGAGAAGAGGTAAGAATCGACAATTGGCTGTCGGAAGCTGGGATCCCGCACAAGAAGGAGATCAAGTATCCACATCACCCAATCTACAACAAGAGCGGCCAGAAGAGAGTGGACTGGCTTGTCGGCTCAACGTGGGTCGAATACGTAGGGCTCTGGAGCGAGCAGGAATACCGTAAGAGGTTTAAGGACAAAATCGATTTGGCGCAAGCCCTCAAGCTTGATCTGGTTGTGATTCTGAAGGAACACCTCCCCCGAGTGGAGGCGTACCTTGAGGAGCGCTTAGGTCACCATCGAAGGCCGAACTAGCGTTTGCAGCGGACGAGCGCCGGGGCGGAGGATTGAACGTGATCGCTCGCGAAGGGAGAGATCGACGAGCGTCGGGCGGTCGTGATCGCGGCGGCGCTCGCCGCTGAAACGCAAGGCGTTGGGCAGATTCTATGAGGCGACTTGAGTGGACCGGGTAACTAGACAGACGCGGAGCAAGATAATGGCGGCGGTCGGCACCAAGGATACTGGAGCCGAGAGGGCCGTTCGGTCCGTCGCTCACCGCCTCGGGTACCGGTACTCGCTTCGGCGGACTGACCTGCCGGGAAAGCCAGACCTGGTATTCGTCAGTAGGAAGAAGGTAATCTTCGTTCACGGGTGTTTCTGGCACGGCCACTCCTGCAGGTACGGCCGACTACCGAAGAGCCGGCCCGATTACTGGCAGCCCAAGCTAGCTGCAAACAAGACGCGTGATCGCCTGCAGGCCCGTCAGCTACGATCAGATGGGTGGTCCGTCTTGACGGTCTGGCAGTGTGAGCTGAAAAACGAGCGTCTCTTGGAGGCGCGTATCAGAGGTTTCTTGGATGAATGACCGACCTATCGGAATCGACCTCTTTGCCGGCGCTGGCGGCATGTCGCTCGGCTTCGAACAAGCCGGGTTCGATATCGCAGCCGCGATCGAGATTGACCCGATCCACGCGGCCGTCCATCACTTCAATTTCCCGGATGCCGCCGTTCTTGCCCGGTCTGTAGTCGGCCTCGGCGGAGATGACCTGCGCGCTGCCGCTGGAATCGGGCGGCGCTCGGTGGATGTGGTGTTTGGAGGTCCACCCTGCCAAGGCTTCTCGTTGATCGGGCAGCGCATGCTCGAAGACCCGCGCAACCACCTAGTCAAGGAGTTCGTTCGTATCGTCGCCGAGTTGAAGGCGAAGACCTTTGTCTTCGAGAACGTCAAGGGTCTCACTGTAGGCAAGCACCGCCGCTTCTTGGATGCCCTTATCGAGACATTCGACGATGCCGGCTATGCGGTACGTACCCCTTGGCGAGTGCTGAATGCGGTGCATTACGGCGTTCCTCAAGACAGGGAAAGATTGTTCCTCCTTGGCGCGAGGAAAGGCCAGCGCGCCCCATCGTATCCTGACGCGACGACTTCGCCCGACCGCGATCTCTTCAGTGCGAACGGAAGCGCCCGCACTCCAACCTGTGCCGACGCGCTATCGGACGTGCCCGATGCAGAGGCCTTCGTCGAACTGATGACTTCCGACTCGGTCGAGATCGCACGTTGGAAAGCAGACACGGAGTATGCGCGCCAGTGCCGATGCGAAACGAAGGAAGCCTGGCATTTCGGATATCCTCGCGTTTGGGAGTCGCGTTTGCTTACGGCAAGCATGCGTAGCGTCCACACGGACATCTCCAGACGACGCTTCGCGGCTACTCGACCCGGCGACGTGGAGCCCATTTCGCGCTTCTTCAAGCTCGATCCTAAAGGCGTCTGTAACACCCTCCGCGCCGGAACCGACTCCGCGAGGGGTGCCTTTACCAGTCCACGTCCCATTCACTTTGCCTTTCCGCGTTGCATCACCGTTCGCGAGATGGCGCGGCTGCACGGGTACCCGGACTGGTTTCGATTTCATGTCACGAAGTGGCACGGCGCACGTCAAGTCGGCAACTCGGTAGTGCCTCCTCTGGCGAGATCGATCGCCAGCGCGGTGATCGACGCTTTGGGGATTGTGCCGACGCGCCCGACCAGGCGGGTCGAACTCGGCAGTCCCGAATTGCTCTCTATGGATATGGGAGAAGCGGCGGAGTTCTGGAAGGTCCCCGTTCCCATCGGCCGTAGGGATCGAAAGAACGGCTTGCGCAAACGCAAGCAAGCCGAGATCGAAGAAGCGTTACGCAGCCAGACGCGGAGGGGGTGATGCGCAAAAGCAAGCCATCGGCAAACAGGTACTCCGCTCTGATCGAACGCATCTTCCGAGACAGATACAAGTCCGGGATGTCGGAGGTACGGTTTCGTCGTGAGGACTTGACCAAAGCGGCAAAAGCCCTGCGAATCACGCTACCGAAGAATCTCGGGGATGTTATCTACTCGATGAGGTACCGCGTCTCGCTTCCGGACGCCATCACGCGGACGCAACCCAAGGGGAAGGAATGGGTCATCGAAGGCAAGGGCAGGTCCGAGTATGCCTTCCGCCTGGTGACGATCAGCCGGATCGTACCGAACGCCAACATGGCGGCCATCAAGATTCCGGATGCCACCCCTGAGGTGGTCGGCGCCTACGCTTTGTCGGACGAACAGGCCCTCCTGGCCAAGGTTCGGTACAACAGGCTTCTGGACATATTCCTCGGCGTTGCGGCGTACTCGTTGCAGAACCATCTCCGAACCACCGTGAGCGAGCTGGGCCAAGTCGAGATCGACGAAATCTACGTAGCGATCGACAAGCGAGGGCGGCAGTACGTTCTCCCTGTGCAGGCAAAGGGCGGGACCGATCAGCTTTCCAGTGTGCAAACGAAGCAAGACATCGCCTGTTGTACGGAGAAGTTCCCGAAACTCATCTGTCGAGCCGTCTCAGCCCAGTTCATTTCCGAAGACCTGATCGCGCTTTTCGAGTTGGGACTTTCCGGGGAGGAAGTCCGGATCATTGAAGAGCGTCACTACAAGCTCGTTCCGGCCGACCAGATATCGAGCGACGATCTGAAGTCCTACGACAAGTAAGCGGGAGCTGCCCAACACTTATGGGGCCTCCGGTCGGCAAGGGGAAAAATGAGCCTTGAGCCGCCGTTGGGGGCAGCTCTGGCAGATGGTGGGGTTCCAACGCCTTAGTGTGATGCGGGTTTCGGTTTGAGGTGCCGGGCACGGGGCCCGCACCAAACACTTATTGCGGTGAACCGCGCCATTTATCGTTTGCGGAAGAGCCGGCAACCGGCTACCTTTCAGAGGTCTCAACACGACAATTGTGAGGGTTGAGAACCCATGCTGCTCGGAACTGCGGTCGTGAATTGACTTGAAGCTATGATGAGGTTGTTATGCCGATCCGGATAAGGTGCCGTGCTACGTGGCCCCATGGGCCCCAAGTGGCTGAAACGGAGGGCATTATAGGCGGGCGCGCCCAAGCACCGACGGCGTGTTATGTGGTCCGAAATCGCAGGTCCGCTTCAGATGCGGATCCGCCTAATCAATGTTGGGCGGAGCCGGAAACGGCAGGCCCTGAATCGCACAGCAGCCAGCGCCGTCGCGGTAGCGCACGGTCGGCGGAAAACGGGGCCTTGCCCAAGAGGTTGGTGCTGCCGTAGTCTGATTCTTGTCGATTTATTCACGAGGAGGAAGCAAGCATGCCCGACCTGCGACCCGAAGAGAATTTCGAGCCGTCGCGCGAGACGAAGACCTTTTGGCGTTTCACTCGGAAATCAGGCGCCACCTATGCTGGGGTGGCTCTCCCAGGGATCTTCGAGACTAGCCACGCGGTGAGCGATGCCGCCCTGTTCTTCGTTGTCATCATCTTGGAAGTTTGGGGACTCGCAAATCTCCTAATCGTCGGTGGGGCGAATCCGATCTATGTCGTCGTTCTGTTCATCCTCGACATCACCTTGGCCATCATTCGCCACCTACCGGCCGGCGCTATCTGTGAAAGCCGCAACAGAATCGTCTTTGCCGCTACGGCGGACGAGATTGCGCGACTGCGGCACCGCATCACCCACGGAGAACGGTTCGGAGAGTTCATCTCCCTCCTAATCGCTCTCGTCGCCGGCGTGAAGATTGTTAGCTTTTGGGGCCTTCAGCCAGAGTTCAATGGCCTCACCGCCGGGATCATGGTCTCATACTTGATCGCTGCGCTAATCCACGTCCGCGTAACGGGCTACTTTCTCTTCTCGCTCTTCACGGAAGGCAGATGCTGGCTTGACCGCCGGCGATTCCTTGATGCTCCCGACGAAGAGAATTCCTTCAAGATCAAGGCCCATAAACAGCATGTATTTCACTGCGCTCAAGCCCTCAAGGAAGTACGAGTCAACCGGCATGCCATCGAGCTGTATAATTCCCCGAAGGCCGAGGAGTCAGCTGCCCATCGCTATGTGTTGAAAACGTGGGGAGTACTTATGGACCACCAGCTGCAAGCTCTGATCAATGCACAAGCCGACCAGGATAGCATCGTGGTAGTTGCTCGCGAGGGAATCAAGCATCAGATTCTCAATATCCTCCAGGCTGAAGTTGCATCGTTCGAGGAGGCCACGCCCACGGCCGGCCGAGTGTGACATGACCGCGCGTGCTTCCAACAAGAGGATGGTGATTCCTATGAGTTCGACACAAGCCAAGGTTGCCCTTGCAGGGGTCATCATTCTGCTCGCATCTGGGTGCGCGAAGCGAGCGCCTGTGACAGAATCCGCGTCGATACCGGTAACCGTCGTACTGACAGCGCCACTGATCCCGGGAAGTCGCATGCCACCCGAGGTAGTCCAGCTGTACCTTCCCATCCAGTCCAAGGCCTGTCCAGCGACCGTCTTCGTCCCCGATGTGACGTTGGTTCGTCTCGATCTGACTGAGGACAACAGACATCGTGTCGAGTTTTCTCCAACCGTGAAAGATCGGATCCGGAAAATGTGGGGGCGGCAGAGCACCGTCGAGGAGATAACGCGCGAAAGGCGGCACGCTGTTGAGGAGAACACAGCGGTCAGGGCGTTCCTCACCACCCCATCTAGAACGAAGAGCGGAGCCGAAGGATTGGATCAGTACACTCGCTCCCGAGAAACGTCACAAGTGTTCTGTCTCAAGGCCGGCAGTCCCGTCCGATCGACGATGGAACAAGGTCCTATCGTGGCTGGGAGTATCAACAGTCTCATGGAGGCCCTTTCCGACCGAATGTGTCGAGAGGCCACGACGCGTAGCGGCGCCGATTATGTCGTCGCCGTCTACCCGGGGGCTCAGAGTCCCACCGAAGAGACTCCTCCGGGAGCAGAGGAGGGTGGCGACAGCGAGGACGCCCATCCGCCGAATGCCCCGACCTGTGAAGACGACTACCAGCACCTCTGGCAGGCACTCCAGGCAGCGTCATTATCCGAAAAGAAGCGAGTCGATGCGCAACTGCAGAGCGCGCAAGGTCGTTGCCCAGCCGACTACCGATTTACGTATGCCAGAGCGACTTACAGCGTCTACGGCATGGAGAATCACGACATTGCATTCCAGCTTCTTTACGAGGCGGCAGAGATCGCGATCAGGCACGGGGACGCCCCGACGATGCGCTCACGACTGGCGTCCGACAGTCGCTCCAATGGGGATCCATTCTGGCGGTTGTCCACAGGCCACCCAGAGTGGGAGCACCTTATCGAGGCCCTAGACCTTCGGGATCCAGATATGGTTCGGGAGGGTCCTCACGCAGCGGTCCACAACGGCCATCGTGAACAGGAGTGACCGATGCGATGGAGGAGTTGTCGCCCTGCTCAAGGTATTTGGCCACGCCCAACACTTATGAGGCCTGCGGTCGGCAAGGGAAAAGATCAGCCTTAAGCCATGGTCGGGGCGATCTTCGGTAGATGTCCGAGCACACGAGTGGGGTTTGATGTTGCCGATCGGCGGAAGAAGAGCCGGTAGGTAGCAAATAAGGTGTCGCGACAATCGTTAGATTTCGGCCCCGTCGTGCCCCGAGGCAGGTAACCATTCGCGTTAAACGTTACATTTCGGCCATACCGGCCCATTCCCGCCCCCACACAGAACTTGCATTCGGCCCCGATTAAGGTGTGTGTACGCACCGGACTGGAGGGACCGGAGATGAAAGGCTGCCGACCGCTCAAGGAGCGGGAAGTGCTCGGGGTACTGCGGAGTCTGGGCGGACGCTGGGCCGCCCGCGACCGGGCGCTGGTGCTCTTGGGCATCAAGTCGGGCTTCCGCATCTCGGAGCTCTTGAGCCTCAGGCTGGGCGACGTGGTGCAGCACGGAAAACTGGTCGACCGCATCTCGGTCCGCCGCCGCAACATGAAAGGGAAGGTGTCGGGCCGCACCGTGCTCTTGCACCCCGTGGCGCGGGAGGCGTTAACTACCTGGCTGAAACAGCTGCAACCGTGCAACCGCTGGCAGGCGGACACCTGCCTGTTCCTCTCGGGCAAAGGGGAGAACCGGCCGATCACCCGCATCCACGCCTACCGCCTCTTCAAGAACGCCTGCGCCGCCAACCGGATGCAGGGGGTGCTTGCCACCCACTCGCTGCGCAAGACCTTCGCGCACCGGATCTACGAGCGGCTGGGCCGGGACCTGCTGAAGACCCAACGTGCGCTGGGCCACAAAAGCATCACCAGTACCGTGCAGTACCTGAGCTTCTCCGAAGAGGAGATCGATCGCGCCATCCGGGCGATCTAGCCGACGCTCTCCGCCGGCTCGGATTCGCTCGACCACGGCAGCCATTTGGGACCGCTCAATTCACCGCTGGCCCGCATCCTCTCGTATTCCCGAATGGAGGCAAGAATGTCGTCGGCCGTGAGCACGTTCTGGTTGATCTGCTGCTGGTTGTGGACGAACAGATCCGGCATCCCCGCCTTCTGGGCCGCATACATGGCGTTGGTGGCGCGCTGGGCGATGATCCCGAAGGCCACCGCGGTGTCCTTCAGGTCACCCTCCGGGAGCTTTCTGTCGATCTCGCGCAGCGCCTTGCGGGCCAGATGCCACGCCTCGCGCACGAACTGCTGGCGCTGGTGCTCATGCTCGCGGGCGTAGTACTCCGGCATTTCCTTGACGATGTTCTTGATGGTGTTCGCCGTACAGCCGAAGGCCTTCGAGGTCTGGAGGTAGTTGTTGGTCTGCACCCAGTGGGCGAAAATCTCCTGCCGGGTCTTCTCGGGTAGTTTAGGCCGTGCCATCGGGCTCGCTCGCTTTCAGATCGGAGAAGGAAACGCCGTCACCCTCCCGCACGGCGGCGTTTCCGGTCAAGGTCTGCCAGCGGGTGCAGATCACATCCACGTAGGCGGGCTCAAGCTCGACAGCATAGCAGGTGCGGCCGGTCTGCTCCGCCGCGATGAGCGTGGTGCCGGATCCGGCAAAAGGCTCGAACACCACGTCGCCCCGGTGGCTGGAGTTCACCAGCGCCCGAGCGACCAGCGCCACCGGCTTCATGGTCGGGTGATCCTCGGAGCGCCTGGGCCGGGGGATCTGCCAGAGATCGGACTGGCGGCGGTCGGCGACCGGGTGCCGCCGCGAGGCATCGCCGTTCCAGCCGTACCAGATCGGCTCGTACTGGGTGTGGTAGTCCTTGCGCGAAAGCACCAACGCGTCCTTCGCCCAGATGATCGTGCTGCTCCAGTGGAAACCGGTTTCGCGCAGGGTCGAGTCGATCGTCGGCCACTCCTGCGCCGACATCACCATGTACAGTGCCGCGCCGGGCTCTGTGGCATCCTTGATACCGGAGCAGAAGCTCTGGCAGAACGCGGGGAAGGCTTCTCCGAGGTCATCGTTGGCGATGGCGCGCTGTTTCCAGCTGGTGTGATGGGAGCTGCCGTAGGCCACGTTCCACGGCGGGTCGGTGAAGCAGAGGCTGGCCCTCTTCCCCTGGGTCAGCCCCTCTACTATATCGGCATTCGTGGAGTCCCCGCACAGCAGCCGGTGCGAGCCCAGAACCCAGATATCCCCTGTACGGGAAACCGGCTCCTCCGGCAGCGGCGGAACCTCGTCTTCCTCAACAGCCGCAGCATCCTCAGCATCCAGACGGATGTCGAGCTCGGCCAGATCGTCGCGCAGCCGTTCAAGGCGCAGGGATATGAAGCCATCGCCAAGCAGCCCTTCGAGCTCGTCCAGGATCGGGGCCAGCTCCGGTGTCCATTCGCCCGCAATGTGACGGCTGTTCAGGGCGACATTCAGAGCCAGCTCGTCGGTCTGCGCCAGGTCCACGACCACGACTTCCGCCTCGGTCTGGCCCAGCTCTTCGAGCGCTCGCATCCGCTGGTGGCCCCCTACGACCCGGCCGGTGCGGGCGTTCCAGATGATCGGCTCGACGTAGCCGAAGCTAGTGATGCTGGCCTTAAGCCCTTCCAGTGCTTGTGGTTCTATCCGCCGTGGATTCCGCGGGTGCGGTGCAAGTTCGGCAAGCGGCAGTCATCTCAGTTCCATCGGGCATCCCTCCCTCAGAGATATCCAAAGCCTAAGATAGCGGCCGCCTGACGCCC
>Ga0326597_10009049_pt1 | contig 13382 bp, 16 predicted proteins | sample RVTome_12_FD_203789 | JGI IMG/M metagenome (GOLD analysis project Ga0326597, IMG submission 203789) | Soil microbial communities from uranium-contaminated site in the Upper Colorado River Basin, Wyoming, United States - RVT100D185 | ecosystem: Environmental > Terrestrial > Soil > Contaminated >... | reverse complement strand
CCATGTGAGGACTATTTTTGTCAGTGCGCCACTTTGCATTGTATTCAATTCCGCAAGACGGTATCAATTCAACTTACTTCACCGTAAGAATGCTCGATAGCTTGGCGACGAGAGACGGGTTGAGCTTAAACAAGTCGTCGACCACGGCTTTCACTTCTTCGCCGGTCAATGGATTGACGTCAAGCTGGACCTTTTTAGCCTCCGCTAAAAAATCCGGATCCTTGAGAGTTTGCATAAAGCCGTTGCGCAGGATTTGCACTCGGTCCTTCGGCGTCTTCGGCGTCGTGACGTAGACACGGGTAACGGCGCCGGGCTGAATGCCGCCCGCACGGATGATCTGGCGCGCTTCGTCGCTTTTCGCGAGATCGAGGGCGAGCGGAACGTTCGGCAGATCGGGCTGCTTTTTCGAAGTCACTTGCAGGATCGGGTAGGCGTCACCGGTTTCCAAAGCCTTCCTCCAGGTCACCCGCACCGACTCCCAGGCCCAGCAGGCGCCGTGGAGTTCCCCCCCGTCGGCGGCCAGCCGTACGTCCGCCGTGCCCTTATATCCCTCTACCAGTTGAATGGGAAGATTGAGCGTTGCCTTGACGACCCGCGGCACATCGCTGGTGCTGTTGCCCGGCCCGAGGCCGCCGATTTTGACGGGTGTTTTGGCCGCGAACCATTGGTCTATATTCGCGATACCGCTTTCCTTGCGCAGGGCGCAGACCACGTTATCTTGAATCGGAACACCGAGCCATTCAAATTCCCTCATGTTGAAATCGAATCCTTTGGGGTCGAGGACCTGGCTAAGAATCAAATAGCCGTTGAAGATGCCGAAAGTCAGGCCATCCGGTTTCGCGGCGCTGTGAATATATTTGGCCGCGATGCGCGTGGCGGCTCCGGTCATGTTTTCGACGATCAGCGTCGGGTTGCCGGGGATATGCTTGCCCATATAGCGGGTCATGGCCCGAGTGTAGACATCAAAGCCGCCGCCGGCGGTGCCGCCGACAATGACTCGGATGGTTTTGCCTTTGTAGAAGTCATCTGCCCGCAGGGCGTCGGCGACAGTGAATGAGAAGCAAAGCCCAAATATCAAAGCCGTGGTTTTCATGACTTGTCCCTCCCAGATTGGGTCAATATCGGCAACGGTGGTTGGTTGTCAACCGTCCTTCCGCAAATTTGCACACATGCGTCGTACAAGGTGAGCGCTACAGGAATGCTCCCGTTGGTTCAAATTGATTGTCTTCTAACATCGCCGGAGGATGGCGACAAGGCAGCGAGTCGAATCTTCTGGGAGCCGCTCACCAGTATCACCGAGCCGATGACCAGCGCGGCGGCGAACAGCGTGCGCGCGCTCATCGGCTCGTCGGCGAGAAAATATCCGAGCAACACCGCCACCAGCGGGTTGACGTAAGCATAGGTGGCGACCAGCGGCGTCGGCGCCACGCGCAAGAGCCAAGCGTAGGCGACGAATGCGCAGGAGCCGATCACCGTGAGATAAACCAACGCCAGCGCCGAGCGCTTGGAGACGGCAGCGGGGTCGAAGCTACTCCATTCCCCGAGAGCCATGGCGATGAAAATTTGAGCGATGCCCCCGATGAGCATTTCCATGCCCGTGGCGAGAAGGAGCGAAGCAGGAAGCGGCGCGGTCCTGCCGTAAAGCGAACCCGCCGCCCACGATATCGAGGCGAGCACCACCGCCGCCGCGCCCGCGAGGTTCATCGCTCCGGCGTTGCCCGCGCTCCAACCGACGAGCAAGGCCGCGCCGCAAAAGCCGATGAGGATGCCGAGGGCGGACTTGAGGCCAGGCCTTTTGCCGCCCGGACGCAGTGTATCGATGAGCGCCATCCACAGCGGAACGGTGGCAACCAGGAGCGCGGAGAGGCTCGATGGTATGAATTGCGCGGCCCAGACAACGCCGCCGTTGCCGCCGACCAGAAGGAAAAATCCGATGATCGCCGCGTTGCGCCATTCCAAAGCGGTCGGCTTGGCGTCGCCCGCGGCCCGGCGCCAAACGAGCAGGCAGCCGCCGGAGATGATGAAGCGGGCCGCCGCCATGAGAAAGGGCGGCGTAGTTTCGACGGCGAAGCGAATCGCGAGATAGGTCGAGCCCCAGACTAGATAGACTACTGTCAGTGCCGACCAGATCGCCACCAACGATGCGCGATATTCGTTGGAGCGAGAAGCGAGCTGAGTCACTCGACGGCGCCTTCCAATTGAAGCAGCCAGCGTTTGGCCTTGAGCCCCGACCCTCCGCTGTAGCCGCGCAAGGCGCCGTTGCTCGCGATGACGCGGTGACAGGGGATGACGATGGGGACCGGATTGCGCGCCAGCGCCTGCCCGACGGGCCGGCTGGAACGCGGCCGGCGCAGTGCTTCCGCGACACGATGATAGGTCCACACCTCGCCGGGCGCGATGCGGCAGGTGACTTCGAGCACGGTTTTTTGAAACTGCGTTAACATTGAAAGATCGACGGGCAGATCGAATCGGGTCCGCTTGCCGGCGAAATACTCGGTAAGCTGGGCCATGACGCGTTGCACCGACTGCGGACTTTTCTCTAGGCGGGCGCGCGGATCGAAGCGCTTGAGAAATTCGGCTTCGCCACGGCCAAAATCCACGGCGCAGAGTCCCTGGCCGCTCACGGCGGCGTAAAGTCTCCCCAACGGGGAGCTCATTTCGCCCCACTGGATCAACGGCGCTTCATCCGTAAGCCATCTGGCGAGCCTTGCCCGCGAATGAGCAAGGTCCAACGGCGCAGGATCGCCGAGCGCAACGCGCAACTGTTTTACCGCCGCATGATCAGTTCTCGGGATTCGTGTTGTCATCGCTACTCCTCCATTGTTACTTCTCAAGGGCCAAACGCAAGCGGCGAATCGCCTGGTAGACGTTGGCCCGCGCGCTCTCGTGCGAGCAGCCCAGAACCTGCGCGATCTCAGGATAGTCGAAGTCTTGAAGGTAGCGCAGGGTCACGCAGGCCTTTTGTTTGGCCGGCAATTGGTTCACTGAGGAGCGCAGCCATCGATCGATCTCCCTTTGGGAGGCCGACATGTCGCTCGCGCTTCCGATCGCCGCCGCCGCGCTCGCCAACGCGGCGACCTTTCCGCGTCCGTCTTGAATTTGCCGCAATCGGCTGTAGGCGCAGTTGGTGGCGATCTTGTAGAGCCAGGCTCTGTGATTGGTCTTAGCCCGCAGGCGGGAGAAATTTCGGTAGGCGCGCAGATAGACCTCCTGCACGAGATCTTCCGTTTCGGTTTTTCTATCACTGCTCCGATCGCCCGCGAGCAAGCGCCAGACGTAAGCGAAGATTTCGTCGTGATGACGTTCGATCAGTTCCTCGAAGCGGAGCGCCATGCGGTGATCCTAGTGTAGGGTCCCTAACGCTTCTTTACCTAAGATGCTCCAACAGGGGCGGGCCTTACGCCCGTGGTCAATGAGTCGGTGGCTTGAGGGCCGCCACCCCGACCCCTTCAAGTGGGATTTTTCACGGCTGGGCCTGGAGAAACCTTCGCGTTCCTGTGCCCACGGGCTCCAGTCCCAGCCCTGTTGGAGCCTGAATGTATGCCACCTCGATGATCAAGAGATTTCTGGGACACTACACTAGCCGTTAACGGTATAACCCCGAACGGGCCGTTTTGTGAAATCGGTCGGAGGTAATTTGTTTGCCCGATGCGCTTTGGTGTAAGAGATACTCACCCTACTATTCTTTCTCGCGGCAGGGAACAAGAGCGGGCTTGGGGATCATAGAAGGTCAGGATGCGGCACTTTGGGAAAAATGCGACGTTTAGACCCTGAGGTTCGCTTATGATAGGAGGGCGGCGATTGAAAGATGCTTGGCGAGATTCTGGTGCCGAGATGGAATTTTACCTCCGCTGTCGCCATCGATGATGGCGCCGGAGCCGAGGCCTTTTTAGTCCTTGGGGACGATTGGATCGAGCCGGCATTTATTCAAGCCAAATGCCAACGCCCCCACGCACGAGGTTAGAAATGATTTAGACTGAGCCGGTTATCGATGCGGTCACACGCGAATCGACGCATGTAGTCTTCCGCTTCCGTCTTGGTCGTGAAATTGCGTTGACTGGAAAATTCGACGTTATGCCCGTCAATAAAGTCGATATGGCCTTTCCATGTCCACAGTTCCGTATCCCGGTCTCGCTTCAGCATCCCGACAAAGGTCTGATTGCGGTGAGAATCGCTGACTCGGTATCGGGATCGTTGCTCATTATGAGTAGTCATAGCTTTCACTCTAGTGCTTGCGGAGCGCCATAGCAAGCGCTATTTCGCAACCCACTTCAAGAGAATCACTCTTCCGGCTTGAAATCCAACATCCCCTGAAATTCCAGCCCTTCGATCTCCTGGAGAGTCTTCCCTGCGATGCCCTGGAGGTCGCCGTAGATGCCGACGGTGGCTTGCATGACGCGGTCGATCTGCTCATCGCGCTTGGCCCATTGGCGCGTAATCGCTTTCTTTTCCGCGTCCAAGTCTTTTTTCATGGAGGAGAAGGCCTACACGGCTTACCGCGATCTCCCAGTGGACGATACCTATCCCAGGGTGGAGGGGTTGCGGAATTTCCTTCAAGGGGGAGGAGTCTGTAGGTAACAGGCATCTCCAGCTCCTATCCACATTATTCATCTTAAAGATTGGCCCGGTTAGGAGCGCGAAGCTTTATCGCGCGGGGTTATTCCTGTAAACTTGGGTATGTGGGGGCAGCCCGACTCGCATGACGCAACCAAGCAAGACACAAATTGACCGTCTGGGCGAGCGCTTAAGAAAAGGTTCAGCGGAGAAATCCGATTTGATAATGTTAGACGGGTACCGGCGATCCTTCGGCCCCGCTTATGAGTACGTCGTACAAATCATTCGGGATCAATTAAAACTGAATCCTAGTGGGAGGCCGGCCAAGTCCACAAATTCATTGGTAGAAAAGCTCAAGCGGGAGAGCATCCGGCTGACTCAGGTGCAGGATATTGCAGGATGCAGAGTGGTTGTGGCTGATGTTTCGGAACAGGACCGAGTTGTGGCGTCACTGATGAGCGCATATCCGGGCGCAAATTTAGTGGATCGTCGAGAACAGCCTAGTTATGCGTATCGGGCTGCACATGTAGTTGTTGAGTTTTCTGGAAAGACGGTTGAGATTCAGGTGAGGACCACGTTCCAGCATATCTGGGCAGAAATTTCAGAAAAGTACGCTGATATTTATGGTTCGGAGATCAAGTACGGCGGCGGCTCGGAAGACATTCGGCGAATTCTTGAAAGGATGTCTGGGGCTATCGCCAAATATGAGGGTCTAGAGGCCAAATGTGAGGGTTGGGTGAAAGCGTTGGGGCAACTAAGGGAATTAGATAAGATTAATAAGATTCAAGAGATGCAGGAAGCGATGCGTGGGCTCAGAAAAGATATAGCAGAAATCCTCAATCTGGAAATTTCTCGGCTCGAAGCCGAAAAGGGAGAAAAGGGATGATTTTTTTAATCCATTACAACCGATCCGCCGGGGAAATTATTAAGTTGAAAGAATTCAATGATTCAGAACGAGGCCAAGCTGAAGACGCGCGACTCGTAATGGAGTTGGGTTTAGTAGGCAAAAAGGACGGGGATGAGGTCTGTTTGCTGGAAGCACGCAGCAAGGAAGCACTGCGACAAACGCATCGCCGCTATTTTGAGAGCCTTAAGCAGCTTACCGCGACTGGAAGCGGCACGGTAGCATCAATGAACAAAAGTTGAGATTCTGCTCTTACAGGGTTAGCTCCGATTTGAAAATTGAACGCCGGTGCCAGCGATCGGGAACTGGCCCATATTTCGAGACACCACTTGGTCCGGCAGCGTTATTCTTAAGGGTTGAAATCCAAGATCCTCTGGAGTTCCAGCCCTTCGATTTCTTACAGCGTCTTTCTCGCAATGCCCTTGAATTAGGCGTACATGCCGACGGTAGTCTAGATGACGCGGTTGATTAATGCTCTGTGCTTCGCTTTTACGGGGGGCAGGTGAAGTTGTCACGAATGTAGCTGACTACATGAGCTGAGTGATCCCGGTAATGAATTCTCCTGTCATCTAGTGTCTCTGTGATCGTCGGTGGATATCTCAGAAGCCGGTCTGCCACTGCAATTCCCTCCTGGAACTTGTTAGGTTGATCGCTACCTTTTGCTTTCGGTATGTCACAAAAGCGTCGCACGCGGAGTTTATCGGTAGAAACCTCCCTAATTGACTTTGCAATCTGCTGGGTTATAGCGATATTCAACGCTTCGCGGTGACTATGCCGTAATGACTTCGTATCGTGATAACCGTCCACAGTCGCAATGTTGGATCCGTGAAGGGTTAACCATTTCAGAGTAGCTACTACGCCAAATCCCATTGTGACGCTCCAGATGTGGTCGGTGCGTGACATGTTTTCGATGTCAGCGGTGCTGTCCCTCTCGCCTTGAGCAAGATACTTTGTGGGGATATCCGCAAACGTGATTACCGCAATCCCGTTGACATCGTCGAGTAATTTTTGAATACGACTCAAGCGGGGCACATTGCCGGGTTTGGTGATTCCGCGTCTATCTTTGCTCAGCCGATTCCACGTAGCTTGCGGTATCGCTACATGTGCAGTTGAAAAGCGAGTTTTAGAATCAGTCTCGTGCCGTTGCTCGTCACAAAATACGTAGAATAGATCCGCCAATGGTTTCCTTCCCCTGGAGATGCCTTGGCCCCGGTTAAGTGACCTGGGAATCACGCCGCCGGCTTTCCGTCTCTCCTCCGGCTTCGAATGCAATAACTCCACTAACTTCGGCCCTTCGAACTCTCGGCGCATCCTTCCGACGACACTCTGGATATCGCCCTTTGCACATTGTTGCATTGACGGTCAATACCGTCCTGCCATTTTCGACTACTCGACGATAAATATTATTTCTCCAGCAATCGTTTCCTTTACTCGACGACTTCCACCGGTTGCGCCATGACCTCGCAGGCGAGCTTGTCCAGCCCCTTGCCGGTGGCCGGGTCGAGCTTCAATTTCTATTAGTTCGTTCAGGACTAAGTTCCTCCGCGTTCTCCGTGCCTCGGCGGTGAGCTTTCCAGACGCTTCTTTAACATAGCGCGGCGAAAGGTTCACTCTTCCGGCTTGAAATCCAACATCCCCTGAAATTCCAGCCCTTCGATCTCCTGGAGAGTCTTCCCCGCGATGCCCTGGAGGTCGCCGTACATGCCGACGGTGGCTTGCATGACGCGGTCGATCTGCTCATCGCGCTTGGCCCATTGTCGCGTAATCGCTTTCTTTTCCGCGTCCAAGTCTTTTTTCATGGAGGAAAAGGCTTCAACGATCGCTTGAACTCGCTGGCGGAAGCGTGGCCCGGTCAGATAACCGTAAACCATCTCCATCTTGGTTTGCTGGCCTTCGGACGCCTGGCGCGCGGTGGCGACTTCGATTAAGGATTGACGCAGCGACATGGCGACCGGGAGGGCGACTTTCGGATCGGCAACCCAGACGCCGTCGACGAAGCCGAACGTTTCCACGTCCTTGGGCAAGGCTTGACTGACGATAACAGCGATTTCCGCCTTGGCCGTCCGCTGGTCTTCACGCAGCTTGGGCAGCCAGCCGTCGCTCCAGTTCTTGGTGCGCTTGGATTCCCAGAGGATCGTGCCACACTGCTGGCCGAGGGGACCGATGACTCGGTGCAGCACGTCGCCGCCGAACTCGCCCTTGGGCACGGGCTGGATCGTGTCGCGCGGAAACTTCGCTGTAAGCAACGCTTCCAGCTCCAGTTCCTGAACTTCTCCTTGAAGTTGCTGCGAGCCTTGCTCGGCCCGGCGTTTCAACTCTTCGATCTGTTTTTGCATGGCGGTGATGGTCTGGTCCTTTTCCATCACTTTCAACTTCAGTTCCTCTTCCGCTTCCTTTTTTGCTTTGTCGCGCTCGGCGCTGAGGTCGGCTTGCACCCGCTTGGCGATAGTCAGCTCCAACTCGCGCTTGGCGTCGTCTAACTCGCGCTGCTTGCGGATCAGCTCGGCTTGAGCCTGCTGAGCCGCGGCAAGCTTTGCATCCCTCTGTTTCAAAATCTCCTGAAGAGTATTGATTTCTTTGGCTTTCTGGTCCAGATCATTGCCAAGCGCGAGCTTGGCCTTTTTCGCCTCTTCGGCGGCGATGCGGCCGCGCTCTTGTTGGAGCCTCTCGGCGACTTGCTGGTCGAACGCCGCTTTCGCCCTTTCGAGGGATTGGGCGCTTTCGGTAAGAGCCTGCTCGCGTTTCACCATATCGGCCTCTTTTTGCGTGAGGCGCTGTTCATAGTCGCGGCGGACGGTTTCGAGCAGCGGCGCAGCGAGGGACTCGGTCAGTTTGATTTCGGATTTACATTGCGGGCAAACAACCGTAGGTTCGGCCATCGAGTTCTCCTGACGTAGTTATGCGCAATTTGTTCTTTGAGTGCAGCGCACGGCTAGACAAAAGCTTAACCAAATTGATCCGGTCTGCCAAGTCGGATGTTTGTTTTTCCGAATCGCTGGACAACGCGGCGCGTTCTGGTTTAGAAGAGAGGAGCGAGCCGCAGCAAGACCGTCATAATTTAACTTCTCCGAGGTAAGTAGGTGATGCAGGTTGTGGAAAGGCCAACACCGAGGGTCGAGGGCGAACTCAAGGTTACCGGGAAGGCGCAATATAGCGCCGATTTGAAGCTGCCGAATATGTTGTAGGGTAGGTGCCTCCGCGGTCCGAGAGTTCAAGATTCCCAACTTCACCGACATACCGCCGCTCAAGACCGCGGTCATGGAGTACGTGCCGGCGGGACCGGGGCCGTACAACAGTTTGGCCATCGGGAAACTGGGCAATGTGCCGGCGGCGGCGGTGGCCAACGCGGTAGCGGACGCCTGCGGTGTGCGCATCACCGATCTGATGATGGATGAGATGGAGGCGGAAAGATTTGAGTTCACCTGCTTCCTCTACGCGACGCGCCATGCAGTCTGAGCCGTGCAAATTATTCAAAGGTTTAAATTTAGGAGAAAAAGGGGAGTCCTCAGATGAAACAAAAAGTCACCTGCTCTTGTCTGCTGATCTCGTTGGCGATACTTAGTTGGGCAGATCTGTCTTACGGTCAAACCAAGGATATGAAGAAGATTCGCCTCAACGTGTTTAGAATCGACGCGGCGACGGTGGCGGCCCGCGTCCACGGTTATTTCGCGGCCGAAGGATTGGACGTCGAGATCACCGCGACGCCGAACTCGACCGACCAGATGCGCGGCGTGAGCCAGGGCAAGTTCGAGATCGCGTCGACGGCATTTGATAACGTCTTGGCCTGGTCCGGACGCCTGTCTGCCGAGGCACAGGCAGGCGAAGGCGCCGAGATCGTCGCCGTGGCGCAGATTTCCGACAGAACCGTTTTGCCCGTGTTCGTCCGGCCGGAAATCAAAACCTGGAACGATCTCAAGGGCAAGAAGCTTGCCGCCGACGCGGTAGACACCGCCTTCGCTCTGGTGCTGCGGCGGGTCCTGCTGGCGAACGGCCTGGACATGACCCGCGGCGATTATGAGCTGGTCGCCCTGGGCGCCACCGGCGCGCGGCTCGAGTCGATGATCAAGGGGGAAACCTACGCCGCGATTTTGAATCCGCCCTTCGATGCCAAAGCGCTCAGCGCCGGCATGCATCGCATCGGCGATTCAAAGGAGGTCTTGCCCGATTATCCGAAGACGATCCTGGCGGTAAACCGCGAGTGGGTGCAGAAAAACCGCGACACGCTGGTGAGCTACCTGCGCGCCTGGCTCAAAGGCATGAGTTGGGCGAAAGACCCGGCAAACCGCGAGGCGGTGATCAAAATGGTCGGCGTCGAATTGAAGCTCAACCCGAAGCAGGCGACGGGAAGCGTCGATGAGCTTTCTCGGAGCGGAAACTTGAACCTGCCCGGCTTGCAGATCGTGCTCGATCTTCGGACTCAGTTCGGTTTCAAGCTCAACAAAGGCGACAAGCTGCCGGTGTACTACGACGCCGCGTACTTCAATGTGGTAAGGGGGAAATAGCCATTCACAGAGGCCGTCTTCTCCCTCGAACATTCGGGGTTGAATGTTCTAACCCCGCTCCTGAATTTGATTAAGCTGACGATCGACGATGGCGATCTGGGTTAGAAAAGGTCGAGCTCGGCTGGACCTCTTTTCCGATAAGAAAAGAGGGATCGTCTTGGACCTGCCGGCGGGATTCGGGCAAGAGTCTGCCCATTTGCGGGAGCTGGGATTTAAAACGATACTCGCCGATCTTTTTCCCAGACCCGCTAAAATCCGGTCTCTGACCTGGGTACGCGCCGATGCTATGGAGACGTTTCCGTTCGGAAACGAAACCTTCGATTATGTTCTGAGCAGGGAAGGGATCGAGCATTTCGAAGATCAAGCCGGTTTTCTCAACGAATGCGCGCGGGTGATTAAGGCCGGGGGTTGCCTGGTCGTGACGACTCCCAACGTCACCAACCTGCGCTCGCGCTTAAGTTATTTCTTGACCTGCCAGCGGACTCTCAGGCGCGGGCTGATCAATGAGGTTCAGACGCTGAGAGGGACCAGCGCAGACGGGCGCCATTATCACGGCCATGCGTTCTTGGTCGACTATTTCAAACTTCGGTATCTGCTCAAGCTTGCCGGGTTCGAAAAACTGGAGGTCTACACGGATCGCTATAGCCCCGCGTCGTTGGCGCTCTCTTGGTTAGTGCCCGTTCTTTATATCGCCACCCGCGTGTCGATTGGCATCTCCGGGAAGAAATTTCGCGAAAAGTACAAGATAGCCGTCGATCATTCGATCTTCGATGAAATCATGAGCCACGTTTTCTCAAAGGCGCTGCTCTTCGGCAAACGCATGATCGTCGTCGCGCACAAAGCGGCTGCGAAGGACGCCAGTTAGCCTCAATTCAATGGCCAAACCTATACAACCGCGCGCAGTTGTCCCACAAATATTTCCGCTTGGTCTGATCGCTGAACGGGAGCTTTAAAAACTCTCCACGGCGTGCGGATACTTGACGTCCAAATGCGGGTAGTCGGTCGAGAAGTCGATGTTGTCTTCCAGGCCGAAGTCGGGAAGGTTTTTCGCCACCACCTCGTCGCATTCGATCGAGCCCCAACACTGGTGCTGAACGTAGTCCAGCGGTTGGAGTTTCAGGCCCGCGTGGTCTGCCATGCCGTGTGTCTCCTGCTCACTCCCGCCTATCGGACCGCAGAAAAAATGCGATTACAATCAGCCCCACATGAAGAACCGCGATTAGGAAGAACAGGTCTTGATAAGCGCGAGTCAATGCTTGGCTGACGAGCGCGTGGGCCAGCAGGGACTGGGCCCGCGTTTCCACGGCGAGGCCGAACTGACCGGCCTGGATGAGGAGGCCGCGGATCTGAGAGAGTGCCTGAAAGCGCTCGTTAATGGTAAACGCAGCCCCCTGAAGGGGAGGGATGGATTCAAGGTTGAAATAAGCGAACCTCTCGAGAAGAAAACTCATGACGCCGACGCTAAAAGCCTCTCCAAGTCCCCGAGTCATGCCAATAATTCCGCTTCCCATGCGGGCTCTACCCTCCGGCAAAGCCGCTAACGCGACCGTGTTGAGAGGCGCGTTCAAAGTCGACTGCCCAACACTCTTTAGGCACAAGAAAAAGAAGATGAATGGCACGCTGCTCCATAGCGTCATCGTGGACAGGCCATAGATCGCGACGACGAGAATTAAGAAACCCGCAACGATAGGAAAGCGTGGACCCAGCCGGTCGGTAAAACTTCCGGCCAATGGAGACCAGAGCCCCGTGATGAGAGCTCCGGGGAGAAGAAAGATACCCGCCTGTGTGGGGCTGTAGTTGAGGGCTCGTTGAACGAAGAGCGAAACCAAAAAATTAGCGCCGCGAAACCCGAAGACGCGAAAGAAGATCAAAAGATTCGCCAAGCTGAAGTTTAAGTCGCGAAAGTAGCGCACCTCTAAAAACGGCTGTTTCATTCTGAGTTCCGCCACGAGAAATAGAACGAACAGAATCGCAGATGAAGTAAAAAGGCCGACGATGAACCGGCTTCCCCAGCCTTCTTCCTGCCCCAGGCTCAGAGCTAGAAGCAGCGCGATAGTCGCCCCTGTCATCGTGAGAAGACCGAAGCCGTCGAGAGGCGCCGCTACCGCTTTGGATTTGTTGCCTGGGAGAATGTAATAGCCGGCGAGAATGCTCAGCAAACCCGTAGGGAGATTTATGTAAAAGATGGCCCGCCAATGGACGTGTTCCGCCAAATAGCCGCCTAGGAGCGGCCCTAAGAAAGGGCCCAAGGACCAACCGGTCATGAAGAGCCCCATCGCTAAACCTCGTTCGTGACGCGGAAAAGCCTCGAACATGATGGCCATGGCAACGCCCAGAAGCGGTCCCGCGCCTACCCCTTGGACGATGCGAAAGAAGATCAACGACTCCGCATTCCAGGAAATAGAGCAGAGTAACGACCCTGCCGTGAACACTGTCGTGCCTAAAATGAAGACATTGCGATCTCCTATTCGATCCCCCAACCAACCGACGGAGGGGATGAGCACCGTCCGGGTAATCATGAAACCGGTCAAAACCCACTGGATGCGATTCAAAGAAGTCCCGAACGATGACATCATAGTGGGGATAGCGATATTCACCGCCGTCACGCTCAAGCCTACCGATAACGTTCCCAAAAAGAGGGTAATGGCGATCCACCACTTGCGAAAATCGTCGGCACTTTGCGAAGGAATCTGAGCAGGCTCCATCGGGATCGCCTCAATGGGAATTCTTTTTGATCCGCACCACCGCCAACATTCCTACTTTCAGCAACCCGTTTCTGTTTGTGACCGATATCTTAACCGGAAGCCTTTGTGTCGACTTGATAAACTGCCCCGTCAACTTCTGCGGCGTAAACAAGGAAAACTCCGAAACCGTGGCACTGCCCACTTCGATCACTTTGCCGTCAAATGTCTGATCTGGATAGGAATCCACGTTGATGGTCACTGGGCTGCCGGGCTGAATAAAGCGAATCTCAGTTTCTTCGACATTGGCTTCGACCCAGTAGCGGCTGGAATCGACCACCATGTAAACCGGCTGCCCGACTTGAATCACTTCCCCCGGGCGAGCATTTTTCTTCACCACCACGCCGTCAACGGGGCTGCGAATCGTTGTCAGTTGCAGCTTGCGATGGAGGTCGGCCAGCGCACCTTCGGCTCGCCGCGCATCTGCTCTGCGGGCCTGGAGATCCGCCTCCATGACATCGGTTTCTCTGGACTTTAGCCGAGCCAAATCCAACGTGGACTCTCCTTCTTTGATTTTCTCCTGTGTGGCGGACATCTGCGCCTCCGCTTGGCGTAGGCTAGTCTTTGCACGGTCCAATTCCTGCTCCGGTACGAGTTCCCTTTCAAAAAGCTTCTGATTCCTTCCCCAGTCGTCTTTTGCCTGCGCTGCATGGGCGCGCGCATCGTCGAGATGGTAGCGCA
>Ga0326597_10009048_pt1 | contig 13383 bp, 11 predicted proteins | sample RVTome_12_FD_203789 | JGI IMG/M metagenome (GOLD analysis project Ga0326597, IMG submission 203789) | Soil microbial communities from uranium-contaminated site in the Upper Colorado River Basin, Wyoming, United States - RVT100D185 | ecosystem: Environmental > Terrestrial > Soil > Contaminated >... | reverse complement strand
TGTAAGGATTACTGAATGGCCGCCCGGCCGCGGCCAAAGCCGCTAGATTAGACTTCGATGATAATGTCAACGTTTCTTTCGCGGCTGGGATTGCAGGAGGTTCGGCCACCGCTGGAGCTTCCGAAGTTTTTTCAGGAACGAGAACGATCTCTGGCGAAACCAGCTCGGCTGCTTGCGGCGTAAGCGGCGGCTTTTCCGATAAGACCGCCGGAGGATTAGCCGCCCGTGCCACCGCCGTCCCATCGCCGGACTCGCCCGGTTTGCCGAACAGCGCCCCGTAGATATGGTCGCCGATGTCCTTACCGGTAAACCAGCTAACCACTGCATTGACGACACCCGAGACAAAACCGCCGATCCGGCCCCACAACGCGCCGCCGATGACCCGCGGCGCCATGCCGATGTTGTCGCCGGTCATGTTGCGGTAAAGCGTTGCCACGATGGGAACATGGTGCAGCGGATTGATGATGTCCAGCACGTCGCGAAAACCGAAACTTTCCTGCTCCCATAACGAAAAAGACTTCTCGGATTTCGCCGGCGCCGGCGTTGCGGAATCGTTCGGCCGGGCCGCTATTTCCAAGGCGATATCGGGGTAGCCTGCCGACCGCGCGGCGGCGGGCGCTGCCGTGCCGCGGTTGGCAACGCCTTCGATCTCGCTTGGATAGCGCTTGATGTCGCCCCGCTCCAGCGCCGAAAAAATACTTGTATCGATCGTACTCATGGTCGATCATCCGCGCCGCTTGGCGTCTGCGCCGTCTTGGTATCCGGATTGTAGTATAGCCGGATTTCGACGCGACGGTTGCCGCGGCGATTTCCTGCTTCGGAATTCGGCAACCGGGGCCGTTGATTCGCGTAGCCTTGCACGGCGATGCGCGACGGCGGGACGCCTCGTTCAATCAAGTAACGCCCAACCCGGCTGGCGCGCGCGGCGGAAAGCTCCCAGTTCGACGGGAATATCGTCGTCGCGATCGGGCGATCATCGGTGTGGCCGCTGATTTCCAAATTAACGCTCGTTTGCTTATGCGCTATCGCCGCCACCTTTTCGAGGATGGGAAAAGCGGCGGGGCGCAGTTCGGCCTTCCCGGATTCGAACGGAATGGTGTCCTTGAGAGAAAGCAAGATCTCGTTTGACGCGCCCTCGATCACGATGTCCCGGTCCAGGTTAAGCGCGCTGATAAATTGCTGGATGTCGCCGCGCAACTCTTTCCATTGCTCAGGATCCGGCAGTGCCGGAAGCAGAGACGGCACGGAATTATCCGGTGGGATGGATCTTGCAGTCACCGGCGGCGAAGCGATCGGTCTCTTCTTATTCTCGTTCACGTACCAGAGCACGAGAAAACAGAGAAGCAACAGAGTCAGGTCACTCAACGTAATCAGCCAGCCCGCATCGTCGCCCGGCCACCCCCCCCCAGGCCGGGTCCGGGCGAACCCCCATTCGATGGCTGGCGCCGGTGAAGGCTGAGCCGCACGGCGTTGTGACGACTTCAAAAACATGAGGCTCAACGATGCTGCTCGAAAGCAAACTGGGCCCAATCGCGTCCGCGATGCGCCTGTGCATCAGCGGAATGGAAAATCCCTCGGGCGTTGCCGGCAATCGACGCCGCAGCTTCGCCGCGTGCGATCGTTACCACCCATTCCATTGTCAGTCTCATTTGCATTTCCTTCTCCGTCGCTACGGCATGGCACCGTGCAGCCAGCGGCGCCACTATGACGTTGGCCAACACCGCGCCGTAAAGGGTCGTCAGGACGGCGAGCGAGAGCGCGGCCGTCAGCGGCTGGCTATCCTGTCCGGTGAAATTGCGCAACAACAAGACCATGCCGATGAGCGTGCCGATGAGGCCGAATGCGGGAAGCAATTTCCCCAGCATAAGCAGAATCTGATGGGAGGATTCGTTTCGGCCGATGGCGCCGGCGAATTCGCGCTCAAGTCGAATGCGAATGGTCTCTTCTTTGTACAGGTCCACTAACATGCCGACGCCCCGTTTCAAAAACGGGTTAGCAAGATCGCCTTCTTGGTTTTCCAAGCCTCTGATCCCATCCAAGCGATAGAGCCGGGTCAAGCGCGACAATTCGTCGCTATGTGTCTCCAGCCGTGATTGCGTCTCGCTGAATAGAGCTCGAACGTCGAGAAGCAAACCGTGCAGTTGCTCGTTCGAATAAGAAACCCAAGTGACAAAAGCCGGGCCGCCGAGCGTAAGCAGCAATGACGCTGGATCAAAAAATTCCGGCCAAATAAAGGCACCGGCCGCAAATGCCGCCAGCGCGGCGATGGGCACAGTATAGCCCTGGAACACAGTCCCTCCCGGCGGTCTGTGGTTTAGGCAGTGAACATGGGGAGATGCCCGGACCGCATTAATGCTGGTTCCGCACAAACTGTGCCACGAGGCGGGGATGAATGATTGAAGCGATTTTGAGACGATTTTGCCGGATTGCTGGGAAAAAATTGCCCAGTCTGCGGCGGGAAAAGATGCAGGAGTATCCCGACGCGAGTTTAAAGTTCAAAGTTCAAAGTTCAAGGTTCAACGTCCCCACTCCCCACCTTGAACTTTGAACAGACTTCCGCCTCGGGCCCGCAATACTTCGACGGAGAATTGACGGGCCACGTCGAAGTTTTAGCACCCGACGCAATTTTCGTGCACGGACCGGGGTGGCTAGACCGCTCGTTGAATCAATGAGGGTGCGGGGGAAGAGGTTCCAGGATAGCTGCGGCGGAGACGGTCAGAGGTGTTTATCTTTTGGCGCAAATCACAGCACTGGCCTTCCAAGCGAGCCAAGATTCTTGCGTCGATTTTCAGGATTTCCGCGATCAGGCTTTGAGTCGCGGTTCGTTCGCCGGCGCCGAGCGAAAACTCCGCGGCGCGCAGCCGGGCGAATATTTCTTCCCGTCGCGCGCCCCATTGTTGGAGCTGCCCCAGGTCCCAATCGGTTTCGCGCAAAAGACCGAGGCTCTCTTGGGAAAGCCTTTCAAGCTCTTCAAGCACGCTGTGACTCATGCCGCTCCCTGGGCAAGATTCTTGCGCTGAGCGGCGACGGCTTCCTCCCAGCCTGATTTAAGAGTCGACAAAAGAGCGGACACGGTTACCAAAGGCTTGGGGTCGTTATTGACATTGGATAACAGAATTTGATCGAGCATGAAGCGGTACAGTCCTTCGAGATTTTGCGCGATCTCGCCCCCGACATCGTAATCGAGACTCGCCAGGAACTGATTGATGATGTCGTTGGCGCGAAGGATGCACATTCCCTTCTCAGCCATATGACCTTCTGCCAAATGCGCCGCGGCCCGATCCACTGCGTCGATGGCACCCTGGTACAACATCAGCAGAACCGTGCCCGGGTCGGTCGTGGTGATTTGGTTTTCCTTGTATGCGTGCAGTTGTCTCACGTTGCTCATCGCCTCATGCCATTCTACCGGCTCTGCAGCGCGGTCATTTGTTGGGACAGGTAATCGCCCTGGGACTTGAGCTGGCTAACCAACTGTTCCAAAGTTTTGAATTGTTGGACGAGGCGCGCCTGGTAGGCTGTGATCCGTTCTTCTTCTCGCGCGACCTTTTTATCGATGGTCTCGATGCTCGACTGAATTCCCTTTTGCCGGAAGATCAGAGCCCCGTCCACGGTGCTGATATAATCGTCGACGGCGTCCGGAACGCGCTTGCCGATGCCGTTATTGGCGATCGTGAAGAGGGCTGCGACTCCGTCGGGGTTTTCTTGCAGAGCGTTGGTAAAGGCCGCTTCGTCGAAGCTAAGAGAGCCGTCTTTCTGAAACTTGACGCCGATATCGGAGAGATACTTCACTCCTGCGCCGATCCCGCCGACCCGCGAGATCTCGCTGCGGAGCCGGACCATGACGCCCCGGATCGAAGCGTCCCCGGCCAGGGCTCCCTGCTTCTTGGTGTTCGAATCCAAGGTAAACTGTCCATTGACGATCGTGTTGACCGCGTTGTAGCTGTCGACGAGATTTTTCACCGAGCCCTTGAGCGAGGAGCTGTCGGCGCTGACGGTTATCTGGGCGGTTGCGTCGGTGGACTCGACCACGCCGTCGCGGTCCCCTTCTTGAAGCAGCACGAAGGTCACCCCCGGGATCACATCCGAAACGGTATTGCTTGCCCGCGTCACGGTGAGACCGTTCACTGAAAAGAGCGCATCAGCGGCGGCTTGAACCTCCGTGCCGCCACCGGCGAACGGGTCGGCGCCGCCAGCTAGCGCGCCGGAGATCGTCGCCGCTTTCGCGCTTCCGGTCTCCTCGCTCTGCACCACCAGACGGTAATCGGGAATGGCATCGGTCCCCGCATTGACGATGGAGGCGGTCACGGCGGCACCGGAGCTATTGATGGCGTTTTTCAGCCCCGTCAAAGTATTGTTCGTACCGTCGATAGTTACCGAGGTATCGGTTCCGTTGACCGCCAGGGTCAGCGTCCCCGTGCCGATGGCGTCCGTGGCGCTCGTAAATGTGGCGGATTTGACGATGCGGGCCTTGGCCAACCGATCCACCAAGATAGTGGAGGCGCCGCTTTGCGCCGTGGAGTCCGCCGAGGCGGTTAGAATACTTGTGTCGCTGCTCGACGCCGATTGCTTGCTGAAGTCCGCGGGGAGAGACAGGCTTTGCGCCGCACTCTTGAGACTCGCCAAGGCGCTGACGATGGTGCCCAGGACGCCGCTCTGGGCCTGGTAACGAGTTTTCTGGTTTTGCAGAATATCGACGGACAAGTGCTCGGCCGCTACCAAACCGCTGATCAATGCTTTGGTATCGAGCCCCGTGATCAGACCGCCGAATTGGATGTTTGCCAAGTTGCCTCCCTTATCTATGAGATTAGATCGGAAGGTCGGCGCTAGACTTTAAGACAATCTGCTTTAACTATAAGTTGTTGCGTGGGAGAAAACGTTCTAGCAGGGAGGGAAAAAGTTACAGCCACCGGGTGAAAAGTTGCCCCTTCAGAACCTCGAGCTGGCGCAGATAATTGAGCGCCTCGTCGGGTGGAATCTGGCGCACCACCTCGCCGCTTTCCAGATCCACCAAGCGTATGATCGTGGTGCCGGTGGCGGGGTCGGTTTCGAACTGCAAACCGATCCCTTCGCCGTTGATAATGACCCGCGAGGGGGTCAATGAACGTCGGTCTTCCCGGGGAACAGGTTCCTCAGGAGGACCCAATCCGGGGATATCGCCGCCCGCCAATATCTCGCCGCCCGCGCTGGTTTGCTTTTTTGCTTCTCCGGTGTCGTCCGCAGGTTGTTTCGCTGGCGCGTTGTCTTGCCGGGTCGGAACGATCGCAGAATTGATGGAAAGGACTTTCATCCTAGCCTCACTGCGAAAGCGGGGGAGGAAGATCCCTCTTCCTCCCCCACGAGCTTACGCCTTCGGCTATCTGCCGAGGAGCGAGAGCGCAACCGACGGCAGCTGGTTGGCCTGCGCTAGGACCGACACGCCGGCCTGAATCAGGATCTGATTTCGGGTCAGCTCTGCCGTTTCCTCTGCCACATCCGCGTCCATGATTCGTGAACGAGCGGCCGACAGGTTTTCAGAAGCCACCTGGAGGCTGCCGATCGCCGAATTGAACCGGTTCTGCAAGGCGCCGATGTCGCCGCGGGTCCGGTTGAGCTGGGACAGCGCGTAGTCGATGGTGTCGATCGCGGTGTTGGAGCCCGTCACGGTCGTAATGTTGATCGCGCTCACCAGGTTGCTGGTGTTGCTCGAGCTCGCATGACCGAGGCCAGACGTAACCCCTCCCGCGCCCACCGACAGGGTCTTGTCCAAGTCGACGCTCAGCGTAAAGCCGGCGTTCCAGGTGCGCGCCGCGGAGTTCGCCACCGCGTTGCCGACGCCGGTGAAAGTTGACCCGGCGGTCGCGCTGCTGAGGCTTTCTGTGACAGTGATATCACCGCCGCTGGCGCGGCTAAACACGACATTGGCCCCGCTGGTGCTGACGACGACGCCCGTCTGGTTGCTAAAACCGTTGACGGTCGTCATGAACGCCGCGATCGTGTTGGCATTGCCGGTGGAAAGCGAGATCGCCACGCCGTTCAGAGTCAACGTGGCCGTTGCGCCGGCGGTGGTAAAGGCGGTGAACCCGGTATCGGTGACGACGGTTTGGCTGTTCTTGACCGCCACCGCGTTGGTGTTGGCCGACTCGTCGTTGATCGCCGCAATCGTGTTTTCGATGCTGGTTTGCGCGCCGACCGTCACGCTGATGCCGTTGATGATCATCGCGGAAGAACCGGTCAAACCGGATAGCGCCGTGCTGCTCACCGCAGATCCCTGGCGGGTGATCGCGCCCAGGTTGCTGGTCTGCAAGCTGTCGATCGAGAACGACACCGTCTGGTTCGCGTTGGCGCCGATCTGGAACTGCGCCTGCGTGAAAGATCCGTCGAGGAGCTTTCTGTTGTTGAACTGAACCGTGTTGGCCAACCGGTCCAATTCGGAAATGACGTTGGCGACTTCGGCGTTCAACGACTGGCGGTCGCTGGCGCTGTTGGAATCGTTGGCCGACTGAACCGCGAGTTCGCGGGCCCGCTGGAGCAAGCCCGACACCGCGTTCAACGAACCATCGGCGGTCTGCAGGGCCGACACGCCGTCATTGGCGTTACGGACCGCCTGGTTGAGACCGCGGACCTGGGCGGTCAAGCGGTCGGATATCGCCAATCCGGCGGCGTCATCCACGGCACCGTTGATGCGCATGCCGGTGGACAGCCTTTGGATGGATTTCTCGAGTCCGGATTGCGCCCGCGACAAATTGCGCTGCGCCGTGAGGGCCGAGATGTTAGTGTTGATAACTAGAGCCATAAACTTTCCTCCTTGAAATTTTTTTCGGGGCTTTCCTTTCCCCGTTAATGACCCCATCGGCGGGTCGAACGGAAAGCTTTAATGGCCGGCTAATTTTTTATTTGGAGGAATGACACAGCCTGAATTATTCATGGTCCCTGGTGAAGCGACAACACAGGCCGAGGAGTGAAGCCTGGAGGGAGAAGGCACCCGGACGTACAGTGGCGTTGACTTGTATGCTGTTTGGGCGCGCCGTTACTTGATTCCACTGCCGTTTGCTCAAGACGAGCAGTTCGCAATCCGCTTCAAGGCACAGGCCCATTGCCTTCGCCCGGAAGGGTTTACTCCTCGGCCTCTGTCCACTATGAATGTGCGGGCTCGGATTGGCCCAGCAAGAAAAACCGCCTGGGAAGTTGCCTTCGCGAGGCAAAAACTCATTTCAACTCAAGAGATCGGCCGGCGCGGCAAAAATTTTAACGCCCTGCGTTCAAGCCGGCCCGGCGGCCGCGACGACGACTTGCTCTCCGGTGCGATCGCTTAAACGGCTGACGAGATCCCGATAAAGGGCGCTCAAGCCCTCGTGAGTCAGGCCGTCCTCATCCAGATATTGGTCGTCGTTCTGCCACATATGGCCGGCCCAGCGGGCGTAAAAGCGGTAACGGTTGAGCAGGTCTTGCTCGGCGTTCGGTAGCCAACCGGGGGTGGCGCGCAAAAGAATGCTTCGCGGCGTGTAGAATACGCGCAGGTTCTCCTCTTGCACCCGCAAGCAATAATCGATGTCTTCGAAACGGTTGACGAGATCCGTGCTAAAGCCCCCCAGACGGCAGAAAAGCTCCCGCAGAGTCAAAAACGGCCCTTCGACCGCCTTGAATTCTCGTTCGTTTTGCGCCCCGGCAAAATCGGCCGGCAGCATGCGGTAGATCGAAAACGGGCTCTGATTGACATCGAAGGCGACGCCGACATGCCAGATGAGGCCGTTGCCTTCGATGACCCGCCCGCCGACGACCCCCGCGTTCCGATGGTCCTCGATGGTGTCCAACAAACCCTCCAGCCAACCCGCGCCGATGGCCAGGCCGGGCTTGAGAAAAGCCAGATATCTGCCTTTCGCCTGGGCCGCGGCCCGGTTGCAGCATTCGCCGAAGCTCCAGCCAGGCTCGCCGTCAATGACCGCGACATCGCCTTCGAGCTGATTCAACAGGGCGCGGATTTCTTGATTGGCGGAAGCGTCTACGATGAGGACTTCATAGCGCTCCGCCGGCGCGTTCTGGCTGATACTTTGGAGCGTCGCCATCAGTTGGGGTACCGGGCAGTCATCGACGGGAACGATCAAGGAGCAGTCGTAGCGATCGGGCGCGTGGCTGGCCAGGGCGGGAAGCGGCAGAGTTTTTCGCGCCCGCAGCATCTCGCCGACCATGTCGCCGATTCGTTCCGAGGTTTGGTCGTCCCGATAGGCGAACAGCCCCTTGAGGTACGCCTCGATTTTGTCCAGCCGCTCGGGCGGCACGCCGCGATCGAGGATCGCTTCGATTTTATCGGCCACGTGATCGAACCCGTTGACCGGTTCGGCCAATCCTTGCTCGGCAAAGGAGAAAACGCGTTCGGGAAAACGAATCTCCAACAACGGCTTGCCGTAGGCGAGCGCTTCCATGCCGGTAGTGGAAGTGCCGACGATGACGCAGGCATCGCTCGCCCCCATCAGCTTATAGGTGTCCATGGTCTGCGTGCTGATCACATGGGGATGCGCTTTCAATTTTTCGGTCGCCCTCTCGATGATGTTGGGGCCGGTCACGGGGTGCCATTTAAAAACCGCCGCGACATCGCCGTGCGTTTGCAGCCAACGCGCCAACTTATCCGCCGGTAGCGCCGCGTAATTGGCATGGCACATCAAAAACAGGACCATTTTCTTTTTCGCTCCGATGCCCAGCTCTTTGCGCGTCGCCTCGATGGTCTCATTTTGCAGCGCCTTGGCGCGTGCCTCCCATAGGTCGATATTACCGAGGGTCATCAACTTGTCCGGACTGCAACCGGCGCGCACCAGCAGATCCTTCTTGAAATCGCCCCAGACCACGCAGGCCGTCGAATAATCGGTGTGGAAGCGGTAAAAAGGCGGGCTGCCGAAGTAGTACCCTTCCTGCAATGTGATATAGGGAATTTTAAGCTCGTGGGACAGGTAGCCGAGGGTCTTTCCCCAACTGTTGAGCTCGTGCAGGCCGAAGAGCATATCCGGTTTCTCCACCTCGAACATGCGCTTGAAGGAAAACAGCGACTCCACCACCGACCAGTTGTTCTTGTCCTGGATCGGCACCGGCACCGACTGCAAAACCGGATTGGCGAGCACGGTTTCTTGCCACCGGGTTCGGATTGCTTCGTAGGCTTGCCGGATCTGCGCCTGCACCTCCGCGTCGGCATAATCGAGCGGATGACGGTACGGTAGACCGGCGTCGTGTAGAGTGATCTCAAAGGCCGATTCGGCGGGGGCGACGAAATAAACGATCTCCATGCCGCGCCGCTTGAGCGCTTGCATGATCGGAAAGAACAGCCGGTTGTGATGCGGCAAGGCGATGAAACACATCGCCTTCTTGCCATGAAAAATATTTTCCATCATAGACCTCAAGCCGCCCGTTGGACCCGCCGGGCGATCATTTGCCGCGCGATCTCTCCGAGACGCACGCGTCCCAGGATGCCTTGTTTCCACCACTTATCGATCACGGCCGGGATTTGGCGCGCGTCCGGCTGCCAACGGATAAATTCACCGTCGTTGCTCTCGTCGGTCATCAGTTGCGAAATGATCACCGGCTTGCGGCGCAATGCCGCGCCCTCGGACGTCGTGCCGGCAAAAGGCGAAATCACCAGGTCGGCGATTTGCGCGATCAAGCCCACGCCGACCTGTGTGTTGATCACGAAGTGATCCAAGTGCTTGATCTCCGCTTCGTAAGCCCTGGCGATCAACTCCGGCTCGGTAAACTGCCTGCGGATCGCGTGGGGGCTTGCCTGGACCACCACACTGACCGGTTCCGGCAGTTCGGCGAGGACTCTGAGAATCTGGCGCACCTCCCAGATAAACGCCACGTGATGGGGCACGAGCACGATCAAGCGATCGTGTTTCAGCCCTAGCACCTCTCGCGCCAGCCGCTCTTTTTCAAAATAGGCCTCCGCGTAGCTGTCGACTCCCGGCCGCAGGAGCGAGGTTTCTTCCGCGGTCAAGATGCTCACCTGTTCCGGCGCGGCGATCCCTCGCGCGACCAGAAAGTTTTTCGACCAGTGGCTTTTCACCGCGTAATGATCGGCCGGCAATTGGCACAGGGTGTAGCGGTTACCGAGGGGGCTCACCTCCAAACCGAGAACCGGAATGCCCTGGGCGCGAGCCTGGGACACCACCGTGGTATAGAGCCCCGAGGCGTTTAAAGAATTGTTGTCCACGCCCATCAGCGGCGCGATCACGAGGTCGACGTGGAGACCGAGGTTGGGACGGGCGCCGAACAAAATCATCGAGCCCCGAAACTCGTCGGGAGCGATGGACTTCCAGAGCGGCAGCCGGCTTCCCGGAATAACGATGTCGGCGGTCTTATTGATCAGCTCGTTAACGGTGGACAGTTGCTCGTCCCAGTTGGGCGCGCGCGGCGTCAGCGGGATTACGGCGGTCGGCACGCCGTTGTCGGCCGCCATTTTTTGCGTCGCCTCGTCCGCGGTGACACAGGTGACTTCCCATCCGGCTTGAGCTTGCAGGTGTTTGGCGAGGCGCCAGAGCCGATTCTCGGTGTAAAAACTATCGGCGTCCCCGATGGCAAATAGAATCCGCGGGCGGGCGCCGCTTGAGGTCGTCGCCATTTTCTCTTCGGGATGATTTCGTTTACGATTTTTTTTGCCCACTGGTGATTCGCCTTTCTCGTTTCCTAGGCTGATCCGAAACGTTCTCCGGCAACTTGTGCCGTCATTTCAATGCAAGTTCAAAGCCAGCGCATAGGCGGCAAATTTTGCCGTGTGTTTCCTTCAACGGGCTTCCAAGACCGCATTGTCCAATCTCGTCGCGCCAAAGGCCCTTTCGGCTCCTGCCCCGTCCCCCGCGTGGGCCGAGATCACCATTCGAATGGCGTTGCAGCCGACGGTGCCGGCGCCCTGTCGTTCGAGGTTGCGGGTCTCGTCGGTCTCCTGGGCGGACAGAGACAAGCGGCAAAAATAGCTGCTCCCCGTGCGCTTGTGTTGAACCATGCCCAAGAGCGCCGCAGCTCTATGATCCACTTCCGTCCTGACGGCGAGGTCGGGGTTGCCCAATTCCAGCCACCCGGCGGTCAGGCCGACGCCGCAGCGCGCCGAGACCAGAGACGAAATCGGCGCGCCGTGATCAATGGCGCCGCCGCCGAGGGAAAAGGATTCTTCCCGCGAACCGCCGTTGTGGGTGCGGAAGAACAGGCCGTCGGAGACAAAGGCCGCCGGATTGAGCGTGATATGGCCCAGGCGCAGGGAACCGGGGGGATATTTTTTCCATCCGAGACGCCACTCCAGTTCCACGCCGCGCCCATCTTCGAACAAGCGAATCTGCTTTTGCACCGGTCCAAGGGGCGTCAAAATCTCGGCGCTGACCGCCAACCAACCATCGCCGCGCCGGAATTCGGGCTCGACCGGATTGAGATCGGTAACTTTGGGCTGTCCGGGAATTTCGAAGGTCAGGTGGCCGGTATAAAAATCCGCCGCCAGGCTGATATCGTCGTAATAACCATGGGGCAAGGTACCGACCAGCGGCAAATCCGAAACGTCTTGAAACCATAGACCGTCGATCGCCAAACCGCGGCGCTGATTGAGGCGCAGTTTGATTCGGCCCGCTTCCACAGTGAGAAAGCGGCCGTCCCGTTGCGGTGTTAACCCGCCTAGCCCCGCCCCCTTGTTGTTTCCAGCGGGCGTGGCAGGCCGATCATCGGCGCCGACATCAAACCTGGCCGCGAACGCGGCGAGCCGCTCTTGATAGGCGAGCCAGCGCCGCTCGGTGATATTAGTGCGAAAATCGCTGCTCCAGAGATAACACAGCTCCTGCCAGTCGCTCTCCGGCGCCTCGGGCGTTTTTTCCAGCGCCCGAAAAATCCACCAGCACCTTGTGTTGATGCCCAGGTTGTCACGTCCGGTGACCGACCAACGGGTTAAATTATATTTGCCTTGCTTCTTGACCGGCACCGGCTCGCCGGCCGATTCCAGGCGCAGCCGGTTGCCGGCGCCGGGTTGGTCCATGAGGTCGAGTACTTTCGAAGGGCCGACGACGCAAAAGCGCGGGTCCGATTTGAGTTCGGCAACGACGGCTGCCAGCGCGCGCCACTCGCTCTCCGCTTCTGGCACAGCGTCGGCAGGAGTGAGGCCAGGCCTAAAATCGAAAATCTCCGCGTCGTTGCCGTAAAGCGAAACCGCCCGAACGCCCGCGCCGACCTGGCTGCGCAGAAAGCCGAAATATTCTTTTCCTTCGATTTCGCCATGGGCGAAGCGCTGGAATTTTTGGAACGCCACGGAGTTATTCCAGATCACCGGTATGGAATTGCCTCGTTCATCGCAGGCGAGCTGCGGCAGATAGCGCCACTCGGCATTCCACTCGGGATGCCAGTGGGCCGGATTTTGCCATTCCATGAAGATGGCCCGGTAGCCGGCGTCCAGATAATGCTCGATCATGCCGGCGGAATAGGCTTGTTCGTTGACCAAGGCGATTTGCGGGCGAATGCCGAGGAGACGCTCATAGACGCTGTGTCCGAGCCGCAGATTGGCCGCGTTCACGGCCGCGGGCGCCAGCGGCCCGATGATCTGACTGTAGCCGCTACCGATGAACTCCACTCGTCCCGCTTCGATCAAACGGCGCAGTTCGGCGATCCAATCCGGCTCGATGGCTTCAATGATTTCAAGCGTGATGCCCGGGACCTCGATGCCCAGGGGGACGCCGTCGTCTTGCGCCAATCGAAGGAGCGGCCAATAACAACGGCGGATGACCTCCGCCCGCGCCTCCTCCTCGATGCAGGAAAACATCAAGTTCAGATGAAACGTCGTGAACCATAAAAGCGAACTATTTTGTCCCCGCGAAATCATAATCAAAACGTCAGCTCTTATCTCTCGATGGGTTAATCCAAGTATGTGCGGGGTCCTCAAACCAGATCGGATCTCTGCCCTGCCCCGCCAAAACCCACAGATAGTAAAGCCGGTAGCCGGGAGCCGCCGCCACCGGATGATAGCCGCGCGGCAACACCACCACGTCGTTTTGCTCCACGGCGTAGCAAAGGTCTAAATCTCTCTCGGCCGAATAGACCCGCTGCAGCGCGAAGCCCTGGGACGGATCGAAGCGATAAAAATAAACCTCTTCGAATTGGCTTTCCCGCGGCGGGTCATGCCGGTCATGCTTGTGTGGCGGGCTGCTCGACCAATTGCCCGGCGGGTTGAAAGTTTCGCCGACGATCAGTTTCTGCGCCGCGAACTCGCCGGGGATGAGATCGTAGACGGTGCGCCGCCAGTTGTCTTGCCCGACCTCACGCCGGCGCAAGCCGGCGGGAAAGACGACCTGCGTCGCCGCTCCCAAGTTTGCCGATGCGGGGGCCTTGGCTACAGCCGCTTCGCTGTCGCTTTGAGCGCGCAGCGAAATTTGGTCGCCGGCGGCGATGTACACCGGC
>Ga0326597_10009047_pt1 | contig 13384 bp, 13 predicted proteins | sample RVTome_12_FD_203789 | JGI IMG/M metagenome (GOLD analysis project Ga0326597, IMG submission 203789) | Soil microbial communities from uranium-contaminated site in the Upper Colorado River Basin, Wyoming, United States - RVT100D185 | ecosystem: Environmental > Terrestrial > Soil > Contaminated >... | reverse complement strand
GATCGTGCGCGGCGAGCGCATTGAGCAGGTCGTTGCGGAAGCTCACCCACGAAGCATCCGTCGCGCCGTCGTCCACCGGCAGGAGCTTCATCTCCTGCGCCGCCGCCGGTGCCGCGAGCGCGAGCGCGAGCGCAAGGCACAGGCCGGCGAGGAACGAAGCCGGCTTCATCACTTGCCCTGGAACTTGCCGCTGCGCTTCTCGAAAAAGGCCGCAAGCGCTTCGGCATGATCCTCGGTCTTGTGGCAGATCGCCTGGAACGCGGAGCACACGGCGAGGTGCTCGGCGAGGTTCTGGCGCTGTGCGAGCTTCAGCAGGCGCTTCGCGTAGCGGACCGCCTGCGGCGGCTTGGCCGCGATTTTCGCGGCGAGCTCCCTCGCGCGAGGCAGGAGCTCGCCCGGCTCGGTCACCTCGAGCAGGATGCCGAGCTTGAGCGCCTCGTCCGCCTTGACGATGCGGCCGGTGAAAGTGAGCTCGGCGGCGCGCTGATAGCCCAGCAGCCGCGTGAGAAACCAGCCGCCGCCGTCGCCGGCGATGATTCCGAGGTTCACAAACGTTTCGCCAAACTGGGCGCCGGTGGAGCCGATGCGGATATCGCACATGTTGGCCATGTCGAAGCCGGCGCCGATCGCCGGACCGTTGACCGCAGCGATCACCGGGACCTGCGCGTCCTCGAGCGCGAGCGGGATGCGCTGCACGCCGGAGCGGTAGTTCTGCTCGAGCACGAATGGCGCCGCCTTGGCGCGCTCGCCCATGGTCTTGATGTTGCCGCCCGCCGAGAACGCGCTGCCTTCGCCGGTGAGAATCAGGACCGAGATTTCGGGGTTCGCGTTGGCCCAGACCACGGTCGCCGGGATGTCGTTGACGAGCTCGGTGCTCGTGAGCGCGTTTCTCACGTCGTCGCGTTTGAAGGTCAGCACGGCGACGCGGCCCTCGACGGCAAGCGCCGAGTCCTTTAATTGGGGAGCGGTCATGGAGGTTCCTTTGGCGGAAAATCGAAGGCGCGGACCGTCGCCGGCCCGGCTATGGTAAGCACTCGCCGCGCGCGTTACAACCGCGCGCCCCGCGCCTCAGGCGGGGCTGGCTGCCTTGCGGGCGCCGGGGCTCTTGGCGCTCGCCCGCTGCAGCAGATCGATCGCCGCGTCGCGCGAATCCGTGACGCGCTGGCGCGCGATGCGCTCGGCTTCCTCGCCGTCGCCGCCGCGAATCGCCTTCACCAGCTTCTGCCAGCTCTGCGCCGACTGCCGGCGGCGCTGCGGCGTCGAGAGCCCGAGCTGCCGGTAGCGCAGCGTCTGCAGCACGAGGGAGTCGAGGATGCTCTTGAGCCGTCGGTTGTTGAGCGCACGCGACAGCAGCGCATCGATGCGCGAGACGGTGTCCACATACTCGTCAGCCATGCCGGCGTCGCGCGCGAAGCGCGCAAGATTCGCTACCTCCTCCTCCAGCGCCGGGAGGATGCGGCTGCGCTCGGGGTTCTCGGCGATCAGCCGGTCGCGCAGCCCGTTCAGCATCGCGCGGACGTCAAAGATTTCCTTCACTTCGTCTATGCTGAGGTTGCTGACCAGCGCGCCCCGCCGCGGCAGGATCGTCACCAGCCCGTCCTTCTCGAGCAGGCGCAGCGCCTCGCGCACCGGGCCCCGGCTCACCGCGAATTCGTCCGCGATCGCCTGCTCCATCACGCGTTGAGCTGGCGCGTAGACCCCGGAGACGATGCGCGCGGACAGCCGCGCGGCGATCTGCTCCGCCAGCGAATGCGTGAGCGGCGCCGGGTCGGAACGCGCGGCGCCGGGTGCGGCGGAATCGTGGCCTACAGGCATGCCGCTACGGTAGCCAGCTTTTGTCAGATTGTCAACAATCTTCTTGACAACAATCGGGCCGGGCGCTAGGATTCCCGCGGTGGGCCGGTGCAGGGGCGTGCGCCTGCGTGACCCCCAAGTCGAGACCGTCGCCGGCCGCGCGAGCGGCGCCGCCGCCTACATTCGAAGAGGCTAACAATGGCAAGAATCGATGTGAAATCCGAGATCACCGGGACCGTATGGCAGGTGAAGGCGAAGGCGGGCGACAAGGTGGAGTCCGGCGACATCCTGATCGTGATCGAGTCGATGAAAATGGAGATCCCGGTCATCACCGAGGACGGGGGCACCGTGAGGGAAATTCTCGTCAAAGAGAAGGACCCCGTCGCCGAGGGCCAGGTTGTCGCTGTGCTCGATGAGTGAGGTTGCAACGGACATGACGGGCGTGAGCGCAATCGTGCGTTCCCCGGCGTATGACCGGGCGCGGCGACGACATTCTCGTCTCCGGCCAGTCGTCACCGGTCACGCATTCTCGGCATGAGCTGGCTCCCGGAAATCGAGGAGATCCACCGGCGGCGCAGGCTCGCCGAGGCCTGCGGCGGTCCCGAGGCGGTCGCGAAACAGCACGCGAGCGGCAAGCTGACCGTGCGCGAGCGCATCGACCGGCTGCTCGACGCGGGCTCGTTCCGCGAAGTCGGCAAGCTCGCCGGCCGCACGAGCTACGACAAGCACGGCATGCTGGCCGCATTCGAACCGGCGCCGTACGTGATGGGGCTTGGCAGGATCGACGGCCGGCCGGTTGCGGTCGGCGGCGAGGACTACACCATCCGCGCGGGCACCGGCTTCGGCTCGGACCGGCGCAAGGGCGGCCAGGGCGGATTTGTCGAAGATCTGGCCTACGAGTATCGCATCCCGCTCATCAATCTTGTCGATGGCACCGGCGGCACCGTCAACACCGCCCGGCGCAAGGGCTACACCGTGGTGCCGGGCTACGGCCAGGACGGCTTCGAGCGCTCGGTCGACCTGATGGGGATCGTGCCCGTGGTCTCCGCGGTGATGGGCACGACGGCGGGCGGCCCCTCGGCGCGCGCGCTGCTGTGTCACTGGTCGATCATGGTGCGCGGGCAGAGCCAGATCTTCGCCGCCGGCCCGCCCGTGGTCGAGCGGGCGTTCGGCACGAAGGTCACCAAGGAAGAGCTGGGCGGCGCGAAAGTGTCCGCGGACACCGCGGGCACCATCGACAACGTCGCGGAGAACGAGGAAGACGGCTTCCGGCAGATCCGCCGCTTTCTTTCCTATCTGCCGCAGAACGTCTGGGAGCTGCCGCCGCGGGCGCGGTGCGACGATCCGGTCGACCGCTGCGAGGACGCGCTGGCGAGTATCGTCCCGCGCTCCAACCGCCAGGCCTACGACATGCGCAAGCTGATCGAGCTCGTCGTCGATCGCGGCTCGGTGTTCGAGATCCAGCCCACCTTCGGCCGCGCGGTGGTCACGGCGCTCGCGCGCATGGACGGCTACGTCGTCGGCGTGGTGGCCAACAACCCGATGTTCGGCGGCATCATGGACTACAAGGCGGCACGCAAGCAGACGCACTTCGTCGAGCTCGCCGACATGTTCAACATTCCGCTCGTCTTCTTTGCCGACATTCCGGGCTTCATGATCGGCCGCGAGTCCGAGGCCAACGCCGTGCTGCGCGAGGGCGTGCGCGCGCGCTACGTTGGCCTGCAGGTGGGCGTGCCCGTGTTCACTCTGCTGGTGCGCAAGTGCTACGGCATGGCGGGCGGCGGGGTGATCGACCGGCGCGGGCTCAACTTCAAGATCGCGTGGCCGTCCGCGGAGTGGGGCTCGCTGCCGCTGGAAGGCGGGGTGAAGGCCGCCTACCGGCGCGAAATCGAGGGCGCGCCCGACCCGGCGCAGCGCGAGCGGGAGATCGAGGAGGAGCTGCGCGATCTGGCGTCGCCCTTCCGCACCGCGGCGGCCTTCGCGGTCGAGGACCTCATCGACCCGCGCGAGACGCGGCCGTACCTGTGCCAGTTCATCGAGGCGCTGCAGCCGCGGCTGCGGACGCAGCGCGGACCAAAGACGAAGACCGGTGTAAGGCCGTGAAAAGCCGAAAAGCGTGAAGAGACCTTTGCCACAGAGAGCACAGAGAACACCGAAAACGAAACCGATATGCCGATAGGGAGTGCACACCGAACTGCGCGCGCGGCGGACCGCAATCCGCCCTGTACGGACGCGCGTCCAGGGCTAAAGAGCATGACCCTCGCCGATATCAGCGGGATCGCGTCAATGTTCTCTGTGTCCCCTGTGTGCTCTGTGCTCTCTGTGGCGAAGTTTTTCTTGACGAAGTTCTGACGTGCTGAGAAACGACGGGGACAAGAATGCCGAAGCGTGAGATTGAAGGCGACTGGGTGTTGGGATGGCCGGACCGCAAGCGGCCGGCGATCATTCCGGGCAAGGATGCCGAAGGGCGTGTGATCAACGGCCGCGCCCCGGTTACGGAACTGGCGGGCCTGATCACGCCGACCGAAGCCTACTACATCGTCAACCAGCTCGAAGCGCCGGAACCGGTGCACCCGGACGACTGGCAGCTCACCATAAAGGGCGAAGTCGAGCGCCCGTTCGAGCTCGACTTCGACGGTCTCATGAAGCTGCCCGGCCGCACCGTTCGGGCGGTCACGGAGTGCGCCGGCAACGACGCCGGTTTCTTCGATTATCTGCGCAAAGGCGCGAGGAAGCCTTCGCGCATCAACCAGCAGGACATGCAGAAGCGCGCCGAGCAGCGCGTCAAGGGCGAACTGCCGTCGAACGAGGACATCAGCTCGGAGTCCACGACCACCTGCGCCGTGAGTGCCGGTGAATTCACGGGCGTGCCCCTGGTGGAAATACTCAGGCGCGCCGGCGTCAAGCCCAGTGCCGTCTGCGTTCGCGCGCAAGGCTTCGACACCGGCCATCCCGACACCGCAGTCATTTACCGCTCGGTCGGAACCAAGAACTTCGAGATCCCCGATCCCGGCGTTATCCACTACGAAAAGGCGCTTCCCCTGGAGAAAGCGCTCGACCCGGACACCATTCTGGCGTGGGCTCAGAACGGCGAGTACCTGTGGCACGTGCACGGAGCGCCGGTGCGGCTCATCGTGCCGGGCTGGTCGGGCAACTGGTGGGTGAAATGGGTCGAGGAACTCGAACTCATGAACACGATGCCCAAGCCGTTCTACCAGACCGAGTACTTTGTCTACGGAGAATCGGCGCAGGACCCGGACAAGCCGCCGCTGATGGCGATGGGCGTGCGCAACATCATCACCGAGCCGCTCGACGAGGATTCGCCGCTGCCCCGTGGCTCGCACATGATCCGCGGGCGCGCCTGGAGCGGCAAGGGCGCGATCGCGCGCGTCGAAGTGAGCTTCGACGAGGGCAAGACGTGGACCGACGCCCACCTGGAGGAGCCGCGTGAGCGCTGGTTGTGGCGGCGCTGGTCGTATCTGTGGGAAGTCAACAAGCCGGGCCACTACCAGATCATGGCGCGCGCCACGGACGAGTACGGCCGCGTCCAGCCTCAGACGCCCTGGAATTTCCAGCGCAAGCACTTCGACGGCATCGTGCCGACCGACGTGACCATCGTTTGAGACGCGCGAGCTGCGGAAGACCACAAAAGCCGCCGATGGACGCCGATGAAAATCAGAAACGCCAAACGATGGAAGGTCGAGGGCTCGATTGCCACATATTGTTTTTACTGTTCTTTTTACGGAGCGCAGCCGCAAAAGCGGCCGCGTTTGGATCGATCGGCGTTCATCGGCGGCTAATTGATTGTTACCAAGCGACACGCACGCTCTCATGCACATCGTCGTCTGCGTGAAGCAAGTCCCGGATCCGGAGGCCGCGTTCAGCCAGTTCAAGGTGGACGAGCAGGCGAAGAAGGTCGTGCCGGCGCCGGGGCTGAAGCAGGTCATGAGCCCGTTCGACGAGCAGGCGGTGGAAGCCGCACTGCGTTTGCGAGACGCCGGGGCAGACATAAGACTTACCGCGATAACCATGGGTTCCGACGCCGCCCGGAATGTGCTCAAGCACGGGCTGGCGATGGGTGCGGATGCCGGCGTGCTCCTCAGCGACCCCGCCTTCGAGAATGCGGACGGCTATGCCACCGCGGTGACGCTCGCGGCGGCGATACGGAAACTCGGCACGTGCGACCTCGTCCTTGCCGGGCGCCAGGCCGCGGACTGGGACGCGGGCGTGGTCGGGTCCGGCCTGGGCGAGCTGCTCGGGCTGCCCGTTATCACCTTCGCCCAGGACGTGAAGGTCGAGGGGGGTAGCGTGCGCGTCGAGCGGGTGCTGGACGACGGCACGGAAGTGGTCGAAGCGGCATTGCCTGCAGTGGTCACCGTTTCGAACGAGCTGGGCGAGGCGCGCAAGCCCAACCTGCGCGAGACGATGCGCGCGGCGCGCAAGCCGGTGACGGCGTGGAGCGCGGCCGACCTCGGTCTCCCACGCGAGAAAATTGGCGCAGCCGGCGCGCGGCGGGTGATCGAGCGCTTGTTCGTGCCGGCGAAGGAAAGCCATTGTGAATTCATCGACGGATCACCACGCGAGCAGGCGGCGCGGCTCGCGCAGCGGCTGCGCGAGGCGAAGCTGATATGAGCGGCGCACCGTCCATCCTCGTGATCGCCGAGCTCGACGAGGGCGCGCCGGACAAGCATACGCGGGAGTTGCTGGGGCTCGCACGCTCCCTTGCCCAGGCGTGCGGCGGCACGGTTTCCGCGGCTCTGCTCGCCGCGGAGGACGCGGGCGCGGCCGAGGCGCTCATCGCGCACGGCGCTGATCGCGTGTTCTTTGCCGCGCACGCCGGGCTCGCCGGCTACCACGGCGAAGCCTGGGTCGCCGCCGCTGCAGAGATCTGCCGCGAGGCCGCCCCCGCCGTCGTCCTCGCCTGCCACAGCGCATGCGGCGCGGACTTCGCGCCGCGGCTTGCGTTTCGCCTGGACACGATGGTCGCCACCGGCTGCATCGAAGTCGCGTACGAGGGCGGCAGGCTCGCCGCCACCCGCCCGTGCTACGGCGGCAACGCGCGCGAGACGGTATCGATCAGGACCGCGCCGGCGATCCTGACCGTGCGACCCGGCTCGCACGACGCGCTGGCGCCCGATGCCAGCCGCCAAGGCGAGGTGACGCGCCTTGCGCCGCAGATCGGCGCGGCGGCGCAGCGCGTGAAGGTGCTCGAACGCCGGCGCGAGGCGGCCGACGGGGTGCGGCTCGAGGATGCGCGGGTGATCGTCGCGGGCGGCCGGGGATTGAACGGTCCTGACGGATTCCGCGTGCTCGAGGAGCTTGCCGCTGCGCTCGGCGGCGCGGTGGGCGCGAGCCGCGTGCCGTGCGACCTCGAGTGGTGCCCCCGCTCGTGGCAGATCGGGCTGACCGGCAAGACCGTGCGGCCCGAGCTCTACATCGCGGTCGGCATCTCCGGCGCCGGCCACCACATGGCGGGCTGCGGCAACGCCAAGGCCATCGTCGCCGTAAACACCGATCCCGAGGCGGCGATCTTCAAGGACGCAAGCTTCGGCGTGGTCGGGAACTACCAGCAGATCGTTCCTGCGCTCACCGAGGCGGTGCGCAGGCTCGGCCCGCGCTGATACGAGGCTGGGCGAGTCTGTCCGGGTATTGTGCGGCAAACCGTCAATCCGAGGAGGACAAATGAAGACATCGATGCTCAAGGGGACCGTGGGGCTGTGCCTGTTAGGGCTGGCGGGCGCCGCGTTCGCGCAGTTCTGGGCGCCGCGCGATCTGGGCAGCGCCGAGGTGACCCGGTACTGGGCTTCGCAGTACAAGGAGTACCGCGGCATCGTCGGCGACATTGGGCTCGCCAGGGACTGAGCGGAGCGGCGCGAACCATGGCACAAGCCTCCGGACCGCTGGCGGGCTACCGCGTGCTCGAGCTGGGTTCGACCGTGGCGGGCCCGTTCTGCGGGCGCCTGTTCGCCGATTTCGGCGCGGAGGTGATCAAGATCGAGCCGCGCGAGGGCGACGCCATCCGCGGGGCCGGCCGCCACTACCAGGGCAAGTCGCTCTACGCCGCGAGCATTCTGCGCAACAAGTCGCTCGTCAGCATCGACCTGCGCTCGCCGCGCGGGCAGGAACTCACGCGCAGGCTGGCCGCGCAGTGTGATATCGTGATCGAGAACTTCCGCCCCGGCGGCCTGGAGAAATGGGGCCTGGGCTACGCCGATCTCGCGCGCGTGAAGCCGGATATCATCATGGTGCGCATCTCGGGCTTCGGTCAGACCGGGCCGTACAGCGCGCGCCCCGGCTACGGCGTCATTTGCGAGGCGGCGAGCGGGCTGCGTCACATCACGGGCGATCCCGACCGGCCGCCGTCGCGCGTCGCCGTCGCGCTTACCGACTACGTCACCGGGCTCTACGCGGCGTTCGGCGCGATGATGGCGCTGGTACACCGCACCCGCACCGGCGAAGGGCAGTACGTGGATGCCGCGCTCGCCGAGTGCGCCTTCAGCCTGATCGAGCCGCACGTGCCGGCCTACGACAAATTGGGCATCGTCGCCAACCGCATGGGCTCGGGGCTCGCCGGCAGCGTGCCCAACAATCTCTACCCGACGCGCGACGGACAGTGGATCCACATTCAGGCGGCGCAGAACCCGGTGTTCAGGCGCTTTGCCCCGGCCATCGGCAGGCCCGAGCTGCTCGCCGACGAGCGTTTCGCCAGCCAGGTGTCGCGCGCGACGCACCCGGAGGCGCTCGACGCCATTGTCGGCGCATGGACCGGCGCGCGCACGCTCGCGGAAGTGCAACGCGTGCTGGACGAGGCCGGGGTGCCGGCGATGGGCATCAAGACGGTCGCGGACATTTTCAAGGACCCGCACTTTCGCGCGCGCGGCATGCTGGTGGAGACGCCCGACGACGAATTGGGCAGCATCACGCTGACCGGCTGCGTGCCCAAGCTTTCGGCCACGCCGGGCGCGGTGCGCGCGAGCGGCGGGCGCGTCGGGCGCGATACGTCGCGGGTGCTGGCGGAGCTCGCCGGCGTCGGGGCGGCGGAAATGCAGGAATTGGAAACCGAAGGGGTCGTCTTTTGCGACCCCGCAGCAAGATGAGGCAGACATGGCACACGAAGCACTGTTGAAGGAATACGAGGCGCGCCTGGCGAAGGCGCTGGCGGGTGGCGGCGCCGAGAAGTATGCGAAGCGCAAGGCCGCTGGCATGTGGACCGCGCGCGAGCGCATCGCGGCGCTGGTCGACGAGGGCACGTTCATCGAGTCCGGGCTGTTCGGCTCCTCGGGGGTCTACCCGGAGCAGGCCGACGAGACCCAGACCGACGGCAAGCTCGCCGGGTTCGGCAAGATCAACGGGCGCGACGTGTGCCTCGTGGTCAACGACTTCACCGTGAAAGGCGCCTCGACCAGCGCGACCAACGGCAAGAAGATCGCCCACATGAAGCGCACCGCGACCGAGCACGGCATGCCGCTGGTGCTGATCGGCGAGTCGACCGGCGCGCGCCTGCCTGACGCGATGGGCTCGCGCGGCATGGGGCTCCTGCTCGGCAACGACAACACCCAGTTTCGCCGCACGCGCGAGGTCCCGATGTGCGCCGCGGCTTTCGGCCCGGCGTTCGGCTCCTCGACCTGGCTCATGTGCCAATCGGATTTCGCCATCATGCACAAGGGCGCGGTCGTGGCGGTATCGAGCCCGCGGCTCGTGTCGATGGCGCTGGGGGAGAAGGTCGACGCCCAGGACCTCGGCGGCTGGCGCCTGCACGCGGAGATCACCGGCCTGGTGGACCAGGTGGTCGACCAGGAAGGGGAGGTGTTCGAGGCGATCAAGCGCTTCCTCGCCTACCTGCCGAGCCACCATCGCGAAGCGCCGCCGGATGCGCCGGTGCCGGCGGGATCCGGCGCCGACATGGACCAAGTGCTGGGCTACCTGCCCGAGAGCCGCACCCAGGTCTACGACATGAAGCGCATCATCCGGGCGATCGCCGACAAGGACACGCTGTTCGAGATGAAGCCGCGGTTCGGCAGGAGCGCGGTGACCGGGCTCGCGCGGCTCGGGGGCAAGACCGTGGGCATGGTCGCCAACAACCCGCTGCATCGCGGCGGCGCGCTCGATGCCGACGCGTGCCGCAAGATCGTCGACTTCCTGGTGCTGTGCGACTCGTTCAACGTGCCGATCGTCCTCCTCGTCGACACGCCGGGCTTCCAGATCGGCACCGAGGCCGAGAAGGCCGGCGCACCGGGCAAGATCATGAATTTCATGAACGCGATGACGCTCGTCACCGTGCCGCGTATCTCGGTCATCATCCGCAAGAGCTACGGGCGGGCGTACGTATGCATGGGCGGCGGGCGCCATTCCGACGACGTCGCCGCATGGCCGACGGCGGAAGTGAGCTTCATGAGCCCGGAGTTTGCGACCAAAATCGTGCATGGCGTGGGTCCCGGCGAGCCGGGCTTCGAGGATGCATTCGCCGACATACGCAAGGGATCGGACGTATGGGGACTCGCCGCGGTCTACGCCGCCCAGGCGGTGATCCGGCCCGAGCAGACGCGCGACTACCTCATCCGCATGCTCGAGGTTCACAGGCTGCGCATGACCAACGGCGTGGGGCAGCATTTGATGCGCACCTGGCCCACGAGCTATTAACGGCGTGATTAGAACCCAGCTCGAAAATACTCCCTCCCTTGCGCGCAGCGCGGGGGAGGGCCGGGGAGGGGGCAAGAACGATCGCCCCCATCGCGATCTTCCCCCGCAAGCGGGGGAAGGAACTGTGGCCGCGCATCGTGCGAAGGTTTTTGAGCCACGCTCCAATTGCGAATCACGCTTTTCGTTTCAAGGCGCGGCGCTCGCCGCGTTCGCGAAGGAGACGGATGTTCAATAAGGTCTTGGTGGCAAACCGCGCAGCGGTGGCGGCGCGCGTGCTGCGCGCGTTGAACGCGATGGGCGTGCGTTCGGTCGCGGTGTATTCCGAGGCCGACGCCGGCGCGCCGTATCTGGATATGGCGAGCGAGACCTACGCCATCGGGCCGGCGCCGGCGCGCGAGAGCTACCTCAACCAGGATGTCATCCTCGGCGTGTTGCGCAAGTCGCACGCCGACGGATTGCACCCGGGCTACGGTTTTCTTTCCGAGAACGCGGAGTTCGCGCACAAGGTCGGCGCGGCCGGCGCGCGCTTCATCGGCCCATCCCCCAGGTGGATCGACGCGATGGGGCACAAGACGCGCGCGCGGGAGATCGCCGCGCGCTACGGCATGCCGATGTCGAAAGGCTCGGACGTGCTGCCCGACAACAACGACACCATACTCGCGGCTGCCCGCGCGATCGGCTTTCCGGTGCTGGTGAAGCCGGCCGGCGGTGGTGGCGGCATCGGCATGCTGCCGGCGAAGGACGAAGCCGAGCTCCTGTCCGCGGTCGAGCGCTCGCGCTCGATGGCGACGCGCGGCTTTGGCAACGCCGAGGTGTATCTCGAGCGCTTGCTTGAACGCCCGCGCCACGTCGAGTTCCAGGTGCTGGGCGATGCGCACGGCGCCGCAGCGCACCTGTTCGAGCGCGACTGCTCGACGCAGCGGCGCAACCAGAAAGTGATCGAGGAGGCGCCGGCACCGGGAATAGAGCGGCGGGTGGTCGACGCGCTCGCGAACCGGATCGCCGGCATCGTGCAGACGATTGGTTACGACAATATCGGCACGGTGGAAATGCTGATGGGCGCGGACGGGTCTTTCAACTTTCTTGAGATGAACACGCGGCTGCAGGTCGAGCATGGCGTGACCGAGGAGGTGACCGGCGTCGACCTCGTGCAGGCGCAGGTTCGCTCCGCCGCCGGCGAGCGACTTGCGGAGATTCTGCCGGCGACAATAGAGGTGAAGGGCCACGCGATCCAGGCGCGGGTCTATGCGGAGGACCCGAAGAACTTTTTCCCCTCGCCGGGCAAGCTCACCGTGTTCCGGCCGCCGCGCGAGGCGGGCGTGCGCGTGGACACCGGCTACGCCGAAGGGCGCGACGTCACCCCGCACTACGACCCGATGATCGCCAAGGTGATCGTGCGGGGCGAGACGCGCGGGCAGGCGATCGACAAGCTGATCGGCGCGCTGGAGGCGTTCGAGATCCAGGGCCTCAAGAACAACATCCCGGCGGTGCTGGCGATCCTGCGCGCGGAGCCGTTCCGGGCGGGGCTGGTGCACACGGGGCTGATCCCGGAAGTGCTGGCCAGAAAGAAATAAGCCCATGGACCGCCAAGACGCCAAGGCACCAGGAAAGGCAGCAAAACAATCTACCGCCAAGGCGCCAAGACGCCATGAACGGCAGGAAAGCAAGAGATAAGTCGACAGCGGAACCAATCGCGATTCGGCCCGAGGATCTGGTATTTCAGTAGAGTCTGATGTTCTTGCTTTCCTTGGCGTCTTGGCGGTGAGAAGGAATCAAGCTCCTGGCGTTGCGGCGGTTAACGAGGATTATTTGAATGTCAAATGCAATCGTTGAAGCCAGAAAGCAGAACCGCAGCGCGCTCGACGAGCAGGCGGGCAAGGCGCTGCTTGCCGAGTATGGCGTGGCGGTGCCGAAGACTGCCGTCGTCGCGGGGCCCGAGGGCGTCGAGGATGCTTTCAAGACGCTCGAAGCGCCGGTCGTGGTCAAGGTCGTCTCGCCCGACATCCTGCACAAGAGCGACGCGGGCGGGGTCAGGGTGAACCTCAAGACGGCGGAAGAAGTGACGGCCGCGATCACGGCGATGGCGGCGCTGCCCAAGATCAAAGGCGCCAGGATCGAGGGCTGGCTGATCGAGGAGATGGCGCCGGCCGGGCAGGAGATGGTCGTCGGGGGCTTGCGCGATCCGCAGTTCGGCCCGCTGGTGATGGTCGGGCTCGGGGGGATTTTCGTCGAGGTGCTGGCCGACGTGTCGTTCCGCATCTGCCCGATCACGCGGCTCGACGCGCAGGAGATGCTCGCCGAGCTGAAAGGCGCGGCCATCCTCGAGGGCGCGCGCGGCCGCAAGCCGGTGTCGCGGGAGGCGATCGTCGACGTGCTGCTGAAGGTGGGCGGCGAGGGCGGGCTGTTGATGCGGCACGCCGCCGACATCAAGGAAGCCGACATCAACCCGCTGATCGTGTCCGAGACTGCCGCCGTGGCGGTGGACGCGCGCTTTATTTTGACTTAGCCGCCGATAAACGCCGATAAGATCAACACCAACAAGCTTTACGCAAAGGATACAATGAGTAATGGAAAGATGAGAGGCGACAGGGGAGAGGCGTCAAATCACGACGGGAGGAGTATGCATTGCGCTTCTTACTCCTCTCTCTTCTCTCCGCTCTCGGTCTCGGGCATTCTTGGCGGGAGATGCTTTTCGATCGGCGTTCATCGGCGTTCATCGGCGGCTGAGGTTGTTTGACGATGAATTCCGGCGTTTTCGAGAAATTCATGCCGCTCTTCGCGCCGAAGACCGTCGCGGTGGTGGGGGCTTCGACCAAAGGCACCGCGCTGCCGAACATCTTCATCCGCCGCATCCGCGAGTTCGGCTTCACCGGCGACATCTACCCGATCCATCCCTCCGCCGAGCAGATCGACGGGCTCCCGGCGTACCGCACGCTCGCCGATACGCCCA
>Ga0326597_10009044_pt1 | contig 13387 bp, 10 predicted proteins | sample RVTome_12_FD_203789 | JGI IMG/M metagenome (GOLD analysis project Ga0326597, IMG submission 203789) | Soil microbial communities from uranium-contaminated site in the Upper Colorado River Basin, Wyoming, United States - RVT100D185 | ecosystem: Environmental > Terrestrial > Soil > Contaminated >... | reverse complement strand
TGCCGCCACCGCCTTGGTGAGCTCGACCTCTGGCGTGATCATGACTTCGCTCATCTGTAGCCCCTCCCCTCTGCCGAGAGAGCCTGCACCCTTGCAGAACAGCGTATCCTACTCGGCGGGAGTCAGTTCGATGGATAGCTGGGTGCAGACATTCCGCGTGTTCGATGGTCTCTTCTGGCTCGCCTGGGTCGGCGGAGCCTTGGTGCTGTAGGAGAGATCCATGGCCACCGTCAGAAGTGAACCGATCACGCTCAAAAAGCTGCTCGCCATCATGGCGCTGATCGCCGCCGCGCTGCTGGCGATGGGCTACGTCGGTACGGTCACCGGGCTCATCACGCCACACGACAGCGAGCCCGAGGCGAGCCTGCACCGCAGGTAGTCCGTACCGCGCCTCGAAGGCCCGCAAGCCGTACCACGCGCTCACGGTCTCACATGATCGCCGCCTCCAGCTCCTCGCGGTGCTCCAGAAGCTCACATGAGCGCTGGTCGCCTGTCGCACACGCAGAGGGCCCCGAGCCCTGCAAATCGCCGCAAAAACTGGCGGGACACTAGAGCCCAGTGTGAGGTCGTCTGGGGGCAACCGTATCTCCTCTGGGCTTGGGCCTCGGCCGTCGCCCCGACGCCGCCCTCCCGTCGTCGAGGCGGTGCATGCACTACGTCGGCACGGCCGGTATGCTCGGGGCCGTCTTACCGCTCGCTGCTGCGGACCCGGGGGCGCGTGCCCACATCTCTGTCGCCTGGAGGTCCTTGCGGCTCACAGCTCACATCCGCGCGTCAGTCGCTCGATCAGGCTTGCCGTGGCGTCTTCGTCGAGGACTTGCGAAGGCGCGACCGACTCGACGGTTCTCGAGGGGCTACCAAGATCCCACTTCTCTTGGCGCTGGTACATCTCCACGATCTTCTGCTTCATCACGAGCTGGCCCGCGATGAAGGCGCCCCGGACACGCTCGTCTACAGCCTTCTCCTCTTCAGGTGTCACGGCTTCCCCCTCTCCTTCTTGAGCGGCTGTTCGTGCAGCCCAATCTCCCGCAGCGCCGAGTAGCGTGGCGAGTGTTTGCAGCTCGGACACTTCACCGGCATCCGCTTCGCCCCCCTTCAGTCTCGGCCGCCAAACGTAGCCGCACCGATGGCCCGTCACCTCGCTCTTGTCGGTCTCGTGGCGGTAGGCTGTGATCGCCCGAAGCACAACCAGGTCGGCGCGCGCACCGTGTACGCGCGGCCCCGGCTTAGGCTGCACGACCTCCCCCGCCGCGTGCCACAACTCGTCTTCGCTCCACACCCTGAGCTCGATCACGACAACAGCCTCCCGTTTCTCCAGCATCGGTTGCAGTAAAAAGAGCGGCGCTCACGTCTTCCGCGCAGCTTCGTTAGCGCGATGGTAGCCTTGGCGCCACAGACACAGCACGCCTTCCCCCGGAGGGCATCTACCGTGATTGGCTCCCACCAGACGGACATGTTGGGCAGTGCCTTCTTCATGGTGACGACCTTGCCAGCAGCCGCTCGACCGTCCGCCGATGCCATGCGCCCGGACACGGGTGTGCTCTGCTGTGAGCTGCCGCTCTATTCTCGCCGTGCCCCAGCCGCCGCTTGCGCATCCGGATCACGCTCTACCACCGCCTGCTCCTCCACGTCAACGCGAAGCACCGCGCGGATGCGTTGCTCTGCCGGGTGTCCTGGGTCGAGACGCCGTCGGCACCCCCGGGCATCTCGGAGAACGGCGCGCGCGTTGGCTCATTCCGGAAGGCGTGGCAGGCTGCGTGCGTCGCGGCGGGCCTCGGCACGGAGGAGCGGGACAAGCAGGGGCGGCTGGTCCGGCGAACCGCCGCGAGGATCCCGCACGACTTCAGGCGCACGGCCGTCCGGAACCTCGAGCTGGCTGGCGTGCCGCGCTCGGCTGCGATGGCGATGGTGGGCCACCGGACCGAGAGCGTTTACCGCCGGTACGCGATCGCGGATGCTGGGGCTCTTCGTCTCGGCGCCGAACGGCTCGGGAAGCTCCACGAGGCGCAGGCTGCGGAGCGCTCTAACGTCTCGGCGTTTCCGTCAAAGGAGAGTCGGAGGAGAGTTGGCGGGGGAGGGCGCTCGTAAGTTGGTGGCCTGGGACGGAGTCGAACCGCCGACACGCGGATTTTCAGTCCGCTGCTCTACCAACTGAGCTACCAGGCCAGCGGGCGAACCCTCATTCAAGCACACGCTCGAGGGAGGGTCAAAGTGCGCGCGACACATCCGAGCGGAGGGCGATTCCTGTAGGATTCGCGCGAGCGCGGCGCGGGACGCCGAGCAGGCCCCACGCGTCCACGCGCCGGCTGAAGGGAGGCCGTCATGGAATTCGTCCCCTGCCCTCGCTGCCAGGAGATGAACCCTCCCAACGAGGTGAAGTGCAGCGCGTGTGGCGCCTCGATGGACGAAGAACCGATCGAGGTCACACCGCTCGCGCTCGTCCAGGAGCCCGAGAGCGAGGAGGTCGCACCGGAACCGCCGCCCGCGGCACCAGCGTTCTCCACCGCCGCACCAGCGTTGCCTACTGCCGCGGCAGCGCCGACGCAACACCCCGCCGACGTTCCCCACCTCGCGACGGCCACAGCACCTCCGCATGCGACTCCGGCGGCAGCCGTCGCCCACGTCGAGCTAGCCGCGGACGTGACCGCCCAGGTGGCCGCCCTCGAGGCGCAGATCACCGCCCGGCCTGAGGCCAAGGGGGTCTATATCAAGCTCGCCGACCTCTACCAGCACGCGGGGCAGAAGGACGCAGCGGCCGCGGTGCTCGAGCGGCTCCTCGGCGTCGACCCGGGCAACGCGCTCGCGAAGCACAGGATCGACGTGCTGCGCGGCACCGTGCATCACGCTCCGGCGGCCGTGGTCGGGGTGCGTGCCGTGGCGCGACCGGCGCGACCGGTCGCCCGCCCGCCTGGCCGGCGCTCCTCGCGGCGAGGGCTCTTCATCGGCCTCGCGGCACTGGCAGTGGTCGTGATCGCGGGGGGCGTCTGGCTGCTCTCGGGCCCGAGCCGGCTGGTCGCGGGGCGAGGCCCCGTGTTCTCCCTCCAGGGCGACCGCATCGCCTTCTTCACCGACGCGGCGGGTGGCGCCAGCTTGGGGGTTTACGACCTGAAGTCAGGCCGCTCGCGCACGATGGGCCCGGCGAGCGGAGCCGGGCTCGGCGGAGACGCTGTCGCCTGGTCGCCGGACGGACGGCAGATCGCGTTCGCGGCGCCCCGCGAGGGCGAGATGGGCGAGGAGGCCGTCTTCGTGGCGGACGCGGAGTCGGGTGCGCGGCGGGAGCTCGCCACGGGCTCGAGCCCGACCTGGTCCCCGGACGGCCTGTCGATCGGGATGTTCTGTCACGAGCGGCCGCAGGTCCTGGCGACGATCAGCACCGAGGAGGGGGCGATCCCGAGCGAGTTCGGGGAGGGATGGTACGGGGTGTGCCTGGTGAGCATCGCCGACGGCAGCATTCGCCGTCTCCACCAGGGCACGGGGAGCCGCCTGGCCTTCTCGCCCCAGGCGCAGACGCTCGTGCTCGAGCGCTTCCCGGAGGAGCTGCCGGAGGCCGCCGCGGCCGGGGCGCCGGCGGGCGGTGACGACGAGCTCCAGGCGTTGGCCGACGAGGCGGTCGCCGGAGGGGCGACCAACGTCTACGAAGGGAGCCGGGACCTCGGTCGCGCGATCGAGGCGCGAGGCCTCGACAAGCGCGGGGCGGGAGGGGTCGGCTCGGTGGTCGGTGACCTGTTCGCGCTCGACGCCGTCTCGGGCGCCCTGACCGCGCTCACCAGCGACGGCCGCTCGTCGAACCCACGCTGGACCGCGGACGGGCGGATCGTCTACGTGCACCAGCCAGCCGGGGCGTCCCGGGCCGAGCTGTGGGTGATGAGCGTGGACGGCAGCGGCAAGGAGCCGTTTGTGCAGGCGCCGATCGAGCTGTTCGATCCAGCCGCGGTCGCGGTCGGTGGCGACAGGGTCGTCTACGCCGCGCCGCTCAAGGACGTGAACACCGGGCTGGCCAAGATCATGACGGGGGAGGAGGCGGCCGATCTCTACCTCGTGCGCCACGGCGACAAGGCCCCGCGCCGGCTGAAGAACCGCCACGCGTTCAAGCAGCGCTTCGCGCTGTCGGCGGACGGGCGCCGCCTGGTGTACGAGGCCAACGACCGCAAGACCGGCCAGAGCGAGCTCTGGCTCACGAAGCCGTGAGCGTCGCTCGTTGATCCTGCTCATCCCGCTCGGCCCCGACGCCGCGCTGCCCCGGGTGCCGCGGGCGACCGTCGCGCTCGTGGCGTTGAGCGTGATCGCCTTTTTCTGGACCTCCCGCTTCGACGCCGCGCGCGCCGCGGCCGAGGAGGCGCGGCTCGAGCGGATCGCCGGCTGGACGCTGGGGCTCTTGTCGCGGAACCAGCCGGAGCTGGCCGAGGGGCGCAAGCGCCACGCGTCCGCCCTCGACTACCTGGCCGCCGACGGCACGTGGCGCGAGACGTTGCCGGAAGGGGAGCTGCGCGCGCGGCTCGAACAGTGCGTCGAGGAGCGGCGCGGCCTGCGCGAGGGGCACCCCTTCTACCGCTGGGGTTTCGTGCCCGCCGACATCAGCCTTGGCCGGCTCCTGGTCCACCAGTTCCTGCACGCGGACCTCGTCCACCTGCTCTTCAACATGCTCTTTCTTTGGGCGGTGGGAGGGCTGATCGAGTCCGTTTGGGGGGCGCCGCTCGTCACGGGGCTCTATCTGGTTTCGGGGGTGGTGGCCGCCCTCGCCCACGCCGCCTTCGCGCCCGGGAGCACGGAGCCGGCGGTAGGCGCGTCGGGCGCCGTGGCCGGGCTCATGGGCTTATTCGCCGTGGCGCACGCGCGCGAGCCGATGCGCCTGGCGCTGGTGGCGGCGCTGTCGCTCGCCCCGCGCATCCGCTTCTTTTCGCTGCCTGCCGCGGTGTTCCTGGGGCTGTGGGCGGTAGAGCAGGTCTTCTGGACGCTGATGACGACCCGGATCGACGTGGGCGTGGCGTTCCGTGCGCACCTCGGCGGCTTCGCGTTCGGTGCGCTCGCGGCACTGGGGTTGCGCGCGGCCGGTTTCCCGCGCGTTCGCGGAGACGAGTGACGCCTGGTCAGTCGGTCCGGACGGGGCCGCGCCACCAACGAGTAACGTATCAGCGTGGAGGCGGGCCTTTGGCGGGAGTTTCCGAGAGCACGACCTCGACCGAGGCCGGAGCGCCGCTGCGGCACTCGACGGACGCGCGGCCGATTCGGCCCTCGGCTTGCGCAAGGAGCGTGACGGAGCCTTCCGGAGCCACGAGCTCGAGGATTCCCGCCTGGTCCGTGGTGCCGACGCTGCGGCCGGGGAATATGGCCTGTGTCCCGCCGATCTTCTCGATACGGGCCGTCGCCTTGGCCACCGGCTGGCCGTTCACGTCGACGACGCGCACGCGCAGCGCCGAGGCTGGACGCAGGGTCAGCCGCACGTCCGTCGCGCCCACCAGGACGCCGGCCTGGTAGCCGAACCCGGCCCGGTCCGAGCCAGCGCTCACCGTGTACGCGCCGTCGCCGAGACCGCGCACTCGGAAGCTCCCGTCCGGCAGGGCGCGGCCGAAACCGCTGGCGTTGTTGTCGGCCTCGTTCCGGGCCACCACCTGGAGATCGCCGACCGGCCGACCGGCCGGGTTGACCACGCGGCCCGCGATCTCGAGGCCGCGCGTCATCTCGACGCGCAGCTCGTCGAGGCCGGCCTCACTGACTGAGAGCGCCCTTTCTTCGGGCGCGAAGCCTTCGGCCATGATCCGGAGCTCGCCATCGCCAGGCTCCGTCTCGATGGCGAATCGGCCCTCGGAATCGGACACACCGCTCCCGCGGCTGGCCTTGCCGGCGAAGCCCACGAAGGCGCGGGCGATCGGCTTGCCCGATTCCTGTTCGACCACGATGCCTGCAACTCTCGCGCTGCCGAGCGTGAAGTCCACGGTGTGGGACGGGACGTCGGGGATCTCGACGAACGGGGCGTTGCCGCTCATCAGAGGGCTCGTGGCTCCGTCCGAAGTCCGCCGCACGGCGCGATAGCGTCCCGGCTCGAGAACCAGGAGCTCGTAGCTCCCGTCCTCGCGCGTGACGCCGGTGAGCAGCTGCGGGCCGGGCGCGGTGCTCGGTGTGCCGCCGATCGTGCTGGAGAACATCGTGTAGCCGCCCTGGGCCGCCGTGAGCGTGACGACGAGCCCGGCGACCGGCTCGCCGGCGCGGGTCACACGTCCCGTCACGAGCACCTCGCGCGTCTGAAGCTCGAGGACGGACGTCTCGCCGTCCACGACCTCCAGCTCGCGCTGGAGCACGCTCTGGAAGCCGCTGCCGAAGGCGCCGCTCCGGGCGGCGTCGACGGACAGGACCGACAGCCACGACGGACCCGGAGGGACGCGTTCGAGGACGAACGAACCGTCCTCGCGGAGCGGCTGCGCGCTGCGCGGGTCGAACCCGCGCTGCTCCCGGCGCGAGACGACCATGACGCGGCCGGTCGAAAACGGCTGGCCGCCCCGCCGGCGCACAACGCCCTCGACACGCCCGCCGCGGGTCATGACGACGCCGGCCTCGGCCGGGCGCCCTTCGGGGTCGATCGTCACGCCGGAAAGACGCGCCGGCGCGAATGAAGGGTGCTGCGCGACGACGTCCACGCGGCCCGCGCTGAGGCCGGCGATCTGGAACGCGCCCGCCGCGTCGCTCCGCGTCTCCCGCCCCGGGCTGAAGGAATCGGTCTCCACGCGGACGCTGGCGCCCGCGATCGGCTCGTTCGCCGCGTCGGTGACCGTTCCCTGGAGGATGCCGCCGGAGCGCAGCCGGAGCGTCCCGACGTCGGTCGTCCCTCCCGAGGACACGCGCACGCCGGACACGTTCCCGGGAGCGTAGCCGGCCGCGCGGGCGTCGACGACGTAGCGGCCCGGGCGCACGTCGTAGAGCGTGAAGCGACCGTCGCCGTCGCTCGCGAGGCTCATGGCCGGCATGTCGCGCTCTTCGCCTTCGGCCGCAGCCCTCACCATCGCCCCGCTCACCGGCTGGCCCTTGCCGTCGACGACGGCGCCCACGACCGTCCCGCCCGCGTCGAGCGCGAACACGACGTTCTCGTTCCCCACGGCGACCGTCTGCCTGGCCGAAGCGTAGCCCGGAGCGCGGGCCATGACGTCGACCGTGCCCGCGGGGAGGCCGGCCAGGACGAACGCGCCGGCCTCGTCGGATTCCGCCTCGGCCGGCAGCGACGGTCCGCGAGTGAACGCGTGGAGCGTCGCCCCCGGAATCCCGGCTCCTTGACGGTCCTGGACCACGCCGCGGATCACGGGCCCCGACTCGAGCACGACGTCGCCCAGGTCCGTCCCTGGCGCGCGGCCTGCGGACGCCGTCTCGAGGTCGCGCGGCGCGAGGCCGGCGGCGGACGCCTGGAGCACCAGGTCACCCGGGGGCGTCGGGCCCAAGCCGAAGCGACCGTCGCTGCCGGCCTGCGTCTGGAGGAGATCGTGGAGCAGCACGTGCAGGGCTACGCCGTCGAGCGACGAAAGCCGCACGCGGCCGGCAACGGGTTTGCCGCCTGCATCGACGAGCCGGCCCGTCACGAAGCCGCCCTCGGCGAGCGTGAGATCGGCGGCGGCGTCGCCGGTCGCTTCCACCTTCACGGCCGAGACAGCCGGAGCCCGCGTGCCTTCGCGGGCCACGACCACGTAGCTTCCGGCTTCCAGGCCGGCCAGGACGAAGCGGCCACCCGCGTCGGTACGCTCGGCCGGCGGCAGGAACGGCCCGAAGCCCTCGGGCATCGCACGCACCACCGCTCCCTTCACGGGCCTCCCGGCTTCGTCGCGGACCGTGCCGGAGATCGTGGCCCCGGGCATCAGGAAGAGCTCCACGGCGGAGCCGGGGAGGACGTTGGGCCGAATCGCTCGGCCGGCGCCAGGTGCCGTGGCACTGACCGTCGCCGCGCCGGAGCCGAGGCCCTCCAGCTTGAACCGGCCTCGAGCGTCAGTCCTCGTGGCAACGCGTCCCGCATCGGGGTCCCAGGTGTCCTGGGCAGCGACGCCGGTGCGCACCGAGACCCAGACCGACGCTCCCGCGACTGGCTCGCGCGTCGAGCCGTCACGCACGGTGCCCGTGAGCACGGCGCCCGGCTCCAGGCGTACGCGCAGGGGCTTCGTGCCGTCGACACGTTCCACGCGCTTCGGAGCCAGGCCGCGCGCCTGGATGGCGACGTCCCAGGGGGGGCGCGGGAGCTTCTCGAGGCGCACGCGCCCTTCGGCGTCGGTGCGTCCGGAGTGGGGCCGCGGCAGGAGCTCACGGCCGGAGCCGATCGCCACGAGGGCTCCGGCGACGGGCTGGCCGCGGGGGTCCTGAACGACCACCTCGAGAGTGCTCGACGGCTTGGCGCGTGCCGGTCGCGCGGCGCCGGAGGCCGGCTTCGGCGTCAGGGCCTTGTCGGGAGCAGGCGACGCGGGCGCAGTGGCGGGCGCCTGCGCGGACGCCAAGGCAGCAGCCGTGGTCAGAACGACAAGGAGGGGGAGTGGGAAGCGCATGGGACCCTCCGGAACGGGGGATCGTGCAGCTATCGGGCGCGGCTCGTCAAGAGATCTGTCAGGAGCTGGCCACGCCGATCTTCGCGGCGAGGTCGCTGCGCGCGACGACATGAACGTTATCGAGGTTGGCTACCAGAGGCGCGGATCGAAGTGCGCAGGCTCAACGTCAGGCTGGGACTTATAGGCTTCGGTCATCCGGCTATCGGCCAGCTCGTCCAGCGCCCGCCGCAGGGCGGCCCGCACGAAGGAGGAACGCCGACGCGAGCGCGCTGGCGCGGCGCGCTCGAGTTCCCGCGCCAGCTGCTCGCCCAGCTCCACCACGAGTCGCTTTGCCATGTTCCAAGCGCCAGCACGGTGCCCAATAGACCCGTGGCGGCTACACCCTTCGACTATGCTTGCTTTTTCTTCTCCGGCATCGGAAGGACAGCGCCCTTCTCGCCCTTGCCGCCCGACGTTGCCACGGCGTGCGGCTCGGGAACCGGCTCGAGGGTCGGGAGGCCGAGGCCCTGACGCAGGCGGCTCTCGACTTCCTGGCGGATGTCCTTGTTCTCCTTCAGGAACTGGCGGGCGTTCTCGCGGCCCTGGCCCATGCGTTCGCCGTTGAAGGCGTACCAGGCGCCTGACTTCTCGATGATCTTGTGGTCGACGCCCAGGTCGAGGAGATCGCCTTCCTTGCTGATGCCCTCGCCGTAGAGGATGTCGAACTCGGCCTCGCGGAAGGGCGCCGCCACCTTGTTCTTGACCACCTTGACCTTGGCGCGGCTGCCGACCACCGTCTCGCCCTCCTTGAGCGAGGCGATGCGGCGGATGTCGAGGCGCACGGACGCGTAGAACTTGAGCGCGCGGCCGCCCGTCGTGGTCTCGGGGTTGCCGAACATCACGCCGATCTTCTCGCGCAGCTGGTTGATGAAGATCAGGCTGGTCTTGCTCTTCGAGACGATGGCCGTGAGCTTGCGTAGCGCCTGGCTCATCAGCCGGGCCTGCAGGCCCATCTGCGCGTCGCCCATCTCGCCCTCGAGCTCCGAACGCGGGACGAGCGCCGCCACCGAGTCGACCACCAGCACGTCGACGGCGCCGGAGCGGATCAGCACCTCGGCGATCTCGAGCGCCTGCTCGCCGCTGTCGGGCTGCGAGACGAGCAGGTTGTCGATGTCGACGCCCAGCTTGCCGGCGTAGACGGCGTCGAGCGCGTGCTCGGCGTCGACGAACGCGGCCATGCCCCCGCGCTTTTGCGCCTCGGCGATCACGTGGAGGGAGAGGGTAGTCTTGCCCGAGGATTCCGGGCCGAAGATCTCGGTCACGCGGCCGCGGGGCACGCCGCCCACGCCGAGCGCGGCGTCGAGGGAGAGGGATCCCGTGGGGATGGCCGGAACGTCGATCGTCTCGCGGCTGCCGAGCCGCATGATCGATCCCTTGCCGAACTGCTTGTCGATCTGCGCGAGCGCGGCCTCGATCGCCTTGGCGCGCTCCTGCTTGTCGTCAGCCATCGTCGTCTCCTTCGTCCTTTCCGGGAGAGCAGCGGGGACGTCCACGCCGCCTGTTCAAGGGGGATGCTAGCCCGAACTGCGGTCAGCACGGGTCCGGATCCACGCCACAAAATGCGATTCGAGTTTGGCAGCCCGGCGCAGGAATTGCAGACACCGATCCAGGAATCCGGTTCGGATTTAAGGTATTTAAAAACAATAAGTTGACTGCTGTCTCAACCCGGGATTCGCCTCTCCGGACCGATATACGGAAAAAGTGCTAGGGGCCGGCCACTGCGCCCTGCTACACTTATGTCACCGTCGAAGCGGGGTTGGCCCGGGGCGGTCGCCCTACATACCGGAGTCCGGAACCAAAGCAAGGGGAAGCAGTTGAAGGCAGCATCGCGCCGCAAGGTCAAGGGCAAGGCCCGCCGGTCGTCGCGCAGGCCCGTCGCGAGGGTGGCGAAGCCGGCACGAAATTCAAAGCGCAGCTCCAGCCGCGCCAAGGCGAAGGCTCCGAAGAGCCGGGCCAGGGCGAAAGCGCCGAAAAACACGCGACGCAGGACGACCGTCTCCCGCTCCAGGACCTCGACGCCCGCGCGTTCCACGCACGGCGCCGTCGTACCGCTGCGGCGCGCGCCGATCCCGTCGCCCCTGCCGACAAGGCACATAGCACCCGTGCGTGCGGCCGTGACCCTGCCCGCGCGTTCGATGCCGCCCGCGCGAGACCAGCGTAGGCCGCTCGGCAGTGTCGCGCCCAAGCCGGGTGTCGTGGCCCTGCCCGAGTTCGCCGAGGCAGGCGTGCTTCTGGCCATCACATACTCGATCCGCGAGGGGCGGCGCGGGGAGTTCTTCGATCTGATGCGGGAGCTGAAGCCGCTGCTCAATACGATCGGCGGCGGCGACGTCGCGATCTACGAGGATCGCAGCCGGCCGAACTACCTGATGGAAGTCTTCCGCTTCAAGGACGACGTGGAGTTCACCGCCTTCGACGACAAATTCCACAAGGACCGGAAGATCGCCGCGATTTACGCGTTGCTCGACGACATCGTCGAGGCCGAGAAGAGCGACTTCAAGATCTTCGAACGTAGGCTGTAAGCCCCACCTCCTGCTGGACGAAAAAGGCGTAGACTTCCCGCGCAACGACGGGAGTTTCTCCATGGCACGAGGATTCGAGAGCAAGGCGGTCGCCGATCAGCAGGAAAGCGCCGCTGAGCGCCGGCAGGCCGCTCCGGGCGACGCCACGCCCGATCCCGCGCGGATCGCACGGAGGCGACAGCTCGAGCTCGGCCGCGCGGACGTGGAGCGCCGGCTGACCGTAGCCGTCGCTCCGGCGCACCGCCAGATGCTCGAGCGGGCTCTCCGCGCGCTCGACTCCGACCTCGCCGCCCTCGACTGAGGCTCTGGATGCGCGCCCTGCTGTTGATCGGCGCCCTTGCCGCGGCCGAGCTCTGCTCGGCCGACCCACTGCCCGCGCACGCCCGGGCCGTCGCCGACTACGACATCCGCGTGCGTCTCGACGCCGAGGCTGGTACGCTCGCGGGCAGCGAGCGCCTGACCTGGCGCAACCCCGGAAGCGAGCCGGTCGGGGAGCTGTGGTTTCACCTCTACCTGAACGCCTTCCAGAACTCCGAGAGCACGTTTTACAAGGAATCGGGAGGCCAGCTCCGGGGCGACCGGATGCCGGACGAGGGCTGGGGGTTCGTCGAGTTGAAATCGGTCCGGCGTGCAGACGGCGTCGACCTCGCGCCGGGGGGGAGCTTCGAGCACCCCGACGACGACAACGCGGCCGACCGGACCGCATGGCGACTGCCGCTCCCGCAGCCCGTCGCTCCGGGCGGGGAGCTCGTGCTCGACGTCGAGTTCGAGGCGAAGCTGCCGCGCATCTTCGCCCGCACCGGCTACTTCCGGGACTATTTCCTGGTGGGCCAGTGGTTCCCGAAGCTCGGCGTGTACGAGCCGGCCGGCACGGGCGGCCGCGCCAGCTCCGGCTGGAACTGCCACCAGTTCCACGCGAACTCGGAGTTCTACGCGGACTTCGGACGCTACCGGGTCGAGATCACGCTGCCGCAGGCCTTCGTCGTCGGCGCCACCGGACAGCGCCGCGCGCGCCGCGAGAATCCCGACGGCACCGCGACCCACGTCTACGAGCAGGCCGACGTGATCGACTTCGCCTGGACCGCCTCGCCGCGCTTTCTCGAGGTGAAGACGCGCTTCTCGGCCGAGAAGGACGTCACGCCGCAGGAGTACGCCGAGGTGGCGGCGCTCCTCGGCCGCAGTCTCGACGAGGTGCGGCTCAGCGACGTCGACGTCACGGTGCTGCTCCAGCCGGAGCACCGGGCGCAGTCCGAGCGTCACCTGCGGGCCGCGAAGGCCGCGATCAAGTGGTTCGGGCTCTGGTACGGGCGCTATCCGTATCCGACGCTCACGATCGTGGACCCCGCCTTCGGCGCGGGCGGCTCGGGCGGGATGGAGTACCCGACCTTCATCACCGCCGGGACCTCGGTGCTGTTCAACGGCTGGCCGCTCGACCGAATCCTGGCGCCCGAGGGAGTGATCGTGCACGAGTTCGGCCACCAGTACTGGCAGAGCATGGTGGCCTCGAACGAGTTCGAGGAGTCCTGGCTCGACGAGGGCTTCAACAGCTACTCGACCGGCCGCGTGATGGATCTGGTGTACGGCCCGTGGATGCTGCAGGCCTTCGGGCTCCGGCTCGGGGGGCTCGAGGCCGCGCAGCTTCCGAACTCGGTCGAGCGCATGTTCGACCGCGTGCGCACCCCGGCCTGGGGCTTCTCCTCCTCCAGCAACTACGGCTTCAACTCGTACGCGCGCACGGAGCTGACGCTGCGCACGCTCGAGGCGCTCGCCGGCCCGCAGACGGTGGCGCGCGCGATGCGCACGTATCACGAGCGCTTCCGCTTCGGGCACCCGTCGAGCGACGATTTCTACGCGGTCGTGAGCGAGGTGGCCGGACGCGACATGAGCGGCTTCTTCGCGCAGACCACCGAGCGGCCCGGTATCCTCGACTACGAGGTGTCGCTCGTGCGCAGCGAGCAGCTGGACGAGCCGCGCGGCGTCTTCGGCGCGGGTGCTTTGCGCACCAGCGTCACCAAGAAGCAGGCGCGCGAGAAGGAGCGCCAGGCCGACGCGGCGGGCGGCCGAGCCTGGCGCTCGACGGTGATGGTGCGCCGGCGCGGCGAGGTGGCGCTGCCGGTGTCGCTCCGGCTCGATTACGAGGGCGGCACAACGCAGACGGTCGCGCTCGTCGAGCGCGAGGGCGGGAGCGCGAGCGTCGAGCAGGCGGGGATCCTCGCGGGCGCGCAGGCGAGCGAGCCCTGGCGGGGCCGCTTCAAGCGCCTCGAGCTCACCAGCGAGCGCCGGCTCGTGTCCGCGACCGTCGATCCCGAGGAGCAC
>Ga0326597_10009043_pt1 | contig 13388 bp, 12 predicted proteins | sample RVTome_12_FD_203789 | JGI IMG/M metagenome (GOLD analysis project Ga0326597, IMG submission 203789) | Soil microbial communities from uranium-contaminated site in the Upper Colorado River Basin, Wyoming, United States - RVT100D185 | ecosystem: Environmental > Terrestrial > Soil > Contaminated >... | reverse complement strand
GACTGGTGACTGGTGACTGGTGACTGGTGACTGGTGACTGGTGACTGGTGACTGGTGACTGGTGACTGGTGACTGGTAGCTAACTTCGTTTCTTGTTTGCGCCCCAGGCCGGGCGCGGCAGTTCCTGCTGGATTCGAGTCACGAGTCACCAGTCACGAGTCACGATCCAATGACCCCACATGAATCCCATACTCGAATGCATCGAGATTGAGACGGGCAAGAATCCGGATGCATCGGTGATCTGGATGCACGGCCTCGGCGCCGACGGCAACGATTTCGTGCCGGTCGTGAACGAGCTGGATCTCGACGGCACCGCCATCCGCTTCGTATTTCCGCACGCGCCGAAACGCCCCGTCACGATCAACAACGGCATGGTAATGCGCGCCTGGTACGACGTGTCCTTCGGCGACCTGGAGGGCAAGGCGCGGCGGCCGGACGCGGTGGGCATCCACGAGTCGCAGGAGCAAATTACCGCGCTGATCGCGCGCGAAGCCGCGCGCGGCATCGCGCCGGACAGGATTGTGCTTGCGGGCTTCTCGCAGGGCGGGGCCATCGCGCTGCAGACCGGCCTGCGGCATCCCGAACGGCTGGCCGGCGTCATGGCGTTGTCGACCTACTTGCCCCTGGCGGACTCGCTGCCGCACGAAGCCGCCGCGGCCAACAAGGCGACGCCCGTCTTCATGGCGCACGGCCTGTTCGACCCGGTCGTGCCCCTGGCGATGGGCGCGGGCTCCATGACGTTCCTCGCCGGCCTCGGCTACCGCGTCGAATGGAAGCAGTACCCCATGCAGCACTCGGTCTGCGCCGAAGAAATTCAGGACATAGGCGCCTGGTTGCGCCGCGTCTTGAATTAACGAGAGACGAGAGGCGATAGACGATAGACGGAACTGCCCCGAACCCCGCCTCTCTTCTCTCGCCCGGCGCCTCTCGGAGAAGCGCTACGCGCTGCGTTGCATGACCTTGAACTTGGCCCAGTCGAAATCCTCTCCGTCCTCCACCAGCCGCGCGGGCATCAGCAGGTAGGACTTGTCCCGGACCGACATGTCGAGGCTGTCGCGGCCGTTGAACAGGCCTTCGCGCAGCACGACGCCGACCTCGCCCAGGTTATCGGGCGTGGTGGAAAGCAGGATCGCGCCCTGGCGCTCGAATCCGCCGCCGGACGGATCCGCCGCGCCGGATTTCGCGATCTGGATCGGAATCGCCGTCCGGGTGAGCAGCTGGATGCCGACCCGCCGCTGCTGGTGATCGTCGCGCGAGATGCGGCGTATCAGCCCGAGACCCCAGTAGTTCGAAGTCTCGCCCTGCACGCCGATCAGCGTGCCGACCTTGATCCAGTCGCTCTTCTGGGCCGGAATGATCGCGCCGTAGCCGCCCTCGCTCATGTTCTCCACGATCCAGCTCTCGGCTGCCTGCTGCTGGCTGAAATCGAGCTCGTCGGTGCTCGACGGATCGAGCGTGCCGAGTATCTCGTTCAGGCCCGGGACCACGGTGATGCGGGTGGCGATCGGCCTGCGCTCCGACCCGCGCGCCGGCGGCTTGTCCGACCAGCACTGCGCGACCTGCTTCAGCACGCCGACGAACAGATCCTGGTCAAACTTGCCGCCCAGATTGATGTCCTGCGGAACGACGCCCGTCGCCTGGATCTGGCTTGCCAGTTGATCCAGCTTCGCGAGCGCCGGACCGGCGCCGAAAAAACGCAGCGTCGGCCGCGGCTCCACCCCCTTGAACAGCCGTACGGGCGCGGCCGGGGCGCCTAGGTCGAAGCAGTGCGTGCAGCCCGCCGGCTGGGCGGACAGCGCGAAGTCCCCCGAAAAGTGGGCCACCGCCCGCTCGGCGATTTCCTGCTTGACCGGCGGCAACCCGTCGGTCGAGGCTGCGGACAGTATCATCGCCTTCAGGAACTCGCCCTTTACCGTGCCGGCGCCGTGCGCGCCCGGATAGATCGCGATCGCGGCGTCCGCGTAGCCTTTTTCCTCCGCGAGCTGGTAAAGCCGGGCAAGCTCGGACCAGATGCGCGGCTCGACCGGCCCGTAGCGCAGCAGTGTCCATTTGAGCTGCAGCGTCAGCGCGCGCAGCGCGCGCGCCACGATCACCGGCACGCTCTTGCGGACCGCCGTCGCGCCGCTCATCCCGGTCTCGTGCTCGCGGACGCAGCGGATATAGGCGTCGCCCAGCTGCTTCCAGAAACCGAATGCGCTGGTCCACAACCGGTTCTCCTGGAATTTCTGCAGGCGCTGCATCGCGAGGTAATCCTGCGCGATCCGGCGCTGAGGGTTCTTGGCGGCGCCGTCGAGAAGATCGACCAGCTCGAAGCGCCGGTCGACCCTGAAGCCGTCGGTTCGCTCGAGCGATTCCAGCCAATCGGTGATCTCGGACAGCGCCTTGACCGCGTCGTTGGCGGGCAACTCGGCCACGATTTCGCGCGCCCGCCTGGGGTCGGCCATCGGATGGTCGACCTTGCCACCGCCGAAGAAATTGAGTGCCATGCTCCCGCTCCCCTGAACCGCGCCGCCCGAACGGGCTTGTCATCGGGACATCGATTGTAGAGTAAATTCCGCGCGGGGCGACGGGAAAACCCGGTCTAACCTTCCCCCTTCAAGGCCGCCGCCCTGCCCCGCGCGGTGTCCAGGCCGGCCAGGATGGCGAGGCCCGCAATGAAAAACACCCCCGTCGACAGTATCGCCGCGCGGTGATTGCCGTCGGTGATCCAGGTGACCGCGCCGTAGGTCAGCGGGCCCAGGATGGACGAAATCTTCACCGCGAAGCCCCACAGCCCGAAAAACTCCGCCGTGCGGGCGGGGGGGCTGAGATAGCCGACCAGCGCGCGTCCGGCCGACTGGCTCGATCCCAGGCACAGGCCGACCAGATTGGCCGCGACCCAGAAAAGCGCCGGCCCCTGTGCCATCCAGGCCAGCACGACCGTCAGGATCCACCCGGCCAGGGTAACGGCGAGCGTTGCAACGTGCCCGATCCGGTCCTGCACCTGCCCGAATGCAAAGGCGCCGAGCGCCGCGGTGACGTTCACGACCAGGATGAGGACGATGGTGTCGCGCGTGTTGAAACCCATCGCCTCCTGCGCGTAGACCGCCGCCAGCGCGATCACCGTCTGGATTCCCGCCTGGTAGAACACCACGCAGACCAGAAAACGCCAGAGGTCGGTGAACCGGCGCGCCTGGGCGATTGTTCGCCGCACGCGGGCAAACGCGCCGATCGCGATATCGCCGCTGGCGGCAACCGGCACCGCGCGCTCGCGCAGGAAGAGAAAGGTGGGCAGGCTCGCGAGCGCGAACAGGCCGGCCGTGATCAGCATCGTCACCGGAACGAATTGCGCGGCGTCGTCTCCGCGCGCCTGGGCGTGGCTCACGTAAACGAGGCAGAGGCCGAGCGCCGCGAGGCCGCCCAGGTAGCCGAGGCTCCATCCCCAGCCCGAAACCCTGCCCATCGCCTCGCCCTTCGAGAGTTCCGGCAGAAAGGCCGCGATCAGGTTCTCGCCCGTCCCGAAAAAGAAGTTGGAGAGGATCACCAGCGCGACCCCGAGCGCGAGGTCGCCGCGACCGACCAGCGCCAGGCCCGCGGTGAACACGATGCAGCCGGCCGTGGTCACGGCCAGCAGACGCTTCTTCGCCGCGTGCGCGTCGGCGTAAGCACCGACGAAAGGCGCGCTCAACACGATGAGCGCGTAGGAAACCGCGAGCGCCGTGGTCCAGGCGAACGTCGCCCAGGGCGCCCGCCCCGCCACCTCCGCGACGAAATAGGCGTTGAACACCGCGGTGATGACGACCGTGGTGTAGCCCGAGTTGGCGAAATCGTACATCGCCCAGGAGACGACTTCCCGCGGGCGCACGCCCGCGGCGAGGTTTCCGGGCTTTCGTCGGTCGCTCGGCGTTTCCATTCGGTCACTCCCGTGGAGACGGGAGTCCAGGTGAACGGTCGCGATCCGCCCGGGTGGCCTCTGGATCCCCGCCTTCGCGGGGATGACGGCGCGCGGCCGCGAGCGCGGCCGTCGCCGTCACTTGGTGGACTCTTCTTCCGGCCAGTTCTTGATGTAGCTCTTGAGCAGCCGGTTGTGGAAGGTGGTTTCCTTGATCACCGCGTTGGCAACGTCATGGAATGAAATGACGCCCAGGAGGTTGTCGCCCTCCTTCACCGGGAGATAGCGGATGTGGTCCTTGTTCATCGTTTCGCGCAGCGCCTCCAGCGAATCCCCGGGGTCGCCGCAGACGGGGTTCGCAATCATGACGTCGCCGACCTTCAGGCCTTCCAGGCTGCCTTTGCGCGCGTCGAGCGCCTTCAGGATCTCGCGAAACGTGAGCATGCCGGCGAGCCTGCCGCCGTCCAGCACCACCAGCGAGCCGATGTCGTTCTTCACCATCACGGACAGCGCTTCGGACACGGCGCCATCGGGCGTGACGCTGAAAACGGCGCTGCCTTTCATCTTGACGATATCGCGGACGATCATTTTCTCCTCCCCACGCTCCTTCGAAACATCATAGCCCAACGTTCTGCAAGGGCAAAGAGTGGCTCGTTTCTCGTTTCTCGTTTCTCGTCACTCGTCACCAGTCACCAGTCACCAGTCACCAGTCACCAGTCACCAGTCACCAGTCACCAGTCACCAGTCACCGGTGACCGGTCACCGGTCACCGCAGTCAGATGACGCCGCGTTTCCTGAGATTCCTGATCTGCCCGTCGCTGTACCCCAGGGCCGAGAGCACCTCATTGGTGTGGGCGCCGAGCGCCGGGCCCACCCACTTCGTTTCTCCGGGCGTCTCGGACATTCTCGGCACGATGCCCGGCAGCTTGACCGACCGGCCGTCGGGCAGCGCGTGCTCCCCGATCATGCCGCGCGCCGCGAAATGCGCGTCCTTCACGATGTCGGCGATATCGTAGATCTTTCCGCTCGGCACATCGGCTTTTTCCAGCACGGTCAGCACGTGCTCGAGGGAATGGGCCGCGACCCAGTCGCCGATCACTTTTTCAATCTCCCCGGTGCGAGCGACGCGCCCGTCGTTGTGCGCAAGCGCCGGGTCATCGGCGAGGTCCGGGCGCCCGATCGCGTGCATCATGCGCTTGAAGATCGAGTCCGCGTTGGCGCCGATCACGACGAACTTGCTGTCGCGGGTGACGTAGGTATTGGAGGGCACGATGCCGGGAAGCGACGCGCCGCTTCTCTCGCGCACGAACCCGAACAGGTCGTACTCGGGCAGCACGCTTTCCATCATGTTGAAGACCGCCTCGTAGAGCGCCACGTCCACGAACTGGCCGCGCCCGCCGTTCACGTTGCGGTGGTGCAGCGCCATCAGCGCGCCGATCACCCCGTGGAGCGCGGCGATCGAATCGCCGATGGAGACGCCCACCCGCACCGGCGGCCGGTCGGGATAGCCGGTGACGTAGCGCATGCCCCCCATGGATTCGGCAATCGCGCCGAACCCCGGCCGGTCGCGATAAGGACCGGTCTGCCCGAAGCCGGAGAGCCGGACCATGACCAGGCGCGGGTTGATCCGCGAAAGCTCGCTCCAGCCCAGGCCCCACTTTTCCATGGCGCCGGGCCGGAAGTTCTCGACCACGATATCGGCCTGCGCAGCAAGCTTGCGCACGATTTCCTGCGCCTCCGGCTGCCGGAGGTCGAGCGTCACCGATTTCTTGTTGCGCCCCTGCGCGTACCACCAGAGGGACGTGCCCCGATAGAGCTTCCGCCACTTCCTGAGGGGGTCGCCGACGCCGGGCGACTCGATCTTGATCACCTCCGCGCCGAATTCGGCCAGCATGCGGGCGCAGAACGGCCCGGCAATCAGCGTGCCGAGCTCGATTACCTTGATCCCCTGCAGTGGCAGCGCCTTCTTTTCGCTCATGAATTTTTCGGCGATCTGCGCCTAGGATACCAAGAGTGGCTGCCCGCCATCGCGCTACGGCTGCAACGCCCAGCGCGCGCCGAAAAATTGCACTGTCGTGCAAAGGCGACAGAACAATTCCGCCCGCGCTCAGCGAGATGTCCCGGATGGGCACTAATGCCGTCGCCACATGGCGACATTTACGGCATGCCGGTCAGGGTCAATGAGCAAATCAACACGCTGATTTTATTTGGATAACTGCTCCTGGCACGGGCCGTGCGTGTCGGTGCGCGTGACTTTGACAGCCGGAAAGGACACCGCATGAAGCGTCTGAAGACAACGTCGACTGCCCTGGCGCTGTGTCTCGGATTGACCGCGTGCGCGTCGAACCCCTCCAATTCCCAGATCGGCGCTGCCACCGGCGCGATCGTGGGTGGCGTGGTCGGTTCGGCCCTGACCGGAGGCAGCACGGCCGGCACCGTCGTCGGCGCGGGCGCGGGCGCGGCAGCCGGCCACGAAATCGGCAACCGCATAAAGTAACGCCCCTGCAGGAGATCCGCCATGTATGACCTCAAGCGCAACATTTCGCCGCTCGCCATCGTGTTCGTCGTGTCCCTCGCCGTCGGCATGTATCACTACGAGCCGTCGCGCGCGCAAATCGGGACGGTCGCCGGCGCCGTCGCCGGCGCGGCCGTGGCCGCGGCATTCGTGAGCCACCCGGCGGTCGCCGCGGTTGGCGGGCTCGCCGGCAGCGTCGCGGGATATCGGGTTAGCCGCGGCAAGGATTGATTCGGTGTCGTAGCAGCTGTTGTTGTTCCATCCCTCCCCTGTTTACCCCGGCTGATGCCGGGGTTTTTTTGTACGGCCGTGGATCGTGATTCGTGGATCGTGGATCGTAGATCGAAAAACCGGACCGCGACTCGCGGAAGAAGTCGACCCACAATCCACCATCCACGACCCACGCTTCTCAGGGTCTCGGGTCGATGGGCGTCTTCGGCTTCACGTCCAGCAGCGATTCCACGTAGGCCGCCATGGCGATCAGCCGGGCCTCGCTGCGCGGCGGGCCGACGAGCTGCAGGCCGACCGGCAGGCCGGTCGCCGTGAAGCCGCCGGGCAGGGAGACGACCGGACAGGCCGTGACGGTGATGGCGTAGGTCAGGACGAGATAGCCCATGTAGCCCTCGAAGCGCGCGCCGTCCACCGTCGTCGGATAGCGCAGGTTGACGTCGAACGGCGGGCAGGTGATCACGGGGCACAGCAGGACGTCGTAGTGCTCGAACCAGCGCGCCACGCGCCGGATGATCTCGCCCTGCGCCATCTCCGCCGCCACGATCTGCTCCGGCTTCAGCGCGAGACCAAACTCGGTATTGCCGATGATTTCCGGCTTGTAGAGGTCCCGGTGCCGCTTCATCAGCTCGCCGTGCCGCGCAATGAAGACCAAGCCCCGCAGCGTGAGGAAGGCCTGCTCCGCGTCGGAAAGGTCCGGATGCGTTTCCTCGACGGTTGCGCCGTCGCGGGCGAGCGCCTCCGCCGCCGCCCGGCAGATGCCGCGAACCGACGAATCCACCGCGCGCGCGATGCCGAGATCGTCACTGAACGCGACGCGCGCCGGCCGGCGCGGGTGCGCCGCCGCCGCCGAGAAGCTCGGGTGCGGCCCGAGCTGCGACAGCGGATCGAGCGGGTGCCATCCCGCCTCGGCGTCGAACATCAGCGCCATGTCCGCGACGTTCCGTGCCATCGGCCCCTCGACCGAGAGCGGGTTGAACGGCTGCTTCGACGCCCGCGGCACCATGCCCGGGCTCGGCCGCAATCCCGTGATCGAGCAGAAGCTCGAGGGCGTGCGGATGCTGCCGCCGAAATCGCCGCCGGTCGCGAGCCACACCTGGCCGGACGCAAGCGCCGCCGCCGAGCCGCCCGACGAGCCGCTCGCGCTCATTCGCGTGTCCCAGGGATTGCGCGTCGCGCCAAAGACGTCGTTGAACGTGTTGCCGCCGGCGGCGAACTCGGGCAGGTTGGTCTTGCCGACGACGATCGCGCCGTGCTGTTCCAGGCGCTGCACGACGATGTCGGACGCCGGCGCGATCCGGTCGGCGTAAATGCGCGACCCGGAGGTGCAGCGCACGCCTTCGACGTCGGTATTGTCCTTCACGCCGATCGGCAGGCCGTGGAGATAGTGCGGCGGCAGGTCCGCGCGCCGCTCCTTCGACAGCCGCTCCGCATGCGCCCGCGCCCGCTCCAGGCACAGCGTCACGAACGCGTTGATCTTCGGATGGGTCGCCTCGATGCGCGCCGCGGCCGCGTCGACGAGCTCGAGCGGCGACACTTTTTCCCGCTTGAGCAGGTCAACGGCTTCTGTCGCGGACAGCTTCCAGAGTTCGTGCATCGCCGAACCTTACAGGCAATTTGCCACAGAGAGCACCGAGAACACGGAGAACCCATGAAACAAAGCTGCCGCATCGTATTTTCCTGACATACTCTGCGCTCTCCGCGTTCCCTGTGGCTGCTGCGATCCGGGCGGGGATTGGATTGCGGATTCTATTCCCTCCGTGGTTGAAGTGGTCTGGCAATAGGCCAATCGCGCGCGTTCGTGTTAGATTTGCCGCCTCCCCATTGCGCCGGAAATCCCGCATGAAATCTTCCGAATCCACCGTTGCCCGAACCGGTGGTCAAATCCTGGTCGATGCGCTGAAGGTCCACGGCGTGGACCTCGCGTTCGGCGTGCCCGGCGAGAGCTACCTCGAGGTGCTCGACGCGCTCTACGGCGCGCGCGAGAAGATCCAGTTTGTCAGCTGCCGCCAGGAAGGCGGCGCCGCCTACATGGCGGAGGCCTACGGCAAGCTCACCGGGCGCCCCGGCATCTGCATGGTGACGCGCGGCCCCGGCGCGACGAATGCCGCGATCGGCGTGCACGTGGCGCAGCAGGACTCGACGCCGCTGATCCTCTTCGTCGGCCAGGTCGGCAACGACTTCGTCGAGCGCGAGGCGTTCCAGGAGATCGATTACCGGCGCATGTACGGCGACATTGCGAAGTGGGTCGCGCAGATCGACCGCGCCGACCGCGTTCCGGAATATGTGAGCCGCGCCTTCCACACCGCGGTCTCGGGCCGTCCGGGACCGGTGGTGCTCGCGCTGCCCGAGGACATGCTGACCGAGACAGCGACCGTCCCGGACACGGGCCCGTACAAGCGCGTCGCCGCGCATCCCGGCGAAGGCGACATGCGCAGGCTGCGCGAGATGCTGGCGCAGGCGAAGCGCCCTTTCGTCATTCTCGGTGGCAGCGGCTGGAACGCGCAGGCCTGCGAGGACCTGCGAGCGTTCGTCGAGACCAACAATCTGCCGGTGGGGACTGCGTTTCGCCGCCAGGACCTGTACGACAACCGGCTGCCGAACTTCGCGGGCGACATTGGCATCGGCATCAATCCTGCCCTCACCGAGCGGGTCAAGTCGTCCGACCTGCTGCTCGCGATCGGCACCCGGCTCGACGAAATGACCACCGGCGGCTACACGCTGGTCGAGGTGCCGCGCCCCAAGCAGAAGTTCGTGCACGTGCACGCCGGCGCGGAGACGCTCGGTCGCGTGTACGAAGCCGACCTGCCGATCCATTCCGGCATGCCCGAGTTCGCCGCCGCCTTGCGCCGGCTGCAGCCCGTCACCTCGTCGGCCTGGAGCGAGTGGACGAAGGCCGCGCGCAAGGACTACGAGGCCTGGATCGAACCGCAACCGGTGGCAGGCGAGCTCGACATGGCGCGAGTCATGGTGTTCCTGCGCAAGCGGCTCCCGCCGGAGACGATCGTCACCAACGGCGCCGGCAACTTCGCCGGCTGGGTCCACCGTTACTACCCGTACCCCGGATTCCGCACCGAGGTGGCGCCGATCGCCGGCTCGATGGGCTATGGCTGCCCTTCGGGAATCGCCGCGAAGCTGGTGCATCCCGAGCGCCCGGTGGTTTCGTTCTGCGGCGACGGCGACTTCCTGATGACCGGCCAGGAGCTCGCGACGGCGGCGCAGTACGGCGTGAAGGTCGTGTTTTGCGTCGTCAACAACGGCATGTACGGCACCATCCGCATGCACCAGGAGCGCGAGCATCCCGGCCGCGTGAGCGGCACCGAGCTGAAGAACCCCGACTTTGCCGCGCTCGCGCGCGCCTATGGCCTGCACGGCGAAACCGTGGAGCGGACCGCCGACTTCGAGGCGGCGTTCGAGCGGTCGTGGAACGCGAAGACCGCGTCGGTGATCGAGCTGCGCGTCGACCCGGAGGCGATCACCACGCGCACTACGCTTTCCGCTATCAGGGCGAATGCCTTCAAGAGCAAGAAATCGTGACTCGCGGATCGCGGCTCGTGACTGGGCGACGCCTGACTCGGCTGCACGCATGACGCTCGATTAGCATGTCGGCAGTTTCCACCGAAATAGCGGCGAACCCGACGCCTTGCACCCCGACAGGGGTTCGACCCAGCCGCGAGCCGCTATCCGCGATCCGCGTTGCCAGGCTCAAAGCATGATCAGATACCTCACAGAGGCCGACGTGCAGAAAGTGCTGACAATGCCCCTGGCATTGGAGGCCTTGGAAGAGGCGCACCGTGCGCTCGCAGAGGACCGGGCGGTCGACATTCCGCGCGTGCGCATCCATCTGCCCGCCGGCACGCAGCACGTGCTGCAGGCAGCTGCGCCGGAGCTGGGGTTCGTCGGCTTCAAGTACTACTACACGCGCCCCGCGGGCAAGAGCGTCTACGTCCATCTCATCAACACGGAGACCGCGAAGCTGGAGGCGATCATCGAGGCGGCGTGGATGAGTTTGATCCGCACCGGTGCGGCGAGCGGCGTGGCAACGAAGCGTCTCGCCGTGAAGGACGCCACCGTCCTGGGGCAGATCGGCGCCGGCTACCAGGGCGAAAGCCAGCTCGAGGCCGTGTGTCAGGTTCGGAAGATCAGGACGGTGAAGGTCTTCGCTCGCGATCGCGGCCGTCTCGACGCCTTCTGCGACAGGATGGCGAAAAAGACCGGCATCGAAATCCGGCCGGCGGAAAGCGCCCAGGCGGCGGTTCGCGGCGCGCACGTCGTCAACGTCATCACCAAGTCCGCGGATCCGGTGCTGAAGGGCGAGTGGCTGGAAGCCGGCCAGCACATCAACGCCGCCGGCTCCAACGCCCTCACCCGCCGCGAGATCGACGCCGCGGCCGTGAAGCGGTGCGACGTCATTGCCGTGGACGGGCGCGGCACGGCCGAAAAGGAATGCGGCGACCTGCTGCCCGCCGTCGAGAAGGGCTGGCTGCGCTGGAACCACCTCGCCGAGATCGGCGAAGTCATCGCGAATAGGCATCCCGGCCGCACGTCGGACAGGCAGATTTCACTCTACGAATCCCACGGCATGGGGCTGCAGGACCTGTGGGTCGGCGCGAAGGTGCTGCGCCTCGCCCGCGAGCGCGGCATCGGCACGGATCTCCCCGTCGGCCTCTGACTGCCGGAGCGGCGCGGCTCGCGGTTGGCGGCTCGCGACCGGACCCTGTTTCGCGACCCGCCTCCGGCGCGCGTCACCCATCACTCATCACGCAAGGGAATCCGGAACTTGCGCTAACATCCCGGCGTCGTAACCGATGTACCGGCGAAAAGGAGGGCATTCATGGCGCAGGAAACCGGCAAGACCCGTGTCACCATCCTGACGGACTCGTTCCGGATCAAGGGCGAGATCGACCTGGTGCAGGGCGCGCGCGTGACGGACTACATCATGGACGCGAAGGAATTCTTCGCCGTCACCAACGCGGAAGTCTGGGACCTCGAGGGGCGGAAGATCTACGCGGCGCCCTTCGTCGACGTGTGCCGGGACCGCGTCGTGATCATTGCGCCGGAATAGCCTCTCGTGACTCGCGGATCGCGGATCGCGGATCGCGGATTGAAACCCGCGCCGACCGGCGGTCAATTGACCATTTCGCGCATGATCGCGTAGAGCGCGTTCTGCGCCTCGAAGCCGATTCCCGGCCTGTCGGGCAGGTCGATATAGCCGTTCTCCACCTTCGCATCGTCGGCGAAACCGGCGAACGGCCCGAACACGCCCGGATACGCCTCGCATCCTCCCAGGCCGAAGCCGCCGACGATGTGGAGCGTCATCTGGTTGCCGCCGTGTGGAAAGACGGATTTCCGCTTCCAGCCACGCCGCTCGAGCATGGCGAGCGTGCGCGAGAACTGGACGATGCCGTAGGATTGCGGCACGTCCATCTGCAGGATGTCGCGGTCGGCGCGCAGCCCTCCGTAGCTCACCAGGTTCTGCACGTCCTGGGTCGAGAACAGGTTCTCGCCGGTGGCGAGCGGGGCTTCGTAGTCGTGCGCGACATCGGCCAGCAGCGCGTAATCGAGGGGATCGCACGGCTCCTCGAACCAGCGCAGCCCGTACGGCGCAAGCGCCCTGGCATAGGCGAGCGAGCGCGCCCGGCCGAAGGCCGCATTCGCATCCACCGCCAGGTTGTCGCTCGACGGAACGACTCTCAGCGCGGCCTCGATGCGACAGATAGGACATTCAATCCGGCCGCGCTCCCGGTTCGCCGAGCCCGCGCGCCGGGAGCGGGTGTAGAAGAGGTCCCGGACTGCGCATAACGCTTCATATGATCGCGCACCATACGGTCGGGCTGGATCGGCACGCGATCGACGATCATCGCTTTGTCGAGGTGAAAATGGCGCTCAACGATGCCAGGTGAAACAAGCTTGCCGCCGGCATCGTGTTCCAGACCGTCCGCTGCAAGGCTGGGCTCTACCGCGACAATGATACCGTCCCGCACGCCGATATCGACCGTCGGATTATCAGGTCCAGCACTTGGAAGCCTGGCGTTTCGAAGAATGAGATCCGATGCCATCTACCTGGCTTTCCTTCTCTTGTCAGTTATCGCCAACTGCCGCATCGCGGCGTTCGGGAATAAGCTTCCCGGGAATAACACACTGCATGGTTCAACGCTCGACCGGCAGCTTGCGGTCGTTCCAATCGACCATGCCATCCTTGAGGTTGTAGACGTGTTCGAAGCCCAGCCCTTCGAGGATCGCCGCAGCGGTGGTGCTGCGCACGCCCGAGCGGCACACGGCGATGATCGCGCGCTCGCGGTGGCTTTCGAGCTCTCCGATCCGGCTCGCGAGTTCGCGCAGCGGAATGAGCGTACTCCCGGCGATGTGCCCGAGCGGACCGCGATACTCGTTGGTCTCACGCACATCCAGCACGAGCGGCGCATGCGGCTCCGCGAGCAACGCGTGAACCTCGTGTGCCGTGAGCTGGCGCACGCGGTTGAGCTGCGCGAGTTCGGGAAATTTCGTCTTGTCGTCCTCGATCGCGCTCTGGTTCGGCTGCAGTACTTCCTGGATCTTGTCCGGCATCGGGAAGTTGAGGCTCGCCATGAGCGCAATGTATTGCGCCCGCGTGCGGCCCATGAGCCGGGGGTTGTGCCGCTTCTCGTGGCCGATCGTGGAATGGGTGTTGCCGCGATAGTCGTGAGCCGGATACACCAGGGTCTCATCCGGCAGCACGAACAGCCTTTCCGTAATGGAGTCGTACTGCTGGCCGGCATCGCCCCCCGCGAAATC